>Ga0123332_1000584_pt1 | contig 36795 bp, 33 predicted proteins | sample BioC12SIPDNA_4_FD_89958 | JGI IMG/M metagenome (GOLD analysis project Ga0123332, IMG submission 89958) | Anaerobic biogas reactor microbial communites from Washington, USA - Biogas_R2_A C12 SIP DNA | ecosystem: Engineered > Bioreactor > Anaerobic > Unclassified | place: Washington, USA... | reverse complement strand
CGCCGGCCAGCGCCTGCGCATCGTCCCGGGCAACGAGGTCGCGGCCGGCCGCGCCGTCACGGACAGCGTGTCGCCCGTGCCCAACGTCTCGGGCCTGCGCTGGCCCCTCGTCGGCACGATCACCTCGCGCTACGGCTACCGCTCGCTGCGCATCAGCGGCTCGAACTGGCACGCCGGCCTCGACATCGACGGCCACACCGGCGACCCCATCGTCGCGGCCGCCGGCGGCAGGGTGAAGTTCTCCGGCTGGCAGGGCGGCTACGGCTTCCTCGTGGTCATCGAGGACGGCGACACCGAGTACTACTACGCCCACGCCTCCGAGCTGCTGGTGAACGAGGGCGACGTCGTCGCCGCGGGCGACACGATCGCGCTGGTGGGGAGCACGGGCAACTCGACGGGCTCGCACCTCCACTTCGAGGTACGCGTCGACGGCGAGGCGGTAGACCCGCTGTCGCTCCTGGAGGCCTCGGCCGAACGCTGAGGGTGCTCCGGCTGCCGGCGGGTAGACCACACGAGCCCGGAACCGAGGAAGAACCGTGCGCCTTGTCGTCGTAGGCGACATACACGTACAACCCGCGAAGCTCTGGCACATGCTCCGCGACGCCGGGCTGGCCGACGAGCGCAACAAGCCCACCGACGAGCTCAGGGAGGGCGACGTCAAGCTCGTGCTCCTCGGCGACCTCGTGCACGCCAAGAGCCGCGAGCGCTACGCCGAGCTCATCAACGTCAGGCGCTACGACGAGTACAACCCCCGCCACCTCGCCCGCGCCGAGCAGGCGCAGGAGAGCTTCCTGCGCGAGGTGAAGGGCTTCCAGGACCGCGTGCCCGAGGGCCGCATGGTGATCCTCATGGGCAACCACGACTTCAACGCCGTGACCGAGGACCAGGGGCCGCTGCGCACCGACGACGTCGCCCACCTGGAGTGGAAGCCCGGGCACGGCAACCCCATGGACCCCGAGCTCAAGGAGTGGATCCTCTCCTGGCCCTACGAGCTCGTCGTCGACGGCCTCCACCTGGCGCACGTCGGTCCGCTGCCGGAGCACAACACCTTCGACCAGGGCTTCTACCTCGAGAACCGCCGCCGCTGGATCCAGGAGGACCAGGACTTCCTCGAGGGCACCGGCCACCGCCTGGGCGTCTACGGTCACACGCCGGTAAGAGGCGGCGTGAACGTCGCGTCCCAGGGGCGGGCGCTGCTCCTCGACACGAACGGGCACAAGGACGAGTACGTGTACCTCGACGCCGACGTGGGCCCCGAGGGCTACCGTCTCAGGCTCAAGGGCCTGTTCTTCGACGAGCTGATCCCGCGGGAGCCCTGAGCGCCTCTCAGGCGTGCACGTCCGGGCCGCCCAGCGCGGCCTTCGCCAGGCCCAGCAGGCGCAGGCGCTCCTCCAGCCCGTGCCTGCCGCCGTTCACGGCCTCGGTGACGGCGACGGCGTCGTCGCGGTCGCACAGCTCGTTGATGCCGTGGGCGTGCCAGTACCAGCCGGCCGCCAGCGCGGCCGTGCGCGGCTCGGCGAGCCGGTCGGGCTCCGCCTCGAGGTCCAGCCCCAGGAACTCCCCGAGGTCGCGGTACGTCGCCCTGCCCGTGACCTGGAGGATGCCGCGCCCGCGGAAGCGCCAGCCGTCGCCGGACTCCTCCGGCCCGTTCCCCATCCGGTTCGCGTAGACGTAGTTCGCGATCCTCTCCGGCTGGCGCGCGTAGGCCTGGGCGCGCTCCGCGTCGAAGCGGCTCGGCCAGGTGGCCATCAGGCCGGCAGCGCCGTAGTTGAGGTTCTCGACCAGCGCCGTGTACAGGGCCGACTCGTGGGCCGTCTGGGCGAGGAAGTGGGCGATCCGCAGCGCGGTGGTGATGTCGAAGGCGCGGCAGGCCTCGTCGAGGGGGTCGAGGAACGCCTTGGCGGCGGCGGGCACCACGGCGGCGAGGACCCCGAGGGCGACCAGCGGGCCGCGCGGGTCCTGGCCGGAGCCGCCCTCGGCCGCTTCGCCGGGGGCCCACCGGCCCTCGCCGCCGCCCACCGGCGGCTCCCCGCCGAGCGGCCCTTGGCCCACCGGCGGCGCGAAGCCCCCACTACCCTCGGAGAGGCGCCCCCGCTCCGCGGCGAGCGCCTCCCGCAGGGCCGCCATGCGGGCGTCCACCGCGTCCGTCCTGTCGTCCCCCGCCGGCCACGCCTGCTCGTCGTCGCGGACCACTCCGCCTCCTCCGCCGCCGGTGAGAGGTGGACCGGCGGGCTGGTGCCGACGACAATCTAGTGCGGGACGGTCGGCGCTGCCAGTGGCCCCGTGAGGCCGGCCCCGCCCGACCCGAGCTCAGGCCTCGCCGGACGCGAGCAGGGCCGCGAGCTGGTCGGCGCACTGCCCCCAGCCCTCGTGGAAGCCCATAGCCGCGTGCTGGTCGACGGCCTCCTGGGTCCAGTGGCTCACGCGGTACGTGGCCCTCGTGCGGCCGTCCCCCAGGTCCTCGAAGCGCAGGTCCATGGTCATGAACGGCCGCTCGGACGGCACCCAGGCGGCCACGTACGCGTCGGTGGAGACCAGGCGGCGGTTCGGCTCGACCTGGAGGTAGACGCCGTGGTTCGGGTAGTCGTTCCCGTCGGGGTCGCGCATGACGATCGTGCTGGCGCCGCCAGGGCGCACGTCGAGCACGGCCGTCGGCGTCGTGAACGGCTTGGGGGCGAACCACTTCTTGAGGACCTCGGGGTCCGTCCACGCGCGGTACACGCGGTCGGGCGTGGCGTCGAAGACGCGTTCGAGCACGAGCTCGTGCCGCGCGGCTCGCTGGGCTGCTGTGTCGGTCATGGCGCACCTTCCGGTGACGGACCGCCCGCGCTCGCCCGGCCTGTGACGGCCAGGTCGCCGGCGGTCCTGAGTAGGTCGTCAAGCCTGTCCATGCTCGCCTCCCACTCCTCGCGCCGGCCCCTGAGCCAGTTCCCGGCCAGCTCGAGCGCGGCGGGCTCGAGGCGGCACGGCCTGGTCTGGGCGACGCGTCCGCGGGAGATGAGCCCGGCGCGCTCGAGCACCTTGAGGTGCCGCGAGACCGCGGGCAGGCTTATGTCCAGGGGTGCCGCCAGCTCGTTCACCGTGGCCTCGCCCCGCGCGAGGCGCGCCAGGATCACGCGCCGGGTCGGGTCCGCGAGCGCCGCGAACGTCAGGCTGAGCTGGTCGGTGGCGGGCATCTATCTAACCTCCACGTTAATTAACTGCTGAGTTAACCTAGCGCCTCACGTGGGCCGTGTCAACCCCGGCCGCGTGACGTCCGGGGAGGCGCCGGCGGCGCGGGGGGTCCGGGGCGCGGCCGAGGCTCCCGCGCCGCCGGTCCCGGCGGACGCTGACCACCCCCGCGCCGCCAGCCGAGGGCGGACGGTGCGGCCCCCGCGCCGCGGCGGAGGCTCAGCGCTCGACGCGCGTGTCGTAGTTGGGGCTGAGCACCGTCCAGGTCCTGAGCTTCGCCAGGTCGACGAGCTGGCCGGACTCGCTGACGAACGTGATGCCGACGCCGTCGACGACGTCCCACGTGCCGTCCACCGCCCGGCCGGCCAGGTAGAGCGTCGCGGGGCCAGAGCGCAGCGGCACGTACAGCCTGCCGGCGTCGTCGTCGGGGATCGGCACGGCCTGGATCCGCCCGACGAGCACGGCCTGCGTCTCGAGGACCTGGCCGTCCGGCTGCACGGCGGGCTCGCCGGCGCGGACCCAGCGGTAGCGGCCGGTGACCTCGTTGAAGCGGAAGCCGCTGGTGTAGGCGCCGTAGCTCACCGTGACCTCGGCCACCTCGCGCGCGTCGGTCGCGGGGCTGTAGACGGCGTTCGCCACCAGCCGCACCCGCTCCGGCGCGATGCGGTTCACCGCCTCCCGGAGGCTCGCGCCCACCGAGTAGAGGTTGTACGGCGCCGAGCGCTCCTCGGAGCGGGCGAACAGGTCGCCCGAGGTGTACGCGTTCAGGGTCGGCACGGAGGCGCCGGCGATCGCGACCATCGCGTCGGGCGAGCCGCCGTCGTGGACGAGCACGGCCTCGCTCCGCTGCGCCAGCTCGACGAAGTAGGGCCTGGCGCTGCGCACCGGGCCAACGCGCTGCGGGTCCTGGGCGTCGAAGAACGCCAGGAGGCGGGTGATCCCGCCCTCGACGGGCATCTCGACGACCATGCTCGCCTGCGCCAGGCCGCTCTGCGGGTACCCGTTGGCGTTGTCTATGACGACGGCCAGCGCCCGGTCCCGCTGCTCGCTCAGCGGCGGCCGCGCCGGGGGCTGCCTGGCGCCGTCGCCAGCGCCCTCCCCGTCGGGCCCGCCGGCGAGGCCGCGCGCCGCGACCGAGGCGTCGGGGTCGGGCGGTCCGGTCTGGCCAGGCGTGATCGCGTTGCCGCCGGGCGCGCGCGGCGACTCGACGGTGGCGCGGACGTCGGTCGCGCCCTCGGCCACGGCGCCCTGCTGGGGCGCGCCCGGCGCCTGCGGGCCCGTGACCGTGGCGCGGAGCTGGGGCGTCGCCAGCGGCCGCGGCCGCGCGACCTGGACCGTGGGCGCGACGTCGAGGGCCACCCCGGTGCCCACGACGGCGCTGACCGTGGGGTCGGCGAGGCGGCGCGTGCCGGCCACGCTGGCGCTGGCGCCGTCGGCCGATAGGCTCACGGACGCGGCCACGGAGGCGCTGACGCGGCTGGCGTCGACGGGCACGGCCTGGGCCACGCCCGCGCTGACCTGCGGCGCCGCGACCGTCACGGTCGACGTCACGCTGGCGCTCGCCGCGGGAGCCCGCAGCTCGACGGGCTGCGCGACGGCCGCCGTCGCGTCGGGCGCCGTGACCTCGCGAGCCTGCGCCGTGCTCGCCGCGGGCGCGACGGCCAGGGCGCGGGACTCGGCGACCTGCACCTGGAGCTGCGGCTCGGGGATCGTCACCGGCGCCGCGATCTCGCGGTTCGGGAGGACCTCGAGCTCGACCTCGGGGAGCTGGCTGGCCGGCGCCTCGGCGATCGGCAGCGTCGGCGACTCGGCGGCGAGCTCCTGGAGCTGCGGCGGGGGCGGCGTGACCTCGGCCTCGACGGGCGCCGGCTCCGGGGCCGCGTCGGCGGCCGGCGGGGCCTCGGGCGCGGGCGGCTGCACCGTCACCTGGTCGAGCTCCTCGGACGTCGTCTCTGGCTGCGGCGCCGCCAGCGCCTGGGGGTCGCCCGCCTCGCTCGAGGCCACCTGCGGCTCCGGCGCCTCGACGGTGGGCGCCTCGGCGGTAGCGGCCTCGGTGTACTCCTCGGTCAGGGCGGGGGTGCCGACGTCGATGACGATGAACGTCGGCAGCGGCTCCGGCTGCGGCCGCGAGACCACGTAGAAGAGCAGCAGCAGCACGGCCAGGTGCAGGAACAGCGACAGCAGCGCCGCGCGTCGCTTGTCGCGGTCCTGCCAGAGGTTCTGCCCGCCCGCGGTCACGCCCTGACCTCAGCCGCCCGTCGCGATGACGATGCGCTCGGCGCCGGCCTGCCGCAGGAGGTCCATGACGCGCACCGCCTGGCCGTGCTGGGCCGCGCTGTCGGCACGCAGCACCACGGCCGTCTGGCCGGTCTCCTGCAGCGCCTGGCTGACCAGCGCGGGCAGCTCGGCCTCGGTCACGCGCGTGCCGCCGAAGTAGACCTCGCCGAAGCCGTCGATCGAGACCGTCGGCAGGTCGCTGGGCGAGGTGACAGCCGTCTGCGCCTGCGGCAGGTCGACGGGCAGCCCCGACTCCACGGTGATGAACGTGGTCGTGAGCATGAAGAAGATGATCAGCAGGAACACGACGTCGACCATCGGCGTGAGGTCGAAGGTGGCGTTCGGCGTCAAGGAGCGGCGCCTGGAGCGGTAGGTAGCCATGCGCCGCCTAGGCCGGGTCTGGGGTCAGGGCCCGGCCGGCGCCGGCGTCTTCCCTGCCGCGGGCGTCCTCGCGCGCGTGGCCGGCCGGCGTGGGACGCGGGGCGGCCGGCGCGCGTTCCGCCGGCTGTGACTCCTCGCGGCGCGAGGCGACGGCCTGCGCGATGTTGCCCATCAGCTCCTCGCGGCGCCTGTCGATGTCGACGAGGATGGCCTCGACCCGGCTCGAGAGGAAGGCGTGCCCCATGATCACGGGGATCGCGACGATCAGGCCGGCCGCGGTGGTGACCAGCGCCTGCCCGATGCCGTTCGCGACGATCGAGGGGTCGCCGGTACCGAAGCGCGAGATCTGCCCGAACGAGATGATCATGCCCGTCACGGTCCCGAGCAGGCCGAGCATGGGAGCGACCTGAGCGATCGTCGCCAGCGGCCTGAGGCCGCGCGAGAGCGCCTGCTCCTCCTGGATCGTGGCCTCCTCGAACGCCGCCTCGACGGCCGGCCGGCCGTACGGCAGCTTCAGCAGGGCCGCGCCGAGGACGCGCGCCGCGGGACCGCCGTGCTCCTCGCAGGCGGCCAGGGCCAGCTCGAGGTCGCGCTCGCGGACGGCGGCGTTCACCTTGACCATCAGCTCGGCCGTGTCGGTGCGCTCGTTGCGGATCCTGAGGAACCGGTAGAAGAAGACGTAGACCGCGTACAGCGACAGTAGGACGATCGCCAGGAGAACGGGACCGCCGCTTAGAAGGATGTCCATGCACCACTCCTCATGAGCCTCTTCTGAGGCTACGGACCGGGCTCGTGAACGCTATGAGACGGGTGATGGAAGTGAAGGATGCTACGTCAGCCGGTCGTACGCATGCCTGCTGATATGCCGATCAGAGACACCCGGACAGCGTAACTCAGAGGGCGCCGGTCCATGGAATCCTCGGGTGACGCTCTGAGCCGCCTTAGCAGCTCGACCTGCAGGTGGCTGATCGGGTCGACGTACGGGTTGCGCAGCGCGATCGAGCGCGCCAGGACCGGGTCGTTCGCCTCCAGCGGCGCCCCAGCCGCCCCGTCGACGAGGGCGACGGAGAGCTCGAACTCGGCCATCACGTCGTCCCCGAACCGCCGCGCCAGGGGCTCGGGCGCGAGCGTGAGGTAGCTGCGGAAGACGTCCATGTCGGCCTTCGCGAGGCTCATCTGCGCGAAGTCGACGACGGTCCGGAAGAACGGCCACTCCCGGTAGAGCTCCGCCGCGAGCCCGTCAGGCAGGGCAGCGAGGCCCGTACCGATGCCGTACCAGCCCGGGAGGTTCGCGCGGCACTGCGTCCAGGCGAAGACCCACGGGATCGCGCGCAGGTCGGCGACCGAGCGGCCCTGACCCCGGCTCGCCGGGCGGGAGCCGACGTTGAGGCGGCTGATCTCGTCGATCGGGGTCACGGCCCGGAAGAACTCGAAGAAGCCGTCGGCCTCGACCAGCGACCGGTACTTCGCCCTGCCGGCGGCGGCCACGCGCTCGGCCGCCTCGCGGTAGGCGGCGGGGAGCTCCGTGCGCTCGCGCGCGTCGCGCGCCGAGGAGACGATGAACGCGTGCACGACCTGCTCGAGGTGACGGTGGGCGAGGTCGGGGTCGGAGTAGCGGTCGGAGAGGGCCTCGCCCTGCTCGGTCATGCGCATGCGGCCGCCGAGGCTGCCGGGCGGCTGGGCGAGGATCGCCTGCCCCGCCGGCCCGCCGCCGCGGCCGATGCTGGTGCCGCGGCCGTGGAACAGGCGCAGCGGGACGCCGGCCTCGCGCGACACCCGCGCGAGCCCCTCCTGCGCGCGGTAGAGGGCCCAGTTCGCCGCCAGGAACCCGACGTCCTTGTTCGAGTCGGAGTAGCCGATCATCACCTCCTGCACGCCGCGGCGCTCCAGGTGGGCGCGGTAGACGGGCAGGTCGTAGAGGCGGCGCATCACGTCGGGCGCGCGCTCGAGGTCCTCCTCGGTCTCGAACAGCGGCGTGGCGTCGATGTCGGCGATGCCCGCCTCCTTAGCGATCACGAGCGCCTCGAGCACGTCGGAGGGCGCGTTCGTGAAGCTGACGATCGTGGCGCCGACGGCGTCCGCCCCGAAGCGCTCGCGCTGCCGCCTCAGCACGCCCAGCGCCTCGAGCGCGTTCGTCGTCTCCTCGGAGAGCTCGGCCCAGGCGGGGACCAGCGGCCGCGGCGAGGCGAGCACCTCGCTCAGCAGCGCCGCCCTCTCCGCCTCCGCGAGCGCGGCGTAGTCGTCCGCGAGCCCGGCGTACGCCAGGAGCTCGGCCACGACGCGCTCGTGGACCGTGGAGTGCTCGCGCAGGTCGAGGGGCGCGAGGACGAACCCGAACGCGGCGGCGCGGTAGCGGTCGGGCCGCACGAACGCGAGCGCCAGGCGGGCGGCCTGGGCCTGCGCCAGCGTGTCCTCGATGAGCCCCAGGTCGGCGACGTAGGCCTCGGGGCCGCCGGGGTAGCCGCCTTGGCCCGCCAGCTCGGCGGTGAGGAAGCGGTGGACGTGCTCGAGCTTGCGCCGGAACGGCTCGCTCGGGAAGCGACGGGTTGGGCCGAACTCGGCGTCGAGGCGCGCCAGGTCGTCGCGGAACGACGAGCTGAGCGCGACCCTGTCCTCGTGCTGCGAGAGGCGCTGCACCAGCAGGTCGACGTCGGCGACGTAGCGCTGGAGCGCGACGAGCGTCTGCAGCGCGTAGGCCTCGCGCGTGACGTCGGGCGTCACGTACGGGTTGCCGTCGCGGTCGCCGCCGATCCACGAGCGGAAGCGCACGATCGGCTCGAGCGGTCCGGCCTTGGCGGCCTCGGGGCCGTACGTGGCGGTCAGGGCCTCGTCGACGTCGCGCATCAGGCGGGGCACGGCGTCGAGGAGGGAGCGCTGGTAGTAGTAGAGAGCGCTCTTGACCTCGTCGAGGACCGACGGCCTCTCGTCGTTCACCTCGCGCGTTAGCCACAAGCTCGTGACCTCGGCGTAGACCTCGTTCACCAGCGCCTGGCGCCGCTGCGCGGCGAGGCGCGTCTCGCCGAGCTGCCTGAGGGCGGCCGTGATGCGCTCGAGCTTGAGCCTCACCGTGTAGCGCTTGACCTCGGTGGGGTGGGCCGTGACGGTCAGCTGCACGTCGAGGCCGTCGACGAAGCGGCGCGCCTCGGCCGCCGACCAACCGGCGTCGCGCAGCGCCTTGATCGCCGCGGCCACGCTCTCGCTGCGCGGGCTCTCGCGGGTGGCCGCGATGTCGCGCTCGCGGTTCACGCGCACGCGGTGGACCTCCTCGGCGAGGTTCACGAGCTGGAAGTAGACGGTGAAGGCGCGCACCAGCTTCTCGGCCGTGTGGGTCTCTAGCCCCGCGAGCAGCGCCTGGAGCTCGGCCCGCTGGGCGTCGGCGTCTCCCGGCGACGACCCCCTGATGGCCTTGGTGAGGTGCCGCACCCGCTCGACGAGCTCGAAGAGGTGGTCGCCCTCCTGCTCCCTGAGCACGTCGCCCAGGCAGGTGGCGAGGAAGTCGACGTCGGCCCTGAGCCGCTCGAACCCCTCGGGGGGCTCGCCGGCGGCCGCCGGCCTGACACGCTCGGCGGGGTCGCCCTCGGGCGGCGTCGCGGCCGCGGCCAGGGCCCGCTCGCGGGCGTCGCCCTCGCTCGTGTCGGCCGCGGCCTCGGGCCCGCGCTCGCGCCCTTCGTGGCTCACGCCTCGCCCTCCACCGCCGCCCGGCGCTCCTGCGGCACCCACAGCCGCTCGACGCGCGTGGCGCGCGTGCCCTCGAGGTCCACGGCGAGAGCGCACACGGTCGCCGGCCCCTCCGCCGGCCGGTAGCGCCGCGGCAGCTTCGCGACCAGGCGGTGGAAGACGTCCTCGTAGCGCATGCCGATCGACGACCCCTGCACGCCCGTCATGCCGACGTCGGTGATGTAGGCGGTGCCCTTGTGGACCGTCTCGTCGGCGGTCTGCACGTGGGTGTGGGTCCCCACGAGGGCCGCGACCCGACCGGCCAGGTGGTAGAGCATGACCTTCTTCTCGCTGGTGGCCTCGGCGTGGAAGTCGACGACGACCGGCACGCCGCTCGGCACGCGCTCGAGCGCCTCGTCCACGACCCGGAACGGGTCGTCGAGAGGCTCCATGAAGATGCGCCCCATCAGCTGCACGACCGCGACCCGCTCGCCGCCGCGCGTCTGGTAGACGTGGGACCCCACCCCCGGCGTGCCCACGGGCAGGTTCGCGGGCCTGAGCAGGCGCGGCGTCTCCTCGAGGAGCGCCAGCGCGTCGGGCTGGTCGAACGCGTGGTTGCCGAGCGTGACGACGTCGGCGCCGGCCTCGACGAGCTGCTCGAAGTGCCGGCGCGTGATCCCGAAGCCGCCGGCGGCGTTCTCGCCGTTGACGACGACGAGGTCGAACTCGTCGCGCCGCTCCTTGACGAACGCCGTGGCGGCGGTCATGCCGGGGGTGGCGAAGACGTCGCCGACGAACAGCACCCGCATCGGGCCACGATATCAGGGCTTCGGCGCGGCGCCTGCCGTGCTAGATTCGCGCTCGTCATGCGATTCGACGCCGTCGACAGGCGCATCCTCGCGCTCCTGCGGGAGGACGGCAGGGCCAGCCTCGCCAGCCTCGCCAAGGCCGTGGGGCTCTCCGCCCCCGCCGTCGGCGAGCGCGTGCGGAAGCTCGAGCAGGCGGGCGTGATCCGCGGCTACCGCGCCGTGCTCGACCCCGAGGCGGTGGGGCTGCCGATCACCGCGTTCGTGATGATCGCCCCGCAGCCTCGCAAGCCCGCCCGTGAGCTCGTCGAGCGCCTCAAGGCGCTGCCCGAGGTCGAGTCGCTCTACGCCGTCGCCGGCGTCTACTCGTTCATGGCCAAGGTCAGGGCGCGGTCGACGGCGGCCCTCGACGACCTGCTCGACCGCATCTTCATGCTCGAGGGCGTCGAGCGCACCGAGACCACGATGGTGCTGCGCACGGCGGTCGAGCGCGCCATCCACCTGCCGTTCGAGGAAGAAGGATGAGCGGCCGCGCGGTCCGGCTCATAGAGGAGCACGACTCCGACGCGGCCATGGCGATCAGGGGGTTCGCGTACGGCCACCCGCGCAACGACGAGCACAGGAGCTTCCTGGAGCGCAACGCGCCCCACATCCTGGGCTCGTTCCAGGACGGCGAGCTCGTCAGCGTCGCGACGATGTGGCCGTTCACCGCCTACGTGGGCGGCGCCCGGAAGCCGCTCGGCGGCCTGGCCAGCGTGGCGACCGCTCCCACGGCACGTAGGCGAGGCCACGTCGCCACGCTCCTGCGCGCCTGGTTCGAGCGCCTGCGCGACGCCGGCGTCGGCCTGTGCGCCGAGTCGCCCTTCGACCCCCGCTTCTACGCCCGCTACGGGTTCCAGAGCGTGGTCCACGGCCACCTGCTCGAGCTGCCGATAGAGACGCTGGGACCGGCCGAGGCCCACGACGCGCGCTGGCTCGACCCGGGCGAGCACGCCGAGATCGCGGCGATCCACGCCGCCTTCGCGCGCCGCTACAGCCTCGCCCTGACCCGCGACGACGGCACGCGCGGCGGCATGGACTACGCCACCAGGCCGCCCGGCCTCGAGGACCAGGTCGTCACGGCCCTGCTCGAGGACGCCTACGCCTGCGTGTGGGTCGACCGCGAGCCCGAGGAGCCGTACCTGTTCGTCCGCGACTTCGCCTACTCCTCGCCGGCGGGCCGGCGGCGGCTGTGGTCGTTCCTGGCGGGCTTCGCCGGGCAGGTCGGGTCCGTGCTCGTGATGCTGCCTCCGGGAGAGCCCCTCGCGGCCCTCTACGCCGACCGCTACCCTCGGCGCATGACGGGCCTCCAGGTGCGCGTCGTGGACCTGCCGCTGGCGCTCGCCGGGCTGAGGGCCAGGACCGAGGCCGAGTTCGTGCTGGCGCTCCGCGACCCCGACTGCCCTTGGCAGGACGGCGCGTTCCGCGTGCGCCTGGGCCCCGACGGCTGCGAGGCGCGGCCCTTGGCCGGCGCTGCCGACCCCGACGTGTCGCTGGGTCCCCTGGGCCTCGCCGCCGTGCTGTTCGGCGCCCAGGACCCCGCTTCGACGCTCGCGACCGGCACCGCCGAGGGCGACCTCGGCGCCCTGGAGGCGCTGACCGGCGTCCTGGCCGGTCACCCCGTGTACATGCCCCGGGCGGACCACTTCTGATGGACGTCGAGCTCCGCCCGCTCGGCGAGGACGACCTCGAGCAGGTCATCCACGTGCGCGCGACCTCGTACGGCCCCGTCGCCGACAGGCAGCGGACGCTCCAGTCGCTCGGCTGGCGCATGCCGTACTCGCTGGGCGCCTTCGTCGGCGGGCGCCTGCGGAGCATGTCGTTCATGTTCCCGCTGGCGGCCTGGGTGGGCGGGAGGAAGACCACCGTCGCCGGTCTCAGCGGCGTCGCGACCGCGCCGGAGGCGAGGCGCCAGGGCCTGGTGGCGCGTTCGCTGCGCCGGTGGTTCGCCCTCCTCCACGACCAGGGGATCGGCTGGAGCGCCGAGCACCCCTTCGACCCGACCTTCTACGCCCGGCTCGGCTACCAGACGGTGCCGAACGGCCACACGCTCGAGCTGCCGCCGGCGCGCTTGAGGGCCTCCACCCGCGCGGGACCGGGTAGGTCGGAGGGCATCGTCGCCGAGCCCGTCGGCGCGGAGGCCGTCGCCGACATGGCCCGCGTCCACGCCGCGTTCGCCTCGCGCTTCTCGTTCGCGCTCGCCCGCGACGACGGGCTGAAGGACCACTGGGCCTGGACGCTGAGGCGGCCGTGGGAGCCCCTGGCCCAGTTCGCCTACGCCGCCGAGGACGCCTACGCGGTCTTCACCGTCAAGGAGCCCGAGAAGGAGGACGGCGACACCGTCCTGCACGTGCGCGACCTGGCGTGGTCCTCCCCCGCGGGGCGCCGCCGGGTGTTCGCGCTGCTGGCCGGCTACGAGGGCCAGGTGGGCGCCGTGCGCCTCCACCTGCCGGCGGGCGACCCCGTGGCGCTCGACTGGTCGGCGTGGCACACGGTCGAGTCGCCGGAGCTGCAGGTGCGCGTCGTCGACGTGAAGGTCGCGCTGGAGGGGCTGACGTGGCCGGAGGAGGCGCGGCTGACACTGCGCGTCGCGGACCCCGACTGCGACTGGAACGACGGGACGTTCGCGCTCGAGCTGGGTCCCGGCGGCGCCGGCGTCGCCCGCGCGGACGCCGCCGAGCCCGACGCGGCGCTGGACGTGGGCGCGCTGGCCGCCCTGCTCACGGGCGCGTCGCCTCCCGCCTCGCTCCTGACCGACGGCCGCGCGGAGGGCTCGCTGCCGGCGCTGCGGGCGCTGGCGGGGGCGCTCCGGGAGCACCCGGTCTTCAAGTCGCACAACGACCACTTCTGAGGGCGCGGGGCCACTGGTCCCGGCTCGCGCGCCGGCGCCGGGCCCCTACTCGGCCAGCGCCTCCATGAACCACTCGGGGAGGCGCCGCTGCTGGCGCCTTATGAACGCCGGGAAGTCGGCGTCGAGCAGGTACGTGACGGCGTGGTCCTCGGCGCTCCTCACCGAGCGGCCGTAGGCCTGCACGACGGAGAGGCAGGTGCGCCAGTCGTACCAGTCGCGGTCGCGCTCCATGCGGGCCGCCACCTGCCTGTCGCCCAGGAACGGGTAGGGCACCTTGCACAGCACCTGCCACCTGGCGAGGTCGTCCGCGAGGTCGATGCCCTCGGTCATGCTCGGCGTGATCAGTATCGTCGGCTCCGGCGACGAGAGGTGCTTCGCCAGCGCCGCCTCGCGCCCCGCCGCGTCGTGGTGCGTGACCACGCGCCAGCGCTCGCTCGCGACCATGTGCTTCGCCAGGTAGGTCGCGATCATGTAGGAGTGCGCGTGCACGACCCCCTTGTCGCCGGCGTGGTCCCGCGCCAGCTCCGAGACCGCGGCGGCGAGCAGGGGCAGCTCGCGCTCCTGGTGACGCCGCGTCAGGCGCGCCGAGGGGCGCAGCACCAGCGGCCGGCGGGAGGGCGGGAACGTGGAGGGCACCCGCACGACGACGGCGTCGTCCTCCGCGACGCCCAGCGACCGCAGGAACGTGCCGACGTCGAGGATCGTCGCCGACATGAACAGCACGCGCTCGGCGTGCGAGAACACCATGTCCTCGGCGAACGCGGCGACCTCCACCGGCTTGAACGTCAGGGTGGCGCCGTGGGCGTCGCGGCCGCGCTCGATCACCCAGTCGACCTCGCCGCTGGCGTGGCTCTCGAGCAGGAACCGCAGCCGCGCGTGGCTGGACTCGAGCCACTGCCTGACCCTCAGCTGCTGGACGGCCGCGTCGTCGGTGGCGTCGCCTTTGAGCTCCTGGTCGATCGTGCGCAGGCGCCTGAGCATGTCCGGCAGCAGCGCGTCGACGAAGTCGAACGCGACCTCGTCGCCCAGGTCGGGCGGCAGGGCGCGGGCCAGACCGGCGCGTGCGAGCATGCCCTCGCCCACGCCCACCTGCACGAAGCCCATCAGCGCCGCCTCGGTGTTGTGCGCCTCGTCCAGGACGAGCAGCTCGCGCCGGCCGAAGGCGCCGGCGTAGTTCGTCTCGGCCAGGAAGTAGGCGTAGTTCATCGCCGTCACCTTGGCCGCCATCGCCGCGTCCTTGGCCGCGAAGTAGGGGCACTCGTCGCAGGCCGGGAACCAGCGGCCCGTGAGGCACGGCGCCGCCGCGGCGTGAGTGTCGGCGACGAGGCAGGGGTAGTTCGCGCGCCCCTTCATGACCGCGAGGTCCTTGAAGTCCTTGAGGTACTGGTCCTGGAGCACCTTCTGGGCCGTGAGCACGTAGGCGCTCCCGGCCTCGCGGGCGAGCGTGACGCCGATCGCGCTCTTCCCCGACCCGGTGGGGGCCTCGAGGACGACGAAGCGCTTCCCGGCGGCGAACGCCTCGCGCACCGCCTCGAGGGCCTCGAGCTGTCCTTCCCGGTAGGAGCTGAACGGGAACTCCCCGCTCGCCTTGACCATGCTCACGCGCGAGGCTATCACGGGCCGGGCCGCGTCCCCGGCACCGGTGGGCGCCTGCCGCGGCGGACGCGTGGCGGACGCGCGGACGGGCTCCTGCCGCCCGGCGGCCGCCCGGCCAGCGGCCGAGCTCCGGGGCGGCCCACGAGACGAGGACGCCGGCGACCCTGCCGGGCGCCGGCGTCCTCGAAGGTGGTGCCGAGGAGGGGACTTGAACCCCTACAGCCTTGCGGCCACTAGCCCCTCAAGCTAGCGCGTCTACCTATTCCGCCACCTCGGCGCGCCGCCATCGGCGGGCTTCAGACGCAAACGCAAGTCTACCGCCGCCGCCCGAGGAGCGTCAACAATCCCGCTACGTTCGGGCCGCGCCGCCCGGCCGGCGGCGGCCGCGGTGCCGCGCGCCAGCGCGACGAGGCCGTGCGCTGCCCAAGCGGTGGTGGTCAGGAGCAGGCCGGCGGCGGCGAGCGCGAAGTCGAGCGGGTAGCCCCGGACGCCGAACGGCACCGGCATCCCCATCGACCGCAGCTGGGCAGGGACCCAAGCCCACGCCCCGGCCGCCAGGACGACGAGCGCCAGGGCGCGCAGCAAGGGGGCGCGGCCACGAGGCTGCCGCCGAGGCCCACGCGCCCGGCGCGCGACCCGGGCGACGAGCAGGGCCAGCAGCGCCGCGCACGCCCCGCTCACGACGGTGAGGGCCACGCTGAGACCCCGGGTCTCGTCGGGGCCGACGGGCGGCGGTACGCGGCCGAGCAGCGCGTCGAGCACGCCGCGGCCGATGCGCGGCGGCAGCGAGCTCTCGCCGTTGGCGAGCACGACCACGCCCAGGCCGCGCTCGGGCAGGAGCGCCATGAAGCTGGCCGACCCCTCCGTCCCGCCCGTGTGGTGCATCAGCCGCTCGCCCGCGTGGCTGCCAAGCACCCAGCCGAGGCCGTAGGCCTCGCCGCGCCCGTACTCCCCCTGCGGCTCGGTGGCGCGCTCGTACGCCCAGGGCGTCACGACGCCGCCGGGACCCGGCTCGAGCCAGGCCGCGAGGTAGGCGGCCATGTCCCGGGCGCTGCTGACCGGCGTGCTGCCCGCCGGACCCACGAACGGCGCGGGCGCGCCGGCGGGCACCTGGGCGCCCAGCCGCCACGCGTGGGGCGTGGCCACGCTGAGGCTAGAGCGCCCCGCGACCGTGAGCCCGGTGCGCTCCATGCCCAGCGGCGCGAGCAGCTCCGCGGCCAGGAAGGCGTCCCACGGCGCGCCCGTTACCGCCTCGATCACGGCGCCGAGCACCGCGTAGCCCATGTTCGCGTACGACACGGCCTCCCCCGGGGCGAACGCCAGCGGCACGCTCGCCAGCGCGCGCACGCCCTCCGCCACCGACCCGGAGACGCGCTCCGGGTCCCGCCACACGACGCCGTGCGACCACCGGGGCAGGCCGCTGGTGTGGCCGAGGAGGTGGCGGGGCGTGATCGCGGCGGAGGCGTCCGCGTCGGCGACGCGGAACCACGGCAGGTAGCGCCGTACGGGCGCGTCGAGGTCGACCCGGCCCGCCTCGGCGAGCCTGAGGACCGCGAGGGCCGTCATGCTCTTCGTGAGCGAGCCGAGCTCGAACGCGGTGTCGACGGTGACGGCCGCGCGGCTCTCCCTGTCGGCGACGCCGAAGCCGCGGGCGTACGCGACATCGCCGCCCGACACGACCGCGACGGCCATGCCGGGCAGGCTCGACCCCGCGAAGGCGGCCTCCAGGTAGGCGTCGACGGCGTCGAGGCGGTCCTGGCCGTGCGCGCCGGCGCTCAGCGCCAGCAGCAGCCAGGTCACTGCTGTCGCCAGGGCTCGTCCACTCATCGCTGCTCTCCGTGCACTCGGTCGCCTGGTCGCGGGAGGCCGCTCGGTCGCGGAAGGCCGCGCCCACGCCGTCGGCGCGTCCCCCTGCCGGCGGCACCGCCGCGGCCGCCCGGGCCGCGGACGGCCGCGATGCTATCAACGCTGGCGCAGGGACACAATCCGGCCGGTCTATACTCCAGGTCGACCACAACGGAGGTAAGGGATGAGAGTGTTCACCCGTCTCGTCACGCTCGTCGCTGTCCTCGGCGCCCTCGGCGTCGCCATGGCGCAGCCGCCGGCATCGCTCCGCATCATGGCGCCGGCGTCGCCCGGCGGCGGCTGGGACGGCACCTCGCGGGCGATGCAGACGGCCCTGCAGGAGGCCGGCATCGTCTCGAACGTGGAGGTCTTCAACGTGCCCGGCGCCGGCGGCACGATCGGCCTGGCGCAGCTCGCGACCACCGAGTCCAGCCAGGAGGACATCCTGATGATGATGGGCCTCGTGATGGTCGGCGCCATCCTCAGCAACGACGCGCCCGTCACGCTGGCGAACACCACGCCCATCGCCAGGCTCACGGCCGAGTACGAGGTCATCGTCGTGCCGGCGAACAGCCCCCACCAGACGCTGCAGGACCTCATCGACGCGTTCCGCGCCGACCCAGGCGCCGTGTCGTGGGGCGGCGGCTCCGCCGGCGGCACCGACCACATCCTCGTCGGCCTGCTGGCGAACGCTGTCGGCGTCGACCCCACCCTCGTCAACTACGTCGCCTTCTCGGGCGGCGGCGAGGCCCTCGCCAGCATCATGGGCGGCCAGGTGACGGCCGGCGTGTCCGGCTACTCCGAGTGGGCCGGCCAGATCGAGTCCGGCGACCTGCGCGTGCTCGCGGTGTCGGCGCCCGAGCCCGTCGAGGGCATCGACGCGCCCACGCTGAGGGAGGCCGGCGTCGACCTCGAGCTCGCGAACTGGCGCGGCGTCGTCGCCCCGCCCGGCATCTCGGACGAGGCGCGCGACGCGCTCGTCGCGACCGTCGACGCGATGGTCCAGAGCGAGGCGTGGCAGGCCCAGCTCGAGCAGTACGGGTGGATCAGCGCCTACATGTCCGGCGACGAGTTCGCCGCCTACCTGCAGGAGGAAGACGCGCGCGTCACGGAGGTCCTCCGGGCCGTCGGCCTCGTCGACTGACGTGGAGCTAGGCGCATCGCGCCGCCGGGTCCCCTGGGGCGACCTACTGGTCGCCCTGGGGGTGCTCGCTCTGGGCGGCTTCTTCCTCCAGGGCGCGCTGGCCCTGCGCGTCCTGCCCAGCTACGCGCGGATCGGGCCGCGCTTCTTCCCCATACTCGTCGGCGTCGCGCTGCTCGTCTGCGGGGTCGCGCTCGTCGCGCAGGCCCTGCGGGGCGTCAGGGGCGTGCCGGAGGACGCCGAGGACATCGACGCCGGCGCCCAGGCCGACTGGGTGCCCGTGGCGGTGATCGGCGCGACCCTGGCTCTCCACGCCCTGCTCGTGGGCCGCCTGGGCTTCGTCCTCTCGACGACGCTCCTCTTCATGGGCGTCGCGCTCGGGTTCGACGAGAGACGCGTGTGGCGCACGGCGCCCGTGGGACTGGCCCTGAGCCTGGCCGTCTACCTCGCCTTCACGAAGCTGCTGGGCCTGAGGCTGCCGGCCGGGGTGCTGCCGCTGTGACGACGCAGACGGCCCTCGTGGCGGCGCCGCGGGCTGGCGCCGGCGCCGAGACGGAGCGCCGCGGGGGGACGCGTTGATCGAGACCCTCGAGGCCCTCCTCCACGGCTTCTCCATCGCGCTCACCTGGCAGAACCTGCTGTGGGCCTTCCTGGGCGTCACGCTGGGCACCGTCGTCGGCATCCTGCCCGGCATCGGACCGGCGCTGACCGTGGCGCTGCTCCTGCCCGTGACCTTCAAGCTCGACCCGATCGCGAGCTTCATCATGTTCGCCGGCATCTACTACGGCGGCATGTACGGCGGCTCCACGACGTCGATCCTGCTGAACACGCCCGGCGAGTCCGCCTCGATCATCACGGCGATCGAGGGCAACCAGATGGCCAGGCGCGGCCGCGGCGCCGCCGCGCTCGCTACCGCCGCGATCGGCTCGTTCGTGGCCGGGACCATCGCCACGGCGCTGCTCACGTTCCTCGCACCGCCCCTGGCGCGCCTCGGCCTCGCCTTCGGGCCAGCGGACTACTTCGCGCTCATGGTCCTGGCCTTCACGACCGTGACGGCCGTCCTGGGCTCGTCGCTCCTCCGCGGCCTCACCAGCCTCTTCTTCGGCATCGGCCTCGGCCTCGTCGGCATCGACCTCCAGAGCGGGCAGGCGCGCTACACGCTGGGGACGCTGGAGCTGCTCGACGGCATCAGCGTGATCATCGTCGCGGTCGGCCTCTTCGCCGTCGGCGAGACGCTCTACGTGGCCTCGCGCTACCGGCGCGCGCCGCAGGACGTCGAGGCGATAAAGGGCTCGATCTGGATGAGCCGGGAGGAGTGGGCGCGCTCGTGGCGGCCCTGGATCCGCGGGGCCCTGCTGGGCTTCCCGCTCGGCGGCCTGCCCGCGGGCGGCGCCGAGATCCCCACGTTCCTCTCCTACGGGCTCGAGAAGCGCCTCTCCCGCAAGCCCGAGGAGTTCGGCAAGGGCGCCATCGAGGGCGTGGCCGGCCCCGAGGCCGCCAACAACGCCGCGGCGGCCGGCGTGCTCGTGCCGCTGCTGACGCTGGGCATCCCCACCTCGGCGACCGCGGCGATCATGCTGGCGGCGTTCCAGCAGTTCGGCCTGCAGCCCGGGCCGCTGCTCTTCACGCGCGCGCCCGACCTCGTGTGGGGCCTGATCGCCAGCCTCTACGTCGGCAACTTCATGCTCCTGGTGCTGAACCTGCCCCTCGTCGGGATCTGGGTGCGGCTCCTCACGATCCCGCGTCCCCTCCTGTACGCCGGGATCCTCGTGTTCGCGACGCTGGGCGTCTACAGCCTCGGCAACTCGGTCGTCGACCTGATCACCCTCTACGCGATCGGCTTCGTCGGCTTCCTGATGCGCCGCTTCGGCTTCCCCGTGGCGCCCGCCGTCATCGGCATGATCCTGGGGCCCCTGGCCGAGCAGCAGTTCCGCCGCGCCCTCTCGATCAGCCAGGGCGACTACTCGGTGTTCTTCACCCGTCCCCTGTCGCTGACGCTGCTGATCGTGGCCGCGCTGGCCCTCGTCGTGCCGGTGCTGCTCGACGTGCGCGCGAAGCGGGCGCAGGCGCGGCGCGAGGGCGCCGCACAGGCCGGGTAGGCGCCGCGTGACGCTGCGGAGGCGCCAGCGCGTGCGCGACGTCCTCAGCCGGCGCCAGCCGGACCTCACGGTCATCGCCGAGCACGTCCACAAGCCGCACAACCTCTCGGCGGTGCTGCGCTCGTGCGACGCGGTCGGCATCGGCACCGTGCACGCCGTCAAGCCCACGGGCGGCGTCCCGACCTACAGCGCCACGAGCGCCAGCGCCGAGAAGTGGGTCGAGGTGCTCGTGCACGGCGACGTGTCGGGCGCCGTGGCGGCCGTCAGGCGCTGGGGCGCGCGGGTCTACGCCGCCCACCTCTCCCCCGCTGCCGTCGACTACCGCGAGGTCGACTACACGGTCCCCTGCGCTCTCCTGCTGGGCAACGAGAAGGACGGCGTCTCGCCCGAGGCCGCGGCGCTCGCCGACGAGCACGTGGTCATCCCGATGCTGGGGATGGTGCAGTCCCTGAACGTCTCGGTGGCGGCGGCCGTGATCCTCTTCGAGGCGCAGCGCCAGCGGCTGCGGGCCGGGTTCTACGACGCGCCGCGCCTACCGCAAGAGGAGCTCGAGGCGATCGCCGAGCGCTGGCTCGCGCGCCGCGACTGAGGCGCGGGCGCCGAGCCGCACGCCGACGCGCGGCGTGGGCTCGTCGGGAGCCCGGCGCGGCCGGCGGCGCCGACCCGCCACGCGGGCGGACGCACGCCGCGCATGTCGACTAAGTGAACGCCTCTCACCTTCGCGTCCTCTAACCTCGACGGCATGAGGACGACGCGAACGACGACCCTGACGGTGGCCCTGCTCGTCTCGCTGCTGGCCTGCACGGCCACCGCCCAACCGCCGCTCACCGAGGTCGCCCGGGGCTTCACGAGCCCCGTGGTCATCGCCCACGCTCACGACGACAGGCTGTTCGTCGGCGAGCAGCGGGGCACGGTCCGCGTCGTGCGGGACGGCGCGGTCCTGGAGCAGCCGTTCCTCGACATCACCGACCGCGTCCGCGGCGGGGGCGAGCGCGGCCTCCTCGGCCTGGCGTTCCCCGAGGACTTCGCCGCGTCGGGGCGCTTCTACGTCTACTACACCGACCTCAACGGCGACTCGGTGCTGTCGCGCTTCACGGCCGCCGGCGACGTCGCCGACCCCGCCAGCGAGCAGGTCCTGCTCACCCAGGTCCAGCCGTACTCCAACCACAACGGCGGCCAGCTCGCCTTCGGTCCCGACGGCTACCTCTACCTCGGGCTCGGTGACGGCGGCAGCGGCGGCGACCCGCAGGGCAACGGCCAGCGCCTCGACACCGTACTCGGCAAGCTCCTCCGGCTCGACGTCTCCGGCGAGGGCGCCGTCGCGCCGCCAGACAACCCCTTCGTGGACCGCGAGGGCGCCAGGCCCGAGATCTGGGCCTACGGCCTGCGCAACCCGTGGCGCTTCAGCTTCGACCGCGAGACCGGCGACCTTTACATCGCCGACGTCGGCCAGAACCGGTTCGAGGAGGTGAACCTCCAGCCCGCCGGCTCCGCGGGCGGCGAGAACCACGGCTGGAACGTGATGGAGGGGGCCGAGTGCTTCCAGCCGCGCACCGGCTGCGACACCGACGGCCTGGTGATGCCGATCCTCACCTACCCCCACGGCGGCCGCTGGGGCAGCTCGATCAGCGGCGGCTACCTCTACCGCGGCAGCGCCGTGCCCGAGCTGAGGGGCGCCTACGTCTTCGGCGACTTCGTCTCCGGCCGGATCTGGCGCGCCGACCTCGCCGGCGGCACGTGGGAGGTCACGCTGCTGCACGAGACCGGCTTCAACGTCTCGACGTTCGGCGAGGACCACGGCGGCGAGCTGTACGTGGCCGACTACGGCGGCGGCGTGATCTACCGGATCGGCGGGCCGTAGCGCGCGCGGCGGCGGGCGCCGCCCGCGGGCCGGGCCGTCAGGACCGGGCGGCCTTGGCGCCCAGGATCAGCGCGCGGGCCACGACCTCCTGGACCGCTATCGACAGCGCCTGCAGCGGCAGGCGCGGCCCGTCGCAGGTCGCGAGGACGAAGGCGGTGTCGCCGTCGCCGGTCGTGTGCGACGGCCGGGTGACGCGGGCGATCCCGATGTGCGCCGCGAGGGACAGCGCGTGGGCCTCCGACTTCGTCAGGGCCGCGTCGGTGGCGACGACGACGAGCGTGGTGTTGGTGCCGGGCAGGACGCTGCCCCCGCTAAGGGCCGCCAGGCCGACGAGGTCGGCCTCGCCGGCTACTACGCTCCCGTCGTCGGGGTCGACGAGGCTGCCCACCGCGTTGCTCACCGCCAGGGCGCCCACGACCGCTCCGCCCCACGCCACCGCGTAGCTGCCGACGCCGCTGGGGGCGGCGCCGCCCCTGTCGCGGAGGCGGCTGATGCGCGCGCCGGTGCCGACGCCGACCCGGCCCATCGCAACGGGCCCGGTGTGCGCCGCCTCGGCCGCGGCGCGCCCGGCGTCCGCGCCGGGCCTGACCTTGGGGTCGCCCTCGCCGAGGTCGTAGATCACGGCAGCGGGCACGATCGGGACCAGGCCGAACTCGGTCTCGAAGCCCCGTCCCTGCTCCTCGAGCCAGTCCATCGCGCCGCAGGCGGCGGCCAGCCCGTAGGCGCTGCCGCCCGAGAGGACGACGGCGTGCACGCGGTCGACGGTGCGGTCGGGCTCGAGCAGCACCGACTCGCGCGATCCGGGGGCCGGCCCCAGCACGCGGCCGGAGGCGATGCAGCCGTTCCCGGGGGTCAGGACGACCGTGCACCCGGTACGTGCCCGCTCGTCCGTCCAGTGCCCGACCTCGATGCCGGACACGGCGGTGATCGTCGCGTTGCCGACCGGCTCGGTCCAACGCAGGGCCTCGGTGATCACGTGCTCAGCCAGCCCCTCTCGGCAGGTAGTCGAGCGCCTCCTCGGGCGTGACCTCGATGATCTGTATGCGGTCGGCGGGCGTGTCGACGGTCGCGCGCATGCCCGTCGCCGTGTCGATCGGGATCTTCAGGCGCACGACGGGAGCGAACTGCTGGGCCGCCAGGTCGTCGCTGTGGCGGAACGCGGCCAGCACGCCGGTGTCGGACGGCGCGCCGGTCTTGAGGTCGATGCGGTGGAACACGATGCCCTCCGGCACCGGGAAGCCCTCGCCCGCGCCGGAGCGGCCGCGCAGCGCCGCGCTCACGAAGTCGTTCCAGACGTAGATCGGCTGGCGCGACGAGTTCACGGCGTCGACGGTGCCGTCGCTGAGGGTCATGCGGCTGGGGAGGCTGGTGTTGTCGTCGTTCCCGATCCAGACGGACGCCACCAGGCCGGGCGTGATGCCCACGAACCAGATGTCGTTCTCGTCGTTCGTCGTGCCGGTCTTGCCGGCGACCCAGCGGCCCGGCACGGAGGCGCGGTTCGAGAAGCCCGTGGCCGGGTCGCGGTCGACGACGTTGGCGTGCAGGAGGTCGAGCATGATGTACGCCGTCTCCTCGCTCCACACCCGCGCCGAGTGCGGCGAGGCCTCGTATATCACGTTGCCGTCGGAGTCCTCGACCCGCTGGATGAAGTACGGCTCGATGTACACGCCGCCGTTCGCGAACGCCGCGATCGCCGCCGTGTGCTGCAGCGGCGTGACCTCGAAGCTGCCCAGCGCCATCGCCGGGTAAGGCTGGACGTCGTAGCCGAGCTCGCGGGCCTTCTCGGCCACGGCCGTGGCCGTCGCGGCCTCGAGCGTCTTCACGGTGGGGATGTTGCGGCTGCGGTTGAGGTGGGCGCGCACGGTCTGCGGCCCGTCGTAGGCGTTGTCGTGGTTCTTGGGCTCGTATGGCGGCTGGCCGCGGATCTCGAAGGTGGCGGGGGCGTCGACGAGGACCGTGGCCTGGTTGTACCCGCCCTGCTCGATCGCCGTGGCGTAGACGATGGGCTTGAACGAGCTGCCCGGCTGCCGCAGCGCCTGCGTGGCGCGGTTGAACTCGCCCGGCGGCTGGCCCTCCTCGAGCTTCTGCCCGACCATCGCCAGCACGGCCCCCGTGCTCGGGTCGATCCCGACGATCGCCATCTGGGCGCCCTCGGGGATCTCGGCGTTCAGGCTCGCCTGGTTCGCGGCGACCTGTGCCTGGACGTCGATGGTCGTGATCACCTTCAGCCCGCCCGAGCCGAAGACCACGCTCTCGCCGTAGCGGTCGGTGAGCCAGTTGCGCACCGCGATGACGACGGCGCGCGACAGGTCGGAGCTGACCGAGCCCTGGACCAGCACGTCCTGGTCGGTGCGGGTCGCGGAGACCACGTTGCCCTGGCCGTCGTACTCGACGTCCCAGCCCAGCGGCTCGAGCGGGTAGCGCCACGTGCGCTCGGCCATGTCGCGGCTGATCGTGCCCTGCCTGACCATCTTCTCGAGCACCTCGCGCATGCTCGCCCGCGTGCCGAGGAAGTCGGCGTGGCGCGCGTTCGGCGCGGGGATGAGGCGCGAGAGGTAGAGGCCCTCGGCGAGGTTGAGCTCGATCGGCTCCTTGCCGAAGTACGCCTGGGCGGCGGCGCGGATGCCGTAGACGTTCCCGCCCCAGAAGATCACGTTGATGTAGCGCTGCAGGACCTCGGCCTTCGTCAGCCGGCGCTCGAGCTCGAGCGCGAGCATGATCTCCTTGACCTTGCGCTCCAGCGAGCGCTCGCTGCGGATGTCCTGCAGGAGCGTGTTCTTGATGACCTGCGTGGTGATCGTCGAGCCGCCGCGCTGGGCGTCGCCGAAGAACTCCTCGTAGGCGGCCCGCAGGAACGCCGGCAGGTCCATGCCGTAGTGGCTGAAGAACTGGTCGTCCTCGTAGGCCACGATCGCCTGCAGCGCGGCCGGCGAGACCTCGTCGAGGCCGACCGGGATGCGGTTCGTGGAGATGCGGCTCTCGCCCTCCGCCGGCACGATCTGGCCGATCCGCGTCACGCCGTCCGAGGCGTAGACGATCGACGTCGAGGTGTACTCGAGGGCGTCGAGGACGTCGAGGGAGGGCAGCTCGTCGGCCCACTTCAGCGCCGATGACGTCAGCAGCGACAGGAACGACAGCACCGCCACCAGAGCGAGCAGGAACAGCCCTTGGACGAGCTTCACGCCCGCCATGCTACCAACCGGACCGCTCCGTCCGGCCACCGCTCCCGACCAGCGCCGGTGCAGGGGCGGGGGACCTCCGGTCGCCGTGTCGGCGCGGACGCGTCAGCGCGGGGCCTCCCGCGCCCCGGGGGCGGCGACCCGCCGGGCCTCCCGCCTCACAGCGCCGTCGCACGCGCGCCGGGCCGCGCTCACCTCGCGGCGGCGTCGTGCGTGAAGGCGACGTAGGCGTCGAGCTTCTCGAGCCCCGCGCCGCTCGCCAGGGCCTCGCGCGCCGCCGCGACCCCGGACCTCAGGTCGGGCGCGAGACCGGCGAGGTAGGCGGCGGCGCCGGCGTTCACGGCCACCACGTCGCTCGCGGCCGCCGGCCCCTCGCCGGCGAGCACGCGGCGCATGATGCGGGCGTTCTCCTCCGGCCCGCCGCCCCTCAGACCGGAGCGTTCGTGCCGCGCGACGCCGAGCTCCTCGGGCGTGACCTCGAAGTCGACGATCGACCCGTCGGGGTGCAGCTCGGTGACGCTCGTGGGGCCCGTCACGGTCACGTCGTCGAGGCCGTCGCCGTGCACGACGAGCGCGCGCTCGACGCCGAGGCCGCGCAGGACCTCGGCGAGGAGCCGCGACAGCGCGGGCGCGAAGACGCCGAGGAGCTGCCGCTGGGCGCCGGCGGGGTTCGTCAGCGGGCCCAGGTTGTTGAAGATCGTGCGCGCCTTGAGGTCGGCGCGGATCGGCGCGACGAAGCGCATCGCCGGGTGGTGGTTGCGCGCGAAGATGAACCCGACGCCGATCGTCTCGATCGCGCGCGCGACGGCCTCGCTCGGCAGGTCGAGGTTCGCCCCCGCCGCCGCGAGCACGTCGGCCGAGCCGGATGCGCGCGTGACGCCGACGTTGCCGTGCTTGGCGACCTTGACCCCGAGGGCGGCGGCCACGAACGACGCCGTCGTGCTGACGTTGAAGACCTCGAGGCCCGTGCCGCCGGTGCCGCAGGTGTCGACGAGCGGCCCCGAGACCCTGACCTCCACGGGCACGGCGCGCTGCCGCATCGCCTGCGCGAAGCCGATGATCTCCTCCACGGTCTCGCCGCGGGTGCGGAGGGCGGCCAGGAGGGCCGCGGCCTGCACCTGCGAGAGCTTGCCGTCCATCAGGCGGCCCATCACGTCCCTGGCCTCGTCGCGGTCCAGGGTGTGGCCGTCGAAGACGCGGCCCAGCAGGGCCGCGACGTCGAAGCCGTCGCTCACGGCCTGCCCTCCCTCAGCCCACGGCCGTAGGCCGCCTCGAGGCAGAGCGCGTACTGGGCGTCGGTGAGCGCGGCCGTCCCTCGGCCGGCCAGCAGCCTTGCCGCGCGCGCCTCGTGCCGCGCCAGGCGCCTCAGCGCCAGCGAGACGGGGTGCGTGCCGGTCCAGAGCGCGACCTCGGGGACGGGGTGCAGCCTCGCGAACGTCCACGCGGCTCGCCCCATGCGGCGGTACTTCTCGCGCATGGAGTCGAAGTCTACCGCGTCGCGGTGCTCGATCTCGGCCCCGCGGAGGAACCGCGCCCGCACCCCGCGCCGGTGCAGCCGGTAGCCGAGCTCGTGCTCCTCCCACCCGTAGCCGGTGAACGCCGCGTCGAAACGCTCGCCCGCGAGGAGCTCCCGCGGCAGCGACAGCGTCGCGAACCAGAAGCCGCCCTTGCCGAGCGCCGCGCCCTCGCCGAGGCGCGCGGTGCCGGCCTCGAGCCGCCGGCGCCAGTAGGCCTGGAACGGCGTCGCGACGCACCCGTCGGGGACGACTAGCCGGCTGACCCACGCTCCCGGCGCCGCGGCCTGCGCGGCCAGGTGCCGGGACAGGAAGTCGGGCGCGCGCGGCGCCATGTCGTCGTCGGCGAACACGAGCAGCCGCCCGCGCGCCGCGTCCAGGCCGCGGTTGCGGGCCGACGCGAGCCCCCCGTTCGCCTGCCTGATGACCCGCAGCGGCACGGGTTCGTCGGGGCGGTCGAGCGCCGCCAGCACGGCGGGCGTGTCGTCGGTCGACCCGTCGTCGACGACGACGATCTCGGCGCCGACGGACGCCGGCACCACGGCGCGCCAGGCGGCTATCGCGGCGGGCAGCAGCCGCGCGCGCTGGTAGGTGGGGACGATGACGCTGACGTCGGGACGGTCGCCATACGCGCCGCGGCTCACGGCGTCGCCTCACCGGTCGCGGCGGCGCGCAGCTCGTCGCGAGCGCCCCGAGCGTAGGCCAGCTCGTAGCGCCGCACTCCCTCGTCGAGGAGCCGGGCCCACGGGCCCGCGAGCGCCGCGCGCTTCAGGGCCAGCAGCCAGGGGTGCACGCCCAGAGCCCAGGGGACGTCGGGGGCGCGGTGGCGCGACCACACGCGCACGTGCGCCCTGCCGGCGGCGTAGGCCTTCTCGGCGTCGTCCCAGACGCGGCCGTGATGGTAGGCGTCGCCGCCGGGGACGTGCCGGAAGCCCAGGCCCGCCGCCCGCAGGCGCAGGGCCAGGTCGGGGTCCTCGCCGCCGTAGCCGCGCCACCCCGGGTCGTAGCCGCCCACGGCACGGAAGGCCGCGGCCGGCACGCTCGAGTTGGCGCCCGTCATGTTGATCCAGAAGGCGCGGCGGCCCACGGCGGCGGGCCGCTCGAACGGCTCGGCGCGGCGGCCGCGCCTCAGCTCGGCGGGCAGGCGCAGCGGGCCAACGCCCACCGTGCGCGGGCGGACGGCGTGGAGCGCCGCGTGGGCCGCCAGCGCCCCGGGCACGGGCAGGCAGTCGTCGTCGCTCAGGAGCAGCACGCTACCGCGCGCGCCCTCCGCCGCCAGGTTCCGGGCCCGCCCGACGGGCTCGTCGCTGCCGCCGCCGACCCACACGGCGAACGGGAGGCGCATCGCCTCCAGCTCGCCCCTGACCGCCGCCACGGCCTCGTCCGGCTCGTTGAGCCACAGGCGCCACTCGAACGCCCCGGGCGCGAGGGTCTGCGCCGCGAGGGCCGCCGCCTTGGCCCTGAGCAGCGCGTGACGGCGGCGGCTGGCGGTCACGACCGTGACGACCACGCCTCCACCGGCGGAGCTCACGTCGGGCGCCGCCTCCGGCGCGCGGGCCTCAGCCACCCGGCAGCGAGGCGAGGAACGTGCGCAGCATCGCCGCGCCCTGGTCGGTGAGGATGCTCTCGGGGTGGAACTGGACGCCCCACACGGGGTACGTCTCGTGGCGCACCCCCATGACGGTGCGCCCGCCCTCCTCGTCGGTCCAGGCGTTGACGACCAGGCCGGGCGGGACGTCCTCGACGACGAGCGAGTGGTAGCGGCCGGCCGTGAGCGGCCGCGGCAGCCCGGCGAAGATGCCCGTGCCGTCGTGGTCGACGGGAGAGGTCTTGCCGTGCATGAGCCGCCGCGCCCGCACGACCCTGCCGCCGAACGCGGCGGCGACGGCCTGGTGCCCGAGGCAGACGCCGAGGACCGGGACCCTGGGCCCGAGCTCGCGCACCACCGCGACGCTCATGCCGGCGCCGTCGGGGGTGCACGGCCCCGGGGAGATCACGATGCCGTCGGGAGCGAGCTCCTCGACGTCGCCGACCGTGAAGGCGTCGTTGCGCCACACCGTCAGGCTGGCGCCGAGCTCGGCCAGGCCCTGCACGAGGTTGTAGGTGAACGAGTCGTAGTTGTCGACGACCAGGACGTGCCTGCCGGCGACGGCCGCGCCCGACGCCGTGGCGCCGGCCGCGCCCGCGGCCGCGCCGCCGCTCGCGCCCTCGCCCACGCCGCTCACGCCAGCCCCTCCGTGGCCATCGCGACCGCGCGCCTGAGGGCCGCCAGCTTGTTGTGGGCCTCGCGCCACTCGTACTCGGGGTCGGAGTCGGCGACGACGCCGCTGCCCGCCTGCAGGTGCATCCGGCCCTGCGTGATCACGATCGTGCGCAGGGTCAGCGCCATGTCCATGTCGCCGGTGACGGAGACGTAGCCGAACGCGCCGGCGTAGGGCCCGCGCCTCACGGGCTCGAGCTCGTCGATGATCTCCATCGCCCTGATCTTCGGGGCGCCCGAGGCCGTCCCCATGGGGAGTGCGGCGGAGAGCGCGTCGAGCGCCGTCCTGCCCTCGGCGAGCTCGCCCTCGACGGTGCTTACGAGGTGCATGACGTGGCTGTAGCGCTCGACGCGCATGAGGTCGGTGACCTTCACGCTGCCGGGCCGGCACACGCGGCCCAGGTCGTTGCGGCCGAGGTCGACGAGCATCACGTGCTCGGCGCGCTCCTTCTCGTCGGCGAGGAGCTCGCGCGCCAGCGCCTCGTCCTCCTCCGGCGTCCGGCCGCGCCAGCGGGTGCCGGCGATCGGCAGGGTCTCGACGTGCCTGCCCTTCGCCCGCACGAGGCTCTCGGGGCTGCTGGCGACGAGGGTGACGTCGCCGAGGTCGAGGTAGCCGAGGTACGGGCTGGGGTTCACGGTGCGCAGGGCGCGGTAGACGGCGAACGGGTGGACGCCCAGGTCGGCGGACTGCCTCAGGCTGGGCACGACCTGGAACACGTCGCCGGCCCTGATGTACTCGACGGCGCGCGCGACGGCGGCCTTGAACGAGGCCTCGTCCATGTTCGTCGTGAAGTCCACGGCGCGGCCGGCGCGGTCGCCGGGCACGCCCGGCAGCGGGCCGCGCAGGCGGGCGTAGGCCGCGTCGACGAGCGCCTCCGCCCGGGCCTCGTCGGCGGCGTCGCCCGCCACGGCGGGCGCGACGATCAGGAGCTTGCGCCTCAGGTGGTCGAACACGACGACGAGCTCGGGCTCGACGAAGAGCAGGTCGGGCACCCCCAGCTCGTCGGGGTTCGCGTCGGGCAGCCGCTCGTAGGCGCGCACGAGGTCGTAGCTGGCGTAGCCGACGGCGCCGGCCCACAGGGGCGGCAGGCCGGGCTCGGCCACGGTCTCGCGCACGACCTCGTCCCACAGCACGCGCAGCGGGTCGGGGGACGTGACGGTGCGGGTCTCGCCGCCCGCGGTCACGGTCACGTCGTGGCCGCGCGCGCTGACGCGGCGCCTCTCGCCGGTGCCGATGAACGAGTACCGGGCCACGCGCTCGCCCTGCTCGACGCTCTCGAGCAGGAACGAGGGGTGGCCGGCGACCTTCAGGTAGGCGGTGAGCGGCGTCTCGAGGTCGGCGAGGACCTCGCGGTACACGGCCCGCGTGGGCGCGTCCCGCCTGGCCGTCTCAGCCACCGCTGGAGCGGTGCCGTGCATGCGCCGGAGCATAGCGCTCCGGCTCAGCCCTCCTCACGGGGGAGGAACATGCCGATCGCGTGGTAGCCGGCGTCGACGTAGAGCGTCTCGCCCGTCACGCCGCCGCCGAGCGGCTCGGCCAGCAGGGCGAAGCCCATGGCCCCGACCTCCTCGGCCGTGATGTTGCGCCTCAGCATCGACAGCGAGCCGGCGTGCGAGTACATGTCGCCGAAGCCGGCGATCGAGCGGGCGGCGATCGTGCGCACGGCGCCGGCGCTGATCGCGTTCACGCGCACGCCCTGGGGGCCCAGGTCGTAGGCGAGGTACCTGACGCTGGCCTCGAGAGCGGCCTTCGCGACGCCCATCATGTTGTAGTTCGGCACCACCCGCTCGGCGGCGAGGTAGGTGAGCGTCAGGACGCTGCCGCCCGACGTCATCAGCGGCGCGGCGCGCTGGCACACGGCGACCAGCGAGTAGGCCGAGACGTCCATCGCGACCCGCCAGTCGTCGCGCGTCGTGTGCAGGAACGGCCGCTCGAACGTCGCGGCCGGCGCGTAGCCGATCGAGTGGACGAGGTAGTCGAGCCCGCCGAGCTCCTCACCGACCTGCTCGAAGAGCCTGTCGAGGGCCGCGTCGTCGGTGACGTCGGCCTCGAGCAAGACGGGCCGGTCGAGGTCGGCGGTGAGCTTCTCGAGGGCGGGGCGGAGCCTGTCGCCCTGGTACGAGAACGCCAGGCGCGCCCCGGCCTGCGCCAGCGGCTGGGCGATCGCCCAGGCGATGGACCGCTGGTTCGCCACGCCCATCACTAGGCCCTTCTTGCCACTCAGGTCGACCTGGAACATCTGCTTCTCCTAGCCTTCGTGTAGTCGGGTGGGGCGCCGACGCCCCCCGCAGAGCGTACTAGCCCTCGAGCATCAGGCGCTCGAAGCGCTCGCGGGCGTGCTCGGCCTTGACGCGCTCGCCGCGCCGCTCCCACACGTCGGCCAAACCCTCCCAGGCGAGCTCGCTGAACGGCTCGTGCTCGGTCATGGCCTGGTAGATGCTCGTGGCCCTGGCCAGGTCGTCGGCGGCGATCGCGAGCTCGGCGGCCTTCTGGAGCAGCGTCAGGTGCTCGCTCTGGAGGTGCTGCCTGATGTTGTCGACCCAGTCGGACTCGAACCCGACCATGAAGTGGCCGCTGTAGACCTTCGCCGCGGCCATGTGGTCCTCGAGCCTCCCGCTGTCGCGGGCGCGCGCGAGGAGCTTGCGGTAGGTGTCGACGTCGTAGTCGATGCTGAAGCTGTCCTTGAGGTAGTAGCGCCGGTTCGCCGACTCGACGAGCTCGCCGCCCATGACCTTGCGCAGGCGGTAGAGGGTGGTGTGGAAGCTCGACGAGGCCTTCGACTCCGACTTGCCCGGCCACAGCGCCTCGGCGACCTCGAACGTGCTCACGCCGGAGCGGTGCTCGAGCAGGTAGAAGAGCAGCTCGAGCGCCTTCAGGGAGTCCCAGTCGAGGCGCTCGCCCTGGCGCGTGACCATGGGCGGGCCGAGGCCGCGGGCGCTCACCACGCCCTCGAGCGGCCGCCTCAGCTCCTCGACGCGCCTCAGGCGCACGCGCACGGCCTCGAGGAGCTCGTCCTTCTGGACGGGCTTCGTGAGGTAGTCGTCGGCGCCGAGGGTCATGCCGCGGCGCATCGAGCCGCGGTCCTCGAGCGCGGTGAGGAACAGGAACGGCACCGCGCGCAGCTCGGGGACCTCGCGCACGCGCTCGTAGAACTGGAAGCCGTCCATGTTCGGCATCGAGACGTCCGAGACGATCACGTCGGGGCGCAGGCCCTCGCGGATCTCCTCCAGCGCCTCCCTGGGGTCGTCGAGCGTCAGGACGTTGTAGCCGGCCTGCGTCAGCGTCAGCTCGCTGACCTTGAGCATCGCCGGCTCGTCGTCGACGACCAGCACGAGCGTCGTCATCATGCGGACTCTACCTCAGCCCTCCGCGCGCGCCCGGGGAGCCCCGCGCCCGGGCCGCTCAGGAGTCGCCCCACGGCGAGGTCTCTTGGTAGTGCACCAGCGCGCTGTACTCGACGCCGCCGCCGGGACGCGCCGCGGTGCTGAACTTCACGTCGACGATGACGTCGTCGCGGCTCAGGCCGTCGACGAAGTCGCTCAGCCGCTGCTCGAACAGGTCCTGCTCGTGCGAGGTGATGAGCTTGAACTTCGGGTCCACTTACCGCCTCCCCAGGACTTCAAGGACCGGTGCCCCGCGGCTCGCGGGGCGCTAACGGAGCTCGCGAGAGATGATAAGGCCCCCGGACACGCGCGGCGGGCGAAAAGTTCCCCACCGGGATAGTCTCGGGCGGATGCCACGCTCAGCCGGCGTCAAGCCGCGGCCGCGCCACGAGCTCGTCATGCGCCTCGTCCACCCGCTCGTCGGCCCGGGCGTGGCCGTGCTCCGGCGCCTGGGCGCGAGGCCCGAGCAGGTCGTGCTCGCGCACGGTGCCGTGGGCCTCGTCGCCGCCGCGTTGGTCGCGACGCCGCGGCACGGCGCCTGGCTGGCCGCGGCCGCGCTGCTGCAGCTCAAGACCGTGCTCGACAACCTCGACGGCTCGCTGGCGCGCGCCACCGGGCGCGTGAGCGAGCTGGGTCGCTACCTCGACACGGGCGTGGACCTGGTCGTGAACGTGGCCCTGTTCGCCGCGCTCGCCGCGCACGGCCCGTGGCCGGTGGCCGCGCTCGCGTTCGCGGTCCTGACCGTCCTGCTCTCCTACGACTTCAACGTCGAGCGCCTCCACCGCGAGGCGCACGGGGAGGGCGCATCCGCTCCGGGGTCGTCTCCGGCCGCGTCGCCGGAGCGGGCCACGGACGCCTCGCCTGCGCCGGCTTGGGAGCGGGCCGCGCTCGACCTCTCCAAGGGCCTCTACCGGGCCGTGCTGGCCCCGCAGGACGCGGCCATCCGGGCGCTGGAGCGGCGCCTCCTGGCCCGCGCCACCGGGCGGCCGGCGGAGGCGGCCACGCCCGACGCGGTCCGGGCGTGGTGGGGAGTGGGCGCGACGGCCGCCCTCGTGAACCTCGGCCTCTCGACCCAGTACGTCGTGCTCGGCGTCTGCCTGGCCCTGGGCGCGCCGTTCGCCTACGCTTGGGTCGTGCTCGCCCAGGGCGCTTACCTGATCGCCGTCATCGCGTACCGCTACGTCACGTTCCGACGCCGCGCGCGCCCGGCCGCGGGAGCGGAGGGCGCGTGACGGGGGGCCGGCCTGCCGCGCTCGTCACGGGCTCGGCGAAGGGAGCGGGGCGCGCCGTGCTGCTCGCTCTCGCCGCGGACGGGTTCGACGTCGCCGTCCACTACCGCAGGAGCCGTGACGAGGCCGAGGCCGTGGCCGACGAGGCCCGGGCGCTCGGGGTCGCGGCAGTGGTCCTGCGGGCCGACGTGACTATCGAGGACGAGGCCCGCGGCCTCGTCGACGCCGCCGCGACGACGTTCGGCCGCCTCGACGTGCTCGTCAACAACGTCGGCGACTACCACCACGGCCCGCTGTCCGAGCTCGACGGCGCGACCTGGCGCCACATGCTCGACAGCAACCTCAACGCGACCTTCTACGCCTGCCAGCAGGCGGTCCCCCACCTGCGGCGCTCGCCGCGCGGCGGGCGCATCGTGAACGTCGGCTACGCCGGCGCCGAGCACGTCGTCGCGCGGCCGGGCATCGTCGCCTACGGCATCGCCAAGACCGGCGTGATCCTCTACTCGAAGGCCCTGGCCAAGGTCGAGGCGAGGCACGGCGTGACCGTGAACGTCGTCAGCCCCGGCGTGCTCGAGAACAGCGTGACCAAGCCCGTCGCCGAGATCCCGATGGGGCGCGTCGGCCGGCTCGACGAGCTGGCGGCCGCCGTGAGGTACCTGGTGTCGCCCGAGGCCGCCTACGTCACGGGCGTGACGATCGAGGTCGCGGGCGGCTGGAACGTCTGAGGGCGGCCGCGCGTCGCCGTGAGCGCTGCCCCGCGGCGACGGTCGGGGCCGGCGCGGGCACGGCCACGACGTGCGCGGCGCCGCGGCGCCAGACGGCTGACTGCCCCGCCTACTGCGGCGCCGAGCGGAAGTCGCGACCCACGGGCTCGGCGACGTCGAACAGGGCGCCGGCGAGCGCCACGTTCACGGTCACCAGCGGCTGGCGCGACGCGACCTCGAACTGCTCGACCCGCGCGCCCTCCCGCGGCACTCCCACGGTGACGTCGGCGAGCTCGACGAACGGCTTGTCGCCGTAGAGGTTCGACAGGTGGTCGGACATCCGCACGCGGGCCGGCAGGAACATCGTGCCGGTGAGGACGAAGCCCGGGTACATCACGCACACCTGCCGCGGCTCGCGTCCCACCCGCTCCCCCGGCGGCTCGGCGATGCCGCCGACGAGGAAAGCCAGGCGCGACTTCGGCACGGCCGCGAAGTCCGTCTCGTAGAGGAGCGCGCCCTCGGCCGGCGGCTGCTCGTGCCCGGGGCGGAAGACGCGGCAGACGGTCATGGGCAGGTACGTGCGCTCGCGCTGGTTGAGGAAGCGCGAGATGGGCATGCCGCGCCTGACGTGGATCAGCCCCTGGACCCTGAAGTCGAGCGTGTGGGCCAGGGCCTCGGTCGGGACGACGTTCTGCGCGAGCACGCTCATGATCCCGGAGGCTAACACCGCGCGAGGCGCGGGGTTGCCGGTATCATTCGCGGCATGTCAGCACGGCGCTACTTCGGCACCGACGGCGTGCGCGGGGTCGCCGGCCGGCACCCCATGACCGCCGGCTTCGCCCTCAGCCTGGGCGTGGCCACGGCAGAGCTCCTCAAGTCGACGGGCAAGACGCGCCCCGCGGTGGTCGTGGGCATGGACACGCGGCGCTCGGGGCCGATGCTGGCCCACGCGCTCGCGGCCGGCCTCGCCTCGCGCGGCGCCGACGTCACCGACCTCGGCGTCGTGCCCACGCCGGCGGTCTCGTACCTCACCCGGTCGCTCGGGGCCGACGCCGGCGTCGTCGTGTCGGCCAGCCACAACCCCTTCGACGACAACGGCCTCAAGGTCTTCAACGCCGACGGCGAGAAGCTCGACGACGCGCTCGAGGCCGAGCTGGAGGCGCTCGTCGACCGCCTCGGCGCCGGCACGAACGGCGAGGTCGAGCCGGTGGTCGGCTCGGCGCTGGGCCGCTTCCGCCGGCTCCCGCGCCAGGGCACCGGCCGCGCCGCCTCCGCCTACACCGACCACCTCCTCGCGAACGCCCCGTACCTCGACGGCCTGAAGGTCGTGATCGACTGCGCGAACGGCGCCGGCCACCTCGTCGCGCCCTACGTGTTCAAGCGCATCGGCGCCAGGCTCGAGGTCATGAACGCAGACCCCGACGGCGAGAACATCAACGTCGGCTGCGGCTCCACCAGCCCCGAGCAGGTCGTGAGGCGCGTCGTCGAGGGCGGCTTCGACGTCGGCGTGACGTTCGACGGCGACGCCGACAGGGCGCTGCTCGTCGACGGCCGCGGCCGCGTCGTGACCGGCGACCACATCATGGCGATCTGCGCCGTCACCAGGGGCGAGCGCGAGATCGTCGCCACCCACATGAGCAACCTGGGCATGGAGCGCTACCTCCAGGGTCGCGGCATCGCCGTGCGCCGCGTGAAGGTCGGCGACCGCTACGTGCACGAGGAGCTGAAGCGCTCGGGCCTCAGGCTGGGCGGGGAGCAGTCGGGCCACGTCCTGTTCCTCGACAAGGCCCCTACGGGCGACGGCATCCTCACCGCCCTGCAGGTCCTGGCGGCCGTCAGGCAGTCGGGCCGGCCGCTGGAGGCGTGGATGGACGAGATCCCCGTCTACCCGCAGGAGCTCGTGAACGTCGCCGTGCCGGCCGAGCTGAAGGAGGCTCTGCCACAGGCGCCGGAGGTGGCGGCCGCCGTGCGGGCCGCCGAGGCCGAGCTGGGCGACGCGGGACGGCTGCTGCTGCGCCCCAGCGGCACCGAGCCGCTCGTGCGCGTGATGGCCGAGGGCCCCGACCACGACGTGGTGAGGTCGGTGGTCGACAGCGTCGCGGCCGCGGTCAGGCGCGCCAGCGGCACGACGGCGGCGGCCGACGCGTAGGGGCCCAGATGGCCGCCGGCGCCCGGGGACGGAGGACCTCCGGCGCCGTCTCCGCGTGGGGCAGACCACCGACGCCGACCGCCGGCGCGGCCCGGGCTCCGGCGCCTAGAGCACCCGCGCGGCCAGCGCCGGGAGCAGCTCACCCAGCCGGCCCTCGACCTTCACGTCGGCCTCGGCGTCCGCGCGCGTGGGGCCGTCGTTGACGATCGCCACGGGCTTGCCCGCGGCCTTGGCCTGCAGCACGAAGCGGTACCCGGAGCGCACGGTCAGCGACGACCCGACCACGACCAGGGCGCCCGCGCCCGCGACCATGTCGCGCGCCGCCTCGTAGGTCTCCTTGGGGACGTTCTCGCCGAAGAACACGACCAGCGGCTTGAGCACGCCGCCGCACACGAAGCACGGCGCGACGCGGAACGCCGCGACGAGCTCGTGGGGGACGTCGGCGTCGCCGTCGGGGGCGTAGCGCGGCGCGACGGCCACGAACCCGGGGTTCAGGGCGGCGAGCCGCTCCTGCAGGACCGCGCGTGCCTCGACGGCCCCGCACGACAGGCACCTGACCCGGGCGAGGCTGCCGTGTAGCTCCACGACGTTCCGGCTGCCGGCGCGTTGGTGGAGGCCGTCCACGTTCTGGGTCACGACGCCCACGACGAGG
>Ga0123332_1000582_pt1 | contig 36869 bp, 33 predicted proteins | sample BioC12SIPDNA_4_FD_89958 | JGI IMG/M metagenome (GOLD analysis project Ga0123332, IMG submission 89958) | Anaerobic biogas reactor microbial communites from Washington, USA - Biogas_R2_A C12 SIP DNA | ecosystem: Engineered > Bioreactor > Anaerobic > Unclassified | place: Washington, USA... | reverse complement strand
GGCCTCCGCCCCCGGGTCGGTCGCGTGTGGTTCAGTGGTCGTCATGATCGGTGTCCTTCCTGCCGAAGCCCCAAGCCTCGGCCGGTCAGGCCAACCGAGTTACACCGTTGTTCTTACAGTCCCCCGCTAGGTCGATGACTGCCACGAGGGACAGCGGGCGTTCGTGCCAACGCGGCCACTGCGCCTCGTCATCGAGGAACGCTGCACCACCGAGATGCGACCTCGTCGGACCATCTCCATGGGCGAGGCGTATCGCGGGACGCGCCAGCGATTCCACGGTGACCGCCGCAGCGGCCGACAGGTGCCGCTCACAGATGGCTCTGAGCAGCTCACGGCACCTTCGAACCTCGGCGCTCTCGCTCACCGCTCAACCCCCGGCGCCGGCCGTCCTTCGATGCCGAACTTCTCCACTACGAAGCGCCAGAACAACGGAACGGCCTCCGCCACCGGGCGCTCGACCCGATCGTTCCGCCCCGTATGCGAGAAGTGCTCGATGGCGACCCAGCCCTCCCGAGCCGGGATCGGTGACCCAGGTGCCGATACCCGCAGGACCTCGGCGGGCGGAGCAGGGATCGGAGCATCGATCACCAACAGGTCGTGCATCGAAGTCGTCGCGGCCAAGCGATCACCGTTCGGGGAGGCCTCGATGCTCCGCACGATGTCGACCAGGTACCCGAACTCCGGGTTCCTCGAAGTCATGTCCTGGTAGAAGGCAAGCAGATCGGACCACGATCGGACCTTGAACTCATGGGGCCATGCCAACGACTGCACGCTCGTCTCCTCGACCAATTGAGACACCAATCGTCCCACCCGGGACCATCGCGTGCCGCGGAGTACCACTAGGTCTCGCGGAGTTTTCGCGGAGTGCGGGTCTTCCGGACCGGCCACCACGTCCCGCCGGAACGCTGTGACCTGGTGGTTCTTGGTGGAGACGATGGGAATCGAACCCACGACCCCCTGCTTGCAAAGCAGGTGCTCTAGCCAGCTGAGCTACGTCCCCGCGAGGGTGGCCACGCTACCGGCCCGGACCGGCGGCCACGGCGTCGGCCGGGTGGCCGTCGGCGGACCGCGCCGCGGCTCGATTCTGCGCGCTGAGCGGGACACCCGTGTCCCGGTCAGCGCGTAGATCAGCAGCGCACCGCTTCCACGCGCTCAGCGGGACGCCCACGTCCCCCTCAGCGCGCAGAACCGAACCACCCCCGCCGCCGCCAGCCCCGAGAGTCGGACGACGGATCGACCCCGGCTGCGGATGTCGCCGCGGGATGGTCTAGGGGGTGGGGGCGAGGCGGGCGGTGAAGAGCGTGTGGTAGGTCCACATCAGGTGGTCGCCGTCGCGCCAGCGGCGGACGATCACATCGGGGATGTCGCGCGGGCGCAGGACCAGCGCGCCGTCCTCGTAGGTGGCGGCCACGACCAGGCGGCTGGAGAAGTCGGCGACCATCACGTCGTCGAGGCCGTTCTCGAAGGTGCCGTCCACGACCATGTCGTGCACCACACCGCCGCCGGTGACCACGACGCGATCGCCCGCCTGCTCGATGCGCTCCACGTGGTTCCACACCCGGTGTTCGGTGGGGAGGGGACCGGAGTCGTCCCACACCTCAACGACCCGCCACGTCCCGCGCAGGTCGGGCGCACCGGGCGCCAGCGCGTCCGTGCACCCGTCGAGGATCGGCGGGGGCATGACGTCGCCGTAACCACCCGGCGGGGTGTGGGCGCGGGGGATGTCGGCGGCCTCGGTCACGACGTCACCTCGCTCATGGCGAACAGCCACTGGCTCTCGAGGCCGGCCTCGCGGTAGCGGCCGATCGTCGCGGCGACCTCCGGGTCGCCGGCGAGGGCGAGGTACGCCTGGCGGGAGGGGTACCGCATGATCGCCACGAAGTCGAAGTGCTCTCCGCCGGTGCCGATCACCTGCGAGTCGACGTTGGCGGCGACGACGAACGTGGCGCCGTGGGCCTCGACGATCTCCTTCATCGCCCGCGAGTAGCGGCCGACCGCCTCCTGGCCGCTGACGACCTCGCCGTCGATCTCGGCCTCCGGCTTGAACGTGAGCATGTTGAGCATCACGACCGGGACGTCCGGCGGACCGCCCAGGAACTCCTCGATCTGCTCCTGGGTCGGCCACGTCGCCACGTCGATGTCCTCTCGTCGACCATTCCCGCGGACGTTCTGAGAGTACCACTCGCAAATGAGCGATGAGGGTGGTTCCAAGCAGGGCGACGGACACGGCCGAGGTCGGGACCATCGCCCCTGTCGCGGCCGCGCCGGTCGGCGGTAGGGAAGGGGTACGACCGACGCGAAGGGACGGTGCGTACCCATGTGCGACCACTGCGGATGCCGGGAGTTCGGTCCGATCGCCGAGCTCTCCGCCGAACACGAGCAGATCCTCGACCTCGCGTGGCGGGTCGCCGAGGACGAGTGGACCGACGAGGCCGGCCGCCGTGAGGGCCGGGCGGAGCTCGCCGCGGAGCTGGCGCTGCACGCGACCAAGGAGGAGCTGGGTCTGTACCCGCTGCTGATGGGCACGGGCGACCTGACCGAGGAGCGGTGCGACCGGTTGGAGGACGAGCACCGGGAGGTCCACGCCGTGCTCGACGGCGAAGCCTTCGACCGTCGGGCGTACTACGCGCTGGCCGCCCACATCGAGGAGGAGGAGATGGAGCTCTTCTCCGGGGCGATGTTCGCGTTCGGCGACGACGAGTGGGACGAGATGGATCGGGCCCACCATCGCGCCGCCCACCTCCACGGCGTCGCCCACGCCCACTAGTCCGCCCCGCGCCTCCTCCCGCGGCGGTACCGTCGTCAGCCGACCCGGACGAGGGGATGCGACGGTGCCGCGAGCACGAGGACACGACGGATCCGGTCACCGGCCCCGGCGATGGCGGGCGATGGTGCTCGTCGTGGTGCTGGTCGGGACGGCGTGCGGAGGAGACGACGCAGGACGAGCGGCCGACGACGACGGCCGCTCGACCACCGAGCAGACCACCGGTGAGACCACCGGGGACGCGACCGGGCTGGGCCCGGTGACCCGACCCGCCGCGGTGGCGCACCGCGGCGCGGCGGGGCTGGCGCCGGAGAACACGTTCGCCGCCTTCGACCTCGCCGTCGAGCACGGGGCCGACCTCATCGAGCTCGACCTGCAGCTCACCGCCGACGGCGCGCTGGTCGTCCTGCACGATCCCGGCCCCGACCGCACGACCACGGGCGCGGCCGACGACTGCACCGGCCCGATCGACACGCTCACCCTGGAGCAGGTGCAGTCGTGCGACGCCGGCTCGTGGTTCAACGAGGCGAACCCCGACCGGGCCGACCCGACCTTCGTGGGGCTGCGCATCCCGACCCTGAGCGAGACGCTCGACCGCTACGGCACCGACGTCCGCTGGCTGATCGAGACCAAGACGCTCCTGGCCGACGACGGGAGCATGGAGCAGGCGCTGGTCGACGCGCTCGACGCGGCCGGGTTCACCGCGGACGCGGAGGTGTCGCAGCAGGTAGTCGTGCAGTCCTTCGAGATCGAGAGCCTCCGGCGGGTACGGGACCTGCGCCCGGACCTGACGTTGACCTACCTCGGCTCGCTCGGGGAGGGGTTCGACGAGGAAGCGCTCGACGCGCTCGCGGAGGAGGTCACCGGCCTCGGGCCGAACCAGGCCGACGTCGACGAGGCCCTGATCGCCGCCGCCCACGAGCGCTGCCTCACGGTCGTCCCGTACACGATCGACGACCCGGCGGAGATGACCCGGCTGCTCGACCTCGGCGTCGACGGCGTCATCAGCAACCGGATCGACCTGCTGGTGCCGATCGTCGCGGGGAGGGAGTGGTCGCCTCCCTGCGGCTGAGCGTGGGAACCCGCGGGCCGGTCGGAGGCACGGGCGAACCGCGGGTTGCGTAGGGTCCGCCCCATGAGCGAAGCCGCAGCCAACGCATTCCCCCTGTTCCAGGCCGACGTCGGCAACGACGAGGGCACCGGAGAGTGGTTCGAGGTCACCCAGGACCAGATCGACCGCTTCGCGGACGTCACCCACGACCACCAGTTCATCCACGTCGACCCCGAGGCGGCGAAGAACACGCCGTTCGGCACCACGATCGCCCACGGGTTCCTGACCCTGTCGATGCTCACCCACCTCTCGGCCGGCGCCACCTCGGGCACGCCCGATCCCGCCCGGTTCGCCGGCCTGCTCATGGGCATCAACTACGGGTTCGACAAGGTCCGGTTCGTGAACCCGGTCAAGGTCGGTTCGCGCGTCCGTGCCCGCGCCGTCACCAAGGACGTCGTGTTGAAGGTCGGGGCGATCGACGTCACCCGCTCCTTCACGGTCGAGATCGAGGGCGAGGAGAAGCCGGCGCTGGTGGCCGACTGGATCACGCGCATGGTCTACGGCTGATCGTCGGATCGGAGGTCGCGGCCCCCGTTGTGCCACGCTCGGTGACCGTGTCGAGGGAGAGTGGAAGCAGTGCGGCACCCGAGCCGGGCCCGTCGACGCGCGACGCGCTGATGGACGCGGCCGTCGAGCAGCTCCGCAGCCGGGGGGTGCTCGCCGGGCTGAACCTGCGGGAGGTCGCCGAGGCGGTCGGCGTCACCCCGGCGAACATCTACTACTACTTCGGGTCCCGGCAGGGGCTGCTGCGCGCCGCGCTCGCCCGGGCCGCCGAGGACCTCCAGGAACCGCTCGCCGAGGTGCTGACCTCGTCGTTCGTCGAGCGTCGGCTGCGGATCTTCGACGCGATCGTCGCCAACGAACCCCTGAAGCTGACCGCGCTGCTCGCCCTCGACGGCGACCCGGACTACCGGCCGATGCCGTTCCTCGCCGAGACCCAGGCCCAGCTCCGGGCCATGGCCGAGGCGGGTGAGATCGAGTCCGACGTCGACGCCATGGCGGCGCACCTGATGGGGCTCGCCGCGTCGATCGGCTTCGCGATCTACGCGGAGGCGGCCGCCCGGCAGATCGGGCTCGACCTCGAGGATCTCACCGGGCGCGCGAGGGTCGTGTTCGGCCGCATGATGGCGGCCGCCACGCCCTGATCCCGCCGCCCGGCGCTCAGCCCTCGATCCGGTTCCAGTCGACGACGGCCACGCCGGTGGCGACCACGCGGGTGAGCAGGGCGAGGCGGTTCGAACGCACCGCCTCGTCGTCGGCCATCACCATCACCGCGTCGAGGCAGTCGTTCAGCGCGGCCGCCATCGGCGCGGCCGCCGCCAGGTAGTCGGCCGGGGTGGTCGCGCCGGCCGCCTCGACCGCCTCGACCGCGGCGAGCAGCGCGGCCTCGGTGGGGTCGTCGAAGCGGGCCGGGTCGACCGGCGGCAGCGCGGCCCGGTCGGTGTCCCCGACGAGGCGATCGGCGCGCTTCAGCGCGTCGGCGACGAGCCCGAACCCGTCGTCGGCGACCGCGGCACCGAGCTCGTCGAGCACCTCGACGGCGCGCCGGGGCGTGTCGGCGTGGAGCAGGGCGGCCTGCACGAGGTCGTGGCGGTGGCCCCGATCGAGGAGGAGCTGCTCGAAGCGGCGGCGGACGAAGGCGGCGGCGTCGTCGATCAGCCCGTCGGGCCGGTCGACCGGGAGGTGGGCGGCGGCGCGGTCGAGGCCGGCGCGCACCGAGAACCCGTCGAGGGCGGGGTCTAGGCCGGAGGAGGCGACCAGCACGACGCCGCGGGCGGCCCGCCGGAGACCGAACGGGTCGGCGCTGCCGGTCGGCTCGGCGCCTACCGCGAGCAGCGCGGTCAGCAGGTCGAGGCGGTCGGCGAGCGACAGCAGCGCCCCGGCGAGGGTGGTGGGCACCTCGTCGCCGGCGCCCCGGGGCAGCTCGGCCTCGGCGATGGCCCGGCTGACGTCGTCGCCGAGCCCGAAGTCGCGCCCGTAGTGGAGGGCCATCGTCCCCGCCAGGCTGGTCATCTCGGTGACCATGCTCGACCCCTGGTCGAACTTGGCGAGCGGCCCGGCACGGCGCACGGTCTCGGCGGTGGCCGGGTCGACGGCGAGGTCGGCGGCCAGCTCGAGGGACGTGGCGGCGATGCGGTCGACGCGGTCGCGCATCGACCCCAGGCGGCGGTCGAAGGTGAGCGTCGCCAGTCGACCGGCCATCTCCTCGGCGGAGCTCTCGCGGTCGCGGGCGACGAAGAAGGCGGCGTCCGCGTAGCGGGCGCCGATCACCGCCTCGTTGCCCCGGCGGACGACGTCGGGGTCGCACGTACCGTTGGCGACGGTGACGAACGCGGGCCGCAGCGCGCCGTCGCCGTCGGTGACCGGGAGGTACCGCTGGTGCTTGGTCATCACCGACGTGAGGACCTCGGGCGGCAGCTCGAGGAAGGACGGATCGAAGGCGCCCACGACGACCGTCGGTGCCTCGATCAGGTTCACGACCTCGTCGACCACGCCCGCCCAGCGCCCGGCGTCGACGGTGCCCCCGTCGGCCGTGGTGAGGCGGGCGGCGTCGGCGAGGATGGCGGCCCGGCGGGCGGACGCGTCGGGGACCAGCCCGGCGGCCTCCAGGTCGGCGATCGCCGACTCGCCTGAGCCGAGGTCGGCGGTGGCCGGTCCGCCGGTGCGGAACAGGCGGGTGGTGCGGCCCGAACCCAGCCCGGCCCACGAGAACGGGACGACCTCGTCGCCGAGCAGGGCGACCAGCCACCGCACGGGTCGGCTGAACGCGACCGCGTCGGGGCCCGGCCGCCAGCGCATGTTGCGGCCGAAGCGCAGGCGCCCGAGGACGTCGGGCGCGACCTCGGCGAGGACCTCGGCCGCCGGCCGCCCGTCCTCGCGCTGCTCGAACGCCAGGTGCTCCTGGTCGCCCTCGGTGACGCGCCCGAGGGCGTCGACGGTGGTGCCCCGCGATCGCGCGAAGCCCTCCGCGGCCTTGGTCGGGTTGCCGTCCGCGTCGAAGGCGGCGCTGACCCGCGGGCCCCGGACGGTCACCTCGCGGGCGGGTGTCGACGGCGCGACGGCCGCGACCTCGACGATCAGCCGGCGGGGCGTGCCCAGCACCCGCACCGCGCCGTGGTCGAGGCGGGCGGCGGCCAACCGCTCGGGGACCAGCTCGGCGAGGGCGTCGCGGGCGGCGGTGACGTCGGCGGCGGGCAACTCCTCGACCCCGACCTCGAGCACGAACGTCCGCGGCCGATCGGCCCCGGTGTCGACGGGGGCGACCTCCGGCTCGGGGTCGGACCGGTCGGCCCGGCCGAGCGGGAAGCCGAGCTCCTCGCGCCGGTCGCGCCACAGCTCGGCCACGTCGTGGGCGAGGGCCCGCATCGAGGCGAAGGCGCGGGCCCGCTCGGTGGTGCCCATCGCCCCACGGGAGTCGAGCACGTTGAACGTGTGCGAGCTCTTGAGGATCTGGGCGTGGGCCGGGATCGGCAGGCCCTGCTCGATCAGGCGGCGGGCCTCGATCTGGAAGTCCTCGAGCTGGCGGCGGAGCAGGTCGACGTCGGCCCGGTCGAGGTAGAAGGTGCTCCACTCGTACTCGCCCTGGGCGAACAGCTCCCCGTAGGTGATCCCGTCGGCGTAGGGGATGTCGCGGAAGTGGTCGATGCCGTGGAGCCCCATCAAGATGCGCTCCATGCCGTAGGTGATCTCGGTGGCGGGCGGGTCGAGCACCTGTCCGCCCGCCTGCTGGAAGTAGGTGAACTGGGTGATCTCCTGACCGTCGAGCCAGACCTCCCAGCCGAGGCCCCACGCACCGAGCGCGGGCGACTCCCAGTTGTCCTCGACGAAGCGGATGTCGTGGGCGTCGACGTCGATGCCGAGGTGGCGCAGCGAGTCGAGGTACAGCTCCTGGGGGTTCCCGGGTTCAGGCTTCAGGATCACCTGGAACTGGGTGTGGGTCTGGAGCCGGTTGGGGTTGTCGCCGTAGCGGGAGTCGTCGGGGCGGACGCTCGGCTCGACGTAGCCGACGTTCCACGGCTCGGGGCCGAGCACCCGCAGGAAGGTCGCCGGGTTCATCGTGCCCGCCCCGACCTCGGTGTTGTACGGCTGGGCGATCACGCAGCCGCGGCCGGACCAGAACTCGGACAGGCCCAGCAGGGCGGATTGCATCGTCAGCACAGTCCGCCGAGGGTACTCGGGGGTCAGCGGGCGACCGCCCGGACAACCGCGGAGGCGCGCACGCGCCCACCGACGCACAGCCAGACGCGCAGCACGTCGGCGCCGTCGACCACCGAGCGCAGCTCGACCCGGTCATCGGGGGAGAGGGCGTCGCGGTACTCCAGCTCGGCGCGCGCCGGCACGAGGCCGAGGCGGTCGAGCTCGTCCTCGACCGCGGCCCACGTGGCGGCGTTGTTCACGTGGCCGAGGGCGTCGTGGTCGGTGCTGCGCAACGGCCACGGACGCGATTCGGCGTCGTCGAGCGGCCCGGCGTGGCGGAGCCGCGACCCGACGGTGCGCCCGCCCGCGGCCTCGGCGTAGAGGGAGAGGAAGCGGTCGTCGAGCCGGGCGGGCCGACCGGTCTTCGGGTCCATCCGCACCCAGAGGCTCGTCGCCTCGACCCGCCGGTCCGCCGCGACGGAGCGGATCGACGTGCGGCGCTCGGCCCAGCGCGAGCCGAGGCCACCGGCGAAGGTCGTGAGCGCGATCACCTCGCCGGTGCGGGGCGGGCGGTCGAGGTCGATGCGGGTCCGGCGCACGACCCACGGCGCCGACGGATCCTCGCCCGTGTCGCGGGTGTCGTCGTTGGCGGTGTCCTGGAGGTAGCGGGCCACGGCGTCGAGGCGGAGGCGACCGAAGCGGTCCGCGTCGCCCCACCGCACGCGCCGCTCGGTGGTGAAGCGTCGGCCCGCCGCCGGCTCCGGGACGAGCTCGTCGTCGAGACCGTGACCGTCGGTCATCGACCCTCGAGCTCGGCCTTCAGCCCCTCCAGGGACGCCCGCATGGCGTCGGCGAGCTGCCCGAGGCGGACCTCGACGATGCGAGCCTCGCGCTCGGGCGCGGCGTCGATCGCGAGGTTGAGCCCCGACCGTGCCGGACCGATGCGGACCCACTGGCGCACGACGACGTCTTCCCTGACCGGATCGAGCTCGAACCCCCACGTCGCCCAGGGCCCGTCGGCGCCACCGACCTCCCAGACCCACCGCCGTGGCGGATCGACCTCGACGACGGTGCTGGTGGTCGTCCACTCGCCGAGCACCGGGTTGGCGTTGTCGCCCTCGAACCGGGCGCCGACGACCGGGGCGGTCGCCCCGTCGAGCCACCGGACCGCCTGCAGCTCCGACGCGTCGGTGATCGGCAGGGCGATGTCGGTGACCCGGGCCCAGGCGGCGTCGAGGTCGGTGGCGATGCGCACCGCGACCTCGGTCGTGGGACGGTCGCGGTAGAGCACGGGCACCTCCGGGGTCGGGCGGTTGGGGGCACGGTATCGATCGTCCGTCGACGACGCGTTCGGCGCCGTCCTCCGGTCACCGGTCGCGGGGTGTCGCCTTGTCACACTGTGGCCCGTGCGCGCCGACATCCCGTCCGTAACGCTGCTCGGGGTGAGGGTGGCCAGGTTGAGCGAGGCCGATGCGCTCGAGGAGATCGCGCGGCTCTACGACGAGGGCGGACCCGCGATCGTGGCCTTCGCCAACGCGCACACGCTCAACGTCGCCTTCGTGGAGCCCGACTTCGCGCGCGTGCTGTCGGAGATCGACCTGCTGCTCAACGACGGCTCGGGGCTCGCGATCGCCGCGCGCCTCCGCGGCGACTCGTTCCTCGCGAACCTGAACGGCACCGACCTGACGCCGCTCGTCCTCGACCTGGCGGCCACCCGCGGCGCGCGGGTCTTCCTGCTCGGCGGACGGGAGGGGGTGGCGGCGCAGGCCCTGTACAGCCTGGCCGAGATCCGGCCCGACCTGCAGGTGGTCGGCGCGCGGAGCGGCTACATCGAACCCGGCGAAGTCGACGCGGTGATCGACGAGATCCGGGCGGCGCGGACCGACGTCCTCGTGGTCGGCATGGGGAACCCCCTCCAGGAGCACTGGTTGGCCGAGCACCTGGCGGCCACCGGCGCCCGGCTGGGCCTCGCCGTCGGCGCGTTCATCGACTTCCAGGCCGGGGTCGTCAAGCGGAGTCCGGTGTGGATGCGGCGGTGCGGCATCGAGTGGATGTACCGCCTGCGCCTCGAACCGCGGCGGTTGGGGCACCGCTACCTCGTGGGCAACCCGCGGTTCCTGTCGCGGGCCTGGCGCACCCGGCGCGCCGGCTCCGAGCGGGTCGCGGTCGGCTGAGCCCGGACGGGCGCACCGATCGCCGCTACGGTCCGATCGGTGCGCCTGGGAGTGGCCTTCGATCCGCACGCGCCCGGCGCGGGTGGGCACGCCCGCCGGTTGGAGGACCTCGGCGTCGACTCGGTGTGGGTGCCCGAGGTGTGGGGCTACGACGCGCTGACCGGCCTCGCCCACACCGCGGCGGTCACCGAGCGTCTGGGCCTGGGCACGTTCGTCGTCCAGCTCGGGTCCCGGAGCCCCGCCCTGCTCGCCACGTCCGCGCTCAGCCTCCAGCACCTCTCGGGTGGGCGGTTCCGGCTGGGCATCGGCGTGTCGGGTCCGCAGGTGATGGAGGGGTGGCACGGGGTGCGCTTCCGCCGGCCGGTGCAGACCACCCGCGAGACGATCGAGATCGTGCGGATGGTCAGCCGGGGCGAGCGCCTCGACCATCCCGGCGAGGTCTACCCGCTGCCCCTGCCCGACAGCGAGGGGTCGGCGCTGGTGCCCCTGGTGCACCCCGAGCCGGTGCCGGTGTACGTGGCGGCGATGGGCCCGGCCAACCTGCGGCTCACCGGCGAGGTGGCCGACGGCTGGCTCGGCAACGCGTTCGTGCCCGAGGCGGCCGACGTGATGCTCGATCCGATCCGCGAGGGCGCGGCGAGCGTCGGCCGGCGCCTGGCCGACCTCGACCTGGTGGCGCCGGTGGCGGTGCAGTTCGCCGACGACCCCGCCGCGGCGGAGGCGGCCGTCGTCGAGCACGCCCGGGGCTACGCCTTCACGATCGGCGCCATGGGCACCCGCGGCCGGAACTTCTACAACGACGCCTTCGCCCGGCTCGGGTTCGCCGCCGAGGTCGCCGAGGTCGAGCGCCTCTGGCGGGCGGGCGACCGCGAGGCGGCCCGGGCGACCGTGCCGATCGAACTCGGGCGGCTGACGAACCTGGTCGGCACCGATGCCGAGATCGCGGACCGGCTGGAACGTCACGCCTCGGTCGGCATCACGACCGTGCTCGCCAAGCTGGCCGGTCCCGGCGACGAGCAGCTCCGCACCGTCGAGCGGCTGCTCCCGCTCCTTCCGGCCTGAGCGGCGCGCTCAGATCTCGAAGCCGGACTGGTGCGCCCGGATGATGCGGGCCGCCTCGGCCCAGGTGGTCGGCCCGTAGGTTCCGGCGGGGGGCAGGTTCGCCCGGATCTGCTCGATGTCGGCGTCGCTGACCTCGCAGGTGCTCTCGGGGACCTCGATGTCGTAGAGCCGGGCGGCGTTGAGGCCGAAGATGTCGGCCTTCAGCTCGTCGGTGAGCGCCGGGTACCCGTAGCGCTCCTGGAGCTCCTCGGAGATCTCGAAGGTCCGCAGGGCCTGGATCTGGTCCTGCGGGGTGCCGAACCAGATCGAGTCGGTGCCCCACAGCACCCGGTCGGGGCCGACGTAGGTGAGCAGCTTGCCGAGCACGTGGGCGGCGTCGTCGGGGTTGCGCATGACGAACCACCACGTGCCTCCGAGCTCGGCGTAGACGTTGCTGCTCGGACCGAGGCCGTTGTCCTGCATCGAGCGGATCAGCCGGTCGACGCCCTGGGGATCGGGGTCGTCGGGGTCGTAGGGGCCGGCGCCGGCGCCGCCGGGTTCGTAGCCCGAGTGGTACACGACGAAGCTGATGTCCTCGTTGCGGGCGGCGGCGGGGCCGATGTCGGACGGCGAGGCCAGCTCCGGGGTGGACCCGACGATCGATGAGATGCCCTTGTGGGTGCAGATGATCGGCGGTCCGATCTCGCGGACGTGGTCGATGAAGGTCTGGCCGATCTGCGGGCGCGACGGGTCGTGGTCGTCGAAGTAGAAGTGCGCCTCGGTGGGGGTCATCGTGTAGATCTTCCAGGCCGACACCTCGTAGCGCTCCCGCACGTCGGTCATGGCGAGGAGCGCTTCCTCGATCGGTCCGTGGTGGGGGTAGGCGCCGCCGTGCATCAGCACGCGGTCGTCGCAGCCGACGCGGGTGGCGACGTCGATGGCGTGCACCATGTCGTCGGGACGGAGGCCGCCGAGTGCGACCGCGGGCAGCGCGGACAGGATCGCCATCGTGGTGTCGGACCGGACGAACACCTCGCGGAAGTAGGCGTCGACGGTGAAGCAGGCACGCGGGTCGCCGTCGGTGGTGCCCTCGGGACAGCTCGCCTGGGGGAACAGCTCGGTCCACTCGCCACCCGCGGCGTCGAGCTCCTGGTTCACGTAGTGCGTCTGGACGTCGAAGATGAACTCGCCGCCGCCGAGCTGCTCGAGGGCGGCGTCGCGGTCGAGGGTGGCGTCCTCGTCGACGTCGAACGTGCCGCCGGGCTTCTCGCCGCGGCTCGCCGCCTCCTCCTTCGAGCAGGCGGCGAGCATGAAGAACATCGTCGCCGCGCCGGTCGCGCCGGTGAGGAAGCGGCGGCGCGAGATGCCGAGCCGGCGCGAGTTCTCGTCGGCGGCCGCCCGGGTGCGGCGGATCGCCTCGGCGACCGTCTCGGAGTGGGGCAGCGGGTAGAACTCGCCGTTCGAGACGGGCCCCAGCTTCACCGGCAGCGGATCGGGTTCGGTCATGCGCCGCTCCTGTCGTGGTCAGGACGTCGTGGGTGCGGTTCTTGCACCCATCATGCACGTTCCCGGTGGCGCGTGCCGGGAGCCGGTCAGGTCCCGCGGACGGCCAGGACGTACCGGTCGTCGGAGCCGGCGACGCGGAACACGACCCGGAGCGGACTGGTGCCGCGCGGGGCGACGACCCGTATGCCGTTGGCGGCCTCCCCACCCTCGAGCGTGAGCCGGGGCCACCCGTAGGTGCCGGCCCCGACGACCTCCCCGTCCGCGTCGACGGCGACGAGGCAGGTGACGTCGCGGTCGCCGGCGTCGATGAAGCCGGTCATCAGCACCCCGTCCGGCAGGTCGCTCGTCTCGGGGACCGATGCGTGGGCGCGGAGGTCGGAACCCTCGACCGGCCGGAGGTCGGAGTCGGCCACCCGCTCGACCCCGCACCCGTTCGACCACCGCCCGTCGTAGGGGTGGTGGCCGGCGCGCCGGAGGCGGTCCTCGATCTCGGGCATCGGGACGCCGAGGCCGATCCACCGGGTGCCGCCCTCGCTGACGCCGGCCGCCTGCGCGTTGGCCAGTTCCTCCTGGGCGAGGTCGCGCTCGCGGACGCGGTCGACGACCGATCCGCCGTCGAGCGCCATCACCAGGGCGAGCAGCACCAGCGGCACCGCGACCCACGGACGGCCGCGCCCGACGACGGTCGCCGCCAGCCCGACGGCGGCGATCCACACGAGGCCGCCGATGCACACGTACCGGCTCTCGACGAGGTCGGAGAACCCGAGCCGGCCGTAGGCGATCATCGCCGAGGCCGCCAAGCCGTACACCCCAACCCCGATCCACGGGGCGACGTGCCGGGCGCCGGTGCGGACCGCGAGGACACCGAGGACGAGGACCGCCGCGACGAGCGCGAAGCCGAGCAGACGGGCCCGGCCGGGATCGTCGACGACCGTCCGGCCGATCAGGGTCATCGTGCCCTTCAGCACGTCGATCGGTCCGGGGCGGGGGACGCCGCGGTCCGGCCGGGCGACCTGGTACCAGACGAGCGCGGCGATGCCGGCCGCCGCCGGGGGCGCGTGGTGCCGGCGCGGGCGGCCGTCGCGGGCGAGCCCGGCGACGACGACGGCGGGCAGCACCATCAGACCGGTTCCGTACGACAGCACGGCGAGCAGGCCGGCGGCGGTCGACGCGGCGGCGCGCCGCAGCCGCGGCCCGTCGAGCGCGAGCGCGACGACGGCCAGCAGGTTGGCCGGGAGCCACGCCGCCCCGCTCATCGAGAGGAGGTACGACCACGCACCCCTCGGTGTGAACACCAGGGCCGCCGTGGCCACGACGACCGCTCCGGTCACCGCGGGGTGCACGCCGTGGCGGGGGGCGAGGGCGACCAGGATGCCGACGATGGCCAGCGCCATGGCGATCACGACGAACCCGAGCGTCACGTTCGAGCCGCCGAAGACCTCGACGTTCAGCCAGTACAGGACCTTGGGCACCGCCATCAGGTGGCCGTTGTAGAGCTCGATGAGCCGCCCGACCGTGGGCCGGCCCGACGGCCCCCACGTCTGGTCGAAGATCAGCCAGTAGTCGGCGTACTGGACGCGGCTGCCGCCGACGACCCAGGCCGCCATGCGCACGACGGGCACGAGGGCCAGGAGCCCCGACGCCGCGACGATCGGGTGCGGCCGGGGGAGGGTGATCCGGGCGCGGCCGGCGGAGTCGGCCGCGGGCGACATCGCGGGGACCCTACCGGTCGCGCGCCGGCCGCCCGTCCGCCCGCGATCGTCGCGATACTGCGCCGATGCCGCACCCCCGCCGCCTCCGCTTCGCCGTCGACCTCCAGCAGCCCTTCCCCGGCCGGGACTGGCTCGACACCGCCCGGGAGGTCGAGCAGCTCGGCTACTCGACGATCTTCGTGCCCGACCACTTCGACGAGGGCCCCGGTCCGATCGCCGCGATGGCGGCGTTCGCCGCGGTCACCAGCACCGTCAACGTCGGCGCGCTGGTGCTCGACTGCGACTACCGCCATCCGGTGCCCCTCGCCCGCGAGCTCGCCACGATCGACGCCCTGTCCGGGGGCCGGCTCGAGGTCGGCCTCGGCGCGGGCTGGAAGCGGCGCGACTACGACACGTCCGGCATCGCCATGGAGGCCCCCGGGGTGCGGGTGTCCCGCCTCCAGGAGCACGCGGCGGTGCTGCGTGGCCTGTGGGGCGAGGGCCCGTTCTCGTTCGCCGGCGACCACTACACGGTCACCGACCTCGACGGCACCCCGGCGCCGCACCGTCCGGGGGGACCGCCGATCCTCGTGGGCGGCGGGGGCCCGCGCCTCCTGCGGTGGGCCGGCGCGACCGCCGACATCGTCGGGGTCAACGCGTCGATCCACTCCGGGGAGATCGATGCGGCGGCCGCGGCCGACGCCCTCGCCGACCGCATCGACGAGAAGGTCGGCTGGCTCGCCGAGGGGGCGGGCGACCGGTTGGCGGACGTCGAGATCAACGCCTGGCTCGCGGTGGCCGAGATCACCGACGATCCGGCGACGATCGACGGCATCGCCGCTCTGTTCGGCACCGACGCCGAGGCCCTCTCCCGCTCACCGCTCAGCCTGGTCGGCCCGGCGGGGGCGGTCGCGGAGCGCCTGCACGAGCGTCGTGAGCGCTGGGGCTACTCGTACCACGTGATCCCGGGCGACCGGGCCCACGACTTCGCACCGATCGTCGCCGAGCTGACCGGCACCTGAGGCCCTCGCCGTCGGGGCGGCGTCGGTCAGTCCTCGGGACGCACGACCGGGCGCTCGGCGGTCTCGGCGCGGCGACGGAGGCGTGCCGCCTCCCGACCGTCGCCGGTGCGCGCCCGACGTTCGTGGGCCGTGGCGGCCGCCCGGGCCGCCCGGGCGATCCAGATCGGGCTGCCGAACCAGGTCTCGCGCTCGAGGCCGGTGTGCAGCCGGTCGATGCCCTCGTCGACCCGTCCCGCCGCGACGCTCGCCAGACCGCGGGCGTGCTCGAGCGAGCCGAGGTAGGTGAGGCCGATGCTGTTCAGGCCCTCCTCCTTCCGGTCGGCCAGCTCCGCCGCGACGACCTCCCCGAGGCGTCGGTGGCCGAGCAGCCAGGCGGCTCGCGCGGCGAGCGCCGCGAACACCGGCCAACGTCCGGGGCCCTGGGTCGCGATGCGTCCCTCGATCGCGATCAGGTCGGCCGCCGCGATCGCGCCCTCGCGGTCGCCGGCGGCCTCGCGGACCAGCGCCTGGGCGACGAGCAGCGTGTCGTCCTGGTCACGCTCCGGCGGGGGCAGGAGGGCGTGGAACGTGTCGAGGCGACCGAGGCTCGTGTCGAGCTCGAAGCGGTGGATGAGGGCGGTCCCCGTCGCCAGCGCCACCCCGTGGCCGGCGCCGAACGCCATGGCGTCGAGGTACGCGACCGACGCCGCGGCCAGGTCGCCGCGGGCGAGGTGCAGCCCCGCCCGGGTCGCGAGCGCCCACCACCGCATCTCGACGCGCTGGCCGGGCGTGGCCAGCCGGGTGACCTGGTCGACCTCGGCGGTGACCTCGTCGAGGGTGCCGGTGCGCATCGCCCGCTCGACGTGGGCGAGCGCGCCCATCGGTCGGAGCACCGGGTCGCCGGCGGCGTCGACGATCGCATCGAGCTCGGAGAGGTGGTCGTCGATCCGGCCCGGCGGTGCCGTGAAGGCCATGGCGTTGGCGACCCTCAGCGACGTGATCTCGAACCGGAGCAGATCGGGGCTCGACTCCTCGAGCTGCCCGGCGGCGAGATCGGCCAGCTGGTCGGAGCGGTCGGTGTTGCCGCACCGCATGGCCGCGTGCCCGGTCCAGACCAACAGGCGGGCGTAGAGGTCGTCATGGTCGGGGCCGGGTGGGAGCCGAGCCAGGACCCGCTCGCCCTCGTGCCAGCGGTGCTCGGCGGTGTCGCGCGGCAGGGCGACGTCGCTCTGGGTGAGGAGCGCGAGGGCGTCGAGCACCGGGTCGTCCAGCTCGGCGAGCGCCGTCTGCTGGAGGTCGAGGAGGTGCTGGGCCCAGGCGACGTCGCCGATGGCGAAGGCGGCGGAGGCGATGCGCAGCCGGGTCGCGACCTGTGAGGCGGTGCCGCCGGTCGGCCCGGCCACCTCGACCAGCGCCCGGCCGAGGACGGTCACGTCTCGGGGCGCGGCGAGCAGCGTCGGGCCGAGGATGACCTCGGCGGCGGCCGCCTCGGCCTCCTCGGCGGCCGCGTCGGCCGCCGCGAACAGGTGCTCGAGGCGGAGGATCGGCCCGGCGTCGGCGGCTTCGAGGGCGCCGGCCAGCTCGCGGTGGAGCCGCCGCACCTCGGTGGGGAGCATCCGGTCGGTCAGCGCCGCGCGCACCAGGTCGTGACGGGGCCACACCCGGGCCATGCGGTCGTCGGTATCGACCAGGCCGTTGGCGGCGAGGGATCCGAGGGCGGCGGCGGCCTGGCGCCCGGGGACGGCGGCCGCCGCGAGGACGACCTCCAGGGGGTGAGGCCGCCCCGCCACGGCGATCGCCTCGGCGAGGCGGACCGCGACGGGATCGAGCCGGTCCAGCTCGGCGGTGATGACGGCGTCGACGCTCGGTGGCACCATCGCCAGGTCGCCGCCGGAACCCGAGTGCCGGGCCAGCTCGATCAGGGCGAAGGGATTGCCCCCCGCCCGCTCGACCACGGTGGCCACCTCCGCGACCGGCAGCTCCGGCGCGGTGGCGGTGACCAGGATCCGGGCGTCGGCTTCCCCGAGCGGGTGCAGCGTGTCGAACCGGGCTCCGGCCCGACCCAGGGCGCCGAGGAGCTCGGCGGCGGCCGGAGCCAGGTCGCCGCCGCGGCTGAGCAGGAGCCACCGCGTGCTGTCGTCACGCGAGGCGAGGTCGGCCAGGACGCCGGCGACCGTGTCGTCGATCCACTGGACGTCGTCGACGACCACCAGGGCGGGCGGGCAGGCGGTGACGACGGGGTCGAGCGCGCCGAAGAGGCGGGCCTCGGCGACCGCGGGGGTCACCGCCGGCGTCGGCCGTCCGGTGTCCTCCGGCAGCAGGCGCGCCAGGTCCGGCAGGGCGTCGGCCAGCACGCCCCCGACGGCCGGATCGGCCAGCAGCCCGGGGTCGACCGCCGGCAGGATGCCGGTGAGGATCTGGTGCAGGACGCGCAGGCCCCCCCCGACGCCCCGCGGGCACGTGGCGGTGGCGACGGCGAGGCCCCGGGCGGCGGCCCGCTCGGTCGCCGTGTCCGCGAGCCGGGTCTTGCCGACGCCCGCCGGGCCGTCGACGATCCAGACCCGCGGCGAGGCCGTGGCGATCAGGTCGTCGACGACGGCGAGCTCCGCCCGGCGACCGACCAGCGCCGGCTCGGATTCCCGGGCGATCCCTCGGGCCACGGGACCGACCGCGGCCCGGTCGGGAGTCGGAGGGAGCCCGGCCGCCCGCAGCGCCCGGGCCACGACCTCGTCGGCGGAGGCATCCGCCTCGATCAGGTCCCGGAGGGCGACCAGTTCCGGTGGGGGGAGCGCCCCGAGGTCGCGGCACAGCACCTCCACCATCGCGTCGAACGCCCGCCGGGCCTCGGTGCGGCGCCCTTGCGCGTGCAGCGCAGCGAGCCGCAGGACGCCCGCCGCCTCGCGGTGAGCGTCGTCCGCTTCGCCCGTCAGCGCATCCAGGGCGGTGTCGGCGTCGCCGGTCAGGAGGAGGGCGGCGCCGTGCAGCTCGCGCAGGTCGCGGCGGGCGTCGTCGAGGCGCAGCCGATCGGGCACGATCGAGGCGACGTCGTGGATCGCCTCGTAGGCGGGCCCCCGCCAGAGGGCCTCGCCTGCCGCAGCCGCCGCGATGGAGGCGCCGAGATCGCCTCGTCGCCAGGCGGCGCGGGCCATCTTGACCGCGGCGAGGAAGCGTCCGGCGTCGAGCTCGTCATCGTCGAGGACGAGGGCGTACCCGGTCGGGTCGGACGTGATCGGGTCGGCCCCGGTGACCTCCTCGAACCGGCGTCGAAGGCGCCCGACGTTGACCCGCACCGCGGTCGGGCTGATGTGACCTCCCGACCACAGCTCGTCCTCGATCACCTCCCTGGGCAGGGCGCGACCGCGGGTGGCGACCAGAAGCGCGAGCAGCGCGGCCTGCCGGTCGCCGCGGACGGGCAGCAGCGCTCCGGTCCCGGACCCGATGGCCGGACGTCCGAGGACGCCGACGAGTGCGTGCCCCGCATCGGTCATCTCGCCTGACCTCCCCTCGGCGCGGTACCGAACGCAAACCCGGCCACGGATCGTGCTGGCGGTCACGGATGGTAGCGGGCGTCGGCGGAGCTGTCACCGGGTTGTCACCGCGCCGCGATTGGATTGCCGCCGTCGCCGGGTCCGAGCCCGGTGGCCACCATCGTGAGCGGCCGGAGGGGGTCGATCGCGCTGGTGCCCGTTCCACGCCCCTGTCCGCTGCTCCGGCTACCCGACGAGGTCCCCTGCTTCGACCGGGACCGCGGCGGACAGGGTCGTGGAGGGGACGGCGGCGGGCCGGGGTCAGAACGGTAGGTGCTTGGCGCTGCGGAGCAGGGCGGTCAGTCGCGACGCGGTCTCGGCGGGCGTGTCACCGCCCTGGAGCTTCTCGGCGAGGGCGGACCGCACGGCGATCGTCTGGCTCTCGGTGTACTTGAGCAGCCCCTCCCTGCCGTGGCGACGACCCAGACCCGACGCCTTCATGCCACCCATCGGGCTGCCGGTGGCCGCCCATGCCGACTGGTAGCCGTCGTTGACGTTGACGGTGCCGGCCATGACCCGCTCGGCGAGGCGCCGACCCCGCCGCACGTCGTCGATGTAGATGCTGGCGTTGAGGCCGTAGTCGGTGTCGTTGGCCCGGTCGACCGCCTCGTCGAGGGTGTCGACCGGGTAGATCGACACGAGCGGGCCGAACGTCTCGTCGGAGTGCACGTCCATGTCGGGCGTGACGCCGGTGAGCACGGTGGGCTCGTGGAAGAACGGGCCGAGGTCGGGGCGGGCGTGACCGCCCGCCACCGCCTTGGCCCCCTTGGCCTCGGCGTCGGCGATGTGGGCGGTGATCTTGTCGAGCTGGTCCTGGGAGATCAGCGAGCCGACGTCGCTGTCGTAGTCCTGGCCGCCCCCGAGGCGCAGGGCCGAGACCGCGTCGGCGAACCGGGCGGTGAACTCCTCGACGATCGGGCGCTCGACGTAGATGCGCTCGATCGAGATGCAGAGCTGGCCGGTGTTGGAGAAGCACGCGGCGACCGCGCCCCGGACGGCCCGGTCGAGGTCGACGTCGGCCGCGATGATCATCGGGTTCTTGCCCCCCAGCTCGGCGGAGCACCCGATCAGCCGCTCGCCCGCCTGGGCGGCGACGCGCCGGCCGGTGGCGGTCGAGCCGGTGAACATCACGTAGTCGGTCAGCTCGATGATGGCCTGGCCGACGACCGAGCCGGGCCCGGTGACGACCTGGGCGAGGCCGCGGGGCAGGCCCGCCTCCTCGAGCAGCTCGAAGGCCCGGAGCGTGGTGTAGGGGGTCTGCGAGTCGGGCTTGAGCACCAGCGCGTTGCCGGCCATGAGGGCGGGCAGGCCGTCGCCGATCGACAGCGCGAGCGGGTAGTTCCACGGCGCGATGAGGCCGACGACGCCCTTGGGCACGTGGCGCTCCCACGCCCGGACCAGCCCGGGCAGCGCGGTGCGGCGGGGCTTGTCGCGCAGGAACTTCCCGACGTTGCGCGCGTAGTACTGGCAGTTGAGGACGGTGTCGGCCACCTCCTCGAACGCGGACCCGCGGGCCTTGCCGTTCTCGGCCTGCAGCAGGTCGAGCAGCTCGTCCTGGTGATCGAGGACGAGGGTCTGGTAGCGGCCGAGGATGCCCGCCCGCTCACGGGTGGACGTGCGCGCCCACGCCGCCTGCACCGCGCGCGCGGAGGCGACCGCGGCCTCGACGTCCTCGCGGGTGCCCTCGGGCACGACGCCGAGGACCTCGCCGGTCAGCGGGGAGCGGACCTCGAGCGGCCTTCGACCCTCGCGCGGCGCCCGCACGAGCCCGGCGAGGCGGTCGAGCTCGCGGCGACCCGGCTTCAGATCGGGGGTGGTGGGGTCGGTGGTCGTCGACGTTTCGCTCATGGCGGTCTCCTCTGGACCTGTCGCGACGCTCAGGCGTAGAGGGCGTCGATCTCGTCGGAGAAGGTGGCGTGGATGCCCCGGCGCTTCAGCTTCGAGGTCGGCGTCAGCAGCTCGGAGTCGGGCAGCCACTCGTCGGCGAGCACCTTGAGCTTCTTGACCCGCTCGGCGTTGTTGAAGCGGGCCATGGCGCCGACGAGGGCCTCGTCGAGGTAGGCGAGCACGTCGGGGTGATCGGCCAGCTCCTGGAGGGTGAGGCCCTCGAGGCCCCGCTGCTTGGCCCAGATCGAGGTCTCGTCGGGGTCGAGCACCACCAGGGCGGCCACGAACGGCCGCTTGTCGCCGACCGCGCAGGCCTGGCCGACGATCGGGATCGTCTTCAGGGCGGCCTCGAGGTTGGCGGGGCTGATGTTCTTGCCGCCGGCGGTGATGATCAGCTCCTTCTTGCGGTCGACGATGCGGAAGTAGCCGTCGTCGTCGACCTCGCCGATGTCACCGGAGTGGAGCCAGCCGTCGGCGTCGAGCGCCTCGGCGGTCTTGTCGGGCGCGTCGAGGTAGCCCTGGAAGACCAGGCCGCCCCGGCAGCACACCTCGCCGTCGTCGGCGAGCTTCACCTCGAGGCCGGGGACCGCGGGGCCGACCGTGCCCGGCTTGATCCGGTACGGCTCCCAGCACATCGGCCCGCAGTTCTCGCTCATGCCGTAGATCTCCGACATCGGCACGCCGATCGCCCGGTACCACGAGAGCAGCTCGGGCGGGATCGGCGCCGCGCCGGAGATGGCGATCTCGAGCTCGTCGAAGCCGAGCAGCTCGCGCACGCCGGCGAAGGCGACCTGGTCGAGGAAGTCGTAGGTGGCCCGCTCCTCGTCGGACGCCTCGTCCCAGGCCATCTTCAGCGCGATCGGCTCGGCGGCGGCGACCGCCTCCTGGAACTTCGCGCCCTTCTCGGGGTCGGCGCTGAGGGCGGCCGACACGCGGGAGTGGATCTTCTCCCAGACCCGCGGGACGCCGAACATGATCTGCGGCTTGACCTCGCGCGCGAAGTCGGCGATCTGTCCGGGGTCGGGGCAGCACGTCACCTCGTAGCCCATCGAGAGCAGCGAGTAGTGGCTGGTGACCCGCTCGGCGATGTGCGCCATCGGCAGGTACGAGACCAGCCGCTTGCCGGTGAGGTCGTCCCGGCCGAACGCGAGGCGGAGGCACTCGGCGGTCCAGGCGATGTTGTAGTGGCTGAGCATCACGCCCTTGGGCGGACCGGTGGTGCCCGACGTGTAGATGATCGTGATCAGGTCGTCGGGGGAGGAGATGGACGAGGCCGCGGCGAGGTCGACCGGGTCGTTGGCGATCAGCCCGTCCCAGGTGAGGTCGGCCGCCAGCTCGCCGGGGCGCACCACCCCGATCGTCGTGAGGGTGGGCATCGCCTCGCGGTTCGCGAAGCGGGCGAGGAAGCCGTCGTCCTCGACGATGGCGACGCCGGCCTTGGAGTGGTTGGCGAGGTACTCGACCTGCTCGGCCGACGAGGAGTTGTAGATCGAGATCGGGGTGGCCCCGACCAGCAGGGCGCCCAGGTCGAGCGCGTGGAACTCGGGGCAGTTCCGCATCATCAGGAGCACCCGGTCGCCGGCGCCGACCCCGGCGGCGGCCAGGCCGGTCGCGACGCGGCACGCGAGGTCGGCCAGCTCGGCGAAGGTCCACCGCCGCCACTCGTCGCCCTCCTTCCACCGGAGGGCGACCTGCTCGGGGAGCCGGGTGGCCGTCTGCGCGAAGAGCGATGGCACGGTCTGGCCGGCGATGACGGCGTCGATGTCCGCGCTGGTGGTCATGGTCTCCCTCGTCCCCTTGAGTCGGTGAGCGTGACCCCTGGCCTAGCAGACGGTCCCGGGGTCCGCCCGGGGGTCGCCGGGCGCTCGCCGGGTTGCGGCGGAAGGGGGCCGCGGCCAGACTTGACCGAGCGGTCCAGTTTCCGCCGCCGCCCGGTCCGGGCGGTGCCAGGTCGAGCCGGATCCCCGGCCCCAACCCGAGGTGACCCCATGCCCAACGCCGTGATCGTCGACGCCATCCGCACCCCGGGAGGCAAGCGCAACGGGAAGCTGTCGGGCTGGCACCCGGCGGACCTCCTCGCCGAGGTGCTCAAGGCCCTCGCCGAGCGCAACAACCTCGACCCGGCGATGGTCGACGACGTGATCACCGGCTGCGTGATGCAGGTCGGCAACCAGTCGGTGAACGTCGGCCGCAACGCCGTCCTCGCCGCCGGCTGGCCCGAGACCGTCCCCGCCACGACGATCGACCGCCAGTGCGGCTCGTCGCAGCAGTCGGTGCACTTCGGGGCCCAGGGCGTGATCGCCGGCGCCTACGACATCGTCGTCGCCGCCGGGGTCGAGGTCATGTCGACCACGCCGATGGGCGCGTCGGTCACGCCGGGCAGCTTCCCGTTCGGCCCGCAGGCGGTCGCCCGCTACGCCGACGTCGAGCACTACGGCTACAAGGGCCTGATCCCCCAGGGCGTGTCGGCCGAGGTCATCGCCGACAAGTGGGGCCTCACCCGCGAGGACCTCGACGCCTTCGGCCTCCGCAGCCAGCAGAACGCGGCGCGGGCCCGCGACGAGGGCCGCTTCGACAACGAGCTCGTCCACGTCAAGGCCAAGCCCCGCGACAAGGAGACCGGCGAGCTGATCGAGACCGACGAGATCGTCACCGCCGACGAGGGCATCCGCGACTCCACGATGGAGAGCCTCGGCAAGCTCAAGCCCGCCTTCGTGCCGGAGGAGAACGGCGGCCGCGTCACCGCCGCCAACAGCTCGCAGATCACCGACGGCGCCTCGGCCGTGCTGATCATGAGCGAGGAGAAGGCCGCGGAGCTGGGCCTCAAGCCCCGCGCCCGGTTCCACACCTTCGCCCTCGCGGGCGTCGACCCGGTCACGATGCTGACCGGCCCGATCCCCTCCACCGAGAAGGCCCTCGAGCGCTCCGGCCTGTCGATCGACGACATCGACCTGTTCGAGGTCAACGAGGCGTTCGCCTCGGTCGTGCTCGCCTGGCAGAAGGAGCTCGGCGCCGACCCGGAGAAGGTCAACGTCAACGGCGGTGCCATCGCGCTCGGCCACCCGCTCGGGGCCTCCGGCGCCAAGCTGATGGCGACCCTGCTCAACGAGCTCGAGCGCACCGGCGGCCGCTACGGCCTCCAGACGATGTGCGAGGGCGGCGGCATGGCCAACGCCACCATCATCGAGCGCATCGGCTGATCGCCTCCCGCATCACCACCTGACCGCGCGGCCCGTAGGCTCGACGGGGTGGGAGACGTCGTCCGTGTGCTCATCGCCCTCGGTGCGTCGCTCCTCCTCGTCCGCCTCGGGCTCGCCGCGCTCGGCGGCATGGTCCAGCCGGTCCCCGAGCCGCCTCCGCCGGGCGAGCTGCGCAAGGTCAAGCTCCTATACCGGTGCGCGACGTGCGGAACCGAGGTGCGGATGACCAGCGCCGCCAACGCCGATCCGGAGCCGCCGCGGCACTGCATGGACGAGATGGACCTCGTCGGCGACCTCGACGAGCGCTGACCCGCCCGCGGGGCGGCTCGGCGTCGCCTGGTGACGCCCTGACCTGGGCGGATGCGCCCGCCGGCGCTTATCCCCACCTGTGGACAAGCCTGGGGAGGGTCACACCGTTGTAACTCGGGCGTTACCTCGGTCACACCCGGTGGTCACGCCCGCCCGGAGGCCACCGAAGGTGGTCGGACCGCCGGGCGCGGGGGACCCTCAGCGGTACTGGGTGGCGGTGAGGATGCCGGCCAGGATGCAGCCGAGGCCGATGCCGAGCGTCAGCGGCCGCGCGTTCCAGACGACGTAGGTCAGCAGGATCACGAGCGAGCCGACGCCCAGGAACGTGAACATCAGCACCGGCACCCAGGTGGGGCTCTCGATCTGGCTGCGGGGGATCGGCGCGGTGTAGCGGCTGGACTCGGCCGCCGCCTCGGCCGCCTTCTTCGGGTTGCCGCTGCGGGCCGCCGCCCGGACCGTCTTGGGGTCGCTGCCGGTGCGCTTCGACGGCCGGGCGACGCCGGAGGACTGCTTGGCCGCCTTGCGGGCCTTGGTGCCGGTGGGGTCGTCGGCGCTCGCGGTGGCGACCGCGCCCTTGCCCTTCGACCGGCGGGCCCGGGCGCCGGTGGGGTCGTCCGCGCTCGCCTTGGTCGGCTTCACCGGCTCGCCCTTGGCCTTGGCCTCGTCCATGCGGGCCTTGGTGGCCTCGCGCCGCGCCGCGATGTCGGCCTTCTGCACCTTGGCGCTCGGGCGCTTCGTCTTCCTGGGCGCCGGTGGCCGACCGCCTTCGTCGGCCGTCTCGTCGACGCCCTCGGCGGTGTCGCCGTCGGTCGTCTCGTCGGCGGTGGGCTCGTCGACGTCGTCGGTCGCGCCGGCGTCGTCGTCGGAGACGTTCTCGTCGTCGCTGCGGCGGGCCATGCGCCGGAGACTAGAAGATCATCCGGCGTCGATCCCCAACGCGCGGCCCGGTAGCGTCCACGCCGTGGCACCCCGGGTCCTCGTCGTCGACAACTACGACTCCTTCGTCTACAACCTCGTCCAGTACCTCGGGGAGCTGGGCGCCGAGCCCGAGGTGGTCCGCAACGACGAGATCACCGTCGAGCAGGCCCTCGCCCGCGAGCCGGACGCGGTGCTGATCTCGCCGGGCCCCGGCACGCCCTCCGACGCCGGGATCTCGAACGAAGCGATACGCGAGTTCACGGCGCGGCGCGTCCCGCTGCTCGGCGTGTGCCTCGGGCTCCAGTGCCTCGGGGAGGTGTACGGCGGCACCGTCGTGCGCGCGCCGGAGGTGATGCACGGCAAGACGTCGTTCGTGCGCCACGGCGACGTCGGCGTGTTCGCCGGGCTGCCCCAGCCGCTGGAGGCGACCCGATACCACTCCCTCGTCGTCGATCGCGCGACGGTGCCCGACGTCCTGGAGATAACGGCCGAGACCGACGACGGCCTGGTGATGGGCCTCCGCCACCGCGACGCCCCGACCGAGGGCGTGCAGTTCCACCCCGAGTCGATCCTGACCGTCGGCGGTCACGACCTGCTCCGCAACTTCCTCGCCTCGGTCGGCACCCCGGCCTGACCTCCCGGCCCGCCGCCCGGCGATCAGGGCCCCGGGGTCACTCGCCGGGGGTGGTCGTCGTGGTGGTCGTCGTCGTGCCCTCGGTCGTGGTGGTGGTCGTGGTGGTGGTCGTCGTCGTGCCCTCGGTCGTGGTGGTGGTCTCGGGCGCGGTGGTCGACGTCGGTGGGGGCGCGGTGGTGGGCGGGGGCACGGTCGTCGTGGTCTCGGGTTCGCCGTTCGAGACGATCAGCGTGATGCGGGCGTCGAGGTCGGCGTCGGTACCGCCACGCGGCGTCTGGCTGATGACGGTGCCCTCGTCGACGTCGTCGGACGGTCGCTCGAGGACCTGGATGTTCTCGAACCCCTCGTCGATCAGGATCTGGTGGGCGCGCTCGACCGTCTCGCCCTCGACGCGGGGCACCGGCTTCTGCTCGGCCGCCGGGGGCCCCCTCGACACGACGAGCGTGACGACGGTGCCCGGGTCGACCTCGGTGCCGCCCGACGGGTCCTGGCGGATGACGTGGTCGGCGTCGACGGTGTCGCTCTCCTCGTACTGCGGATCGGGGTTGACCTCGAAGCCCTCGCGCTCGAGGACCTGCCGGGCCTCGGTCACGGGCAGGCCGCTCACGTCGGGGACCTCGACCCCGGTGTCGTCACCGATGCCGAGCGTGTCGGCGAACAGGTAGAGCAGCCCGGCGAGCAGCGCGAGCATCAGGAGCAGCAGGAGGACGTACCAGCCCGTGCGCGAGCCGCGGGCCTGCTGGTACGGCGGCGTCGGCCCGGTCGACTCCCCGCCGGTGTCGGGCGTGGCCGTGGTGGCCCCGGCCGGGGCGAGGGGCGGGGGCGCGGGGTCGGTGACCGGTACGGCTGCCGCGCCGGCTCCGGCGGTCGCGGCGGCGCCCGCCCCGGCGCGGACGCGCTGGCCGTCGAGGAAGCGGCGCAGGTCGGACCGCAGGGCGTCGGCGTCCGGATAGCGCTCGTCGGGCGACTTGGCGAGCAGGCGCATCGTGATCGCCTCGTAGGCGGCGGGCACGTCGGGATGGGCCTCGCGCAGCGGCTTCGGCTGCTCCTGCACGTGCTTGTACGCGACCGCGAGCGGCGTGTCGGCGACAAACGGCGGCCGACCGTTGGCCATCTCGTACATGACCACGCCGAGGGAGTAGAGGTCGCTGCGCTGATCGACGTCGTGGCCCTGCGCCTGCTCGGGTGAGAAGTACGTGGCGGTGCCCATCACCGAGCCGGCCTGGGTGAGGCTGTCCTCCGGGGAGGACGTCATCGCCCGGGCGATGCCGAAGTCCGCGACCTTCACGTTGCCGCCCGCGGTGATCATGATGTTGCCGGGCTTGACGTCGCGGTGGACGACGCCGTTGCGGTGGGCGTGGCCGAGGGCGGCGGCGACGTCGGCGACGATGCCGGCCGCGGTGCGCGCCGGCGGGGTGCCCTGGGTGCGGAGGATCTCCGACAGGGAGCGCCCGTCGACGTACTCCATGACGATGTAGTAGGTGCCGCCCTCCTGGCCCCAGTCGTAGACGCCGACGATGTTGGCGTGGGTGAGGTTGGCGGCCGCCTGGGCCTCGCGACGGAACCGGGCGACGAACGCGGGGTCGCTCGCGAACTCGGGGAACAGCACCTTGACCGCGACCGGTCGCGCGAGCAGCAGGTCGCGGGCCAGGAAGACGTCGGCCATGCCGCCGCGGGCGATGCGGCGCTCGACCTCGTACCGGCCGTTGTAGGTGGGTCGCTCGTCGTCGGTCATGGCTGATCGCCCGGTCGCCGCGGACGGGGAGGGGCGGGCCGGTCGTCGTCCCTCCGCGGGCGGGCCGCCCGCTGCGCCGGTCGTGGCGGCCAGGCTAGGGGTCGAGGCGGGCCCGACCCAGCCTCCGCCGCGCTCACCCGCCGCCCCTGACGCGGAGGACGGCCTCGATCACGGCCCGGGCGATCGGCGCGGCGACGGTGCCGCCGGTCTGTTCGCTGGCGCCGGGCTGGCCCTCGACGATGACGGCGACCGCGACCTCGGCCGCCTGCCCGGGCGGCCCGGCGAAGCCGATGATCCAGGCGTGGGATCGCGGCGGGTCGGTTCCGAGCTGGGCGGTGCCGGTCTTGCCGCCGACCTCCACGCCGTCGATCGCCAGGTTGCGCGCCGTGCCGCGGGGGCCGGTGACGACGTCGAGCATCCCGCGCCGCACCACGCCCGCCGTCTCCGGGGACGTCGCCCGGCGCCACTCCTCGACGTCGAAGCGCTTGACGACGTCGCCCTCGTCATCGGTGACGCGGTCCATCACGTGGGGGGTCATCACCGCGCCTCCGTTGGCGATCGCGCCGGTGACCAGCGCCATCTGGAGGGGTGTCGACGACACGTCGCCCTGACCGATCGACGCCCGGGCCAGCGGTCCGTTGCCCTGGTCGTCGGGGAACTCGGTGGGGAACACCGACGCGGCCGGCGCCGGCAGGTCGATCGGGGGCCGGTCGTTGAAGCCGTACGCCTCGGCGCCGGCGACCGCCGCCGACGGCCCGAGGTCGGTGCCCATCTGCGCGAAGCCGGTGTTGCACGAGACGCGGAGCAGGTCGTAGAGCGTGCCGCCGCAGGTGCCGCCGCCGAAGTTGCGGAGGTCGCGCTCGGTGAAGTCGATGTCGAAGCTCGACGTCGGCGGGTAGTCGGGGTTGTCGACGGTGACCTGCCCGGTCTCGACCGCGGTCGACGCGGTGACGACCTTGAACGTCGAGCCGGGGAAGAAGATCTCCCGGTAGGCGCGGAAGAGCAGCGGGTTCTCCGGGTCGGCGTCGAGCTGCTCCTTCAGGCTGGTGGCCGCCGCGTCGTTCGTCGACAGCGGGTTCGGGTCGAACGTCGGGAAGCTCCACATGGCGTCGATGGCGCCGGTGCGCGGGTCGAGGGCCACGACCGACCCCTCCCGCTCGCCGAGCGCGTCGCGGGCGGCCTGCTGCACCTCGGGGTGGAGCGTCAGGTGCACGTTCCCGGTGTTCTCGCGGTCGACGAACAGGTCGGACAGGTTGGCGAGGTCGAGCTCGGGGATGGCGCCGGCGAGGTCCTCGTCGTAGGTCCGTTCCACCCCCGAGGCGCCGAGCGTGAAGCTGTAGAAGCCGGTGATCGGCCCGAACAGGTCGGTCTCGGGGTAGACGCGGGAGTACTTGAAGCCGCTGCTGTTCTCGACCGAGAAGGCGAGCACCGTGCCGTCGGCGGCGACGATCTGGCCGCGTGGACGGTTGAAGTTCCGCTGCTGCTGGCGGGTGTTGTCCGGCCGGGAGTTCAGCCGGTCGGCCGCGATGAGCTGGATGTAGCCGAGCTGGGCGGCGAGCACCGTGAAGCAGGCGGCGAGGGCGAGGCCGAGGCGCCGGATCTGGCGGTCCATGTTCATCGCCGGCTCACCGCCCGGCCCCGACCGGCACCGCGCCGCGGCGCGCCTGGCGCCGGCGCCGCTGGTGGGCGTCGTCGGACAGGCGCACCAGCAGGGCGAGCAGCACGTAGTTGGCGAGCAGGGCCGAGCCGCCGAACGACACGAACGGCAGCACGACGCCGGTGAGGGGCAGGACCCGCGTGATGCCGCCGATGATGATGAACGCCTGCACACCGAGGAGGGTCGTGAGGCCGGTGGCGAGCAGCTTCTCGAACGAGCCCTGCTGGCTGGCGGCGATGCGCAGCCCCGATCCGATCAGCAGCAGGAACGCGACGAGGATCCCGATCGAGCCGATCAGGCCGAGCTCCTCGCCGATGACGGCGAAGATGAAGTCGGTCTCGGCCGCGAACAGGCGGCCGTCGCCGCTGATGCCGAGGCCGAGCCCCCGGCCGCCGACCCCGCCGTCGGCCAGCGCGTACCAGCCCTGGATGATCTGGAACCCGTCGCCCTGCGGATCGGACCACGGGTTCAGCCAGGCGGTGACCCGCACCTGCACGTGGCTGAAGATCAGCCACGCCACGAACGCGGCCAGACCGAACAGCGTGAACCCGACCGCGAGGTAGCCCCACCGGCCGGTCGCCACCCACAGGAGCACGATGAACAGGGCGAAGAACAGCAGGGCGGTGCCCAGGTCGCGCTCGGCGACGATCACGACGACGGCGACGCCCCAGGCGGCGAGCACCGGGCCGAGGTGCTTCGGGTCGGGGAGGATCGGGAAGCGCTTCGGCCACGACGCCAGGGCGAGCAGCTCGCGCTTCTCGACGAGGTAGGCGGCGAAGAACACCGCCAGGCAGAGCTTGGCCGCCTCGCCGGGCTGGAAGTTGACCGGGCCGAGGCGGATCCAGATGCGCGCGCCGTTGATGTTGCGGCCGACGACCGGTAGCAGGGGCAGCAGCATCATGCCGATGCCGAGGAACAGGGCGATGTAGCGGTAGCGCTCCAGGTCGCGGGGCCGCCGGACGAGGTAGAGCGTGGCGACGAAGCCGACGATGCCGAGCGCGGTCCACAGCGCCTGGCGCGACGCGAGGTCCTCGCGCAGCCGGGCGATGAACACGTAGCCGATGCCGTTCAGGATCCCGGCGAGCGGCAGGAGCGTGCCGTCCGCCCCGGGGGCCAGCCGGCGCACCGCGAGGTGGGCGACGAGGAACAGCCCGAACACCAGGCCGAGGAAGGGACCGATGTCGGCGGGCAGCGACGCGGTCGACCCCAGGCTCACGAGGGCGTAGGCGCCGGCGACCACGATCCCGCCCATCACGAGCAGCACCATCTCGGCGTTGCGGCGGAGGCGTTCCATCAGGAGGGGACCGGGTCGGTGCCGGGCGAGCGGACCGCCGTCATCCGCCCCCGTCGGTGGTGTCGGCGTCCTTCTCCTCGGCCGGCTCGCTGCCCTCGTTCTCGAGCGGCTCGCTGCTCTCGCCGGCCTCGGTGGTGGTGGTCGTCGTGGTGGTGGTCGTCGTGGCCTCGCGCTCGGCCTCGGCCTCCCGGCGCTCGCGCTCGGCGTCGGTCTTGGCGTTGTTGACGAACGAGCGCGCCTTGGCCCGCGACCCGAACTCCCGCTCGGCGGCGACGGCGGCCTGGGCGTCGTCGGGCAGCTCGTCGACGTTGACCCGCATGCGCTCCGACGCCGACGGCGAGATGAAGAGGAAGCCGCCCGACGGACCCCGGTAGATCACCACCTCCGAGTCGTCGGCGGCGAGGTGGTACGTGCGGCCCGCCCACCAGTTGGCGGCGGCGTAGAGACCGCCCAGCAGCAGCGCGAGCACGACGACGACCGCCGCGGCGGTGAACGCCCAGTGGCGCCCCCCGGCGCGGTCCATGTCGGAGTAGAGGTCGTCGCTCGGCCGGTCGAACGGCAGGTCGTCGTCGTCCTCGGGCCCGTTCGTGCCGTTCGTGTCGTTCGTCCCGTCGGCGCCGCTGGGGCCGCTGGGGCCGTCGTCGGTCGGGAACCCGGGATCGGCCGGCGTGGGGAACGGCCCCTCGGCCGGTACCGCCCCCGGTCCGTCCCCGGTGTCGGTGGGGTCGTCGGCCGCGGGAGGGAGGGGGAGCGGCGACCCGTGCGGCGGGGTGGCGTCGTCGTCGGGTACGAGCCCGGTCGCGGCGGCCGTGCCCGGTTCGGGCCCGTCGGGCGACGCGGCGGGCATCTCGACGGTGTCGACGCGGTCCTCGTCGTCTCCGGCCTCGTCGCCACCCTCGCCGTCCCCCTCGACGGCGGCCCGTTCGGCGACCGCCGCGGCGTGGGCGGCGGCGGCTTCGGCGGCCCGTTCGGCGCGGCCGTCGTCGTCGGTGACCTCGACGATGACGCACGAGATGTTGTCGCGGCCGCCGCCCTCGTTGGCCAGCCGGACCAGCTCGCGCGCCGCCTGGTCGAGGTCGTCGATCGTGGTGAGCTGCTCGACGATGACGTCGGGCGTCACCTCGTTGTAGAGGCCGTCGCTGCACAGGAGGAAGCGGTCGCCGAGGAAGGGCAGCACCGCGCCCGCGTCGACGTCGACGGTGCGGTCGATGCCGAGGGCCCGGGTGAGGATGTTGCGCTGGGGGTGGACCGCGGCCTCGGCGTCGGTGAGCTGACCGCCGCGGCGCAGGTCCTCGACCAGGCTGTGGTCGCGGCTGAGCTGGCGCAGCTCCCCGTCGCGGAGCAGGTAGACGCGGGAGTCGCCGACGTTGATCCAGGCGACCTCCTCCTCGTCCGCCGCGTCCGCCGTGTCGGCCGTGTCGGCCGTGTCCTCGGCGGGGCTCGCCCCGTCGGCCGCGCCGTCGTCCCCGGCGACGTCGGCGTCGGGGTCGTCGGTGCGGACCAGGGCGACGGCGACGAACGTGGTGCCCATGCCGCGGAGCGACGCCTCCTCGGCGGAGCGGGCGAAGATGCGGGCGTTGGCCTCCCGCACCTTGTCGAGCAGGGTGTCGAGCGTGCTGCGGTCCTCGCCGAGGCCCTCGCCCACGATCTCGACCGCGAGCGCGGAGGCGACCTCGCCGCCCTGGTGGCCACCCATGCCGTCGGCGACCCCGAACAGCGGGACCTCCGGCGCGACGAGGATGGAGTCCTGGTTGATCGACCGGACCTGGCCGACGTCGGTGGCCGATCCCACCCGGAACTCGGTCATGGTCGGTGGTCCTCCCTCACCCGAGCTCCATCACGGTGCCGCCGACGCGCAGCCGGTCTCCCCGGCGGACGGCGGTGGCGGCGGCGATGCGCTGGTCGTTGACGAACGTTCCGTTGGTGGAGCCCAGGTCCTCGACCCATGTCTGGCCGTCGCGGCCGAAGATCCGGGCGTGGATCTGCGAGGCGTAGGTGTCCTCGGCGATCGACACGGTGCAGCCGCCGGCGCGGCCGACGGTCATCTCTTCGCCGACCGGGAACACCCGGCCCCGCTGGGCCTCGGGGTGCACGACGGTGAGCTGGTCGACGCGGCGCCGGGCCCGGCGACGTCCGACGCGCCCGGACGCGGGCTCGGGGGCGACGCGGCCCCCGCCACCGACCCGTTCGAGCGCCGGCGGCGGGTTGATCTCGACGGTCACCGCCCGCAGCACGCGGAAGAAGAACAGGTAGAGCAGCGCCATCAGGCAGAACTTGAGGATCGTCAGGAGCTGCTCGGACATGCGTCGGGGAGACTACCGGCCGTCCCCCGTCCCGAAGGGGCGTCCGCGAGGGGTGACGTACCCGGCGCGACGACACCTGGAGCCGGGGTCGATCCGTCGTCGCGGCCGCGGCGTCGCGGTCAGCTCGCCTCGAACCAGATGCGGGTGTTGCCGAAGCTCATCTCGTCGCCGTCGTCGAGCGGGTGGATCGACACCCGGTTGCCGTTGACCCGGCAGCCGTTGGTCGAGCCGAGGTCGACCAGCACCCACCCGGACCCGGCCGGCCGGATCTCGGCGTGGTTGCGGCTGACGTTCGGGTCGGCGAGGACGATCGTCGAGTCGCTGCGGCGCCCGATCGTCACGATCGCCTCGCCGAGAGCGATGCGGTCGCCGGTCGGCAGCACCAGCGACCCCGCCCCGGCCCCGCCGCGACCCTCGCGGAGGCGGGCGTCGACCCGGCAGGTGCCGGCGCGGACGCCGCCGGCGACGAACTCGACGTCGACCGGCCCGAGGAAGGAGTAGCCCTCGCCGCGGGCGTGGTCGCGGGCGGCGTCGGCCAGCTCCCGCAGGAGGCTGTCGGCGATCTCGGCGAAGGCGGAGTGGTCCTCGGGGCTGATCATCACCGAGAACGAGTTGGGGACGACCGTGCGGCCGCGGACGTCGATCGAGCGGTTGATGTCCATCTCGCGGGTGAGCCGCCGCCCGATCTCGACCGGCCGCAGCCCCGAGCGGAAGACGCGCGAGAACGTGCCCTCGACGGCCTGCTCCAGCCGCTTCTCGAAGCCCTTGAGGCTCACGTCGCGCTCGAGGCGGTCAAGGTCGATCCCGTCCGGTCCACGACGGCCGAGGATACCGGTGCCCTCCGCGCCCCCCGGTGCCGCCGGTTCCGCCCCGGGCGGCGAACATGGCGGGATGCCGCCGCCGTCCACCTCGCCGCCGCGGGCGGGGGAGGCGGTGGTGCCGGTGGCCGAGGGCGAGCGCCAGACGATGATCGACGCCCTCCGGGCGATCGCCCTGCTCGGGATCGTCCTGGTCAACGTGGCGGCCTACCGGTCCGGCGTGGCACCGTCGCTGTCGGCGGGCGGCGGCGCGCTCGGCGGCACGGTCGACCCACTGACGGTGGGCCTGGCCGCGCTGACCGAGGGGCGGTTCTACCCGCTGTTCTCGTTCCTGTTCGGGTGGGGGTTCGCCGTGCAGGACGCCCGGAGCCGGGTGCGGGGCCGGTCGGTGGTCGGGCCGTGGCTGCGGCGCTCGGCGGTCCTGCTGGGGCTCGGCGTGCTGCACGCGGTGTTCTTCTTCGACGGCGACATCCTCGTGACCTACGCGATCGTCGGGGCGCTGCTCCCGCTGGTCCGCCGGGTTCCCACCGCGTGGGTCGCCGCCGTCGGCGGGACGATGCTCGTGTTCCAGGCGCTGTTCACCGCGGGCCTGGTCGCCCTGTCGGTCGCCGCCGCCGGCGACCCGGTCGAGGTGCGCGCCGACGTCCGGGCCGACATGGTCGCCGACGCCGAGGTGTACGCGACCGGGTCCTTCCTCGATGTCGCCCGGCACCGGGCCGGTGACATGGTGCTGAACGTGCCGTTCGGGCTGCTCTCGGTCGGCGGCACCGTCGGCGGGATGATGCTGCTCGGCGTCGCCGCCGCCCGCCTCGGCTGGTCGGACCCGAGGCGGTGGCCGCCCGCCTTGCGCCGGGCCGCGGTGCCCGCCTGGGTCGTCGGCATCCTGCTGTCGGTGCCCGCGGTGTGGCTGGCCGGGCACGGCGCCGTGTGGCCCGATGACGCCGGTCAGGCCGCGCTGTCCTGGCTCCTCTACGCGCTGCTCGGTCCGGCGGTGGCCCTCGCGTGGGCGGCGGTCGTGCTGCGCACCGGCGAGGTGCCCGCCCTGCGGCGCGCCTACGACGCCGTCGCCCCCGCCGGCCGGCTGTCGCTGACGATCTACCTGTCGCAGTCCGTCGTGTTCTCGCTGGTGTTCAACGGCTACGGACTCGGCCTGGGCACCGAGGTCGGCCTCGGCGTCGCGGTCGCGATGGCCGTCGCCCTCTGGCTGGTGCAGGTCGTCCTGGCCCGGGCGTGGCTCCACTGGTTCACGATGGGCCCGCTCGAGGCGCTGGCCCGAGCGGTCGCCTACCTGCGCTGGACCCCGCTCCGCCGTCGCCACCGCTGACCCGATCCCCCTTGGCGGCCCCCCGGGGCCGTGGCTAACGTCGGCCCTTCCACTCGGGCGAGTGGCGGAATTGGCAGACGCGCAGGATTCAGGTTCCTGTGGGGTAACACCCGTGGGGGTTCAAGTCCCCCCTCGCCCACCACGAACCCCCTGCACAGCAGAGGGTTCGATCGCGTCTGAGGGGTCGTTGCTACCGGGTCTCGACCCGTGCGCCGTCAACTACTGGCCAGACGTTTGCAGATCCACGGACCGACATGGGCCCGCTGCCACGATGGACACGGCCGGCGTTCGCTGCGGAAGGGGTCGGTCTTCCAGTCGACTCGCCGCGGGCGTTACAGGACGGCACGATGAGAACGTGTGACTTCTCAGACGTAGTTGGTAGGGGCCCCTGGGCCGCATCAGGTGGCAACGGCACCTACACGGGTCCATCGGCAGGGAGCTCGAGATGCACGATGCGTCGTCCCGAGTTGCCGTCGACGATGTCAACCACCTGGGCTTGGAAGGGCTCGTCGGGGTCGCCGGCGACGACGATCCGGCCGACCTGGATCTGGTTGGGGTCTTCGGCCTTGTCGAGGAAGGTCCAGATGTATCCGGTTGCGTCGATCTGATGGACGCCGGCGGGTAGCTGGACCCGGGCATCCATGGCTACGAAGCGGAGGTGACCGCTCGGGTGATGAGCGCCTCGTAGTCCTCGATCACACCGGGGAGGATGCGGAGGTGGACGATCTTGCCGGCCGGCTTCTCGACGATGTCGATGACCTCGGCGATGGCGGGAGCGTCCTCGTCTCCGGCGACCACGAGGGCACCCGGCTCGATCAGGCTGGGGTCACGGGCCTCGTGGAGAAACGTCCAGACGTAGCCGGTCTCGTCCTCGTCCATGAGATCGCAGGTGATGTCGACGGTGACCACGGGCCTACCTCCTTCCCGGTCTCCGCTCATGGTACGGGTTCGGCTCGGCCTTGCCGAGGGCAGCGAGCAAAGCCTCAGCCCGGTCCGGGCCGCTGAGGGTGACCGTGTAGTGCGGTCGTCCGAAGGTAGGCAGCAGTTCGAAGCCCGCCCCGCTACTTCCACCACCCCACGGGACGCCAACCGCGATACGACGCGAAGCGGCGGAGCAGCGAATCGAGCGACGCACCGCCGAGGTCGTCGAGGGCGCAGAACACGGAGATCCCCCAGATCGGTTGGCCGTCGAGCACGAAGGCGTCGTGGGTCCGCTGGGCGTGGCTGAGCACCTTGGCGAGGGACGCGGGTCCGCCCCGAACCACCACGATCCCGTCGGCGGGAACGGACTCTGCCCGCAGAATCGGGTGAAGCTCCTGGCGTTCGACTTGGCCCACGGTTCCTGCCTACAAGGTGGGGTCGGATACCAACTCGGCCGCCTCGTCGTGCAACGTGGGGACTACGTGGCTGTAGATGCCGAGGGTGATGGCGATGGCGCGGTGGCCGAGGCCCTCCTGGCCGACCCTGGGGTGGGTGGTTCGGGTCCAGGGCGAGCGTCGCTCGGGTGTGGCGGATCGCCCACCCGAACCCAGCGACACCCACAGGAACGCCTCGACGCGGTCAGCCTCGGGCACGCGGGCTAGTCGATGGGGGTGCCGTCGGGGCGGTGGATGTGCCAGGTGCCGTCGGGGTCGCGGCTCGCGGTGTAGCGGTGTCGGTACTTGAAGCGGTTGTGCTTCCCGCAGCCGGGTCCCCCGTTGCGGGGGCAGGTACAGCCACCACCGGGATGGTCGGGGCCACCGTCGGCCCAGGAGATCAGGTGGTCGCACTGACAGGCGGTCACGGGTACGTGGCAGCCGGGCCAGTAGCAGGTCTCGTTGGAGAGCTTGACGGCCAGC
>Ga0123332_1000558_pt1 | contig 37706 bp, 32 predicted proteins | sample BioC12SIPDNA_4_FD_89958 | JGI IMG/M metagenome (GOLD analysis project Ga0123332, IMG submission 89958) | Anaerobic biogas reactor microbial communites from Washington, USA - Biogas_R2_A C12 SIP DNA | ecosystem: Engineered > Bioreactor > Anaerobic > Unclassified | place: Washington, USA... | reverse complement strand
GCCTCGCGGCGCACGCCCAGCCCGCAGCCCCCGGCGTGGTCGAGGTACGGCGGCCTGACGTAGCGCTGCGGCCCGCGGAGCTGGGCGGGCGTCCGGCTGGTCAGCACCTCGGGCGAGTTGAGGCGCGTGAACTCCCAGCGCGACGCCACGACGGGGTGCCTCTCGAGGGCCGCCGCCATGCCGGCGACCCAGCCGTCGCCGGCGACGTCGTCGGCGTCGAGGAACGCGATCTTGTCGCCCCTGGCCTCGGCCGCGCCGACGTTGCGGGCGTGCGCGGCCCCCCTCGCGCCCGCCGGGACGCGCCTGAGGCCGGGCAGTCGCCCCTCGAAGCCCGCCACGACGCGGGCGATCGCGTCGTCACCGGGGTCGGAGTCGTCGGCGACGATCACCTCCCACGGCTCCGCCACGGACTGCCGCGTCAGCGCCTCGAGCTGCTCCGCCAGGAGCCTCGGCCCGCCCCTAACGGGTATGACGACGCTCAACACCTGCCATCTCACCCTTCCATGACGAGAGGACCGCGACCGGCCGCGTCTCATCGGATGCTAGTCCGGCGCCGGCACCCGGCGAGGCGCAAACGCCACGCGCCGCCGGCCGGCGCCGGACGCTGCCCGCATCGTCGGCGGGCGCTGCCCGCTCCGTCCGGTAGGCGTTGCCCGCATCGTCCGGCAGGCGATGCTCGCATCGTCCGGCAGGCGATGCTCGCATCGTCCTGCCTTGACTGAGATCGGCGTAGACCGATAGATTATCTGGATGCAGTCTCGCAGGGACGCGACACTCAACCTAGCCTCCCTGCTTCACCACGCTCCCGGAAGCGAACTAGAGGTCGAAGCCGAGGGCCTGCTGGAGCCGGCGGAGGAGCTGCTCGTGGCCGACGGGCTCAGGCTCGCCGGGGCCATCGCGTGGCACGTGCGCGTGATCAACACCGGCGGTGACGACGACTTCGTCGCCGACGGCACGATCGACGCGACGGCCGTGATGGAGTGCCGGCGCTGCCTCACCGACGTGCAGGTCCACGTCGGCACGGACTTCGTGTACCCGATGTCGTACCGTCCCTCGGACCAGCCGCTCAGGCTCGAGGAGCTCGAGGACGAGGAGGAGGAGCTGCTCGTCTTCGGGCGGCCCGAGGTCGACTTCGCCCCCCTCCTGACCGAGCTCGTCGCGATCGAGGTGCCCCTGACGGCGCTGTGCCGCGACGACTGCCGCGGCCTGAACCAGGACGGCGTCAACCTCAACGAGCACCCGGAGCTGGCCGACGACCGCGTCACCGCGGGCGGGCTCAACGGCAACGTCCGCATCAAGGGCCTCGACGAGGCGCTCAAGGACCTGGAGCGCGAGTCGTAAGCCGGGCGCGCGGCCCGAGGCCCAAGTCGTAAGCTAGCCGACGGGCCGCACGTGCCCACCTAGGAGAGTCAAGCGATATGGCGAAGCACCCAGTACCCAAGAAGCGCACGTCGGCCTCGAGCCGGGACGCCCGCCGCAGCCACCACGCGCTGAAGGCCCCCACGCTCGTCGCCTGCCCGCAGTGCAAGGAGCTGCGTCCGCCTCACGTCGTGTGCCCCGAGTGCGGCTACTACGACGGACGCCAGGTCATCGCGGAGGCCTAAGGCCATAGACGCCACCGGCCGTAACGGGACGAGGGCCGGCATCACGCTCCTCGGGGCCTACGCCCCGCCGAACGTCCTCTCGAACCACGACCTCGAGCGGATGATGGACACGTCCGACGAGTGGATCACGTCGCGGACGGGCATCAAGCGCCGCCACGTGGCCGGTGAGGACGAGTACACCAGCGACCTCGCCTTCAAGGCCGTCGAGGACCTCCTGGCGCGCCACGGCGACGACGCCCTGGCCGGCGTCGACATGGTCATCGTCGCGACGAACACGCCGGACGCGCTGTTCCCCGCGACGGCCGCGCTCGTCCAGGACCGCTTCAAGCTCGCCGCCGGCGGCTTCGACCTGCTGGCGGCGTGCCCGGGCTGGCTCTACGCCCTCGGCGTGGCGCGCGGGCTCGTCGAGTCGGGCCAGTGCCGCCGCGTGCTCACCATCGGCTCCGAGGCGCTCACGAAGATCGTCGACTGGAGCGACCGCTCCACCGCCGTGCTGTTCGGCGACGGAGCGGGCGCCGCCGTCGTCGAGGCCGTGCCGGCCGAGTACGGCATCAGGTCGATGGTCCTGGGCGCCGACGGCTCGGGCGGCGTGCACCTGCACAAGCGCTCGGTCGGGAAGTGCCTGCCCGGCGGCGAGCCGCTGGCCGAGCACGTCTACATGAACGGGCGCGAGGTCTTCAAGTTCGCCGTGCGGGTCATGACGACCTCGACGTTCGAGGCGATCGAGAAGGCCGGTCTGGAGCCGGCCGACATCAGCCTCTTCGTGCCCCACCAGGCGAACCTCCGCATCATCGACGCCGCGCGTGAGCGCCTCGGCCTCGAGCGCGAGCGCGTGATCGTGACCGTCGACGAGTACGGCAACAACTCCACCGCCAGCATCCCCCTCGCCCTGCAGCACGCCCACGACCTCGGGCGCGTGGCGCCGGGAGATCACCTGCTGCTCGTGTCGTTCGGCGCCGGGCTCACGTGGGCCTCGTCGGTCGTCACGTGGGCGCCGGAAGCGGCTTGAGCCCGGTAGTAGCGGTCTTCCCCGGGCAGGGGTCGCAGCGCGTCGGCATGGCGCGCGGCTTCTACGCGGCGTCGCCCGCGGCGCGAGCGGTCCTGGACGCCGCCGAGGCCGCGCTTCCCGGCCTCCTCTCCCTGATGTGGGAGGGTCCGGAGGAGGAGCTCAGGCTCACCGCCAACCAGCAGCCCGCCCTCGTCGCCGCCGGCGCCGCCGCCTACGCCGCCTGGCTCGAGGCCGGCGGCGAGACGCCCGCGTTCGCGGCCGGGCACAGCCTCGGGGAGTACACGGCGCTCGTCGCCGCCGGCAGCCTCGACGTCGCCGACGCCGTCAGGCTCGTGCGCGCCCGCGGCACCTACATGCAGGAGGCGGTGCCGGCGGGCCAGGGCGCGATGGCCGCCGTCCTCAAGGTGGAGGCGGCGGTCGTCGAGGCGGCGCTGCGCGAGGCCAGGGAGGCCGGCGTCGTCGAGGTCGCGAACTACAACGCCCCCGGCCAGACGGTGATCTCGGGCCACGCCGCGGCCGTCGCGAGGGCCGGAGCGCTCCTCAAGGAGCGGGGCGCGCGCGCCGTGCCCCTGAAGGTGTCGGCGCCGTTCCACTGCAGCCTGATGGCGCCGGCCGCCGAGCGGCTCGCCGCCGACCTGGCGCGCGTGCCCTTCCGCGAGCCCGCCTTCCCCGTCGTCGCGAACGTCACCGCCAGGCCGCTGCCCGCGGCCGCCGCAGCGCCCGGGCTGCTCGCCGAGCAGGTCACCGGCAGCGTGCGGTGGGTCGAGACGCTCAGGTGGCTCGCCGCCGAGGCGGGCCCGGACGCCCGCTTCGTCGAGCTCGGCGCCGGCGAGGTGCTGACGGGCCTCATCGCCCGCACGCTCCCCGGCGCGCAGGCCGCGGCGGTCGAGGACCCCGAGGGCCTCGAGGAGGTGCTGTCTACGCATGCAGGGTGACGGACGTGTCGTGCTGGTGACCGGATCGAGCCGCGGCATCGGCCGCGAGACCGCTGCCCGACTCGGCGACCTCGGCTACCGGGTGGCGGTGCACTACGTCACCTCGGCCGGTCCCGCGGAGGAGCTCGTGGCCGCGCTGAGGGAGGGTGGCGGCGAGGCGGAGGCGTTCCGGGCCGACGTGTCGGACCCGGACGCCTGCCAGGCGCTGGTCAAGGCCGTGGCCGAGCGCTTCGGCGGCCTCGACGCCCTGGTGAACAACGCCGGCATCACGCGGGACGGCCTGGCGCTGCGCATGAAGGACGCGGACTGGCGGGACGTGCTCGACACGAACCTCTCCGCCGCCTTCTACCTCTCGCGGGCGGCGCTGCGTCACCTGCTGCGCAGCGAGGCGGGGCGGATCGTGAACGTCAGCTCGGTGGTGGCGCTCAGGGGCAACGCCGGCCAGGCGAACTACGTCGCGGCCAAGGCGGGCCTCGTCGGCCTGACGAAGGCCCTGGCGCGCGAGTACGGGGGCAGAGGCGTCACGGTGAACGCCGTCGCGCCCGGCTTCATCGCGTCGGACATGACGGACGCGCTGCCCGAGGACGTGAGGCAGCGCTACCTGCAGGAGATCCCGGCGGGCCGCTTCGGCACGCCCGGCGACGTCGCGCACGCGGTGGCGTTCCTCGTCAGCCGCGAGGCGGGCTACGTCAACGGCCAGACCCTGGCTGTTGACGGTGGCATGGTCATGCCGTAATGATTCGGGGGCCTTTATAGGCTCCACGCGCGCGGGGCCGCCGCCCAGCAGGTCGTCCATGAGGCGGCAGCCGAGGGCAGAGTCCGCCAGGACCCGGCAGAGACCCCACCGTGCGCGACTAGGATGGGCCGGGAGGAAGAACACAGTGGACGAGCAAGAGATCCTCGAGAAGATCCGAGACATCATCGCCGACAAGCTCGATGCCGACGCCGGCGAGGTCACGACGGAGTCCCGCTTCCAGGAGGACCTGGGCGCCGACTCGCTCGACGTCGTGGAGCTGATCATGGGCCTGGAGGACGAGTTCGGCGTGGAGATCTCGGACGAGGAAGCCGAGGGCATCCGCACCGTCGGCGACGCCGTCAAGTTCATCGCCGACAAGCAGTAGGACGGTCAGCCCCGGGTACAGCCCCCACAGCCTGGGTCTAGTACCCTTGCATCCGTCATGAGACGTGTCGTCGTCACCGGGGTCGGCCCCGTCACTCCGATCGGGGTCGGCGCCGCCGAGTTCCTCGCCGGGCAGCACGAGGCGAGGAACGGCATCCGCCACATCACCCGCTTCGACGCCTCCGAGCTGAGCGTGCAGATCGCCGGCGAGGTGGACGTCGACGTGTCGGCCTACATCGAGCGCCGAGACGCCAGGCGTCTCGACCGCTTCGTCCAGCTCGCGCTGATCGGGGCCGCGCTGGCCCTCGAGGACGCCGGGCTGAGCGAGGACGAGGTCGCCGGCGAGCACACGGGCACCTGCATCGGCTCCGGCATCGGCGGCCTCGAGACGTGGGAGGCGCAGTCGGCCATCGTTCACGACCGCGGCGTCATGCGCATGAGCCCGTTCTTCATCCCGATGCTGATCGCGAACATGGCCAGCGGCCACATCGCGATGCGCTACGGCCTCACCGGCCCGAGCTCGAGCGTCGTCACGGCCTGCGCCACCGGCTCAGGCAACATCGGCGACGGGTTCCGGATGGTGCAGCGCGGCGACGCCGACATCGTGTTCGCCGGCGGCAGCGAGGCCTGCGTGACGCCGATGGGCATCGGCGGCTTCGCGGTCATGAAGGCGCTCTCGACCCGCAACGACTCCCCCGAGACCGCCAGCCGGCCGTTCACGGCCTCGCGCGACGGCTTCGTCGCCGGCGAGGGCGCCGGCATCCTGATCCTCGAGGAGTACGAGCGGGCGGTCGCCCGCGGCGCGCGCATCTACGCCGAGGTCGTCGGGTACGCGACGAGCGCGGACGCCCACCACATCACGGCGCCGGCCCCCGGCGGCAGCGGCGCGGCCCGCGCCGTGCGCTGGGCCCTGCGCGACGCCGGGCTGGAGCCGAGCGACGTCGGCTACATCAACGCCCACGGCACCAGCACCCCCGCCAACGACCTCTCCGAGACGCAGGCCTTCAAGGCCGTCTGGGAGGGCCACGGGCCCGTGCCCCCGGTCAGCAGCACGAAGTCGATGACGGGGCACATGCTCGGCGCCGCCGGCGGCGTGGAGGCGATCGCCACCGTGCAGGCGCTCTACTGCGGCGTCCTGCCGCCGACGCGCAACTACCTCGACCCCGACCCCGAGCTCGACCTGGACTACGTGCCCAACGAGCCCAGGCGCCAGCAGGTGGACGTCGCGATCTCGACGAACTTCGCCTTCGGCGGGCAGAACGCCTGCCTGGTCTTCAAGCGCGTGTGAGCGCCGGGCCGCGGCGGCGCGCCTCACCCCTCGAGTACGCGTACGCCGCGGCCCTCGCCGCGCTGGCCGTAGCCGGCCTCCTCGCCCCCGACCGCCCTCCCCAGACGCCCCGTTGGCAGGGCCCGTTCCCCGTCCACAGGCTGGGCGGAGACGCCGAACGGCCGCCGCCGGTGCGCGTTCACGAGACGCTCGACCTCGAGGTGCTGGCGCCGGCGCCGCGCGGCGACCCGTTCGACGCCGTCGCCGCCGCCACGTTCACGCACGCCGGCACCGGCGCCGCCTACCGCGTCCAGGCCTTCTACGTCGGCGGCGAAGCCGGGTCGGCGGTCTTCCGCTTCCGCTTCACGCCGCCCCTCCCCGGCGAGTGGCGCTTCGCGACGGCCTCCGCGCTGCCGGGCCTGGACGGCCACGCCGGCACCGTGACGGCGATGCCGGCGGAGCTGCCCGGCCCGCTACTCGGCGACGGCGGCCGCTTCCTGCTCACCGCGCCAGACGGGACCCTCGCGCCCACGACCTACAACGTCTACTCCGGGGCGCGGGGGCTGGTCGAGGACCTGGGCTCGTTGCCGCGCGACGAGGCGGAGCTGGTCGCCGCCCTCGAGCCGCTGGTCGCCGAGGCGGCCGCCCTGGGCTTCGACGCGCTGCACGTCGCCGTCTACCACGAGTGGCTGAGCCTGGGCGCGCGCCGCTCCGACAGGCACGGCTCGGCGCAGCCCGACCCCCGCACGTTCCGCGTGCTCGAGACCCTCGCCGCCCTGGCGCACCGCCATGACCTCTTCCTGCACCTGTGGATGTGGGGGGACGAGGCGCGGCGCCTCTCGTCGCGCGGGGTCCCCGCCGACCCGACCGTGCCGGGCGACCCCGGCGGCGCCGCGGGGGCCGCCTACGACCGGCTGCTGCGGTACCTGGCGGCGCGGCTGGGGCCGCTGCCCAACTGGACGCTCTCCTACGGCTTCGACCTCGACGAGTGGGCGAGCGTCGCGGAGGCCCGCGCCTGGGCCGCGCGCCTGGGGGAGCTGCTGCCGGTCCCACACCTGCTGACCGCGACGGAGGAGGGCCGCGGACGCACCGCGTTCGACCTCGGCGCCGAGAAGCTGCCCCTGGTCTCGCGCGACCTCGAGCTCGCGGAGCTGGCGGTCGACCCCTACGCCGTCGCCGTGGCCGAGCTCGAGCGCGCGTCCGGTCGGCCGCTGCTGCTCGAGTCCGACCTGAGGCTCCAGCCGTCGGCCCCGTGGGACATGGAGGGCGTCAGGCGCGCGCTGTGGCGGTTCGCGCTGGCGGGCGGCGTCGGTGTCGTGGTCGAGGTCGGCGAGGCGGGGCTGCCGGCCCCGGAGCAGGCGGCGACCTTCGCCCGGTTCTGGGAGGGGCGCCTGCCCGCGCACGCCGCGACGTCGCGCGCGCCGGGCGGCGCGCTGGCCCTCGTCGCCGCCGACGGCCGCAGCGGGGTCGTGTACGTCGAGGACGCCGCCGCGGTCCCTCTCGCTGCGGTGCCCGCCGGCGCCAGCGTGGTGGCCGTCGACGCCCGCGCGCCCTACGCCGAGCTGCCCGTCTCCCCGGACGGTGGCGCCTGGGAGGCGCCGCACGCCTCCGACTGGGCGCTCGCCTTCGCGGCGCCCTGAACCGGGGCCAGCGCCAGCCCTCGCCCGGGCACGAGGGTCAGCCCTCGCCGGGCACCGGCGGCGGCGCCAGACCTGTCGCGGGCGCTAGACCCGTCACCCGCGGCGGCGCCCGACCAGCCGCCTGACGGCCGCCAGCTCGGGCAGGCCCAGCAGCGCAGCGGCGCCCGCGTAGACGGCCACGAACGCGGCGCCGGCGGCGGCGAGCTCCACGGCGCTGCCCGTCCAGGTCGGCGGCGCGGGCAGCGTGCGAGCGGTGGCGTAGGCGGCGCCCGCGGCCACCGCCGCGGCGGCCAGGGCGCGGGCGGCGTGACCGGCGAACGCGGCCGGATCGAACCGCTCGGAGCGGGCCACGAAGGTCGCGGTCAGCGCGAGCTGGACCCAGCCGGCGACGGCCACGGCGGCCGCGACGCCCGCGACCCCGAACGGCCCGGCGAGCGCGTAGTAGAGGACGGCCTGGAGGGTGAGCGCGGTGAGCGCGATCGCGACCGGCGGCCCGACGCGCCCGCGCACGTAGAACGTGCGCACGAGCAGCGCGTGGGCGGCCAGGGGGAAGACGGCGACCCCGAGGGGCGCCGTCGCGGCCACGGTGTACGCGCGCAGGGACGCGTCCATCGGCTCGCCCAGCAGTGAGCGCCAGTTGTAGACGACGTCCACGACCTGCGGCGCCAGCACCGCCAGCGCCGCGCCGGCCGGGGCGGCCAGGAACGTGATCAGGCGCGTGCCCTCGCGCAGCGAGGCCGCGAACGAGGCGTCGTCGGCGGCGGCCGCGTGGGCGGAGAGCCGCGAGTAGTAGGCGAGCGCCGGCGAGATCCCGAAGAGCCCCAGGCTGAGGCTGAGGAACAGGTCGGCGAGGTAGAAGGCCCCCTGGGCGCCGGCGTCGATGCCCGTCACCACGTTGGAGGCGACGACGTTCACGACCTGCCTGCCGCTGGTCGTGACGGCGAACGGCACCATCAGGACGGCCACGCTCGTCAGCGCCGGGTGCCACGGGATCCGCGGTCGCGGCAGCAGCCCGGCGCGCGCGAGCGCGGGGACCTGCACGGCGAGCTGCGCCGCGCCGCCCAGGACGTGGGCCAGCGCCAGCGCGACCGCCTGGCCGGGGAACACGGCCATGAGCGTGGCCGTGACGACGTTCAGGGCCACCGGCGCCCACGCCGGCGCCGCGAAGCGCTCCTCGGCGTTGAGCAGGCCCATCGCCAGCGCCGACAGGGAGATCGCCGGCAGGAAGGGGAACACGACGCGGATCAGGCGCGTCGTGAGCTCGGCGTCGACGTGGCCGGCGTCGGCGATGAGCAGCTGGGCCAGGAGGGGCGCCGCGAGGTAGGCCAGCACCAGCAGGACGCCGTTGAGGACGGCCAGGAGCGACAGGACGGCGCCGGCGAGCCGCCTGGCGTCCGCCGGGGCGAGCCGCTTGTAGACGGGCACGAACGAGTTGACGAGGGCGCCCTCGGCCAGGAGCTCGCGGAAGAGGTTCGGCACCTTGAAGGCGGTGACGAACGCGTCGACGACGGGCGTGGGGAAGAACTGGGCCAGGAGCGAGTTGCGCACCAGGCCCGTGACCCGGCTCGCGAGCGTGCCGCCCATCAGCGTCAGCGCGCCCCGCCGCGACGACCCCTGCGCGGTGGCGACGTGCGGTTTCGCCTCCGCCCGAGCGTCCACGCGGCCATAATCGCACGCAGGGGAGTATCATCCCGGCGCAGTCTTCAGCAGGGAGGAGCGCCATGGAGACCACCGTCACCGCCAGCTTCGACCATCCGTCCGCCGCGGAGGACGCGGCCAGCGCCCTGGTGCAGGCCGGCCTGCAGAGGAGCGACGTCCTCGTGTTCCCCGCCGACTCCGACGAGGTCGTGAGGGCGCTGCGCATGGCCTCGCCGAACCACGAGCACCGCGCCGTCGTGCCGCCCGAGGTCGGGTCGGTCATGGGCTTCACGCTAGGGTTCCTCGGCGGCGGGTTCTTCGGGCTGCTGATGGGCGCGGGCGCGCTCAACATCATGGGGCGCGAGCCGGCGATGGCCGCCGGGCCGTTCTGGTCGGCCGTGATCGGCGCCGTCGTCCTCGGCGCCGCGGGCGCGCTGTGCGGCTTCCTGTTCAACGCGCCGCTGCCTAGCCTCGACCCCGCGCCGGAGCGGCCGGCGGAGCCCCGGCTCACCGTCGTCTCGGCCGCGGTGCCTGCCGACGCGGCGACCGGCATCGCCGACGCCCTCGCCGAGCGCCAGCCGCGCGACCTGAGGGTCTGGCGCCGCACGCCCGCCGGCTGGGTCCCCGCTTGAGGCTGAAGCCCCTCTCGGGCCTGCGGTCGCTGCTTGCCGGCACGTCGTCCCCGGCGTCGACGCGGCAGCGGCTGAAGGCCTGGCGGCACGGCTTCAGCGGCACGACCTGGCTGCTCTTCGACCTCGACAACCGCTCGCCCGCGGACTACGTCCCCGACAACAAGGCCGCGGCGATGGCCGCGATCGACGGGCCCGTGGCCCGCTCGGTGCTGCGCAACAAGCTCCTGTTCGAGCGCGTGGTGGGGCAGTTCGTGAGGGTGCCGGCCGTGCTAGCCGCCTTCGAACGCGGCGTCGTCACGGGCCTCGCGCCCGGCTGGGACGTCTCGGACGCGGCCGGCGTCGTCGACCGCGTGAGGTCGAGCGGCGAGGGCGTCGCGCTCAAGCCGATGGACAGCAGCGAGGGTCGCGGCGTGCACACGCTCGAGGTCGTGGACGGCCGTCTCCTGCTCGACAAGCGCGAGGCCACCGACGAGGAGGCGGTCCGCGCCGTGGCGGCCGCGGACGGCGCCCTGATCACCGAGCTGGTCCGCCAGGACGGGTTCTCGGCCAACGTCTTCCCCGGCGCCGTCAACACCGCGCGCGTCGTCACGATGATCGACCCGCAGGACGGGCAGCCGTTCGTGGCGTCGGCGCTGCACCGCTTCGGGACTTCGCGCTCGGCCCCGACCGACAACACCTCGCGCGGCGCGATCCGCTGCGTGATCGACGTCGCCACCGGCCGCCTGTCCAGGGGCGGCGCCTCCTGGGCCTTCGAGGACGGGAGGCTGGCCGTCTTCGACGCCCACCCCGACACGGGCGTGCCGCTCACCGGCGTCACGCTCGAGGGCTGGCACGAGGTCGTCGAGACGCTGCTCGGCGTCGTCAGGCGCCTGCCGTTCCTCGTCTACGTGGGCTGGGACGTCGCCCTCACGACGAGCGGGCCGGTCGTCATCGAGGGCAACCACTCCCCGAACATCACCCAGCAGGTCGCGGGCCCCTACCTCGCCGACCCGCGCGTGAGACGCGTCCTGCACCGCTACGGCGTGATCGCCTGAGGAGCTCGGCGCCGCCCGCACGAGGGGCCCCGCCCGGACAGCCTGGCCAGCGGCCGCCCGTCGGCCGGTCTCCGTGCCCGACGCGCGCCGGCGGCCGCCTCCGGGCGAGCCTCATCGGGACGCGCGACCCGGTGACAGGGGCGGGTGTCCCACTCCTGGGGGGTTTCACATCCTAGTTACAGGATTCTCACATCTGGGTTGTTAGGGTCTCGCTTGGCATGTGACCGGGTTCACTAGACCGTCGCTGCCGAAGCTAGGACCTCGGCGTCGGTGCCGAGGAGGGAGGATCGGACAACCCAACCAGGCCTAGGAGGCATGGGCCATGTGGCACCCGCCACATCCCGCTCGCGGTCCTCCCTCTCGTGCGCTTTCCCACGAACCGCGAACGGTGTACGGCCCTAGTATCGCCGGACAAAAGAACGAGGAGCGCAGTTCTCCTCAGAGACGTTGAAGCTCGCCCCGCAATTTGGGCGCCTGGAGCGAGCCGAGTCAGTGGCGCAACCGGCTGAAGAGAGCGGCGCTCCTTTCTACGGAGCCCCTCTCGGAAGACACGAGACGGCGTGGACGACACGCCCAACGATGAGAGGGGCATCTCGATGCATCACCCCCGCACGCGCGCTCCGCGCTCGGGTCAACCGCAGCCAAGGCTGCGTCGTTCGTTCCACTTGCTCATCGCCGCCACGTTCGCTCTGGTGCTGAGCGCCTGTTCCACCGACGTGGGGCAGGCCGGCAAGAGCGGCGCGCTGCAGCTACAGAGCGCCGAGGCCGAGGACGCCGCCGTGCTCGGCTCCGCGTTCGTCGTGCGTGAGGAAGAGGGCGCCTCGGGCGGCAAGGTCCTGGTGCAGCCGACAGGCGTGCGCCCGTCGAGCGAGGCCGCCGAGGACGCCACCGTCGCCTTCACCGTCCCCGTCGACGGCCAGTACGTGCTCTGGGCGCGCCTCAAGGGCGCCTCGGAGCAGCAGAACGCGGTCTACCTGGGCTTCGACGGCGAGCTCGAGCGCGTCGAGGTGTTCCGCTACGGCGAGTGGGTGTGGGTCGCCGTCGCGTCGACCCAGCTCAGCGCCGGCGAGCACGTGGTCTCGCTCGGCGGCGCGGCGCCGGAGACCAGCGTCGACGCCCTCGTCGTCTCGAACCGCCGCGACCTCCGCCAGGAGGACCTCGAGGCCTACCTCATGGAAGGCACCGAGCCGCCCGCCCAGGAGCCGAGCGAGCCGCCGGCCGGCGAGCCGGGCCCCGGCCAGGACCCCGCCGAGGGGCCTAGCGACGAGCCCAGCGGCGGCTCCAAGCCCTCGCCCGTGAGCGGCGCCTTCAGCCTGCGCGGCGACCCGAACTTCGACATCTCCAAGCTCCCCGCCGACGCCCAGGTCTGGTACCGCCGCCTGTGGACCTCGATCGACGACTCCGTCTACGACGCCTACAAGTGGGCGCGCAGCGACAACCTCTACAAGTACGCCCGCGACCTGCACACCCACGTCCAGTTCCTCCTCCACGCCTTCCGCCTCACCGGCGACCTGAAGCTGCTCGACGAGATCGACTACATCGCCGAGATCATGCGGGGCGAGCTGCACGACTCCTGGCGCGACGTCAGGGAGGGCTCGGCGGCGCCCGGCAAGGACGGCTACCTGAACTGGGTGTGGCGCTACAGCAGCGGCGACCAGTACTACGGCAAGGACGACCACCAGCTCGACGAGATCAAGACGCACGCCCTCGTCGCCAGCTTCGCCTGGGCGCTCGAGGTCAACCGCGACCTCAAGAGCCCCGGCGGCCGCAACTACGCCGCCCACGCCGACTTCTGGAAGGACTACCTCCTCAACCACTTCGAGGCCAAGTGGCGCGAGCGCATGAAGAAGCCCACCGGCTTCCCGATCATGATCAGGCCCCACACCCACACCTACTACTCGTGGACGAAGTGGCACTACTACATGTCGCTGCTGACCGGCGACCAGGCCTACCTCAAGGAAGCCGAGCGCATGGCCGAGATGCTCCGCAGGGACATCGTCGAGGTGAGCACGAAGTCCGGCCCGGCCTACGTCTGGACCCGCTCGGTGATGGGCGAGGGCGGCAAGCAGGACTACCTGCACCCGACGATGTACGCGCGGTACGTCTACCACGACGCCATCGAGTTCTTCTTCGAGGGCTTCGGGTGGTGGGACGAGCGCACGCTCGAGGCCATGGCCAACACCTTCGCCACCTGGGTCATCGACCCCCAGAACGCCACCGGCAGCCGCGACTGGTACACCGGCGACATCGGCGGCGACAAGTCGCGCGGCGGGATCCGCAGCGACGGCTGGGCCCGCATGGACTACTACCGCTACGAGATGAGCGCCTACGCCGAGATCGCGGCCTGGGACCGCAGCGGCCGCATCGACGACTCGACCGACGACGTGCTGGCCAAGGTGGGCGGCGCCTCGAAGCCGCGCTACCTGGCGCTGCCCGTCGCGAAGCTCGTCTCGGCGATGCTCGACTGACCCCTCCGTCACCACGCACCGGCGGGGAGCCCATCCGGGCTCCCCGCTGCCGTTGTGACCCCGACGGGGCGGCCCGGAGGGTCACCGGCCTAGACTTGGCCACTGAGGCGCCGCCCACGGGCGCGCCCGGATACGACATGTCACGACCTTCCTTCACCGTCGTGGTGCCCACCAGCCGGCGCCCGGCGCTACTGCGCGAGGCGCTGGCCAGCGTGGCCGCCCAGACGCTGCCGCCTGACCAGGTCGTCGTCGTCGACGACGCGGGCGACCCCGAGACCCAGGCGGTCGTCGCCGGCTTCCCCGGCTACACGTACGCCCTCAACGACAGGGCGCGGGGCGGCTCGGGGGCGCGCAACGCCGGGGCGGCGCTCGCGCGCGGCGAGTGGATCGCGTTCCTCGACGACGACGACCTGTGGCTGCCCCACAAGCTCGAGGCCGTGGCCGCCGTCGTCGCGGCCGGAGCCGACGACCTCGGCGTCGTCTACAGCGCCTCCGAGCAGTTCGACGGCGCCACCGGGGTCACGCTGTCGCGCTCGCGCCCCTCGGTCCGGGGCCGCGTCCTCGAGGAGCTGCTCTACCGCAACGCGGTCGGCGGCATGTCGGTGGTCGTCGTGAGGCGCGACCTCTTCGAGGAGGTGGGCGGCTTCGACGAGGCCTTCCCCTCCCTGCAGGACATGGAGCTCTACGTGCGGCTGGCCGAGCGCGCCGCGTTCGACTACGTCGACGACGTCCTGGTGCGCTTCCGGGTCGCGTCCCACGGGCGCATCACCTTCGACACCGCCAGGAAGCTGGCCGGCGCCAAGCTCTTCGCCGCCAAGTACCGCGACCTGCTCGCGGCGCGCCCGCGCCACCGCCACCGGGCGGCGGCGCGCACGTTCCTCTTCGCCCTCTCGGCGGGCGCGTACGGCGAGGCCGCGCGCAGCCTGCCCTGGACGGCCGCGGGCCTGTTCGTGGACCCCGCCAACCTCGCCTACGTCGCGCGCGGCGTGGCGAGCCGCGCCAAGGCGGCGCTCACGCGCCGCGCCCCCCGCCCGGTGACCCAGCCGTGATCACGTTCCTCGGCGACGTCTACCCCGCCGCACCCGTCGAACTGGTCGCCGACCTGCCGGGCACCCTGGTGCTCAACCTCGAGGCCCCTCTGACCGACGAGCCGCGCGGCTACCCCGGCAAGATCAACCTCAGGGGCTCAGCCGAGGCGTTCGCGCGCACGTTCGCCGGCCGCCAGGTCGTGGCCACGCTGGCCAACAACCACTGCATGGACTTCCACGCTCCCGGCCTCCACGACACGTTCGCCGCGCTCGAGGCCGCTGGCGTGCCCTACTGCGGCGCCGGCACGGCCGCCGAGGGCTGGCGCAACCCGGCGACGTTCACGGCCGACGGCCTGCGCGTGGCCGTCCTCGCCTACGCCGACGCCGACTGCCGGCCGGTCTTCGCCGTCGGCGACCAGCCCGGCGCCGCGCCGCTCGAGCCCGAGCTCGTCCTGAGCGACATCGCGGCGGCCCGCGCCGCCGGCGCCGACAGGGTCGTGGTCGCCGCCCACTGGGGCGACGAGCAGGTCCACGTGCCCACGGCCCGCTGCGTGGCGCTGGCGCGGTCGTTCGTCGACGCGGGCGCCGACGTCGTCGTCGGCCACCACGCCCACTGCATCCAGTCGTACGAGACCTACCGCGGCAAGCCCATCATGTACGGCCTCGGGAACTGCGTCTTCCCGGCGCACCGCAACCCTTCGTTCTACGACGCCGAGGGGCGGCCGACCCGCGTCCTCGACTCGCGGCCGGCGCTGCGCAACCGCCGGTCGCTGGCGCTGACCTGGGACCCGGCTACCGGGGCGTTCGAGGTCAGGACGCTCTTCTACGACGGCGCCAGGCTGGTGCCGGGCCGGTTCCCGCACCGCCGCTTCCGCCTGGACTACCGCAGCGCCGAGCAGCAGGACGCCAGGTACGAGCGGGCGCGCAAGTGGGGCAAGCTCCTCCACTCGCTCGAGCGCTTCGCGTCACGGCCCAAGCTCCCGCGGCTCCATCACCTGAAGAGCATCACCCGGCTGCTGCGCGCCACGGCGCGGTGACGATGTCGGTCCGCGGCTGGCTGTGGCGACGGCGCCTGGCGGCGACCGGCGCCTTGGGTCACCTGGCCGCGGCCCGGGCCGCGCTCGCCCTGGCCCCCGACGAGGTCGCGCGCCTCCAGCGCTCGCGGCTCGCCGACCTGCTGCTCCACGCCCACGCCCACGTCCCCTACTACCGGCGGGCGCTCGAGGACTCCGGGGTCGTCGTGGCGGACGCGGGCGGCGCGCGGGAGGTGCGCCTCGAGCGCTTCCCCGAGCTGCCGCCCCTCGGCAAGGCGGACCTCAGGGAGCGCTTCGACGACCTGACGTCGGACGACGCCGCCTCGCGCGGCGCCTACGCGACGTCCACGGGGGGCTCGACCGGCGAGCCGGTGCGCTTCCTGCACGACCGGGAGATGCACGCCTGGAAGCTGGCGAACAAGGCGCTGTTCGACTCCTGGACCGGCTACCGGCCGGGCGAAGGGTTCGCTCTCCTGTGGGGCGCCGTCGGCGACCTCGCCCACGCGAGCCCGCGCGCCCGGCTCGGCGCCTGGCTGCGCAACGAGCTGGCGCTCGAGGCGTACGAGCTCTCGCCCTCGAAGATGGACGCCTACGTCGCGCGGCTCAACGCGTTCCGCCCCAGGCTGCTCCTCGCCTACGCCCAGAGCGTGTTCGAGCTCGCGCGCCACGCCGAGTCGCGCGGCCTGGAGGTGCTGCCGATCCCCGCCGTCATGACGTCGGCGACGAACCTCGAGCCCGAGATGCGGTCTACGATAGAACGCGTGTTCGGCGCCGAGGTCTACGACCGCTACGGCTCCCGCGAGGTCGCCGACGTCGCCTGCGAGAACGGCGACGGCCTCGGGCTCGTGATCGACCCGCTGACGCACGTCGTCGAGGCCGTCGACGCGGCGGGCAGGCCGGTGCCGGACGGCGAGCACGGCGAGCTGCTGGTGACCACGCTGACGAACCGCTCGATGCCCCTGATCCGCTACCGCATCGGCGACGCCGGGGTCCTCGGGCCCCCGGCGGGCGGCGTGCCCTGGCCGCGCCTGACGGCCGTGTCCGGCCGCGTCACCGACGTGTTCCACACCGTCGACGGCCGCCAGGTCTACGGCGGGTACTTCACGCGGCAGTTCTACGGACGCGACTGGGTGGCGCAGTTCCAGGTCGTGCAGGAGGACTACGACCGCCTACGGGTCAGGGTCGTGCCGCGCCCCGGCACCGACCCCGAGCTGATCGCGGCCGAGCAGCGCGCGCTGGCGACCGCCTTCAGGAGCGCGCTGGGCGAGGGCTGCGCCGTGGAGTTCGAGGTCGTCGACGACATCCCCGTCGGCCCGACGGGCAAGCGGCGCTACACGCTATCCCACGTGGAGCCGGCGGCATGACGACGGAGCAGCGGGCGGCGCTCGCGCGGGCCCGCGGCGCCACGGCGACCTCGGCGCAGGTCCTCACCACGCGCCTCCTGGGCGCCATGGTCGCCCTGTACATCGGCTGGTCGCTCCTGTTCTCGAACCTGCCCGGCCTCTCACGGGTGCCGCACGCCGCGATCCTCGTCGCGTTCGTCCTGCTGCTCGTCAGGAGCACGCAGGCTCCCCTGCGCCTGCGCCTCGACTCCGTGCCGCCGCTCGGCGCGCTGTTCGTCGCCTACGCGTGCGCGAGCGTCCTGTGGTCGTTCGACCAGAGCGCCGCCCTGGTCTCCGCCATCGGGCTGGCGTTCGACCTCTTCGGCGCCGTCGTCGTGTGGGCGGCGCTGCAGAACGGCGTCTCCCTCCGGCTCGTCGTGCTCACGACGGCGGTAGCCGCCACGGTCCAGGGCGGCGTCGGCATCTACCAGTCGCTGACCCTCGGGGAGGCCCGCGCCGTCGGCCTCACGGGCAACCCGAACTCGCTGGCGATCCAGCTGTCGCTGGCGGCGTTCCTCCTGCTGCTGGCGCTGCCGCGCAACCGCTGGGCCGGCCTGCTGGCGGCGGCGTTCATCGTCGTGGCCACGCTCACGACCGGCACGCGCAAGCTCGTGTTCGTGTGGTTCGCGTACATCATGGTGCTGGCCCGCGACTTCTTCCCCAGCTTCCGCAGGCCGTCGCTCGGCACGGCGCTGGCGCTCCTGGCCGCCCCCGTCGTGGTGTGGGCCTCGCTCACCTACGGCGAGACGCTCACCGGGCCACTCAACGAGGTCGCGTTCGTCGACAGGCTCGAGATGACGCTAGAGGGCCGCGAGACCGCCAAGCGCAGCGCGATGATGGTGGACGGGCTCGAGGTGTGGTGGCGCGCGCCGCTGTTCGGGCACGGCATCGACCAGTACCGCTACGTCGGCTCGTTCACGACCTACTCGCACAACAACTACGTCGAGCTCCTGGCCAACCTAGGCGTCGTCGGCACCGCCCTCTACTACGTGCTGTTCGCCGTGCTCGGCTACCGCGCCGCGCGCGGCGTGATCGCCGGCCAGCGCTCGGCGTGGGTCGTCCTCGCGGTGCTGGTCGTGTACCTGCTCATGGACGTGGCGCGCGTGTCGTACTCGGGCCGGACGACCTGGCTCTACCTCCTCCTCCTGGCTCACGTCCTCGCGGAGCCGCCGGGCTCCGCCCGCCCAGCCGATGCCGCCTGAGCCGGGGCGCCCCACCCGCCTCACCGTCTTCCTCGCCGACCTCCAGGGCGGCGGGGCCGAGCGGATGATGGTCGTGATCGCCAACGGCATGGCCGCCCGCGGCATGGACGTCGACCTCGTGCTCGCCGACGTCAGCGGCCCCTACGTGAAGGAGGTCGCGGACGCCGTCAGGGTCGTGGACCTCGGCACCGGCTCGGTGAGCCGCGCCCTGCTGCCGCTGGCGCGCCACCTGCGGCGCCGGCGGCCCGACGTCATGCTCACGACGCTCGCCCACACGAGCTTCGTGGCCGTGCTGGCGCGGGCGGCCGCGGGCGTGCGCGTGCCGACGGTCGTGCGCGAGGCGAACACCCCGCAGGCGGCCTACCCCGGCTGGGTGAGCGGCCGCACGCTCCTCGCGCACCGGCTCGCGCCCCTCACCTACCGCGGCGCCGACGGCGTGATCGCCGTCTCCGACGGGGTCAAGGACGCCCTCGTCACGGTGCTCGGCGTGCCCGAGGGCAAGGTCGCGACCCTCTACAACCCCGTCGTCGCCCCCGAGCTGAAGCGCCTGGCGCGCGAGGACCCCTGCCACCCCTGGTTCGCCGCCGGCGAGCCGCCGGTCGTGCTGGGCGTGGGAAGCCTCACGCCCCGCAAGGACTTCGCCACGCTGGTGCGCGCGTTCGCGCGCCTCGAGCGGCCGGACGCGCGGCTCGTGATCCTGGGCGAGGGCGAGGAGCGCGCCGCGCTGCAGGCGCTCGTGGCCGAGCTCGGCCTCACGGGCCGCGTCGACCTCCCCGGCTTCGCCCAGAACCCCTTCGCGTTCATGTCGCGCGCAGCCGTCTTCGTGCTGTCCTCGACCCTCGAGGGCCTTCCCGGAGCGCTGGTGCAGGCGCTGGCGTGCGGTTGCCCGGCCGTCGCCACCGACTGCCCGAGCGGCCCGCGCGAGGTGCTGCGGGACGGCGCCGTGGGCCCGCTGGTCCCGGTGGGCGACGTCGACGCGATGGCGGCGGCGATCGCGCGGGTCCTGGACGACCCGCCGGACCGCGCCGCGCTGCCGGCGGCGGTGGAGCGCTACGACGCCGGCAGCGTCCTGGACGCCACCTGCGCCTACCTGGAGGGGATGGCTAGTCGCGGTCGGCGGCCACGTCGGCCCGCTTGAGCGCCGCGTCGAGCAGCAGCCCGGTGGGCGTGTAGACGTTCCACTCCCTCTGCCCCACGTGCAGGTGCACGGCCAGCGAGGTCTCGGCGACCTCGCCGCTCTCGTCCCAGGCGGCGAACAGCGGGAAGGGGCTGAGGTTGTAGACGCCGGGCGAGATGCGCGCCCAGTCGTCCTCGCCGCTGGCCGGGATGCCGGCGCGCTCGCGCCCGCCGCCGATGTCGCGGGCGAAGCCGTTGCCCTGCTCGTCGAGGATGAACTCCGACACCGACCGCGTCAGCTGAACCATGACCTCGTCGTCGTCCCACGGGGCCACGCCCTCGAAGTAGAGGTCGACGATCGTGGGGACCATGTGCCGGAAGTAGATCGAGGGGATCAGGTAGTCCTGACGCCCGCCCATCGAGAGCACGCTGCGCGGCGTGACGAGCGCGGGGCCGGCGTCCGACTCCGCGACGCGGAAGTTCTCGAACGAGACGCGGCTCAGCCGCGCCGCCTCCTCGGCGTAGGCCTCCTCCCCCGTGAGGAGGTGCATGTAGTGGTGGTAGCGGGCGAACTCGAGGGTCTCGTGGAGGTGCGGCCGCTGCAGGAACGGGAACTCGGGCCACGGGACGCGGTTGCGCTCCCGCCACTTGGCCTCGAAGTGGTCGCGGAGGTAGGTGAGCCAGAACCCCGCCCTCTCGGCGTAGTCGACGCCGTTCGGGCTCTCGAGCTCGGCGTTCGCGGCGAAGGCGTACGCGAGCTGGGCGACGGCGGCGTGGGTGCGCATCTCGTCGATCTCGTTGATGTCGCGGCCGCGGTGCTCGTCGCTGTGGTCGCGGTCCCACACCCAGTTCAGGTAGCCGTCGACGGCGCCGTCGGCGCGCGCCGCCCGGTGCGTCCAGGCGTCGTCGAGCTTCGAGCGCATGTGCTGCGCGAGCCTGTCGACCTCGTCGAGGAGCGCCAGGTCGCCGGTGACGCGGAACGCCGTCAGCAGCGCCGCCAGGTGGTTGTTCACCTCGCGGGAGTACGTGTAGAGGTCGGCCCTGGCGGCCCGGCTCGTGAAGTAGGCGGCCCTGCGGTCGTCGGTGAGGACCTCCCAGAGCGCCTCGTACCAGCAGCGCACCTCCCCGGGCAGCGCTGAAGGGTCGAAGCCGGGGTCGCCGCGCAGGTCGAAGTCGGGGGCCCACGTCCCCGCGCCGACGTCCCCGCCGTCGAGCCGGCAGCCGCCCTCGTCGACGCTGGCGAGCGCCAGCGTCTCGCGCGGGAACGGGGTCTCCCTGGGCGGCTCGGCGAGGGTGGGCTTGGCCGCGCTCGCCACCCCGGGAGGGGCGCAGGCGCCGGCGGCCAGCGTGAGCAGGAGCGCGGCCGCGAGCAGCCGCCAGGTACGCGTCCTAGACATGGGCGGAGTATAGACACGGCTTCCCGGCGCGCCCGTGGCAGGCTCACCAAGCGGCGTGAAGCCTGCCCTCATGCGGCTCATGGCGGCGACTTAGAGTGTGCGGACGGAAGGGGCCACGTTGGACACCACGACCACATCACGCCACCGGAGCGTGGCGAGCGCAGCGACACCGGTCAAGGAGCGGGTAGCCGTCATCGGGCAGGGCTACGTCGGCCTGCCCGTCACGCTGGCCTTCGCCAGGGCCTTCCCTGGCACCGTGGGCTTCGACGTCGACAGCGCCAAGGTCCGGCGGCTCGCCGAGGGCATCGACGTCACCGGCGAGACCGACGCGGCCGAGCTGACCGCCACGCCGGTGCGCTTCACCAGCGACGAGGGCGACCTGCGCGGCGCGACGTTCTTCGTCGTCGCCGTCCCCACGCCGATCACGGCCGACAGGCGGCCCGACCTCTCCTACCTCCGCGCCGCCTCCGAGACCGTGGGCCGCGCGCTCTCGCCCGGCGCGGTCGTCGTGTACGAGTCGACGGTCTACCCGGGCGTCACCGAGGAGGTGTGCGGCCCCGTGCTGGAGCGCGTCTCCGGCCTGCGCCGCGGCGTCGACTTCACGCTCGGGTACTCCCCTGAGCGCATCAACCCCGGCGACAAGGAGCACACCTTAGACAAGGTCGTCAAGGTCGTCGCCGGCGAGGACGAGGCCACGCTGGAGCGCGTGGCGGCGGCGTACGAGCGCATCGTCCCCGCCGGCGTGTTCCGCGCCAGCAGCATCAAGGTCGCCGAGGCGGCCAAGGTGATCGAGAACACCCAGCGCGACCTGAACATCGCCCTGATGAACGAGCTGGCGATGATCTTCGACCGGCTCGGCATCGACACCGTCGACGTGCTCGAGGCGGCGGGCACGAAGTGGAACTTCCTGCCGTTCCGCCCCGGCCTCGTGGGCGGGCACTGCATCGGCGTCGACCCCTACTACCTCACGGCCAAGGCCGAGGAGGTCGGCTACGCCCCCCACGTGATCCTCGCCGGCAGGCGCATCAACGACGGCATGGGCACGTTCGTCGCCCAGAAGGTCGTGCGCTTCCTCGCCCAGAGCGACCGGCCGCTCAAGCGCAACCGCGTCGGCGTGATGGGCCTGACCTTCAAGGAGAACGTGCCGGACCTGCGCAACAGCCGCGTCCCCGACATCGTCGCCGAGCTGCGCTCGTACGGTGTGGAGGTGCTGGTCCACGACCCGCTCGCGAGCGCCGAGGAGGCGCAGCGCGAGTACGGCATCACGCTCGCGCCCCTCTCCGACCTCGCCGGGCTCGACGCCCTCGTCCTCGCCGTGCCCCACCGCGAGCTCCTGTCGGTGGCGTCCGAGCCGACGCGCTTCCTACGTCCGGGCGGCGCCCTCGTCGACGTCAAGGCCGCTCTGCGCGGCAGGGACCTCGGCGACGTGCGCTACTGGAGCCTATGAGCCGAGCCGGGGCCCACGGCGGGACGGCAGGCGTCACCGGAGCCCGCACCGTGATGGTCACCGGGGTGGCCGGGTTCATCGGCTACCACCTGGCCGAGCGGCTGCTGGCCCGGGGCGACCGCGTCGTCGGCGTCGACAACGTCAACGACTACTACGACGTCGCGCTCAAGGAGGCGCGCCTGGAGCGCCTGCGGCGCCACCCGGGGTTCGAGTTCCACCGCGTCGACATCGCCCACGAGCCCGCGCTCACGGCCCTGTTCGCGGCCAGCCGGCCCCGCGTCGTCGTGAACCTCGCCGCCCAGGCGGGCGTGCGCTACTCGCTGACGAACCCCCAGGCCTACGTCAGCAGCAACCTGGTCGGCTTCGCGAACGTGCTCGAGGGCTGCCGCCACCACGGCGTGGAGCACCTCGTCTACGCCTCGTCCTCGTCGGTTTACGGCGCGAACACGAAGGTGCCGTTCTCGGTGCACGACAACGTCGACCACCCCTTGAGCCTCTACGCGGCCAGCAAGAAGGCCAACGAGCTGATGGCGCACACCTACGCCCACCTCTACCGGCTGCCGTGCACGGGCCTGCGCTTCTTCACCGTCTACGGGCCGTGGGGCCGGCCCGACATGGCGCTGTTCCTGTTCACGAAGGCGATCCTCGAGGGCCGGCCGATCGAGGTGTTCAACCACGGCCGCATGAGCCGCGACTTCACCTACGTCGACGACGTCATCGAGGGCGTCGTGCGCGTGATCGACGGGCCGCCCGAGCCCGACCCCGCCTGGAGCGGCGACGACCCCGACCCCGGGTCGAGCAGCGCCCCCTACCGCGTCTACAACATCGGCAACTCCGAGCCCGTCGAGCTGCCCCACATGATCGCGACGCTCGAGGCGGCGCTGGGGCGCCGGGCCGAGAAGGTCTACCTGCCGATGCAGCCGGGCGACGTCCCGGCCACGTTCGCCGACACCTCCGACCTCGAGCGCGACTTCGGCTTCAAGCCCAGCACCCCCATCGAGGAGGGCGTCAGGCGCTTCGTCAGCTGGTACCAGGAGTTCTATGGGGTGGTGCCCGTGCCGGGTGCGTGATGATGAGGACCATGGACGGCCGCCTGGCCGTCGAGTCAGTCACAGTGGCCGCGCCCGCCCGCTCGCGGGTGCTGCTGGCCGGCGACCTCGCCACCGCGGGGCAGGGCCGGCCGAGCCTGCTCGAGCGCCTGGCAGGGAGGCTGCGGCGCTCGGGTGACGTGGTCGTGACGACGTCCTCGCGCCCGGGCAGGGCCTGGCGCATCGCCGACATGCTGATCACCGCCTGGAGCGCCCGCTCCCACGTCGACGTCGCGGTCGTCGACGTCAACGGCGCGGCCGGCATGCGTCGCGCCGAGGTCCTCACGGGCATGCTCGGCCGCGCCGGCGTGCCGGTCGTGCACCTGCTCCGGGGCGCCGGCCTGGCCGACGTGGCGGCGGAGGACCCCGGCCGCCTGCGGCGCCTGCTGGCCTCCGGCTCGGCGTCGGTGGCCCTCACCGGCCACCTCTACGAGGCGCTGTCCCACCTCGGCGGCGTCACCGAGGTCATCGCCGACCCGATCGAGGTCGCCGCCTACCCGTTCCGCGCCCGGTGCTTCCCGTCGCCGCGGCTGCTGTGGGTCTGCGGCGGTGGTCCGCTCGGCGACCCCACGGGGGCCGCCGCCGCCTTGGCAGCCCTCGTCGCCACGCACGCCGACGCCGAGGTCACTCTCGTCGCTCCGCCTTCCGCCGCCGAGGCGGCCGAGGGCGCGCGCCGCGCCGCCCGCGAGGGAGGCGTGGAAGGCGGCCTGCACCTGACGGGCCCGCTGCGGGCGACGGCCACGGCCGAGCTCCTCGCGACCCACGACGTGTTCGTCAACGCCGCCGACGTCGACGACGCCCCGATCGGCCTGGCCGAGGCGATGGCCGCCGGGCTCTGCGTCGTCAGCGTCGACTGGGGCGGGGCGTCCTACCTGGTCGCCGACGGCGTCGACGGCCTCCTGGTGCGCCCCCGCGACCCCGACGGGGTCGTCGGCGCGGTGCGGAGGCTCCTCTCCGACCCCGACCTGTCCGAACGCCTCTCGCGCGCCGCCCGCGGACGGGCCGAGGCGCTCGACTGGTCGCGGGCGCTGCCGCGCTGGCGCGGGCTGCTCGCCCGCGTCGCCACGCGAGGCGGTGCCGAGGCATGAACATCAAGTCCCTGCTCATGCCCGTCTACCGGCGCGTGCCCGCCCCGCTGAAGGAGCTGGCCGGCACGCTCTACGGCCGCTACCTCTCGGCGTGGCGCTACGGCCCGGAGACCGAGCAGCTGGCGGCCGAGGCGCGCGCCCGCGAGTCGTGGGACGCCGCCGCCTGGCGGGCGTACTCTGAGGAGCGGCTGTCCTCCCTCCTCCGCGACGCCGCCGAGCACGTGCCCTACTACCGCGAGGCGTGGCGCCGCCGGCGCGCCGCCGGCGACACCTCCCCCGTCGAGGACCTCGCCAGCTGGCCGGTGCTGACGAAGGCCGAGGTCAGGCGCCGGCCCGAGGCGTTCCTGCGCGACGACGCCAAGCCGTCTTCGCTCTTCAAGCTGATGACGAGCGGCACCACGGGCACGCCCGTCACCGTCTGGCGCGACCGCGCCGCGATGCGCGCCTGGTACGCGTTCACGGAGGCGCGCTGGCGCGGCTGGTACGGCGTGACGCGCCACGACCCGTGGGCGATGCTGGGCGGCCAGGAGGTCGTGCCCGTCGAGCAGGACACGCCCCCGTTCTGGGTGTGGAACGCCGCCGGCCACCAGCTCTACCTCTCGAACCTCCACGTCAAGCGGAAGAACGCACCGGCCTACCTCGAGGCGATGCGCCATCATGCCGTCGTGCACGCCTACGGCTACTCCTCCTCGCTCGCGGAGCTCGCCCGCTACGCGGTCGAGGACGGGCTCGAGGCGCCGCGCCTGAAGGTCGTCGTGACGAACGCCGAGCCCCTCCTGCCGTGGCAGCGCGAGGTGATCGGCCGGGCGTTCGGCTGCGCGGCGCGCGAGAGCTACGGCATGACCGAGGCCGTCGCCGGCGCCAGCGAGTGCGAGCACGGGGTGCTGCACCTGTGGCCCGACGCGGGCCACGTCGAGGTCGTCGACGACGACGCCGACGCGCCCGTCGCGCCCGGCGAGACCGGCCGCCTCCTGTGCACGGGCCTGCTCAACACGGTCATGCCGCTGGTGCGCTACGAGGTCGGCGACCGCGGCGCCGTCGTCACGGACGCCGGCCGCTGCGCCTGCGGCCGCGACATGCCGCGCCTCACCGCGCTCGAGGGCCGCAGCACCGACAACCTCGTCACCGCCGACGGCCGGCGGGTGTTCTGGGTGAACCCCGTGTTCTACGGCCTGCCGCTCCACGAGGCGCAGGTCGTGCAGGTCGACCTCGGCCGCCTGGTCGTGAACGTCGTGCCGGCCGAGGGCTTCGGCGAGGAGCACGAGCGGGCCATCGCCACGGGGCTCAGGCAGCGCCTCGGCGACGTCGCCGTGGAGGTCAGGCGCCTCGCCGCGATCCCGCGGGGCCCGAACGGGAAGTTCCGGGCCGTGGTCAGCCACGTGACGGCCGCGCAGGGGCGCGGGGAGGGCGGGCCGTGGAACGCCGCGTGAGCGTCGTGATGCCCGTGCGCAACGAGGCCGAGTTCATAGCCGGCGCGATCAGGTCGATCGTCCGCGCCGGCGAGGGCCTCGACGCCCTCGAGGTCATCGTCGTCGACGGCCAGAGCGACGACGGCACGCGCGAGGTCGTGGAGGGCCTGATGGCCGAGGTGCCGGGCCTGCGCCTCGTCGACAACCCCGAGCGCACGGTCCCCTACGCGATGAACCGGGGCGTGCGCGCCGCCAGCCACGACGTCGTCGTCCGCGTCGACGGGCACGCCGAGGTCTACCCCGACTTCCTGGAGGAGAACCTCGCCGCGCTCGCCGCGCACCCGGAGTGCGCCTGCGTGGGCGGCCCTATCGAGAACGTCGACCTGGGGCCCGTGTCCGAGGCGATCTCCCTGGCGATGCGCTCGCCCTTCGGGGTGGGCAACGCGCGGTTCCGCACCGGCGGGGAGGACGGCTACGTCGACACCCTGGCGTTCGGCGCCTACCGCAAGGCCGACCTCGTGCGCGTCGGCCTGTTCGACGAGGAGCTCACGCGCAACCAGGACGACGAGCTGAACTTCAGGCTCCTGAGGGCCGGGCGCAAGATCTGGTTCACGAACAGGATCCGCTCGCGCTACTTCGTCAGGGGCAGCTACGAGAAGCTGTGGCGCCAGTACTACCAGTACGGCTACTGGAAGGTGTACGTGAACCGCAAGCACGGCACGGTCACGAACCTGCGCCAGCTCGCGCCGCCCGCCCTGATGGCCTGGCTCGCCCTGCTGCTCGTGGCCGGGCTCTTCTGGGGGCCGGCCCGCTGGGCGCTCCTCGCCACCCTCGTCCTCTACGCCGCCGCGGCCCTGGGCTCCGCGCTGGCGCTGACCCGCTCGCCCGGCCCCGCGCTCAGGGTGATGGCGGCGTTCGCCGTCCTCCACGCCGCCTACGGCCTCGGCTACCTGGCGGGACTGAGGGACTTCTTGCTGCTACGGCGCGGGCCTTCGGCCCGCAGCGCCGAGCTGAGCCGATAGGAGAGCTATGGCCCGCGACACGTTCCTGCCGTTCTCGCCGCCGTCGATAGGCCAGGAGGAGATCGACGAGGTCACCGCCGCGCTGCGGTCGGACTGGATCACCACCGGGCCGCGCACTAAGGAGTTCGAGCGCGCGTTCGGCGCGTACGTCGGCGCTCCCGGCGGGACCTCGCTGATGCTCAACTCGTGCACGGCCGGCCTCCACGTGGCGCTGGTCGCCCTGGGCGTCGGACCCGGCGACGAGGTCATCGTGCCCACCCTCACCTTCGCGGCCACGGCCAACGTCGTCGAGCACGTCGGCGCCCGGCCGGTCCTCGTCGACGTCCGGCCCGACACGCTGTGCATCGACCCCGAGGCCGTCGCCGCCGCCGTCACGCCGCGCACGAAGGCCGTGATGCCCGTCCACTACGCCGGGCAGGCGGCCGACCTCGACCCGATCTTCGCGCTGGCCGAGCGCCACGGCCTGCACGTCGTCGAGGACGCCGCCCACGCGATCCCCACCACGTACCGGGGCCGCACCGTCGGCAGCCGCGGCAACTTCGCATCGTTCTCCTTCTACGCCACGAAGAACCTGACGACGGCCGAGGGGGGCGCGCTCACCGGCGACCCCGAGCTGCTGGAGAAGGCGCGCGTGATCGGCCTGCACGGCATGTCGGCCGACGGCTGGAAGCGCTTCGACAAGTCGGGCTCGTGGGAGTACGACATCGAGATGCCGGGCTTCAAGTACAACATGACCGACCTGCAGGCCGCCCTGGGCCTGCGTCAGCTCGCGAAGCTGGCGGGCTTCCACGCCCGCAGGCGCGAGGTCGCCGCGCGCTACGGCGCGGCGTTCGGGTCGGACGAGCGCTTCGAGGCTCCCGTAGAGGCCGACTACGGCACCAGCGCGTGGCACCTCTACGTGCTGCGCCTGGCGCCCCTGCCCGGGCTCGAGCGCAACGCCTTCGTCGACGAGCTCAAGCGGCGCAACATCGGCTTCAGCGTCCACTACAAGCCGCTGCACATGATGAGCTACTACCGCGAGAAGTACGGCTACCGGCCCGGCGAGTTCCCCGTCGCCGAGGACGCCTACCGGCGCATGCTCTCCATCCCTCTCCACCCGCGCCTGACCGACGAGGACGTCGAGGACGTGATCGGCACGGTGAAGGAGGTCGCCGCCGAGCAGCTCGCCGGCAGGCGAGGGCACCTGCTCGTCCCATGAGGATCGGCTGGGTCTCGTTCCACGCCGAGGCGATCCCGGCCCTCCAGGCCGTGACGGCCGCCGGCCACGACGTCGTCGGCTGCGTGACGCTGACGCCGGAGGCGGCCGCCAAGCGGAGCGGCGTCCACGACCCCGCGCCGCTGTGCGCGGCGCGCGGCATCCCCGTGCACCGCACGAAGCACGTCAACGACCCCGAGACCGTGGCCTTCCTGCGCGGCCTCCACCTCGACCTGCTCGTCGTCCTGGGCTGGTCGCAGCTCCTCTCCGAGGAGGTGCTGAAGCTCCCGCGCGTCGGCACCGTCGGCGCCCACGCCTCGCTCCTCCCGCGCGGCCGCGGTCGCGCGCCCGTGAACTGGGCGCTGCTGCGCGGGTGGGACAAGACGGGCAACACGCTGATGTGGCTCGCGCCCGGCGTCGACGAGGGCGACGTCATCGCGCAGCGCGAGATCCCCCTGACGCCGTTCGACACGTGCGGGACCGTCTACGAGCGCGTGGCCGCGACGAACGCCGAGATGCTCACCTGGCTCCTCGACGAGCTGGCGGCCGGCAGGGTCCCGCGGACCCCGCAGCCCCACGTCGACGACGAGCCGCTGCCGGGCAGGAAGCCGGCCGACGGGCTCATCCCTTGGCACGCCCCCGCCGAAGACGTCTACGCGCTCGTCAGGGCCGTGACGCGCCCCTACCCCGGCGCCTTCTCGTACCTGGACGGGGCCCGGCACGTGGTCTGGTCGGCGGCGCTGCTCCCGCTGCGGTCGCGCCTGGGCCGCCCTGGCGAGGTGATCGGGCCCGTCTACAGCCCGGAGGAGGCCGCCTGCGGGCAGGCCGTGGCGTGCGGCGAGGGCGCCGTCGTGCTCCTCGAGGTCGAGGACGAGGCGGGCAGGGTCCTGCGGGGCCGCGAGCTCGCCACCGCCGGGTGGCAGGGACGGGGCTGGGCCGATGCCTGAGCGCGTCCTCGTCATCGCCGCCCACCCCGACGACGAGCTCCTCGGCTGCGGCGGCACGGTGGCCCTGCACGCCAGGGCCGGCGACCACGTGACGTCGGTGGTCGTGTGCGAGGGCGAGTCGCTGCGTTACGGCCCGGAGGGCGTCGGCCAGGCCCGCCACATGCGCTGCGCCGCCGAGGCGCTGGGCGTCACCGACGTGCGCGGCCTGGGCTTCCCCGACCAGCGCCTCGACACGTTCACCCTCACCGACGTCATCGCCCCGCTCGAGGCCGTCGTGCGCGAGGTGAGGCCGACGATCGTCTACACGCAGTACGGCGGCGACGTGAACCGCGACCACCAGCTCCTGTTCCAGGCCGTGCTCGTCGCCACCCGCCCCGTCGAGCGCCACGTGCGGTCGGTGTACGCCTTCGACACCGCCAGCAGCACCGAGTGGGCGTACCCGCGCACGTTCGTCCCCGACACTTGGGTGGACATCTCCACGACCCTGGAGGCGAAGCTGAGGGCGATGGCCTGCTACGAGTCCGAGGTCAGGGACTACCCCCACCCGCGCTCGCTGCGGGCGCTCGAGCACCGCTCCAGGGCGTGGGGCAACCAGGTCCTGCTCGACGCCGCCGAGGTGTTCATGACGGTCCGGAGGGTCCACAGGGATGGGCAAGCGCCTGTTTGACCTCGCGGTGGCGACCCTCGGCCTGGTCGCCACCTCCCCCCTGCTGCTCCTGGCCATGGCGCTGGTGCCGCTCGCGAGCCCCGGCCCGGCGATCTACCGGGCGCGGCGGGCGGGCCGCGGGGGCGTGCCCTTCACGATGTACAAGCTCCGGACGATGCACGTCGGCGTGCCGGGCGGGCCGATCACCGGCCGCGACGACCCGCGCGTCTTCCCCCTGGGGCGCCTGCTGCGCGTGACGAAGCTCGACGAGCTGCCGCAGCTCGTGAACGTGATCAGGGGCGAGATGTCGATCGTCGGCCCTCGTCCGGAGGACCCGGAGGTCGTCGCCGACAGCTACACGCCGCTGCAGATGGAGACGCTGAGCGTGCGGCCCGGCCTCGCCAGCCCGGGGAGCATCTACAACTACACGCACGGCGAGCGGGAGCTGGCCGGGGACGTCGCCGACGTCTACGCGCGCGAGCTCCTGCCGGTGAAGCTCGCCCTCGACCTCGTCTACGTCCGCGAGGCGTCGCTGCTCTACGACCTCAGGGTCATCGCCAGGACCGCGTGGGTGATCCTCGCGCGCCTCGCCGGCCGCGGCGAGTTCCCCCCGCCCGAGGAGCTCGCGCGCGCCCGCGAGGTGTACGGGTTCCTGTGACGGCCGTCCCTGACACGCACGTGGCCGCGGCCGCCGCGCGGCCCGGCGAAGCGGGACAACGCCCGCTCGACGTCGTGGTCGTGACCGTGCGTTTCCCCTCCGCCGCCGAGACGTTCGTGACCTCGCGGGTGCGCTCGCTCCTCGACCTGGGGCACCGGGTCAGGGTCCTGGCCTTCCGCACGCCCGAGGAGGGCTGGACGCGGTTCCTGCGCGAGCGCCGCCTCGAGGGGACGCCGGTCGTCCACAACGGCACCGGGCCGACCGTCAGCGGCGTCCTCGCGGCACTGGCGCGCCCCGCGCTGGCGGCGCGCGCGCTCGCCTGGCTGGTCCGGACCTGCCGCCGCGAGCCCGTCCACCTGTGGCGGGCCCTGGCCGTACTGCCGTTCGCCTTCTGGGCGCTCGCCAGGCTCGAGCGCGACACGCCCGACGTCGTCCACCTCGAGTGGGGGCACTACCCGTCGGTGCTGGTGCCGCTCGTGCGCTGGCGCGGGCTGCCGTGCGTGGTGTCGCTGAGCCTAGTGGCGTACGACATCTACCGCGGCTTCCCCGGCACGCGCACGGCCGCCGCGCTCGCCGACGTCGTCAGGACCCAGGCGCGCGGCAACGTCCCCGAGATCGTGGCCGCGACGGGCTTGAGCGCGGAACGCGTCGAGCTCGTGCCCGACGGGGTCGACACGGAGCGCATCGCGGGCATCGCGCGGGCGGTCGACAAGGTGCCCGGACGCGTGGCGGTCGTGTCGCGGCTGGTGCCCGCCAAGGGCGTCGACGACGCCCTGCGCGCCTTCGCCGCCGCCCGCGAGCGGCACCCGCACGCCACCCTGCGCGTGATGGGCACGGGGCCGGAGGAGGAGCCGCTGAGGTCCCTCGCCGCCGAGCTCGGCGTCGCGGACGCCGTGACCTTCCTCGGCCACGTGTCGCACGACGACGTGCTGCGCGAGCTGGCCGCCGCCGACGTGCTGCTGCACCTCTCGCACATGGAGCGCCTGCCCAACGCCGTGAAGGAGGGTATGGCCAGCGGCTGCGTCGTGATCACGACGCGCACGATCGGCATCGAGGAGCTCGTCGAGGACGGGCGGACCGGCTACCTCGTCGACGTCCGCGACCACGCCGCGGCCGCCGCGGCGCTGACGCGCGCGCTCGCGGAGCCCGCCGAGCACGCGGCCGTGCGCGCCGCCGCCGAGGCGCTGGTGAGGGAGACGATGGACCACGCGGCGTCCGTGAGGAAGCTCGTCGGGCTGTGGCGCCGCGCCCTGGTGGCGAGGGGACGCGGGGAGACCGTCGGGGTCGGCCAGGCTACTCATGCCGACATCACAGGATGAGGCCCCCCAGGGGCCTATCATGCGGCCGCCCATGACCAAGCGCGAACCGAAGCTGCAGCCCGTTGCGGGCACACCACACGAGTCGCGGAGCGTGGGCGAGGCCATCGGCAAGCTCTACGCCCTGATGGACGCGGGGCACCGCCGCCGCTTCTTCCTCCTGCTGCCGGCCGTCACGGTGATGGCGCTGATGCAGGTCGTCGGCATCGCCTCGGTGCTGCCGTTCCTGGCCCTCGTCACCGACCCCTCCGTCGTCGAGACCAACTCCTACCTCTCCTGGGCGTACGCGAACCTCGGCTTCCAGAGCCTCGACTCGTTCCTCGTGTTCGCGGGCGTGGCCGCCCTCGTCGTGCTCGTGCTCAGCAACGCCTTCACGGCGTTCGTCGAGTGGCTGCTGCTGCGCTACTCGTGGAACCTCAACCACTCGCTGTCGGTGAAGCTGCTGCGCGAGTACCTCGCGAAGCCGTACGTGTTCTTCCTCGACCGCAACACCGCCGGCCTGGCCACGAACATCCTCTCCGAGGTCAAGCAGGCCGTGAGGGGGTTCGTGCTGGCGGCGCTGCAGCTCATCACGCGCAGCATCGTCACGCTCTTCATCCTCGCCCTCCTGGCGGCGCTCTACCCGATGCTCGCCCTGCTGACGTTCGGCTTCCTCGGCGCCGCCTACGGCGTCACGTTCCTGATCGTCAGGCGCGGCATGGCCGAGTCGGGGCGGCTCCGCTCGAACGCCGACAGGGCGCGCTTCCAGGCCGCGTCCGAGGCCCTCTCGGGCATCAAGGACATCCGGATCCTCGGCCGCGAGGAGCCGTTCCTGCGCCGCTTCGCGCGCCACTCGCGCGTCTACGAGAAGCAGATGGCGCGCCAGCAGGTGATCTCCTCCGTGCCGCGCTACGCCTTCGAGACCATCGCGTTCGGCGGCATGCTGATCATCGTCCTCGTGCTGCTGCTGCGCGGCCAGGGCGTCGCCGAGATCGTGCCGACCCTCGGCGTCTTCGCGTTCGCCACCATGCGCCTGTTGCCCGCGCTCCAGAGCCTCTTCTCCTCGCTCACGGCCCTGCGGTTCAGCACGCCGTCCGTCGACGTGCTCCACCGCGACCTCGAGGCCCTCGGCCGCCACCCCGCGCCCAGCCGGCCCGTCGCGCCGCTGCCGTTCCGCGAGTCGATCGAGCTCCGCGGCGTGCGCTTCACCTACCCCGGCGCGCCCCGCCCGGTCCTCGACGGCTTCGACCTGCGCATCGAGGCGAACACGACGGTCGGGCTCGTCGGCGCGACGGGCTCGGGCAAGACGACGACCGTCGACATCCTCCTCGGCCTGCTGATCCCCGAGGAGGGCGAGCTCCTCGTCGACGGCGTGCCCGTCACCGACGAGAACCGCCGCGCCTGGCAGGCGAACCTCGGCTACGTGCCGCAGCAGATCTACCTGGCCGACGACACGATCGCCGCGAACATCGCCTTCGGCGTCAGGCACGACCGGATCGACATGGCCGCCGTCGAGCGCGCCGCCCGGCTCGCGAACGTCCACGACTTCATCGCGACCGAGCTGCCGCAGGGCTACCAGACGATGGTCGGCGAGCGCGGCGTGAGGCTGTCCGGCGGGCAGAGGCAGCGCCTGGGCATCGCGCGGGCGCTGTACCACGACCCCAGCGTGCTGGTCTTCGACGAGGCCACGAGCGCGCTCGACAACGTCACCGAGGAGAGCATCTTCCGGGCGGTGAGCGAGCTGGGCAAGAGCAAGACGATCGTGATGATCGCGCACCGCATGAGCACGGTCCGCGGCTGCGACGCGATCTACCTGCTCGACCACGGCGTCGTGAGGGCGAAGGGCACCTACGACGAGCTGCTGGCCTCGAGCCCGCTGTTCCAGGCGATGGTGAACGTGGGGACCGGCGAGGGGCCCGAGCGCGAGGCCGCCGCGATGGCTTCATGAGGGCGCCGTCACGCAAGCGTCACATGGTCGTCGCCCAATGTGGTCGACAATGTCTCGACCTGGAGGCAGGCATGCGTGCCAGCTTGGCGTCCACTCCGTCGCGTTCACGACCCGCCGTTACCGGGCGGCCGGGCCACTGACCAGAAGGCAGGTATGAGAGTGCTCCCCAGCGCCGAGCCCCTCGGCAAGAGCCGCCGCGCTCGCCGCGTCAGCCGGCTTACGGCCACGCGGCTGGCGGTCGACCTCGTCGCCTTCTTCCTCGGCACGCTGCTGGCGTTCGTGCTGCGCCTCGACGGCCTCCCGGCCGCCGGGCCCCTGCTGGCCGCGCTGGCGGTGTCGCTGCCGCTCAAGGCGTTCGCCTACGTCGCCTTCAACCTGCACCGCCGCTCCTGGAGCAACGTCACGTTCCACGACCTCGGCGGCCTGGCGCTGCTCGGCGGCTTCGTCATCGCCGTGGGCACCGTCGCGATCGTCGCCCTGGGCGGCGCGTCCGTGGTCCCGCGCTCGATCCCCGCCCTCGACGGCACCCTGACGTTCCTGCTCATGGCCGCGGCGCGCGCCGCCGCCCGCTACCGCCACGAGCAGCACCAGGCCACCGTCGTCGGCCCCGACTTCCGCAAGCGGGTGCTCGTCGTCGGCGCCGGCGAGGCCGGGGCCCTGGTCGTGCGCGAGCTGCTGCGCCACCCCGAGACCGGCATGAAGCCCGTCGCGTTCCTCGACGACGACCCCTCGAAGGTCGGGCAGCGCGTCGCCAGCGTGCCCGTGCTCGGGCGCGTCGCCGACGCCGCGCGGGTGATCCCCGAGCGCGACATCGACGAGGTGCTGATCGCGATCCCGTCGAAGGGCGGCAACGAGGTCCGCAACGTCATCGAGCAGGTCAGGCGCGCCCGCCCCAACCTCACGTACAAGATCGTCCCCGGCATGTACGAGGTCGTCTCCGGCCAGGTCGACCTGCGCCGCATCCGCGAGGTCGACATCGACGACCTCCTCGGCCGGCCGCCGGTCAGGCTCGACACGGACAGCATCCTCGGCTACCTCCGCGGCAAGCGCGTCATGATCACGGGCGCCGGCGGCTCGATCGGCTCCGAGCTCGTGCGGCAGATCTGCCGCTTCGAGCCTGCCGACCTGATCCTGTTCGGGCACGGCGAGAACAGCATCTACGCCCTCGAGCGCGAGCTCGACCGCGACTGGCCCGAGGTCCGCTACCACGGCGTGATCGGCGCGATCCAGAACGGCGCGCGGCTCGACTACGTGTTCAACCGCTACCGACCCGACGTCGTCTTCCACGCGGCGGCCCACAAGCACGTGCCGCTGATGGAGGAGAACCCCGAAGAGGCGATCTTCAACAACGTCATCGGCAGCCGGAACCTGATCATGCTGGCGCTGAAGTACGGGGTCTCGCACTTCGTGAACATCTCGACCGACAAGGCGGTGAACCCCACCTCGGTGATGGGGGCCACGAAGCGCCTCGTCGAGTACCTGGTCCAGGACGCCGCCCGTCGCGCCGGCCCCGACCAGAAGTTCGTCTCGGTCCGCTTCGGCAACGTCCTCGGCAGCCGCGGCAGCGTGATCCCGATCTTCAAGAGCCAGATCGCGGCCGGCGGACCCGTCACGGTCACGCACCCCGACATGGTGCGCTACTTCATGACGATCCCCGAGGCCGCCCAGCTGGTGCTGCAGGCGTCCGGCCACGGCAAGAACGGCGAGGTGTACATCCTCGACATGGGCGAGCCCGTGAGGATCCTCGACCTGGCCCGCGACCTGATCCGCCTCTCCGGCCTGCGCCCCGACGTCGACATCCCGATCCGCTTCACCGGCATGCGCCCGGGCGAGAGGCTCGTCGAGGAGCTGATGACCGAGAAGGAGGAGCGCTCCCGGACGCGGCACGAGAAGATCTTCGTCGCCCGCGCCGAGCCGATGGACCCGCAGACCCTGTACGCGGCCGTCGAGGCCCTCCAGGCCGCGGCCCAGCGCAGCGACCACGAGCGCATCCGCGCGCTGCTCGAGGCCTACCTCGAGGGCTGCAGCTTCGGCGCCGCGCGCGACTCCGAACCGCAGAGCACGGGCCTGGCGCCGGCTGTAGCCGGCTGAGGACCGCGGCGTGACCGCCAGGACCGCGGCCCCGCCGCCGCCCGAGCTGAGCCTGCCGTGGCCGGCGCTGCGCCGCTTCTTCCTCACGGTCGCCGCCTGGTCGCTCGCGCTCGGCTCGCCCGCCGCCCTCCTGACGTACACGCTCAGCCAACGCGACACCCCCGTCTACTTCGCGGAGGCCACGCTCCTCGCGCCGCTGCGCGCGGTCGAGCTCGAGACCGGCGACACGCCGCCCGTCGCGACGCCGCTCTCCCCCCGCACCTACCGCTCCGCGCTGCAGAGCCGCGAGCTGCTGGCGGACGCGTGGTCGCGCCTCGTCGGTCAGCCGCCCGAGGCCGCCGCCCCCGGCGCCCTCGACGACCTGGCGCGCGGCCTGTCCCTGAGGTGGGACGAGAGCCGGCGCTCGTACACGATCGTCGTCGGCGCCCGCGGCCCCGGCCGGGACGCCGCGATCGCGCGGGCCAACGCCGTCGCCGACGCCCTCGTCGCCTGGGACGACGCGCGGGCCCGGGCCGCGGCCGACAAGGTCACCGCGTCCCTCGAGCTCCAGCTCGCCACGCTCGAGGACCAGCTCGCCGCGCTCAGGGCGTCGGGCAGCCGCGCGAACCTGCCGCAGATCGCGGCCGTGTCGCTCCTCACCGTGCGCGTGCGCGACGCGATCGCGCTCTCGCGCGCCCAGGCCGTCGTGGCCCGCGGGAACCTCGAGTTCCTGCAGCCCGCCACGCGCGCCTCGCAGGTGGCCCCCAGCCCGCTCGTCGACGCGTTCACGGTGTTCGTGCTCACGACCCTGGCCGTGCTGGCCGTCGGGCTCGCCAGGGCGGGCACCGACAGGCGCGTCCACGCCGCCTCCGGGCTCGCGGAGGTCGCGGGCGTGCCGATGCTGGCCGACCTGTCGCGGGCCCCCGCCCCCGGTCCCGGCAAGCGCGGCTACTCCGAGCTCGGTTTCCTCAAGGCGCACCTCGACCGCACCGTCGGCGCGGGAGGGGAGGTGCTCGTGGCGGGCATGGCCGACCACGCCGCCGTGCAGCACGTGGCCGCCGCCCTCGACAGGCTCTACGCCCAGGCCGGGGCCGCCGCGAGCGTGAAGGTCGGGGCGGCGCTGCTCGGCTCGGGCGAGGCGATCGAGCGGGCGGCGCGCGCCGACGCTGTGCTGCTCGTGGCCGAGCCGCGCGCCACCGACCGCGTGGAGCTCAGGGAGGCGATGGCCTGGCTGCGCCGCGCCAGCGCGAACGTCATCGGCGTCGTGGCCGCCGGTCCGGCGGGGCGGCGCCCGGCCCGGCGGACGGCATGAGGGTCCTGGTCACCGGCGGCGCGGGCTTCGTCGGCTCGCACCTCGCGCTGCGGCTCCTCGCTGCCGGGCACGAGGTGCGCGTGCTCGACGACCTCTCCGCGGGCCGCAACGCCGCGCTGCTCGAGGGCAACGGCGTCGAGCTCAGGGTGGGCGACGTCGCCGACCGGCACGCCGTCGACGCCGCCGTCGAGGGCTGCGAGGCCGTGTGCCACCTGGCCGCCGTGGCGTCGGTCGCGGCGTCGGTGGAGCGGCCCCTCGAGACGCTGGGGGCGAACCTCGTCGGGACCGTCACCGTGCTCGAGGCGGCAGCCGCCGCCGGCGTCCTGCGCTTCGTCTACGCCAGCTCCGCGGCGGTCTACGGCCGCAACCAGGAGCTGCCGCTGCGCGAGGACGCACGGCCCATGCCGCTCTCGCCCTACGCCGCCGACAAGCTCGCCGGCGAGCACTACCTCGCCCACTACCACCGCACCGGCGCCCTGAGCGGGCACGCCTTCCGCTTCTTCAACGTCTACGGCCCGCGCCAGGACCCGAAGAGCCCGTACTCGGGCGTGATCAGCGTGTTCCTCGACCGCGCCGCCGCCGGCCGGCCCCTCGTCGTCCACGGCGACGGCGGCCAGACGCGGGACTTCGTCTACGTCGCCGACGTCGTCGACGTGCTGGCGCGCGCCGCCGAGGGCGAGGGCGGCGCCGATGACGACCCCGAGCTGCCCGTCACGAACGTCGGCCGTGGCGAGAGCGTCAGCGTGCTGGAGCTGGCCGAGGCCGTCGCTGAGGCCGTCGGCGCGCGGCCCGAGCTCGAGTTCGGCCCGCCGCGAGCGGGCGACGTGCGCCACTCGCGCGCCGACGTCACGCTCCTGGCGAGGCGCTTCGGCGGCGTGCCCGCGACGCCGCTGGCCGCGGGGCTGAGGGCGACGCTGGGCCAGTACGGCCGGACGACAGGTCGATAGGACCGGACGTTGGTATCAGCGGACCCGACGCGCGGGGAGCCGGGGCGGGCGCCCGCGTCAGACGCCGGCGACCGGCCTCAGTAGTCGAGGCCGGTCCTCACCCAGGAGCAGCCCGTCCACCTGAACGT
>Ga0123332_1000548_pt1 | contig 37874 bp, 34 predicted proteins | sample BioC12SIPDNA_4_FD_89958 | JGI IMG/M metagenome (GOLD analysis project Ga0123332, IMG submission 89958) | Anaerobic biogas reactor microbial communites from Washington, USA - Biogas_R2_A C12 SIP DNA | ecosystem: Engineered > Bioreactor > Anaerobic > Unclassified | place: Washington, USA... | reverse complement strand
GAGATGGTGCTGGTGCCGATGTGGGTGCTCGTCGCCCGGCACGGTGACGCCACCACGCGGGCCGACCGCGACGGGGCCGCGATGCGGTTCCTGCTCTTCACCGCCACGGGCTCGATGCTCATGCTCATCGGCATCCTCGCGCTGTGGGGCGCCACCGGCACCACCGACCTGACCCGCTGGGCCGACCTCGCCGGGTCGTCCCTGGACGGCGGCACCCAGGTGATCGTCGCCGTCATCCTCCTCATCGGCCTGGGCATCAAGGTGCCGGTCTGGCCACTGCACACCTGGCTGCCGTGGGTGCACGCGACGGCGCCCACGGCCGGGTCGGTGCTGCTGGCGGCGGTCCTGCTGAAGATGGGGGCCTACGGCATGATCAGGCTGGTCGCCGCACCGCTGCCCGGCGGGCTGGCCGCAGCCGCCCCGGTGCTCGCCGGACTGGCCGTCACCGGCATCCTCTGGGCCGGCCTCGCCTGCCTGGTCGAGCGGGACCTCAAGCGGCTGATCGCGTGGGCCTCCATCGGCCACCTGGGCTTCGTGGTGCTCGCGATCGCCGCGGGGACGGAGACGGGTCTGCAGGCCGCGGTCTACGGCAACATGGCCCACGGCCTGATCTCCGCGCTCCTGTTCGTCCTGGTCGGCTCCCTCAAGCACCAGTGGGGCGGCGCCGACCTGGCGACCGCCCGTGCCGCGCTCCGGGAGGTCTCCCCGCGGCTGGGCTTCGCCCTCGTCCTCGGGATGGCCGCCGCCATGGGCCTGCCCGGCCTCGCCGGTTTCTGGGGGGAGTGGGGTGCGATCTACGCCTCGTGGGCGCCCGGTCCGGGCCGCACCGAGGGCTGGTTCCGGTTCTTCGCGGTGCTCGCGGCCCTGGGTGCGGTCCTTGCGGTGGCGTATGCCGTGCGCGTCCTGCGCGAGGTGTGGGCCGGCGACCGCCGCAGCCCCGCGATCCGGGACGTGCGGGGCGCCGAGCTCGGCGTCCTCGTGGTGCTCGGCGTGGGCATCGTGGCCCTGGGGGTTTACCCGGTAGCCCTGCTGGATCTCACGGCGCCGGCCGTCGAGGGCATCATCGCGCACCTGGGGGTGGTGGGTCGGTGACGCTCGAGCTGAACGTCTCGGCGCTGTGGCCGGTGCTGGCCCCGGCCCTGGCCGCCGTCCTGGTGCTCGTCCTGGACGTGCTCTGGCCCAAGGGAGGTGTCGTCCACCCCTGGGTGGCCGCGGCCGGCCTGGTCGGCGGTGCCGTCGCGGCGGTCCCGGTGATCGCCCAGTCGCCGGCGGACGTGACCGGCGCCTTCTGCCTGCCGTCCGGTCCGTGCCTGTATGCCGCGAGCTCGCTGACCGGCGGCCTCCAGCTGCTCGCGCTGGGCAGCGCCCTCGTGGTACTCGTGCTGACCTGGACGGAGTGGTCCCGGGCCGGGCGGGGCAGTGCCACCGGCGCGCCGACCGTCGTCCTCGTCGCCCTGTTCCTGGCGGCCACGGCCGGGGTCACCGCGGTGCCGGCCGCCCGGGACCTGGGCACGCTGCTGGTCTCGCTCGAGCTGGCCACCCTGCCGGTCGTGGGCCTGGTCGCCCTGGAGCGCCGCGCCACCCGGCACGGCGGCGCCGTCGCCGGGGCGGTCGCCCTCCTGACCACGTCGCTGGTCTCCTTCGCCCTGCTCGCGCTGGGCGCCGCGCTCTGGGTGGCCGCCACCGGCACGGCGCTGCTGTCCCCGGAGGCCGCGGCCGAGGCGGCGGCGGTCCCGGAACGCTCCGCGCTCCTGCTGCTGGCCGCGGTCCTGGTGCTGGCGGGTCTCGGCTTCAAGATCTCGGCCGTGCCCTTCCACGCCTGGACGCCACTGACCTACGCCACGGCGCCGCTGCCGGTCACCACCTACCTGGCCGGCACCTCCAAGGTCGCCGCGCTCGGCGGGATGATCGTGCTGGTCCAGGCCCTCGCCGGGACGTCCGGCTTCGCGCTGCTGGCGGTGGCCGTCGTTGCCGCGCTCACCATGACGCTCGGCAACGCGATGGCGCTGCGACAGGTCGACCTGGTGCGCCTGCTGGCCTGGTCGGCCGTGGCCCAGGCGGGATGGCTGATGCTGCCGCTGGCCTCGTTGTCCTCCCGTGCGGTCCACGCCGCCGGCGGTTATCTGGCGGTGTATGTCGTGGCGACCGTCCTGGCCTTCGTCGTCGTCATCGTCGTGGCCAGGCGCCCGGGCGGCGGGGTGCTGCTGTCTGACCACCGCGGGCTGGCCCGTCACCAGCCGCTGACCGCGGCGGCGCTCGGTCTCGCGCTGCTCACCCTGGCCGGCCTCCCGCCCGCCATCATCGGACTGGTCGCCAAGGTCGTCGCGCTGCGACCGGTGGCCGACGACGGCATCTGGTGGCTGTTGGTCGTCGCCACGCTCAACATCGCCCTCGGCATCGCCGTCTACGTGCGCTGGCTCGCGGCCCTCATCGAGCGCGTCGACACCGGGGAGAGCGCCCCGGTGCCCCAGCCGGCAGCGGTCGCGGCGGCCGCGTCGGGGCAGGACGCCGGTGCAGTGACGCCCCCGGAGGGGGCGACCGCCCTCCCCGGCCCCACGGCATACCGGATGCCGGTCCGGCACCGCCTGCTGATCGGCATACTCTCCGCCCTGCTCCTGCTCGGTAGCATTGCCCCTGTCGGGATCTTCTGACCGGAACACCTCGGCAGGACGGAGCGTTCCATGGGCATGCACAAGCACTACAACGGCCTCAAGACCGCGCTCCTGTTCGGCGCGATCTGGGCGCTGCTGCTGGCCATCGGTGCGTTCGTCGGCAACGGGCGGTTCATCTGGCTCTTCGCGCTCATCGGCGTGGCCACCACGGCCTACGGCTACTGGAACTCGGACAAGATCGCGATCCGGGCGATGAAGGCCTACCCGGTGACGCCGGAGCAGCAGCCGGTGATGTACCGCATCGTCCACGAGCTCTCCACGCGCGCCGGCCAGCCGATGCCGCGCCTCTACGTCAGCCCCACCGCGGCGCCGAACGCCTTCGCGACCGGGCGCAACCCGGCCAATGCGGCCGTGTGCTGCACCGAGGGGATCCTGCACCTGCTCGACGAGCGGGAGCTGCGCGGCGTGCTGGGGCACGAGCTGATGCACGTCTACAACCGCGACATCCTCACCGGGTCGGTGGCCGCGGCCCTGGCCGGTGTCATCACCTCGGTCGCGCAGATGATGCTGTTCTTCGGCGGGGGCGGCGGGGAGAACCGCCCCAACCCGATCGCGATGCTCGCCATGGCGCTGCTCGCGCCGCTGGCCGCCACGCTGATCCAGCTGGCCATCACCCGGACCCGGGAGTTTGACGCGGACGAGGACGGCGCCACCCTGACCGGTGACCCGCTCGCCCTGGCCAGTGCCCTGCGCAAGATCCAGCTCGGCACCCAGGCCGCACCGCTCGCGCCGGAGCCGCAGCTGGTCAACGCCAGCCACATGATGATCGCCAACCCGTTCCGCGCCGCCGACGCCAAGCGGCTCTTCGCGACGCACCCGCCCATGGAGGAGCGGGTCGCGCGCCTCGAGGCGATGGCCGGGCGTCAGCCGTACTGAACCCCAACCTGGGCACGCTTGTCACGGCGGTGCGCGGGATATAGCCGTCGCGCAGCGCTCTTCCCCGTGCCCAGGTTTGGTGTGGAGAGCGCTCAGGGCTCGCCGCGCACCGACACAGCGGGCGGGCGGTCGCCGCGGATGCTAGCCACCATGTCCACCACGCGCCGGGTCGCCCGCACGTCGTGCGCGCGGAAGACGGTGGCGCCCAGCCAGGCCGCGATCGCCGTGGCAGCGAGGGTGCCCTCGAGCCGGTCGTCCGCCTCGAGGTCGAGGGTCTCGCCGACGAAGTCCTTGCGGGACAGCGCCTGCAGGATCGGATAGCCCAGGCCCGCCAGGTCCGCCGTGTGCCGCAGCACTGTCAGGCTGTGCCGTGTGGTCTTGCCGAAGTCGAGGGTCGGGTCGATCAGGATCCGCTCGGCCGGGACACCGGCCTCTTGCGCTGTCGCGGCGCCGGCGGCGAGCACGCGCAGCACGTCCCGGACGACGGCGAGCTCGTCGTCGCCCTGGGTATCGGCATACTGCATCCCCACCGGGTCCGTGCGCGGAGGCAGCCCACCGGTGTGCGAGACGACCACGCCCGCCCCGATCTCGGCCGCGACGTGGACCAGCTCGGGATCGGCGCCGGCCCAGGTGTCGTTGACCAGGTCCACCCCGACGTGCGCCGCCGCGCGGGCCACCTCGCTGCGCCAGGTGTCCAGGCTCAGCACCACGTCCGGGAACTCGGCGCGGGCGAGCTCGAGGAAGGGCACCACCCTGCGGATCTCCTCCGCCGCGTCCACGACCTCACCCTCCTGACCGGCCCGCACACCTCCCACATCGACGATGTCGGCCCCCGCAGCGATGGCCTCCCGCAACGCCGCCAGGGCCGAGTCGAGCTCGGCATGCCGGTTCCCGCCCCAGAAGGAGTCCGGCGTGCGGTTGACGATCGCCATCACGGCGGGATGCCCCGAGTCGAACATGCGGCCCCGCAGCCGCAGCGGCGGAGTATGCCTGAGTGCCAGAGGGCGAGGTCCTGCTGCCGAGGTGGGGATCACCGTTTCATGGTACCCGCGGCATCCCGTGAGGGCTTATCTGAAGTGATAAGATCCCCTCATGGAGCCAGAGCCTGCACTCGAGGTCGTCCTGCGATCGGCAGCACGCCTGCAGGAGGTGGTGCCGGAGGCAGTGCTGGTGGGCGGAACTGCAGCGGCGGTGCACGCCCAGCATCGGGTGTCGTTCGATCACGACCACGTCCTGAGCGACCTCGCCCAGCGCTACGCGGAGGTGCTTGAGGCTGTCGAGGCGTCCGAGGGATGGGTGACCAGTGTGCGCGCGAGCTCGCCCCCTCTCACCCTCCTGGGGTCACTGGACGGCGTCGAGGCCGGACTCCGTCAGTTGCGGCGAACGCGCCCCCTGGAGGTCGAGCACTACGTGCTACCCGGCGGTGAATCAGTGCGTGTTCCGCCCCTGCCCGAGATGCTCCGGATCAAGGCCTTTCTGGTGGTTCAGCGCAACGCCACCCGTGACTACCTCGACACGGTGGCGCTCGCCGACCGGCTTGGTGTCTGGGAGGCGACGAACGTCCTCGCACAGATCGAGGAGTACTACGAGGACCGCAGTCGAACTCACGGATCGGTGCTCACCGCCCTCGTCACGCGGTTGGCCGAGCCCTCACCCCGGGATGTCCGGGTGACCGCACAGCTTCCTTCGTACAAGGGGCTGGATCCACGGTGGCACGAGTGGCACAGTGTGGTCGCTGCCTGTCAGGAACTGGCTGACCAGCTCCTGCGAGCCGTCGAGGCCGGACAGTCGTGACGACGTGGTTCCGGAATGTGGACGTGCCGGCGGGCGCGCCTCCCTCGACGTGGCCGTACGAGGCCATCGTGGCGACGATCGAGCGTGGGCTGATCCAGGACTGGGCTGTCTTGACCCGCGAGGTCCGCCGTGATCCTTGGGGCGCCGTTGCACGACAGGTCAGCGACTACCTCGAGGACCGGCAACCGGCCGGTGTCGGCCCACTCCTGGCGCGGGCCATCCAGAGCGCTCGCGACGAGGCCGCGGAGTCGGAACGGGCTGAGGTCGCCGCAGAGATCGACGCACTCGTGCGTGGTTCTGGCCTGACCTCGGCGGCTTTCGCCGCGCGCATCGGCACCTCGGCCTCCCGCCTGTCCACGTACCGTCGCGGCACAGTCACGCCGTCAGCGGCCATCCTGCTGCGGATGCGGCGGCTGGCGGCGGCGCTGCGTGACGGAGCCCTTGCCAGGTGACCAGAACCCCGTGAGGATCAGGGGATGAGGATCGGCGTGCCCCGGGAACTGAAGAACCGCGAGTACCGCGTGGCGCTCACGCCGGTCGGGGTCCACGAGCTGGTGTCGCACGGGCACGAGGTGGTGGTCGAGACCGACGCCGGTGCCGGGTCACACATCCCGGACGAGGACTACGAGGCCGCCGGTGCGCGGATCCTGGCCTCGGCGGACGAGGTGTGGGGCGCCGATCTCGTCCTGAAGGTCAAGGAGCCGCTGCCCGAGGAGTACGACCGGCTGCGGGAGGGCCTGGTGCTCTTCACCTTCCTGCACCTGGCCGCCAACCCCGAGCTCACCCGCGAGCTCGTCGCCCGGGGCGTGACCGCGATCGCCTACGAGACAGTCCAGCTGCCCTCCGGCGGGTTGCCCTTGCTCTACCCGATGTCCGAGGTCGCCGGGTGCCTGGCGCCCCAGGTCGGGTCGCATGCACTGCTGCGGGCGCACGGCGGGCGGGGCGTGCTCATGGGCGGGGTGGGTGGGGTGGCCAACGCCAAGGTGGTCATCCTCGGGGCGGGCGTGGCCGGTCAGAACGCTGCCCACATCGCCGTCGGGATGGGCGCCGACGTCACGCTGCTCGACACCAACGTGGACAAGCTGCGCACCGCCTTCTGGCGGTCCCAGAACCGGGTCCGCGGCCTGACCTCCTCCGAGCTGGCCGTCCAGCAGGAGGTGCTCGCGGCCGACCTGGTCATCGGTGCCGTGCTGGTGCCCGGGGCCGCCGCGCCCAAGCTGGTGAGCAACGACCTGGTGTCCCGGATGAAGCCCGGGTCGGTGCTCGTCGACATCGCCATCGACCAGGGCGGCTGCTTCGAGGACAGTCGCGTCACGACCCACGACGACCCGACCTACCGGGTGCACGACTCGATCTTCTACTGCGTGGGCAACATGCCGGGGGCCGTGCCCCACACCTCCACCTATGCGCTCACCAACGCCACGCTGCCGTATGCCGTGGCGCTGGCCGACAAGGGGTGGGAGCGAGCGCTGCGCGAGGACGAGTCGCTCGCCCTCGGACTGAGCACCCACGGTGGTCAGCTGACCAACGCGGCCGTCGGGCGGGCGGTGGGTCTGGACTCGGTCCCGCTGGAGAGCGTCCTCGACGCAGGGTGATCGAGGAGGAGCGGCAAAACCACTGCGAAAATGCGGGTAGGACCGACAAAACCACTACGAAAATGCGGGGCGGGCCAGCAAAACCACTATGAAAATTGTGGGAGGCTTGGTGACCATGTCATCCCTCACCCGGGCCGACGCGCAGCGACGCGCGCACACCATCGACGTGACGGCATACACCGTCGATCTCGACCTGGCCGGCGGGGACGACCCCGGGCACGGCACCTTCGGGTCGCGCAGCACGGTGACGTTCACGGCGGCCCCCGGCTCCTCCACCTTCCTGGACGTCAAGGCCGTCGAGGTGCACTCGATCGACCTGAACGGCAGGCCGGTCGACCCGGCCACGGTGGCGGACGGGCGGGTGACCCTGACCGACCTGACAGCGGACAACACCGTCGTGGTCGAGGCCACGATGGGCTACAGCAAGGACGGGCAGGGCCTGCACCGCGCGGTCGACCCGGCCGACGGGCGGGCCTACGTCTACGGCCACCTGTTCCTGGACGCGGCCCCCAAGGTCTTCGCCTGCTTCGACCAGCCCGACCTCAAGGCGCCGTTCACCGTGACGGTGACGGCACCGCAGGACTGGGTCGTGCTGGGCAACGGTGCCGCGCTGCCGGCCGGGCCGGGGCGCTGGGAGTTGGCCACGACCAAGCCGCTGGCGACCTACTTCGTGACGGTGTGCGCGGGGCCGTACGCCTCGGTGACCGACGAGCACGACGGCATCCCGCTGGGCCTCCACGCCCGCGCCTCCCTGGCCGAGGAGCTGGCCGCGCAGGCTCCGGAGATGCTGCGGGTGACCAAGGACGCCTTCGACTACTACCACCAGCTGTTCGGGATCCGCTACCCGTTCGGCTCCTACCACCAGGTGTTCGTGCCGGAGTTCAACCCCGGGGCGATGGAGAACCCGGGCTGCGTCACCTTCCGCGACAGCATGGTCTTCCGCGGCGCCGCCACGGACGACGAGCGCCTGGGCCGGGCCAACACGATCTGCCACGAGATGGCGCACATGTGGTTCGGCGACCTGGTCACCATGTCGTGGTGGGACGACCTGTGGCTCAACGAGAGCTTCGCGGAGTACATGGCGCACCGGACCCTGACCGCGACGACGGGCTCGGACGACGCCTGGGTCGACTCGACCATGTCGCGCAAGGGCTGGGGGTATGCCGCGGAGCGGGCCCCGTCGACCCACCCGGTGGCCGGCTCTCCTGCGCCGGACGCCGACACGGCGCTGCAGAACTTCGACGGCATCTCCTACGCCAAGGGCGCGGCGGTGCTGCGCCAGCTCATCGCCCACCTGGGCGACGACGCCTTCGTCACCGGCATCGCGGACTACCTGCGGGGGCACGCCTACGGCAACGCCGCCCTCGCCGACTTCCTCGGCGCCATGGAGGCCGCCTCCGGACGTGACCTGACCGGGTGGGCCGCCGCCTGGCTGACCACCAGCGGGGTCGACGCGATCGCCGCAGAGGCCGTCCAGGGCGGCGTGCGGGTGACCCGAACGCCACCGGTGGACCGGCCGGCCGACCGCCCGCACACGCTGGATGTGGCGGGGTGGACCGACGGCCGAGAGGTGCTCCGGGTGGGGGCGACGGTGGACCGCGACGAGGTCACCGTGCCGGTGGGCGCCGGTCAGGCCGGCGTCGGGGACGGGGCGCCGGATGCCGCGGCGCCGGATATAGAGGTGCCGGATATAGAGGTGCCGGGTGCCGCAGCGGAGCCGGCCCTGCTCATCCCGAACGCCGGCGACCTGACCTGGGCGCGCGTGGTGCTCTCGGAGGAGAGCCTCGCGGCCCTGCCGCGGCAGCTCGCCTCGGTCGGATCGGCCCAGCACCGCGCGGTCGTCTGGGTCGCCCTCACCGACGGGCTGGCCACCGCGACGGTCGACCCGCGGCTCGTCGTCGACACCTTTGCCGCGGCCTGGCCCACCGAGGACAACCCCTCGATCCTGAGTCGCTCCGGGGCCCTGCTGTCATCCCGCGTGCTGGGGGAGTACCTCCCCGACGAGGCGGTCCCCGAGGCCCAGGGCGCGGTGGCCGGGGCGGCGCGGGCCCGGCTGGGCTCGGCGGCGCCCGGCTCCACGCAGGCGCTGGCGGCGGCCCGGGTGCTGGCCGCGACCAGCCGGGACGCGGACCTGCTGCGCCGCTGGGCCGCGGGGGAGGGGCTGCCCGACGGCCTGGCCGGGGACCGGGACTTCCGGTGGCTGGTGCTGCGCTCCCTCGCGGTGACCGGCGCCGCCACGGTCGCGGAGCTGGAGGCGGCCCGGGCCGAGGACGACTCGCTGCAGGGCAACCTGGGCGCGCTCACCGCCCGCGCCGCCCTGCCCACCGAGGACGACAAGGCCTGGGCGTGGGAGCAGCTGGTCGGCGACCACGGCCGCTCCAACCACGAGCTGAACGCGCTGGCCGCCGGGTTCTGGACCGGTCGGCATACTGACCTGGTCCGGCCGTATGTCGCGCGCTTCCACCGCGACGTCCCTGCGCTGGAGGGGCGGGTCGGGCAGGACGCGCTGGCCCGGGTGGCCTCCCTGGCCTACCCGCGCGCCGTGGTGGAGGAGGCGACGGTCGAGGCGACCGAGCAGGCCCTGGCCGGCGGGTCACTGTCGCCCGCCGTCCGGCGGGCCCTCGTCGACCAGCGGTCGGTGCTCCGCGAGGTGCTGCGCTCGCGGGAGACCTTCGCCTGACCCGGTCCTCGCACCGCGCCCCACGGCATACTCTCGCCGGACACGCAGCGGGTGCCGCGCAGCACGCGCGGCACCCGCTGGTGACCCGGGCCTGCCCCGGTCCGGGTCAGGGGGTGAAGTCCAGGGCGTCCTCGGCGAGGCCGAGCACCTGCCAGCTGTTGCCCTCGTCGTCGGTGAGGTGGTAGACCGGCGCGATGAACTCGGTGCCGTCCCACAGGTTCACCACGCCGGAGTGCAACTCCGCGCCGGTGACCGTCGACTCGGTCAGCGGGTAGGGGATCGGCTCCCCGGCCGTCAGCGGCGGCAGCGGCTCCGGCTCGGTCCACTCCTCGAAGTAGCTGGCGTCGAACTCCAGGTCCGGGATGTAGGCGCCGATCTGCTGGAACCGGATGTCGTTGGCGCGCTCGACCGCCTCGGCCGGCGAGATCACCGGGTAGTCACCGAGCGAGACGTACTCGCCCAGTTGGAAGCTGGCGTAGGACACGCCCTGGTCGGTGACCCCGAAGTACCAGGACTGGTAGTTCTTCAGGGGCGCGTCGGTGCGGTGAGCGGTGACCGACACGTCGAGGACGTCCGGGTAGCCCTCCGGCCCCCACTCCTCGATGGCTCGCTCCAGCAGATCCTGGGCATCCGGAGCGGCCGTGGAGGCGCTGGTGTCGACCGTGTCGTCCGCCGGCGGTGCCTCGCCCTGCTCGCCCATGAGCTCCTCGTAGTCCTCGCCGTAGGCGATCATCGGGTCGAAGACCTCGAAGCGGAACTCGTAGTCGTCGTAGCTGAACCCCGCGGTGTCCGCGAACTCCTTCACCAGGGCGATGGCCGTCTCCTCGTCGGGTGCCTCGCCCGGCGGGACGCACGTGATGGTGTCCGGACCGTCCTCGCCGAACATCATGCCCGGCTCGGCCATGTAGTCCTCGCAGTAGGGGTCGAGGGCGGGGTTGGAGTAGTCGACCGAGACGAGGCCGCCGTGCGCGTAGACGTGAACGCTCCGGCCGTCGGTGGCGTCGGTGACGTAGGCCGTCTGGCTGTCCGACTCGGTCGTGCCCTCGATCCCCAGCGCCCCGGCATACTGCTCGAGCAGGGCACCCGGGTCCGCGGCCTCGCCGCCCTGGTCCGCGGCGTAGACCGTGCCGGTCGTGCGCTCCGTCGACAGGCCGTCGCCGGCGACGGGGACCACGGGGCCGGCGTAGCCGCCGGCCGCGGAGTCGTAGCCGATGTCGCCGTCGCCCCCGTAGGCCTCGCCCTCGCTCGCCGCCAGGTCCTCGACGGAGTCCGACCCGTCGCTGGCCTCGCGCTCGTCGTCGGAGTCCGCCGCCGTGGTGGTCGGTCCGCCCTGGTCGTCATCACCGCTGGCGACCCCCATGACGTAGCCGCCGCCCCCGAAGGCGAGCGCCGCGACCGAGGCCGCGACCACGAAGCCGACGCGGCTGGTCCGGGCGCCCGGGTCGCTGACCCGGACGGCGGTGTCGCTGGTGTCGGAGAAGCTGTAGCCCGTGCCCGGGGCGAAGCCGCCCACCGGCCCGCTGCCCAGCGGGGTCCGCCCCCGGAGCCGCTGGGAGATCCGGTGCAGGTCGGGGTGCGCACCCGTCGCGGGGTCGGCGGCCCGGAGCCGGGCCAGGGCCTCGTCGTCCTGGTAGTCGTTCATCGTGCGTCCTCCCTGCCGGGCCGCCCTGCCTGGCGGCCTCCTGCCTGCTCTATGTCCCGGGTGTCGCGGCTGTTGCCGCGGTGTGTGGTGTCGCTCATGAGACCCAGGCCTCCCGGAGCCTGGCCCGCGCGCGGGAGAGCGCGGCGGCGGCGCCGCCCCGGGTCATCCCCAGGGCCCTGGCCAGTCCCTCGCCGTCGAGTCCCTCCCAGGCGTGGAGCATGAGGACCTTCCGGTCCCGCGAGCTCAGCCGGGCCAGGGCGTTGCGGACGTCGTCGTCCTCGACGACCAGGTCGGCCGGGTCCATGCTGCGGGTCCGTTCGTCGGCCGTGCTCCCCACGTCGGCCAGCAGCGTCAGCGTCGGCTTGCGGCGGTGGTTGCTGAGCACGTAGGAGGCGGTTTTGTAGAGCCACGGGAGCACGAAGTCCTCCGGGATGCTGTCCCGGCGCCGCCAGGCGACCGAGAACACCTCGGCCACGAGGTCCTCGGCCTCCTGGCGCGGGGCGCGCCGCACGAAGTAGCGGTGCACCGACACGGCGTGCTCGGCGAACAGCTGGTCGAACCACGCGGCGTCCCGGGTCGGTGGACCCACGCCGCTCCCCTCCGACAGGCCAAACACCATCGGTCCTCCCTCACTCCGGCGGCCCACGACGACGTGTGGCCCTCTACCTCCTCCATTGTCCGGGAGGGCGCCGGTGTTGCACCCCACCTCGGCCGGAATCTTCCGAGGTGGTCTAGGATGTGAATCCTGATTTACAAATGGCCCCGGATAGGTGATGATGGGGCGTCCGTCCGAGTGGTCGTCCGAGGAGGCACACCATGGCTCAGCAGGCGCTGTACGACGCCGAGCACGACGCGTTCCGCGCGACGGTGCGGGGGTGGATCGACAAGCACGTGCGACCGCACGCCGAGCGCTGGGACGAGCAGGGGGTCGTGGACCGCGAGCTGTTCACGAGCGCGGCGGCCGACGGGGTGCTCGGCTTCGCCATCCCCGAGGAGTTCGGTGGGGGCGGCGTGGAGGACTTCCGCTTCAACGCCGTGATGGGCGAGGAGCTCGCGCGCAGCGCGGTCTCCAGCGGGGCCGCCGGGGTCGCCCTGTCCAACGACATCGTCTTCCCCTACTTCACCGACCTGACGACGCAGGAGCAGCGACAGCGCTGGCTGCCGGGCATCGCCGCCGGTGAGCAGATCGTCGCCGTGGCGATGACCGAGCCAGGGACCGGGTCCGACCTGTCCGGCATCCGGACCAGCGCGGTGCGCGACGGCGACCACTACGTCGTCAACGGCGCCAAGACCTTCATCTCCAACGGGCAGAACGCCGACCTCGTCGCCACGGCGGTGCGCACGGGCGACCACCCGCACCGGGGGCTGTCCCTGCTGGTGATCGAGCGCGGCATGCCCGGCTTCGAGCGGGGCCGCAACCTGGACAAGATCGGGCTGCACGCCCAGGACACCAGCGAGCTGTCCTTCACCGACGTCCGGGTGCCGGTGGCCAACCTGCTCGGCGCCGAGGGCGACGGCTTCACCGGCCTGATGCGCAACCTGCCCCAGGAGCGGCTCTCCATCGCCGTCGGCGCGACCGCGGCGGCCGAGGGGACCTTCGCGCGCACCCTGGACTACGTCAAGGAGCGCACCGCCTTCGGCCAGCCCGTGGGCACCTTCCAGAACACCCGCTTCGTGATGGCCGAGATCCACACCGAGCTGGCGGTCACCCGGTCCTACGTCGACGACTGCGTCCGCAAGCACCTGGACGGCGCCCTGACCGCAGAGGAGGCGGCCGCCGCCAAGTGGTGGACCACCGAGCTCCAGGTGCGCGTGGTCAACCGCTGCCTGCAGCTGCACGGCGGGTACGGCTACATGCGCGAGTTCCGGATCGCCAAGGACTACGAGGACTGCCGGGTCAGCACGATCTACGGCGGCACCACGGAGATCATGAAGGAGATCGTCGGACGCGGGCTCGGCCTGTGACCCCCTGACACCCACCACCCCGACCACCCGTCCCGAAAGCACGGTGCCATGACCGACACGGCCTACATCTACGACGCGCTCCGCACGCCCCGCGGCAAGAACCGGGGCGGTGCGCTCCACTCCGTCAAACCGGTCGACCTCGTGGTCGGCCTGCTCGACGCGCTGACCCCCCGCAACCCCGGGCTCGACCTGGCCGCCGTCGACGACATCGTTCTCGGCGTCGTGTCGCCCGTGGGGGAGCAGGGTGGCGACATCGCCCGCACCGCTGCCCTCGTCGGTGGCCTTCCGCAGACCGTGGCGGGGGTCCAGCTCAACCGGTTCTGCGCCTCCGGCCTGGAGGCAGTCAACACCGGGGCGGCGAAGATCCTGGCCGGGGACGACTTCGTCCTCGCCGGCGGTGTCGAGTCGATGTCGCGGGTGCCGATGGGCTCCGACGGCGGGGCGTACTTCCAGGACCCGGCGACCGCCTACGACGTCTCCTTCGTGCCCCAGGGCATCGGCGCCGACCTGATCGCCACGATCGAGGGCTTCAGCCGGGAGGACGTCGACGGCTTCGCGCTCGAGTCGCAGCGGCGCGCCGCCAAGGCGGCTGCCGACGGCCGGTTCGACCGCAGCATCGTGCCGGTGCGCGACCTCAACGGGGTGCCGGTCCTGGCCCACGACGAGCACCCCCGGCCCGACGCCACGCTGGAGTCCCTGGGCGCCCTCAAGCCGGCCTTCGAGCAGATCGGCGCCCAGGGCGGCTTCGACGCCGTCGCCCTCCAGCGCTACCCCGACGTCGAGCGCATCCAGCACGTCCACACCGCGGGCAACTCCTCCGGCATCGTCGACGGGGCCGCCCTCGTCCTGCTGGGCAGCGAGGCCGCCGGACAGCGCGCCGGGCTCACCCCGCGCGCCCGGATCCGGTCGACCGCCGTCATCGGCAGCGAGCCCACGATCATGCTCACCGGGCCCGCGCCCGCCACCCAGAAGGCGCTGCGCCGGGCCGGCATGTCGGTCGGCGACATCGACCTCTTCGAGCTCAACGAGGCCTTCGCCTCCGTGGTCCTGAAGTGGATACGCGACCTCGACATCGACCACGACAAGGTCAACGTCAACGGCGGCGCCATCGCCCTGGGCCACCCGCTCGGCGCCACCGGGGCGATGATCCTGGGCACCGTGCTCGACGAGCTCGAGCGCCGTGACCTGGCCACCGGCCTGGTGACCCTCTGCGTCGGTGCCGGCATGGGCATCGCCACCGTCATCGAGCGCGTCTGACCCCACGACCCCGGAAGGAAGCACACTCATGACCGACCTCAAGGGCCTGCGCTGGGAGCAGGACGCCGACGGCATCGTCACCGTCACGATGGACGACCCGGACAGCTCCGTGAACACGATGAACCAGACGTGGGTCGACGGGCTCCACGCGATGGTCGCACGGCTGGAGCAGGAGAAGGACACCATCACCGGCGTGGTGATCACCAGCGCCAAGAAGACCTTCTTCGCCGGGGGAGACCTCGGCCTGCTCGCGCAGGGCGCGCCGGAGCACGCGCAGCAGCACACCGACCACATCAACGACATCAAGGCGCACTTCCGCCGCCTCGAGCTGCTCGGCCGTCCCGTCGTCGCCGCGCTCAACGGCAGCGCCCTCGGCGGCGGCCTCGAGGTCGCCCTCGCGACCCACCACCGGGTCGCCGTGGACGACCCCCGCATCCGCCTCGGGGTCCCGGAGGTCACCTTCGGCCTCCTCCCCGGCGGGGGCGGGGTGACCCGGCTGGTCCGGATGCTCGGGCTGCACCTCGCGCTGACCGAGTGGGTCCTCACCGGCGCGCAGTACTCCCCGGCCGACGCCCACGCGAAGGGCGTCGTCGACGAGCTCGTCGCCACCCCCGAGGAGCTGGTCCCGGCCGCCAAGGCCTGGATCAGGTCCAACCCGGAGGCCACCCAGCCCTGGGACGACAAGGCCTACAAGATCCCCGGCGGCGGGGCCAGCTCGCCGCGCATGGCCAGCCAGCTCCCGGCCTACGCCGCGAACGTCCGGAAGCAGACCAAGGGCGCGCCCTACCCCGCACCCCGGGCCGCCCTCGCGGCGGCCGTCGAGGGCACCCTGGTCGACTTCGACACGGCCAACCTCATCGAGACCCGCTACCTGGTCAGTCTCATCTGCGGGGAGCAGGTCACCAAGAACATGATCGGGGTCTTCTTCGACACCCAGAAGGTCAACGGCGGCGCCAACCGCCCCGAGGGGCAGCCGGAGTATGCCGCGCGCCGGGTCGGCGTGATCGGCGCCGGGATGATGGGGGCCGCCATCGCCTACGTCTGCGCGAAGGCGGGCATCGAGGTCGTCCTCAAGGACGTCGAGGAGGCCGCCGCGGTGCGGGGCAAGGGCTATGCCGAGAAGCTCGAGGCCAGGGCCCTGGAGCGGGGCAGGACGACCGAGGAGAAGTCCGCGGCGCTCCTGGGCCGGATCACCCCGTCCGCCGACCCGGCCGACCTGGCCGGCGTCGACTTCGTCATCGAGGCGGTCTTCGAGTCGGTGCCGCTCAAGCAGCAGGTCTTCGCCGAGATCGAGCCGGTCGTCGAGCCGGACGCGGTGCTGGGCAGCAACACCTCCACGCTGCCCATCACCACGCTCGCCGAGGGGGTGAGCCGGCCCGAGGACTTCATCGGCATCCACTTCTTCTCCCCGGTCGACAAGATGCCCCTGGTCGAGATCGTCGTCGGCGAGCGGACCAGCGACGCGACGCTGGCCAAGGTCTTCGACTTCGTCCGACAGATCCGCAAGACGCCGATCGTGGTCAACGACCGGCGCGGCTTCTTCACCTCCCGGGTCATCGGGCGGTTCATCGACGAGGGCGTCGCCGCCGTGGGCGAGGGCGTCGAGCCGGCCCGGGTCGAGCAGGCCGCGCTCCAGGCCGGCTACCCGACCGGGCCGCTCCAGCTCCTCGACGAGCTCACCCTCACCCTGCCCCGCAAGATCCGCGAGGAGACCCGGGCCGCGGCCCTGGCCGAGACCGGCGAGTGGACGGCGCACGGGGCCGAGGCGGTCGTCGACGCGATGATCGACACCCACGAGCGGGCCGGCCGGTCCAGCGGGGCGGGCTTCTACGACTACGACGAGAGCGGGCGCCGGACCAGGCTGTGGCCCGGCCTGCGGGAGCACTTCACGACCGGGACCGACGTGCCGGTCAGGGACCTGCAGGAGCGGATGCTCTTCGCCGAGGCGATCGACACCATCCGGTGCCTGGACGAGGGCGTCCTGCGCTCGGTCGCGGACGCCAACGTCGGCTCCATCCAGGGCATCGGCTTCCCGCCGTGGACCGGCGGCGTGCTCCAGTTCGTCAACCAGTACGACGGCGGACCCGCCGGCTTCGCCGAGCGCGCCCGCGAGCTCGCCGCGGCCTACGGGCCGCACTTCGAGCCGCCGGAGTCCCTCGTCGAGCTGGCCGCCGCCGGCGGACGCTTCGAGTAGGCCGTCGTGCGCACCCGTGTCACCGAGCTCCTCGGGATCGAGCACCCGGTCGTCCAGGGCGGCATGATGTGGGTCGGCCGGGCACCCCTGGCCGCAGCGGTGTCGGAGGCCGGCGGCCTGGGGATCATCACCGCGCTCACCCAGCCGACCCCGGCCGACCTCGTCGCCGAGGTCGGCCGGGCCAGGGCCCTGACCGACAAGCCGCTCGGGGTCAACCTCACGATCCTGCCCTCCATCAACCCGCCGCCGTATGCCGACTACGTCCGGGCCGTGGTCGACTCCGGGGTGACCGTGATCGAGACCGCGGGAGCCAACCCCGAACCCTTCATGGAGCAGCTCAAGGGGGCCGGGTTGACGGTCATCCACAAGTGCACGAGCGTGCGCCACGCGCTCAAGGCCGAGCGGGTGGGCGTGGACGTCGTGAGCATCGACGGCTTCGAGTGCGCCGGTCACCCCGGCGAGGACGACGTCCCGGGCCTGGTGCTGATCCCCGCCGCCGGGGACGCGCTGACCATCCCGTTCCTGGCCTCGGGCGGTTTCGCCGACGGACGCGGCCTCGCGGCGGCCCTCGCCCTGGGCGCCGACGGTGTCAACATGGGCACCCGTTTCATGTGCACGGTGGAGTCCGAGATCGCCGACAGCGTCAAGCAGGCCATCGTCGAGGCCTCGGAGACCGACACCGAGCTCATCTTCCGGCCGCTGCGCAACACCGCGCGGGTGGCGAGCAACGTCGTCAGCCGGGAGGTCGTGCGCATCCTCGAGGAGGGCGGTGAGTTCGCCGACGTCCGGGAGCTCGTCGCAGGGGCGCGCGGGCGGCGCGTGTTCGAGGAGGGCGACCTGGACGCCGGGATCTGGAGCGTCGGCCAGGTGCAGGGTCTGATCCGGGACGTCCCGACGGCCGGTGAGGTGGTGCGCCGCACGGTGCGGCAGGCCGAGGAGATCCTGGACCGGCTCAGCCTCTCAGCCCGCGACCCCCAGGGCGTCTAGCAGCAGACCGGAGAGCAGCGCCCGGTGCTCCTGGGTGTCCTCCCAGCGCAGCCACCGCCCGGCCTCGACGACGACACCGAAACCGGCGTGCACGAGCACCCGTGCCTGACGGGCGTCCAGCGCGGGCCGGGCGGCCCGCAGGTGGTCCTCCCACACCGCGATGTGCTCGCGCTGGGCCAGCACCAGCGGGGTGCGCAGCTCTTCGGGCAGCCCGATGATCTCTGCCTCTGCCACGCTCGTCAGCGCGCGGTGCTCGAAGCTGTAGGCGACGTAGGTGCGGGCGAGGACGGACACCGCCTCGCCCGGGTCGTCGACCCCCTCGAGGGCGCGGCTCACGGACTGGTCGAGCAGGGCCGCGGCCTGCAGGCACGCCGCGGCGAGGATGTCGACCTTGCCGGGGTAGTGCCGGTAGAGCGCCGAGGGGGTCAGGCCCACCCGTTGGGCGATGGCGCCGATGGTCACAGTGGTGAAGCCCTCCTGCTCGAAGAGCGGGATGGCCGCGGCCAGGATCTCGGCCCGGCGCGTGCGCGGCACCGGGACCTCGGGGATGTCCGTGGCCGGTGAGGCCACCGCCGGGCGGTCGGTCCCGGTCGCCACCCGCAGGGCCGCCTCGACCAGCGTGTCGTCGAGTCGCCGGCGCGCCAGCGCGGTGCGGTGCAGGGTGATCGAGCCGATGGCGCCGAGCGCGGCGGTCGCGCGCAGCGCGTCTCGCCCGGTCCCCGCGCGCGACCCGTCCCCGCGGGTATCCGCGTCCCGGATGCCCGCCGCCACGTCCGGTCCCGCCTCGGCGCGCACCGCGGCGGCGATGCCGGCCACGACGCGGGCGAACTTCGCCCGCAGCCGGCGCCGCTCCGGCCCCTCCAGGTAGCGCGCCTCCCAGCGGTAGACCCCGCCGGTCGCGCGGTGGTCCACGGTGACCGTCGTGACGGCGCGCAGCGCCTCGGCGAGCGGGGTCTCCTCGGGCAGGCCGTCGAGGGTGTCGACGAGCCGGTCGGCCAGGAGGTTGACGCACTCGACGAACAGGCGGTACTTGCTGGGGAAGTGGCGGTAGAGCGCCGCCGCCGTGATGCCGACGTCGGCGGCGATCTCCTCCATCGAGGCCGCGTGGTAGCCACGGTCGTTGAAGGCCCGTCCTGCCGCCTCGACGATCAGCTGCCGACGGTTCCGGGGACGCGTGGAGCCCGGGAGCGTGGCGGTGGTCGGCGAGGGCATGAATGTCAGTTAACCACGCCCGGAGGCTCCGTGGCGGTTTCACCGGGGATGTGCGGGGGGTGCGCCGCGCACACTCTCCCTCATCATGTGATTTTAGATTTACATTTTCCTTCCCTTGGGAGCCGACAACCGGCATACTGGCCGGGAACGTCCCTCATGACGACCCGACGAGGAGGGTGGCCAATGGCGGCTCCCGCATGGACTTTCCGGCACCACTGGATGGCGCACACCGCGACGCACGCGCTGATGCGCCCCGACCGGGCCGCGCTGCGCTACCGCGGCGAGACCACGACCTGGGCCCAGCTCTCGCGCCGCTCGCTGCAGATCGCGGCGGGGCTGGCGGCCCGCGGGGTCGGGGAGGGCGACCGGGTCGCGCTCCTCACCCTCAACCACCCGTGGTTCGTCGAGACGGTCTTCGGCGCCAACAGCCTGGGCGCCATGGCCGTGCCGCTGAACTTCCGGCTCGCCCCGCCGGAGCTGGACTACATCCTCGGCGACTCCACGCCTTCGGCGATCTTCGTCGACGCGCCCCTGGTCCCGCTGCTGGCCGCCACGCCGAACGCGGCGAACATCGCCGCCGTGGTCGTCATCGGGGAGGCCGAGCTCCAGGGCGACCAGGTCGCCTACGAGGACTTCGTCGCGGCGCAGGAGCCGATCGAGCTGCCGGACGTCAGCGAGGAGTCGACCGCGCTGCTCATGTACACCTCCGGCACCACAGGCAGCCCGAAGGGCGTCATGCTCTCGCACCGCAACATGCAGGTGCAGGCGCTCACCTGCATCCGGGCGATGGAGATGTTCGACGAGTCCGACATCGGGTTCCTCACCGCCCCGTTCTTCCACATCGCCGGCCTGGGCTCGATCGTCGCCAACATCGTGCTCGGCGGGACCGTGGTCATCCACCCGCTGGGCGCCTTCGACCCGGCCGCCGTGCTCGACGCCTACGAGGCCGAGGGGGCGACCGTCGTCTTCAACGTGCCCCAGCAGTGGGACCTCATCTGCGCGCAGCCAGACATCGACAAGCGCGACCTCAAGCTGCGGATCATCAGGGGGCGCGGCACCGGCCAGCGACAAGACGCTGCGGGCGATGGGCGAGGCCTTCCCGCGGGCACTCAACGTGGCGGTCTTCGGCCAGACCGAGACCTCCCCGATCACCTGCGTGCTGCGGGGCGAGGACTCCCTCCGCAAGCTGGGGTCGGTCGGGCAGCCCATCCCCACCATCCAGTACCGCATCGTCGACGCCGCCATGAACGACGTGCCGGTCGGCGAGGTGGGCGAGATCGTCTACCGCGGACCGACGGTCATGCAGGGCTACTGGAACAAGCCGGAGGAGACCGAGGCGGCCTTCGCCGACGGCTGGTTCCACTCCGGTGACCTGGTCAAGCAGGACGAGGAGGGCTTCGTCTGGGTCGTCGACCGGCTCAAGGACATGATCATCAGCGGCGGGGAGAACATCTACTGCGCCGAGGTCGAGAACGCGATCGCCTCGCACCCCGCCGTGCTCGAGGTCGCGGTGATCGGCCGTCCCGACGAGCGGTGGGGCCAGGTGCCGGTCGCCGTCGTCAACGTCGCGCCGGGGACCGAGCTGGACCTGGCCGGCCTCCAGGAGTTCCTCAGCGGCCGGATCGCCTCCTACAAGGTGCCCAAGGACCTCACGGTCATCGAGGCGCTACCGCGCAACGCCGGCGGCAAGATCCTCAAGGGCAAGTTGCGCGAGCTCGTCACCGAGGGGGTCCGGTGACCACGACCCAGGAGTCGACGGCCGCCCCGCGGGAGACCGACGGGGTGCGCCCGCCGTGGGTGACCGAGGCGCACCTGCAGGAGTGGCGCGGCTGGGTCAGCCGCGCGGCCTCCGCGGGCGGCGAGGCCGCGGGCGAGACGGCCTCGCTCGCCCCCTACGACCTGAGCCCGATCCCCGCCGTGCCCACCTCGACCCCGGCCGACGTGGCCGCGGCGGTCGAGCTGGGCCGGGCGGCCCAGCGGGACTGGGCCACCACCCCGGTCTCGCGGCGCGCCGAGATCGTGCTGCGCTTCCACGACCTGCTCCTGGAGCACCAGGACGAGGTGGTCGACCTGATCCAGTGGGAGACCGGCAAGGCCAGGTTCTTCGCCTGGCAGGAGATCGCCCAGGTCGCCACCATCGCCCGGCACTACGCCCGCAGGGCCGGCCACTACCTGGCCGACCAGGACGTGCGCGGCATGGTCCCGGGCCTCACCAAGGTCCGCAAGGTCCGGGCGCCCCGGGGCGTCGTCGGGATCATCTCGCCCTGGAACTACCCGCTCTACCTCGGCTCCGGGGACGCCCTGCCCGCCCTGCTGGCCGGCAACGCGGTGGTCTCCAAGGCGGATGACCAGACCGCCCTGACGCTGCTGTGGACCCGCGCCCTCATGGACCGCGCGGGCCTGCCCCCGGGCCTGTGGCAGGTCGTCGTCGGCGACGGCCCGGTGGTCGGGTCGGCCGTCGTCGACGCGGTGGACTACGTCTGCTTCACCGGCTCGACCACCACCGGCCGGGAGGTGGCCGGGCGGGCCGCGCACCGGCTCATCGGCACCTCGCTGGAGCTGGGCGGCAAGAACCCGCTCATCGTCCGGGGCGACGCCGACGTCCTCGCGGCGGTCAAGGGCGCGGTCACCTCGGCCTTCGCCAACACCGGCCAGATGTGCATCCACACCGAGCGCATCTACGTCCACGACTCCGTCTACGACGCCTTCCGGGACGCCTTCGTGGCCGCGGCCTCCGGGCTAAGGATCGGGCTCACCTACGACTACACCGCCGACGTGGGGTGCCTGGTCTCCCCGAAGCAGCTGGCCGCGGTGAGCGCGCACGTCGACGACGCGGTGCAGCGCGGCGCGACCGTGCTCACCGGCGGCCGGGCGCGGCCGGACCTGGGTCCCCTCTGCTACGAGCCGACCGTCCTGGAGGGGGTCACCCCCGAGATGGCCGTATGCCGTGAGGAGACCTTCGGTCCCGTCGTCTCCCTCTACCGGTTCGGCACCGACGAGGAGGCCGTGGCGCTGGCCAACGAGGGCAGCTACGGGCTCTCGGCCTCCATCTGGTCCGCGGACACCCGCGCCGCCCGGGCCCTGGCCCGGGAGATCCGGGCCGGGTCGGTCAACATCAACGACGGGGCCGCGGCCGCCGCGGGCAGCATCGAGGCCGAGATGGGCGGCATGGGGCAGAGCGGCCTGGGCCGGCGCCACGGCGCCGAGGGCATCCGCAAGTTCACCGACAACCAGACGATCGCCACCCAGACCGTCATGCCGCTCGGCCCGCCCGGGAAGATGACCGTCGAGGGCTTCGTGGGCTTCACCAACCGGCAGCTCGGCCTGTTCCGCCGCCTGCGCGTCCGGTGAGCGGGCAGCACGTCGCGGCCGACGTCGACACCGACGACGTCGGGTCCGTCGGACGGTGGCACGAGCTGCGTGCGGCCGACGGACCGCTGGACCCGGCCGACCTGGACGCCCTCTGGGCCGAGCTGCCCCCGGTCCGGGCCGAGGAGGTCCTCGGGGCCTGGCGCGGCTTCGCGTTCTCGACGGGCCACCCCATCGAGGGGGTGCTGCGGCGCAGCCGGTGGCACGGCAAGCGCTTCGACTCCCTCGACCACGCGGTGCCGCTCGTCTGCCGCGCGGACGACGGGTCGCTGTACTCCGACACCACGTCGGGGCGCGGCGAGGCCACCCTGTGGAACGTCGAGTTCCGCGGCGAGGTGACCGCGACGATGGTCTACGACGGCATGGCGGTGCTCGACCACTTCAAGCGGGTCGACGACGCCACCCTGCTCGGGGTGATGAACGGTCGCCCGGACCTCGTCCTCGCGCCGGACGGGCACCGCTTCTACTTCGGTCTCGAGCGGGAGTGAGGGTCCGGGCGCTCGTCTCCCGGGGCGCCCGCGCCGAGCTCGCCGAGGTCGACCTGGACGACCCGCGGGACGACGAGGTCGTCGTGCGCATCGAGGCGGTCGGCCTGTGCCACACCGACCTGGTGACCCGGCGCGGGCTCGGGCAGCGCCCGGCCGTCCTCGGCCACGAGGGCTGCGGCGTCGTGGAGCGCGCGGGCCGGTCGGCCCGCGGGGTCGCCGTCGGCGACCGGGTGGTGATCTCCTTCGCCTCCTGCGGCCGGTGCCGGGAGTGCCTCGGCGGCCACCCGGCATACTGCCTCCGCTCCACGGACCTCAACGGGAGGGGGCGGCGGACGGATGGCTCGGCCACCCTCACCCTCGGCGGGGAACCGGTCTTCGGGTCCTACTTCGGGCAGTCCTCCTTCGCGACGCACGTGCTGGCCCGGGCCTCGGCCTGCGTGCCGGTGGGGGACCTGGCGCCCCACCTCGCGGCACCGCTGGCCTGCGGCTTCCTCACCGGCGCCGGGGCGGTGCTCAACGTCCTGCGGCCGCGGCCGGGGGACCGGCTCCTCGTGGCCGGGGCGGGCAGCGTCGGGACGGCCGCGGTCCTGACGGCGCGGTCCGAGGGCGTCGAGGTCGTCGTCGTCGACCCGCTCCCGCAACGCCGGGCGCTCGCCGTCGAGTGCGGGGCGACCGCCCTGGCCTCGTGGGACGAACTCCCGGAGGTCACGCACGCCCTCGACACGACGGGCCGCCCCGAGGTCGTGGCCCGGGCGCTGGCGCGGCTGCGGACCCGGGGCGTCCTGGCGCTCGTCGGGCTGGGGGCCGCGGAGGCGGTGGTCGACATCCGGGACCTCATGCTGCGCGGCCTGCAGTTGCGCGGCTGCGTCGAGGGCGACGCGGTGCCGGGCGTGCTCGTCCCCGAGCTCGTCCGTCGGCACCGGGCCGGGGCGTTCCCCCTCGAGCGGCTGGTGACGACCTATCCGCTGGCCGACTTCGACCGGGCCGTCGCGGACCAGGCGGCCGGGCGGGTGCTCAAGCCGGTCCTCCTGCCGCCGACGTGAGCGACGCCCCGTCGGTCGGGGCCAGGCGCATCGGTCGTGCCCGGGCCCCCGGTCGGGCCCCGGGCGGCGGGCCTAGGGTGACGCCATGACCTCTGCACTGATCACCGGGGCCTCGCGCGGCATCGGCCGGGGCGTGGCCCTCGAGCTGGCCCGCCTGGGCTACGGGCTGACCGTGACCGCCCGCGACCCCGGGGTGCTCGAGGCCCTGGCCGAGGAACTGCGCAGCAGCGGGGCACCGACCGTGGTGCCGGTCGCGGCCGACCTGGCGGACCGGGACGCCCTGACGGCGGTCGTCGAGCGGCACGCCGAGGCCTTCGGCAGCATGGACGCACTCGTCCTCAGCGGCGGGACCGGCACCGCCGGCCCTCTCGAGACGCTGCCGGCCAGCCGGGTCGACCGGACGATCACCGTCAACCTCACCTCCGCGATCCACCTGGTCCAGGCCGCCCTGCCCTGGCTCCGGGCGGCCGCGGCGAGCGGGCCGACCGCCTCGGCCCGCGTCATACTCCTGGCCTCGATCACCGGCGCCTACGCCGAGGCGGGCCTGGCGGCCTACGGCGCGAGCAAGGCCGCGCTACTCTCCCTCGCCGAGACGCTCAACGCCGAGGAGTCGGGCGGCGGGGTGATGGCCACCGCGGTCGCCCCCGCCTACGTCGACACGGACATGTCGGAGTGGACCAAGGAGACCATTCCGGCCGAGACGATGCTTAGGGTCGAGGACATCGTCAGCATCGTGCGGATGCTGCTCGGCCTGGGCCGGACCGCGTCGATCACCCGGATCGTCGTCTCGCGCAGCGGGGCCAGCGCCTACGGCGCCTGACCGGGGCCGGCCGCCGGACCAGGGCCCGGACCCGCTGAAGCGCGCCCAGTGCACCTGCTCTTGACGGCAGGCGCGCCGTCCGCGTCAAGAGTCGGTGCACTCGGCGCGTGGGATCGCCCCGCGGCGGCCACGGACTCTGCTCAGCGGTAGTTGGTGAACTGGACCGCGAAGTCCAGGTCGGCCCCCTTGACCAGGCGCTGGACCTCCTGCAGGTCGTCGCGGGACTTGGAGGTCACGCGCAGCTCGTCGCCCTGGATCTGGGCCTTGACCGACTTGGGGCCCTCGTCGCGGATCAGCTTGGAGACCTTCTTGGCGTTCTCGCTGCTGATGCCCTCGGTGAGCGCGGCGTCCAGGCGGTACTCCTTGCCGGAGGGGCGCGGCTCGCCGTCGTCGGAGTAGTTCAGCGACTTCAGCGAGACGCCCCGCTTGACCAGCTTGGTCTGCAGGACGTCCAGGACGGCCAGGCAGCGCTCCTCGCTGTTGGCCTTCATGGTGATGGACTCGCCGGAGAGCTCCACGACCGCCCCGACGTTGCGGAAGTCGTAGCGCGTGCTGATCTCCTTGGCGGCCTGGTTGACGGCGTTGGCGACCTCCTGCTTGTCGACCTTGCTGACGATGTCGAACGACGAGTCGGCCATGGTGGTGCTCCTTGCGTGGTGGTCCCGGCTGGGTTCGGATCTGTGGTCTGTCGCTGTTATCCTTGCACCCGCAGTTCACGGCAGGTTGTCCGAGTGGCCAATGGAAGCGGACTGTAAATCCGTCGGCGTACGCCTACGCAGGTTCGAATCCTGCACCTGCCACCCTGTGGAGGGCCCGGTCTCGATCGGGCCCTCACCCATTTTCCCCACCCATTTTCGTAGTGGTTTTGCTGCCCTCTCACCAATTCTCGCAGTGGTTTTGCTGCTGCCCGCGTGCACTGGACGGGCCGGTGTCGGTGCCCGCGCCTAGCGTGGGTGCGACGACCACCACAGGAGGCACCATGACGACCACCGACTGGCACGGGCTCGCCATCGAGCAGCTGACCTGGCACTGGGAGCACCACGCGCGGCCGCGCCTCGACGGGCTGACCGACGAGGAGTACCTCTGGGAGCCGGTCCCCGGTGCCTGGAGCATCCGGCCGCGGGGCACAGGCGCCACAGCGCAGGCGGCGGGCGGGGGCGCCTTCGAGATCGACTGGGAGTATCCCGAGCCCAGCCCGGCGCCGGTGACGACCATCGCCTGGCGCCTCGGGCACGTCATCGTGGGCATCTTCGGCGGGCGCGCGGCCGCGCACTTCGGGTTCCGCGACTGTGGCGTCCTCACCTGGGAGTATGCCGGGACCGCGGCGGGTGCGCTGGCCCAGCTCGACGAGACGTATGCCGCGTGGCTGGCCGGGGTGCGCGGGCTCGACGACGCGGCCCTGGCCAGGCCTGTGGGGGAGGCAGAGGGTCCGTTCGCGGAGCACCCGATGGCCGAGCTGGTGCTGCACATCAACCGGGAGGCGATCCACCACCTGGCCGAGGTCGCGCTGCTGCGTGATCTGTGGGCCAACAGGCCGAGGTCCTAGCCACGGCACGGACGCTCCGGCGTCGCGGAGTGGGCGGCCGACCGCGTGACCGGACCGGGTGCACAGGCCCGGCCGGGTGGCCCTACCCTTGCTCCATGACCGACACCCCGCTCCCGCAGACCAACGCAGCGTTCATCGAGCTCGAGGACCGCGTCGCGGCACACAACTACGCCCCGCTCCCGGTCGTCGTGGCCGAGGCCGAGGGTGTGTGGGTGACCGACGTCGAGGGCAACCGATACATCGACGCGCTCGCCGGCTACTCCGCCCTCAACTTCGGCCACCGCCACCCCGACCTGGTCGAGGCCGCCAAGACGCAGCTGGACCGGTCGACGCTGACCAGCCGCGCCTTCCACAACGACCAGCTCGGCCCGTTCTGCCGGGACCTGGCGGCCCTGGTCGGCAAGGACATGATCCTGCCGATGAACACCGGCGCCGAGGCGGTGGAGACCGCGATCAAGATCGCGCGCAAGTGGGGCTACCGCGTCAAGGGTGTGGAGCATGGGCGGGCCAACATCATCGTCATGGACGGCAACTTCCACGGCCGCACCACGACGATCATCAGCTTCTCCGACGACCCCGAGGCCCGGGACGACTACGGGCCCTACACCCCCGGGTTCACCTCCGTCCCCTACGGCGACCTGGCGGCCATCGAGGCCGCGATCACCGACGACACCGTCGCGGTCCTGGTCGAGCCGATCCAGGGTGAGCAGGGCGTGCAGATCCCCAAGGAGGGCTTCCTGCCCGGTCTGCGGGAGCTGTGCACCGACCGCAACGTGCTGATGATCGCCGACGAGATCCAGTCCGGCCTGGGGCGCACCGGCACCACCCTGGCGTGCGGCTACGAGGGTGTCGAGGCGGACATCTACACCCTCGGGAAGGCCCTGGGCGGCGGCATCATCGCGGTGTCCGCAGTCGCGGCCGACGAGGAGGTCATGGGGGTCATCACCCCGGGCACCCACGGGTCCACCTTCGGCGGCAACCCGCTCGCGGCGGCCGTGGGCCACGCCGTCGTCAAGATGCTCGAGTCCGGCGAGCCGCAGCAGCGCGCCGCCGACCTGGAGCCCGTCTTCCGTGAGGAGCTCGAGGCGCTGATCGGCAAGGGCGTCGAGAGCGTCCGGGTGCGCGGCCTGTGGGCCGGCATCGACATCGACCCCGCCCTGATGTCCGGCAAGGACGCCTGCAAGGGCCTGGCCAAGAAGGGCGTCCTGGCCAAGGACACCCACGGCTCGACGATCCGGCTGGCCCCGCCGCTGACGATCACCGAGGCCGAGCTGCGTCAGGTCACCGACGCACTCGCAGCGGTGCTGGCCGACGCCAACGCCTGAGCCGTCGGCTGACGACGGGCGCGCGAGCATGCGACGGGTGCCGCCACTGAGGCGGCACCCGTCGTGCTGTGCCGGGACCCGACCGGTGCGGCGATGCTGACCGAGATCGTCCTCGCCGTCCTCGTCGGCCTCGTGGTCGGCGCCGTCATGGGGTCGCTCGGGGGCGGCGGAGCGATCGTCGCGGTGCCCGCCCTGGTCTACCTGCTGGACCAGCCGCCCCTCGAGGCCACGACGACCTCCCTGGTCGTCGTGGGGGTGACCGCCATCGTCGGTGCGCTGCAGTACGGCCGCGCGGGACTGGTCAACGTCACCGACGGCCTGGCCTTCGGCGCCCTCAGCATCATCGGCGCGGTCGTCGGCGCCCGGATGGCCCTCGTCGTGGACGGCGACCTGCTGATGGTGCTCTTCGCCGTCCTCCTGGTGCTGGTCGCCTGGCTGATGTGGACGCGTGGAGGCAGGCCGGAGCCCACCGAGGTGGCCCGGCACTGGCTGCAGCTGCGGCCGTTCCACCTGGACCGCCGTCGGGCGGCCCGGGTGGCGCTCGTCGCCACGGGCATCGGCTGGCTCACCGGCTTCTTCGGGGTGGGCGGCGGCTTCGCGATCGTGCCCGCCCTGACCCTGCTGCTCGGGCTCCCGCTGCGGCGTGCGGTGGGCACCTCCCTGCTGGTCCTGGCGATCACCAGCCTGGTTGGGCTCGTGACCCGGGCCGCCGGCCCGGTGGCACTCGACTGGCCGCTGATCCTGGCCTTCGTGCCCTCGGCGGTCGCGGCGAGCCTCGTGGCCGGTCGGCTCAGCGCGCGCCTGCGTCCGCAGCGGCTCAGCCGGGGGTTCGCGGTCTTCCTGGTCGCCGTCGCCGGCTACACCCTCGTCAACAGCATCTCCGCGCTCACCGGGTGACCACCCACGGTCTGGTGCGAACGACGCGTGCACGTGGACCAATGGTTCACGGCGGGTGCGCGACCTGGCGCGAACGATGCGTGCACGTGGACCAATGGTTCACGGCGGGTGCGCGACCTGGCGCGAACGATGCGTGCACGTGGACCGATGGTCACGGGTGACCCGGCCGCGGCACCGGACCACCCGTCATACGGCCCCTCAGTCCTCGAGCATCGCCGACTGCAGCAGTTGCACCGGGACGCCCATCCCCTCGACGAGGGGGAGCGCCAGGGGCCGCAGCTCCTGGCACAGCTGGTTGAGGGCCGGGACGATCGCCTTGGCCCGGGCCGTCGACATCCGGCCGTGCTCCTGGAACCAGCCGCGGTCGGCGGCGAGGTTCTCCAGGACGTAGAGGTCGCAGAGTTTGTTGAGCACCGCGGCGGTCTCCTCGTCCTCGCAGGCGTCGATGCCGGCGATGAACGCCTCCAGGATCACCCGGTCCATGTGGGTCCGGGCCGCGAGCAGCAGGTGGTCCTGCGTGGCGTTGAACGCCTCGAAGGCACGGGACTCGTCCTTGCCGGCCGTCCGCAGCCGCTGGGCCAGGCTGTCCAGCACGTGCTGCTCGCGCTCCTCGAACATCGTCACGTGCCAGGCGCGCTCGAGCACCGTCTCGGCGTCGGGCCGGCGCTGGGCGGTGGCCATGATCCGCTCGATCGCCGGCCGGGCGGCGGTGCGCTCGATGACCGTGCCGGTGAAGGTGCGGGCCGCGGCCTGCACCATGCCGAGCATGTCCAGGTCGCCCCACATCTCCTTGTAGTTGGTGAGCAGCCCCTTCGCCAGGAGCTGCAGGAGGACCGTGTTGTCGCCCTCGAAGGTGGCGAAGACGTCGGCGTCGCGGCGCAGCTCGGTCAGGCCGTTCTCGGCCATGTAGCCCGCACCACCGCAGGCCTCGCGGCAGACCTGGATCACGTCGTTGGCGAAGCGCGTGCTGACGGCCTTGAGTCCGGCGGCCCGCGTCTCGAGCTCCCGCTGGGCGGTCTGGTCGCGCTCACCGACCGGCTTGGACTGCACCGACTCCAGGGTGTCGACCAGCTCGTTCTGGGCGAAGGCCAGGGCGTAGGCGGTCGCGATCGCGGGCAGCAGCTTGCGCTGGTGCGCCAGGTAGTCCAGGAGCAGCACCTCCTCCTCGCGGCCCGGCGCCTCGAACTGGCGGCGCTGCAGGCTGTAGCGCGTCGCGATCGACAGGGCCTTGCGGGCCGCCTGGGCGCTGGCGCCGCCGACGCAGATGCGGCCCCGGACCAGCGTCCCCAGCATGGTGAAGAAGCGACGGTTGGGGTTCTCGATGGGGGACTCGTAGGTGCCCTCGGCGGTCACTCCGCCGTAGCGGCTGAGCAGCATGGTGCGCGGCACCCGGACCTGGTCGAAGGCCAGCGTTCCGTTGTCCACCCCGTCCAGGCCGCCCTTGGCGCCGTTGTCCCCGATGGTGACGCCGGGGAGGGCGGCGCCGGAGTCGTCCCGCAGCGGGACCAGCACGACGTGGATGCCGTGGTCGCTGCCAGCGACCTCGAGCTGGCCGAAGACCGCGGCCATCCGGCCGTCCGCGGCGGCGTTGCCGATGTAGGTCTTGGTGGCCGACGGCGTGGGGGAGTGGACCACGATCTCGTCGGTGTCGGCGTCGTAGGTGAGGGTGGTCTCCAGGGACTGCACGTCGCTGCCGTGCCCGACCTCGGTCATCGCGAAGCACCCGGGCAGCTGCAGGTTCATCACCTGCGGCGCGAACTCCTGGATCTGCTCCTCGGTGCCCAGGTTGGAGATCGCCCCGCCGAACAGCCCGAAGTGCACGCCGACCTTGACCGTCAGGGACAGGTCGGCCAGCGCGATCATCTCGAAGTTGACGACCGAGCTGGCGACGAGGCCGTCACCGCCGACGGACGTCGGGAAGCCGGCGCCGCCGTGCCCCGCGTCGACGATGCCCTGCAGGGCGTTGCTCGTCCAGGCGCGGGCCTCGTCGACGCTCAGCGACGGGTCGCGCAGGAAGTCCCCGGCCGCGAGCGTCGTGCGCAGCTCGCGGCGCACCTGCGCGAAGGTCCCGTCCGTCGCGGCCCGCAGGCTGGCGCCCAGCGGCGTGATCTGCTCCCCGGCCGCGTCGGACCCCGTGTATCCCCGGGCGGTCTGGTCGCGGCCGAGGGTCGCCTCGACGGCGGCCTCGAAGGCAGTGTCTGTCTGGGTGCTCATGAGTCTGTGTCCTCAGTGTGGGTCGGTGCGTGGGTGGTGTGGGTGGCGGCCGGGTCGTATGCCGTGGTGCCGGTCGCGGCCAGGGCGGGGGCGAAGAGGGTGGTCACGTCCGCGACGACCGCGCTCCGCGGGCGGGCCATGTCCGAGCTGAGCCACTGGTCGGCGGCGGCGCGGACGAAGCCGACCAGTCCGTGGCCCCAGGTCGGCGCGCACGAGGCGTCTCGCCCCTGGCGCTCCAGGTGGGCCTTGAGGGCCCGGGAGACCTGCGCGCCGATCCGGTCCGCGAGGCCGGCGACGGGGTCGTCCTCGACGGGGCCGTCGACCAGGGGGCGGTTGACCACGAAGCGGTAGATCTCGGGGTCCTTCTCGACCAGCTGCAGGAAGGCGTCGACCATCGGCCCGACCATGGCCAGCGGGTGCTCCGAGGCGGGGTCGCGTCCCGCCGTCGCCGCGTGCAGGCTGTCCAGGATGCGCTGGTCGACGGACTCGACGACGGCCGCGTAGAGCCCCGTGCGGTCCCGGAAGTGGCGGTAGACCACGGTCTTGCTGGTGCCTGCCTCGGCGGAGATCTCGTCCATGCCGACCCCGGGTCCGTGGTGTCGGATCGCGCGCAGCGCGGCCTCGACGAGCTCGCGGCGTCGCTGCGCCCGGTGCTGGGCCCACCGGGTGTCCCGGCCGTCGGTGCGGGTGCTCATAGAGGACACAGTACCTAGTACCCGGCGTACCTGCTACTCTCGGTATCGGATATTCTTCGTCGTGTCACTCACATGGCGTGTCACACCATCCCCACACAGGAGTGCCCGATGGCTCAAGCCCGCAACGCCGTGATCGTCGGCGGCAACCGCATCCCGTTCGGCAAGGCCGGCGGGGCCTACGCGTCCGCGTCCAACCAGGACATGCTGACCGCCGCGCTGGACGGGCTGATCGCCCGCTTCGGCCTGTCCGGCCAGCGGGTGGGGGAGGTGGCCGCCGGGGCCGTGCTCAAGCACAGCCGCGACTTCAACCTGACCCGCGAGACGGTGATCGGCTCCGCGCTCGACCCGACCACACCCGCATACGACCTCCAGCAGGCCTGCGGCACGGGCCTGGAGGCCGTGATCCAGGTCGCCAACAAGATCCAGCTCGGCCAGATCGACAGCGCCATCGCCGGCGGCGTCGACAGCGCCAGCGATGCCCCGATCGCCGTCGGCGAGGGGCTGCGTCGCGCCCTGCTCAAGGCCAACCACGCCAAGAGCGCCTCGCAGCGGATCCAGGCGTTCGCCTCGATCCGCCCGGGCGACCTCGCCCCGGAGACGCCCCGCAACTCCGAGCCGCGCACCGGCCTGTCGATGGGCGAGCACCAGGCCCGCACCGCCAAGGAGTGGGAGATCACCCGCGAGGCCCAGGACGAGCTGGCCGCGGCCAGCCACCACAACATGGCCCGCGCCTGGGACGAGGGCTTCTTCGACGACCTCGTCACCCCCTACCGGAAGCTGAGCAGGGACCAGGGGCTGCGCCCCGACACCTCCGTGGAGAAGCTGGCCAAGCTGTCCCCGGTCTTCGGCAAGGGCGAGGGCGCCACCATGACCGCGGGCAACTCCACGCCGCTGTCCGACGGGGCCGCGCTGGTCCTGGTGTCCTCGGAGGAGTGGGCCGCCGAGCACAACCTGCCGGCGCTCGCGCGCTTCGTGGACGCCGAGGTCGCCGCCGTCGACTACGTGACTGGCGACGAGGGTCTGCTGATGGCGCCGGCGTATGCCGTGCCCCGCCTCCTCGCCCGCCAGGGGCTGTCCCTGCAGGACTTCGACTTCTACGAGATCCACGAGGCCTTCGCCTCCACCGTCCTCTCCACGCTCCAGGCGTGGGAGAGCGAGGAGTTCTGCACCGAGCGCCTCGGGCTGGACGCCCCGCTCGGTGCCATCGACCGGAGCCGGCTCAACGTCAACGGCTCCTCCCTGGCGGCGGGTCACCCGTTCGCCGCGACCGGCGGGCGCATCGTCGCCTCGCTGGCGAAGATGCTGTCCGAGAAGGGGTCCGGCTCCCGTGGCCTGATCTCGATCTGTGCTGCCGGCGGCCAAGGGGTCGTCGCGATCCTGGAGGCTGTGTGATGACCAAGGTGCTCGACGTGCTGACCGGCAACCCCGTGGCCAAGGCCGTGGGCAAGCAGCTGGGCGTGCCCCAGGCGACCGAGCTGCGGCGGGGCCGGACCCTGCCGACCGGCGACGTCGTCCTGGCGGTGCTCGAGGGGTCCGGGGCCACCGGCAACGCGACCCGCGAGGCCCTCAAGAGCCTCCGGGTGAGCCCGGTCGAGGCCGTCCGCGACGTCCCGGCCGCCCGCACCACGGGAGAGGACGGGAGAGCCGTCCCCCCGGCATACTCCACCAAGATCGGGGCCCTGGTGCTGGACGCCACCGCCGTGGCCACCGTCGCCGAGCTCGAGGGCGTCCGGGCGGTCCTGCGCCCGGCCCTGCGGGCGCTGGGTGCCAGCGGCCGGGTGATCGTCGTCGGGACCGCTCCCGAGCTGACCGACGACCCGGAGGCGGCCGCGGCCCAGCAGGCGCTGGAGGGCATCACCCGCAGCGTCGGCAAGGAGCTGCGCAAGGGCGCGACCGCCAACCTGGTGCTCGTCTCGACCGAGACCACCGGCGCGGCGCTGGCCTCGACGCTGTCCTTCCTGCTCGAGGGCCGCTCGGCCTACGTGTCGGGTCAGCCCTGGCGGGTCCTGGGCGCCGAGCCGGGTGTCGTGCCCGCCGACCCGGCGGCGCCGTTCGCCGGCCGGGTGGTCGTCGTGACCGGTGCCGCGCGCGGCATCGGAGCGGGCATCGCCGAGGTCTTCGCCCGGGACGGCGCGTCCCTGGTGGTCGTGGACATCCCGGCCGCCGGCGAGGCGCTGACCAAGGTCGCCAACCGGCTTGGCGGCACGGCCCTCCAGTTGGACATCACCTCGCCCGACGCCGGAGCCAAGATCGCGGCCCACGTCGCGGCCCGCCACGGCAAGGACGCCCGGATCCACGCGATCATCCACAACGCCGGCATCACCCGCGACAAGCTCCTGGTCAACACCGACGAGGACCGCTGGGGCAGCGTGCTCGAGGTCAACCTGGCCGCCGAGATCCGGATCAACGAGGTCCTGCTCGACCCGTTGGTCGCCGGCGGCCTGGCCGAGGGCGGCCGGATCGTCGGGGTCGCGTCCACCTCGGGCGTGGCCGGCAACCGCGGCCAGACCAACTACGCCGCCAGCAAGGCCGGCGTGATCGGTCTGGTGCGCGCCGAGGCCCCGCTCGTCGCCGACCGCGGCATCACCGTCAACGCGGTCGCGCCGGGCTTCATCGAGACCGAGATGACCGACAAGATCCCGTTCGCCACCCGCGAGTTCGCCCGGCGCTTCAACAGCCTCAGCCAGGGCGGCAAGCCGGTCGACGTCGCCGAGACGATCGCCTACCTGGCGGCGCCCGACAGCGGCGCGGTCACCGGCCAGGTCATCCGGGTCTGCGGCCAGTCGCAGATCGGGGCCTGAGCCGTGGGCTCCGAGGACGACGTCGATGTCGAGCTGCTGGGCTCCCTGCCCGGCGTCGGTGGCGAGATCGCCCGGGCGCTCGTGCCGACGCGGCGGAGCGGACCCGACGGCACGCTCCCGCAGCGACGGGTGATGGTCACCGACCTGGAGCAGGACGCGGAGCGCTTCGCGGCATACTCCCGGGTCTGCGGCTTCACGCTGCGGGACGAGGTGCCCCCCACCTGGCTGCACGTGCTCACCTTCCCGCTGCAGGTGCACCTGATGGCCTCTCCGGACTTCCCGCTCGGCCTGGCCGGCCTGGTGCACGTCTCCAACGAGATGCGCCTGCACCGGCCGGTCGCGATCGGGGAGCGCCTGACCCTGTCCAGCAGCGCCGCAGACCTGCGGGCGCACCGGTCCGGCACGCAGCTGGACCTGCTCGGCGAGGCCCGCGTCGGCGACGAGATCGTCTGGACCGGCCGGAGCGCCTACCTGGCGCGCGGGCGCAAGCCGACGGGCGCCGAGGTGCCCGACGATGTGCAAAACCCCTACGAAAAGGCGGGGGAAAGCGGCAAAACCCCTACCAAAATTGGGGAGGTTCCGTCCGCGCTGTGGCGGCTGTCCGGCGGGCTCGGGCGGGAGTATGCCGGGGTGTCCGGTGACGTCAACCCGATCCACCTCTCGCCGCTGACGGCCAAGGCCTTCGGGTTCCCGCGCACCATCGCCCACGGCATGTGGGTCCACGCCCGCGCCCTGGCGGCGCTGGAGGGCCGTCTCCCCTCGGCATACGAGGTCTCGGTCGAGTTCCGCAAGCCGGTGCTGCTGCCCTCCACGGTCGGATTCTCGTCCGTCCGCGACGGTGACGACCTGGCCTTCCGGGTCACCACCAAGGACGGCGGCAAGGTTCATCTCGCAGGCACCGTGGCCTGAGCGCGGCCACCCGGCCCCTCGATTTCGTGGAGGCCGGGTGGGCCGTGTAAAGTCTGCGGAGCGCTGGCGCGCCGGGCCTGTCCCGTGCGCCCCGGAGCACGCCCCCCTAGCTCAGTCGGCAGAGCGTCTCCATGGTAAGGAGAAGGTCAACGGTTCGATTCCGTTGGGGGGCTCAGGGAAGCCACCCGGCCAACCGGTCGAGAGGCACCGCCCAAGGCGGGATAGCTCAGCTGGTTAGAGCGCACGACTCATAATCGTGAGGTCGCGGGATCGAGCCCCGCTCCCGCTACTGGCGCGATTCGGTCCCGAGCCGAAATTCGCGTATCCTTGAGTGCTGCCGCCCGCGGCCCAGAGCGTCGCGGGCTCCCGCATGCACCACCCACTATCGTTTGAGAGCAGGTTGCCCCGTGGCTAGCAAGAGCGCCGACGTCCGCCCGAAGATCACCCTGGCGTGCACGGAGTGCAAGGAGCGCAACTACATCACCAAGAAGAACCGTCGGAACAACCCCGACCGGGTCGAGCTGGCCAAGTTCTGCTCCCGCTGCGGCAAGCACACCCCGCACCGCGAGACCCGCTGACGCAGCCCGGCAGCCGCTGAGGCTCACCACCGCGAGGCCGTCACCCGTCCGGGTGGCGGCCTTCGTCGTGCCGCCGCCTGTTGAGCATCCGTGCACGTGAACGCATCCTTCTCGCCGGTTCGCGGCTGGGCCGCTGACCTTCGGTGCAGGTGTATGGATCCTTCTCGCCGGTTCGCGGCTGGTGCGTTGACCTTCGGTGCAGGTGTATGGATCGTTCTCGCCGTCCGTGCCGCGGAACCGGCCCGTTAGGCTGACCGGCATGGCAGTCAACCCCGACTACGCCGGCCGCGAGTACCCGCCGGCCGGCCCCTTCCAGGTCACCCGCGAGGAGATCGCGGCCTTCGCGGACGCGATCGGCGCCACCAGCCCGGCGCACCGGGACCGGGCGGCCGCGCAGGCCCTCGGCCACGCCGACGTCGTGGCCCCGACGACGTTCGCCGTCCGGCTCTCCCAGCAGTGCGAAGCCCAGCTGATCCGCGACCCGGAGGCGGGCATCGACTTCTCCCGGGTGGTGCACGGCGAGGAGGGCTTCACCCACCACCGGCCGATCACCGCGGGGGACAGCCTGACGGGGGTGCTGCACGTCGACCGGGTCCGTGAGGCCGGCGGGCACGGCATGGTCTCCACCCGTGTCGAGCTGACCGACGCCGACGGTCAGCCGGTGACCACCGTCACGTCCACCATCGTCGTGCGAGGAGAGGGCTGATGAGCGAGCTGACCACCGACCCCGCCGCCCTGAGCCGCACCGTCACCGTGGACCGGGCGCAGCTGGTCGACTACGCCAACGCCTCCGGAGACCAGAACCCGATCCACCAGGACGCCGAGTTCGCCCGCTCCGTCGGGCTGCCCGACCTGATCGCCCACGGCATGTGGACCATGGGGGCCGCCCTGGACGTCGTGACGGAGTATGTCGGCGGTGACCCCGGGCGGGTCCTGTCCTGCTCCACCCGCTTCACCGGGATGGTCGTCGTCCCGGAGGGGGAGACGGTCGAGGTGCTCGTCGAGGGCGTCGTGAAGAAGACCGACGAGGCCGCCGGCACCCAGACCATCGAGCTCACCGCCACCTGCGGCGGCGAGAAGGTCCTCGGGCGCTGCCAGGCCGTCGTCCGCGCATGACCGCCGCCGACGCGGCCGGTGACCTGGACCGCGGTCCCGGCACCACGGCATACTCCCTCTCCGGGCTCACCACCATGCGCGTGGGCGGACCGCCCCTCCGCAGCGTCACCGTCGACACCGAGGCCGACCTGATCGAGGCGGTGCGCGCCACCGACGACGCCGGTGAGTCGCTGCTCGTGGTGGGCGGAGGGTCCAACCTGCTGGTCGCCGACGAGGGCTTCCCGGGCACCGTGGTCGTGGTCCGCACCGCCGGGATCGAGGTGCCCGACGCGTCGGCCTGCGGCGGGGTGACGGTGACCGTCGCCGCCGGCGAGGTGTGGGACGACGTGGTGGCCCGGGCAGTCGAGGAGGGATGGTCCGGGATCGAGGCGCTCTCCGGCATACCCGGTAGTGCGGGCGCCACCCCGGTGCAGAACGTCGGGGCCTACGGTCAGGAGGTCGCCCAGACCATCGCCCAGGTGCGGGTCTGGGACCGCGTGGAGCAGCGGGTGCGCACGATGTTCGCCGCCGACCTGGCCTTCTCGTACCGGCACTCGGTGCTCAAGGACTCGATCGTCGGGCCGGAGGCGCCGGACGGTGCGGTCACGCCGCGTCACATCGTGCTGTCGGTGACCTTCTCGCTGCGGCCCACCGAGCTGTCCCAACCGGTGCGCTACGCGGCGCTCGCCGATGGCCTCGGCGTCGAGCTCGGGTCGAGGGTGCCGCTCGCCGAGGCGCGGGAGGCAGTGCTGCAGCAGCGGCGCAACCGGGGCATGGTGCTCGACCCGGCCGACCACGACACGTGGAGCTGCGGATCGTTCTTCACCAACCCGATCCTGCCGACGGGGGAGTATGACGTGCTGGTCGCCCGGGCCGCCGACCGCCTAGGCCCCGATGCGCCGCCCCCGCCGCAGTACCCCTCCGCGGAGGGCACCGTGAAGACCTCGGCCGCCTGGCTCATCGAGCGGGCGGGCTTCCACAAGGGGCACCGGATGCCGGGGCCGGCCGCGCTGTCGACCAAGCACACGCTGGCGCTCACCAACCGCGGCTCGGCGTGCGCGGAGGATCTGGTGGCCCTGGCGCGGGAGGTCCGTGACGGGGTGCGCGAGGCGTTCGGGGTCACCCTGGTCAACGAGCCGGTCCTGGTGGGGCTCACCCTCTGACCCCCCTCCTCGACCGAGCGCGCGGTGTTGCGGGGATTCGGCTCACCGAGCGCACGG
>Ga0123332_1000544_pt1 | contig 37916 bp, 33 predicted proteins | sample BioC12SIPDNA_4_FD_89958 | JGI IMG/M metagenome (GOLD analysis project Ga0123332, IMG submission 89958) | Anaerobic biogas reactor microbial communites from Washington, USA - Biogas_R2_A C12 SIP DNA | ecosystem: Engineered > Bioreactor > Anaerobic > Unclassified | place: Washington, USA... | reverse complement strand
CGGTCGAGACGCGGGGGGGCAACGCCTGCTACGGCGCCTCCGGCATCAGCCACTGCATGGCGGCGCCCCAGCTCCCGGTCTGCGCCGTGGCCAACGCCATAGGGAAGTGGATCCCCCCGCCGGTCACCCCGGACAGGGTGCTGCGGGCGCTGGGCAAATGCTGACTCCCGGGGGGGCGCCCGGCGCCCCTAGATCTTCCCGAGGGCCCGCAGCACCCTGTCCGGGGTCAGCGGGTAGTCGGGGACCCACCGGCCCGTGGCGTTGTGTACCGCGCCGGCGGTGACGCCCGAAAGGGACGCCCCGGTGTCTTCGCCGATCCCGCAGGCGCCGTAGGCCGAGTACCCCAGGTGGCTTTCGTTCAAAAGGCACCGGACGGGCGGGTAGTCGTTCATCGTTCCGATGTGGTAGCCGATGTTGTCGAAATTCAGCCCCACGCCGGTGCGGGGGCAGTAGACCTTCTCCTCCGTGGCGCTTCTCCCCAGGCCCATGACGGCCCCGCCGTACTGCTGGGCCTCGGCCCCCCGGCGGTTGAACAGGTGCCCGACGTCGTTGACGCACACCAGGCCGGTGACCGCAACCTCCCCCGTCTCGGTGTCGACCTCCACCTCCAGAAAATGCGCCTGCCGGCTCATGATGTACATCTGGGGGTGTGGCCGGCCGTCGAGCGAGAGCCCCGAAACCGCCGGGGCGACCGGGTGGACGATCGCCGGGAGGTCGCCCCAGAACGGGGTGGCGACCTCCCGCACCGTCTTCCTGTTCGACGGGTCGGCCTTTTCGAAGACGAAGCCGTCCCGGACGTCCAGATCCTCCATCTTCCTGCCCGGGAACGGGGCGGGCGCCGGGCCGGGCATCCCCGCGCCGCGGCCGGCGGCGTACCCGAGGATCTTCCGCTTCAGCTCCCTTGCCGCCAGGACCAGCTGGGGGGTGGACTGGCTGATCCCCATGGAGCCGCCCGGCACCCAGAAATGGAACGCGTTGGCGTCGGAACGCTGCTGCTGGACGACGATGTCCTCGTAGCGCAGCCCCGATTCCGCGGCCACGCACTGGCGGAAGGCCGATTCGGTGTCCATGCCGAAGTCGGCGCGCAGCCCGAGAATCGTGAGCTTCCCCTCGCGCAGGATCAGGCAGGCGAACTGCCGGCCCGAGATCCAGCTCCACTCGTTGATGGAGACGAATCCCATGCCGTGCATCCGGCCGCCGGGCATCCGCCGCGCGCCGGGCGGGTGCCATTTGCGGTCCCAGTCGATGGCCTGTTTCCCCCGCTCGATGATTTCCCTCAGGCTCTGGCGCTGCGGGAACCCGTTCTCGGCCTGGTAGCGCGCGACCCAGTCCCAGCCGTGCCCCCGGCAGCCGTCGTTTCGGAGGGCGACCTCGGTGGGGTCGAGCCCGAATTCCGCGGCGACGCGGTCGAACATGACGTTGTGCGGCACGCAGCAGTGCGCGCCGTGGCGGAAGCAGATGTGGTGGCCGTGGTTGACCAGGGCCCATTCCTGCACGTTGCGCAGATTGGCTATGGAGGTGGACTCGTGCGTCTTCTCGATGTGCCGCTCCTCGAAGGGCCCCGTGACCTGCCACTCGCAGGCCGTGATGGTTCCGTCCTTCCGGGCGCCCACCCGGCAGCGGTAGGTGCCGGCGTCGTCGCCGTTGACGTAGAAATTGCTCTCGTCGTAGAGGAGCTTCACCGGGCGGTTTTTGGCCCTCCTGGCCAGGATTGCGGCCATGCGGACGAAGGCGGTCGAATACCCGAGCCACGCGATGCCCCCGTACCAGGCGCCCTGGCAGGGGACCGTGACGGTTATTTTGTTGTGTTCGCAGATGGGGGGCAGCGGCCGGTCCCTGCCGGTCTCCCCGGAATCGGGATCGACCGTCGGGATCGGCATGCCCAGGGCGATCCACGACAGGCCGTTGCGCAGGAGGCTGGGGCTGGCCAGCACCGGCTGCATGTGGGCCGTGTGGTGGGGCCAGATGTCGAGGAAGTCCCCCCGCCACCGGACGACGCAGGCCATGGCCTCGACGCCCGCCACGGTCGTCGGCGCCCTCGTGATCGTGTACTCGAGCACCCGGTCGGCCTCGGCAAACCCCCGTGCGACGTCCCCGATTTCGGTCGTCTGGACCGCCACGATGTTCGGCTCCCCGGCCGAGGGGTTCAGGCGCAGGACCTCCGGCATGATTTTCGGCGCCTCCGGCTTCATGGAGGCCTCCATGTCGAGGATGAACGGCAGCTCCTCCCACTCGATGTCGACCAGCCGGAGCGCCCGGTCGCAGATCTCCTCGCTGTCGGCCACGACGGCGACGCCCATCGGGTGCTGGTAGAAGTCGCCCGTGCGGGGGAGCGTGAGGATGTTGTACTCGCAGGAGCAGTACCCGCCCGTGGAGTTTTCCGCCGCGATGTCGGGATCATCGAACCGCAGCACGTCCCGGACCCCGGTGAGCGCCTCCGCCCGGCCGGTGTCCATGCGCGCGATGCGCGCGTGGGCGTAGGGCGACGTGAGGATTTTCACGTACAGCATTCCCGGCAGCTGCACGTCCCTGGTGAAAACCGCCTGCCCCGAAACCTTGTCGTGGCCGTCCTGCCGCGACAAGCCGGCGTCGACGGGGGAGGCGCCCTCGGGGGCTTTCCATGTCCACGGCCTGCTGTCATGCGGCATCGGCGTCCTCCTTCGGAGTATGGAACGACGGGCTGCCGGCCCGACCGTCGGAATCCCGCAATATTGGAGCTCGGTATCCGGGGGATTGCGGCCGGCGCGCGCCCCCGTTTGCTGTCAGGCGATCAGAAGCAGCCCGCCGTCGTGGACCAGGACCGTCCCGGTGATCTGGTTGCCGGCGGGCGAGGAAAGGAACACGCACAGGGCCCCGATTTCGATGGGCTCGGCGAAGCGGTGCATCGGCATGAGCTTCTCGAACTTCTCGAACGCGTCGGGCGGCAGATCCCTGTCCAGGTCGGAATGGGTCGGCCCCGGGGCGATGGCGTTGACCCGGATGCCGTAATCGCCCAGCTCGATCGCCATGTTGCGCGTGAACATGTCGAGCGCCGCCTTCGACACGTGGTAGGGGGGCATCGGGTGGGTCCGGGCCCCGCCCAGGGCCTGGCCGCCGATCGAGGAGATGTTGATGACGCTTCCGCCGCGGCCGGCCTCGATCATGCGGGGGACAATCGCGTAGAGCATGCGGGCCGGGCCGTTCAGGTTCGTATTGATCACCTCGTGCCACCCCTTGAGGTCCCGGTCCCGGAGGAATTCGCTGACGGTGGAGATGCCGGCGTTGTTGACCAGCACGTCCACGTGCGGGAACGCGCCGAAGACCTCCCCGGCTGCCGCCCGGACGCTTTCGTCGCTGGCGACGTCGCAGGCTGCGGCAACGCAGACGGTCCCGTAGCTGCGGAGCTTTTCGGCGGCCGCGTCGCCTTTGGCCCTGTCCCGGCAGAGCACGGCCACGTTGGCGCCGCACTGGGCGTAGGCGGCGCAGATGCCGAAGCCGATTCCCCGGTTCCCGCCCGTCACGACGACGTTCAATCCCCGCACGGAAAACGCATCCGTCATGGTTAGAATGGGTGGTGTCCTGATAGGCATGCGCTCCCCCTCCGTATCGTACCGTGAGACAGCCCTACTGTAATACGGCTTGGGCGGAAATAAAAACGCTTTGATGCGGCGCCCCGGGGGCCGCGGGGCGCGCCCGGACGTCATGGCAGTTGATCGACCGTGCCCGGTTGTGATATCAGACTCGGTTAGGGAGGGCAGAGACCATGCAAACGGGAAAGTACGGCCACCTCATCAAGCCCCTGGGCCCCGGCGCGCTGCCGCGGGATCCCGCTACCGGCCCGGGGGGCGCCGCCCGGCTGGTGCGCCTCACGGGACGGGATCAGCTCGAGGGCATCCCCCTCAGCCTCGCCTGGGGCGTGCATACGGCCACGGGCAGCTGGCACGGTTTTCTGGATCCGCATGCCCACGCGGCGCCCGAATGCCTCCTGTTCGTGGGGCTCGATACGGCCAGCATCCGGTACCTGGGCGCCGAGGTCAGCGTCTGCCTGGGGGAGGAGCAGGAAACCTACACCTTCGACGAACCGACCGCCGTCGTCATCCCCCCGGGGCTGCCCCACGGCCCGATCCGGACCGAACGCGTCTACAGCCCCCGGGGCTTCGGCTGCTGGTCGGTCCAACTAGACGGCGCGCCCGGAATCACCCCGATGGGGGCGGGCGTCCCGGAAGTCTCCGCCCGGCAGCGGCAGGCCGCCCCGGAAGGGATGCGTTTCGCCGAGGCGGGCGGCATCCTCAAAAACGGTCCCGCGCCGCCCTCCGGGAAATACGCCCGCCTGGTCGAGCCCCTGAAATCCTTCATCCTGGTCGAACGCGGGCACGTGAACCCGTCGAGGCTCGCACGGATCCATCCGGCGGCGCCGCCGCCCGATCCCCCGGCCGGGGACAGACCGGGCCCCGGAAGCGCCGACCACATGGCCTGGATCACGGGCGGCGATCTCGAGGGATTCGGCGCCACCGTCGTCTGGGGCTTCTGCAGCCGGCCGGGCATCTCGCGCCGGGGCGTCGGCGCCCACGTGCATCCGGCCGGCGAGGTCCTCGTCTACCTCGGCATGGACCCGCGGGACCCGGAGGCTCTCGGCGCGGAACTCGAGATCGATCTCGGGCCCGAGCACGAGCGGCACCTCGTCACCGCCTCCTCGGCCGTGGTCTGCCCGGCCGGGGTGCCCCACATGCCGCAGCTGACCCGCTGGGTCGACCGGCCCTTCGGGTTCTTCGCCGTATGCCTCGACGGGGGGCACCGGACCGACGCAGTCGATTAATCAGGACTCCAGGGAGGGATCTCAATGGCGACGGGAACATACGGGCATCTGTTCAAGCCCCTGAAAATGGCCGCAATGCCCGGCCAGGAGCAGTTCTTCAAAAACACGGGGAACGCCGACATCAACCGCTGGCTCAACGGCCGGGACCACCTCGAAGGCGTCAACCTGAACTTTTCCTGGGGCTTCTACACGGGCCTGGGGGACTGGCACCCCGGCATGGACCCCCACGCGCACCCCTACCCGGAATGCCTGGTGTTTGTCGGGCTGGACCCGGACCGGCCGGAATACCTGGGCGCCGAAATCCAGTACTGCCTGGGGAAGGAGCTGGAAATACACACCTTCAACCGGCCCACGGTGGTCGTGGCGCCCGGGGGGTTTCTCCACTGCCCCTCGGTCACCCTGGACGTGACCAGCCCGATCGGCTACAGCTTCTTCATCATCTCGCTCGGGGCCGACCCCACGACCCGGTGGATGGGCGACGGCATATCCGGGGAGCAGATCGAGCGGATGCAGGCCCCGCCCGGCGGCGGCTTCAAGCCGCCCATGAACTCCTCCTTCGGCACAAAGCGCATCCATGTTTCGGACCAGACCGTGACGCACGGGGACCGGAACGCCCGGTACGTCAAGCCGCTTGTGCCCAACACCCCGGCGGCGCGCCCCCCGGCCGGCGGGGACCTGTGCGGGGACCTGTTCCGGGACGGCCGGCGGCCGGGGCCGGGCCTGTCCGAAAACGCCGTCTGGATGTTCGGCCGGGACCTGGAGGGGATGGACCTGAACTTCTGCTGGGGCATCCACAAGCGGGAGGGGGCGTGGGTGCGCGGGCCGGGCGGCGGCGCGCACGCCCATCCCCACGACGAGGTCCTGCTGCTGGCCGGCACCGATCCTTCGGACATCGACCGCCTGGGCGCGGAGATCCAGATCGACATGGGGCCCGGCCACGAGCGGTACGTCGTCACCGAGCCCACGGCCGTCGTTGTGCCCAAAGGCCTGCCGCACGGCCCGGTCGTCACCCGGTGGGTCGACCGGCCTTTCGGCGTCCTGATGATGTCGCTCGGCCCCCGGCACGAAACCGCCTGGGTGGACTAGGGTCCGGGCGCAGCCGTTCCCACGGCAGGGTACGGAGCCTCTGCGCGGCGGCGCCCTCTGCCGGCCTGTGAAGGAACCTTCGCCCGGCAGGACCGGAAGCGCCGGTGCACCCCCCCGGGAAGAGGACGCGGCCCGGGCGGCGCGGTTCTCACTCCTTCGAAAAGTCCCGGCTTTCGGCCCTGCGGTACCCGGTGACGACGATGTCCCTTTCGGGAGTGACCTCGACGACGGCGTAGGCGCTGTTTTCCGGGCCCGAACCGTCCACCATCGCCCTGAGCGTGTAGTAGTGGATGCCTTCGAGGACGGCGTGGCAGCCCTCGTGGTTGTGGCCGTCGAACGCGGCCAGCACCCTGTTCGATTCCCGCAACACGGCCCGCACCTCCGCGGCGTTGGAGACGTCGAGAATCCCCCCGCCGCCGAGCTGCTGGTGGCAGAAGGCGATCGTGGGCAGCCGCGTGCCGGCCAGGTCCTTCCCCAGCCAGTCGAGTTCCGCTTCGGGAACGTAGGCCTCGTTCCACCGGTAGTTCCCGCGGTCGTAGGGCGAGCCGTCGGCGCGGAAATTCGCGTCGAGCACGACGCAGTGAATCCCCCCGCAGTCGAAGCTGTAATAGGTCGCCGCCGGGGGGATGCCGGGATTGGTGATGTTTTCGAGGAACCGCTCCTTGGAGATGCTGTCGACGTCGTGGTTTCCCAGCACGTGGTAGGCGGGCCCGTCGAATGCGCGGAAGCATCGCTCGATCGCCCGGAGGTAGGCGACCGTTTTCTGTTCGTCCGCAGGGGTGTCCTGGTCCTTGAAATCCCCCAGCTCGATCAGAAACGCGACCTTCTGCTCGTTCATCAGCCCGACGCATTCGGTCATCTTGGCGATCGATTCCCGGAAATACCGGCCCAGGAGGGGCTCCGTGTCGGCGTAATGCGCGTCGGTGACGATTCCGAAGCGGAGACGGCCTTCGGCCGGGGCCCCGCCGGGGACGGCCCCGAGCGCGGATGCCGTGAAGCCGGCGGCGGCGGACGATTTGAGGAAATCGCGGCGGGAGAGAACCCGCCGGCTCTTCGATTTCATGGAAGCCTCCCTGCCCGGCGCGACCATGCGCGGCACCTGCCCTGGAACGGTCCAGGGACAGGTATACCCCGGATTTGTCTTGCCGCGCACACAATTTTGCCGGAAAATCTCAGAAGAGTGCGCTGCGGGCAGAAACAATAATTTGCTCGAAACGTATGCTAATAGTGTGTTTTCCTAATACACAGCTATGCAGAATCACTTCAAGGAGGGTGCACAACCGATGAGGACCAGAATAGCAGTAATGACAGTTTTGGCTTTGAGCCTCGTGCTTGCCTCGGCATGGGCCGCCGACATTTCCGGGACATGGAAAGGTTCGATGGACATGATGGGCCAGGCCATGGAACTGAGCTTCACGTTCAAGGCTGACGGCAACACGTTTACCGGGACAACCGCGGGACCGCAAGGGGGTGAAAACCAGGTCACCAACGGGAAAATCGACGGGGACAAAATTTCCTTCACCGTCAAGACTACCGGACAAATGGAAATGACCATCAACTACAGCGGCACGGTCAAGGGCGACGAGATGAAGCTGACCATGGCGTTTGACTTTGCCGGCATGGGCGGCGGCATGGGCGGCGGGCCCGGCGGCGGCGCGGGCGGACCCGGCGGCGGCGCGGGCGGACCCGGTGGCGGCGGACCCGGTGGCGGTTTCGGTCCCCCGCCGGAACTGGTGCTGAAGAAAGTCAAATAATCGAGCCTGCCCAAGGGCTCCCGTGTGGCACCGGCAGGCTGGCCGTAAGGTTACGGACCGGCCGCCTGCCGGTGGCCGCACACCCCGCCTCCGCCGCGGTGCAGCAGCCGGCCTGCGGCATGATCCCTGCCCTCCGTGGCGCCGGTCGAACGCGCGCCCGCCTTCCCAGACATGGTTTGCCCCGCCCGGCGTTGTGCGCAGAAGAACGCGCCGCCCGGCGTTGTGCGCAGAAGAACGCGCCGCCCGGCGTTGTGCGCAGAAGAACGCGCCGCCCGGCGTTGTGCGCAGAAGAACGCGCCGCCCGGCCCAAAATTTATTCCGGTCCGGCAGCGGTCTGTCGCAGAATAAGCTCGGGGCGGCTCCCGGCCCCACGGGACGCGCCCGGACTTTTTTTGGAGGTCCACCGCCATGGATGCCTGCCGTCTGGTTCCCGTTTTTCTGCTCGCGGCCCTCGTGCTGCCCGCAGCTCCGGCCGCGCCGGCTGGCCGGACCTGCGAAGACCTGGTCTCGGAAACGCTGCCGCACGTAACCGTCACAGGGGCCGCGGTCATGGACGATCCCGGAGGGTTCGCGCCCCCCAGAACGCCGGGAGTATTCGGCACCCCGCCGGGGCTCGTGGTCCGGGAGCCGTTCTGCCGCGTCACCGGCTTCGTCGAGCCGGTCGAGGGCTCCCATATCGGTTTCGAGGTCTGGATGCCCCCGTCCGGGGACTGGAACGGCCGGTTCCTGGCCGTCAGCAACCCGTCGTTCGAGGGCGCGATCAAGTACCAGGGGCTGGCCTCCGCGCTCGGGCGCGGGTACGCGACCGCATCGACCGACACGGGCCACCAGCATCCCGGCCACGAATGGGCCCTCGGCCAGCCGGAGAAGCTGGTCGACTGGGTCCACCGCGCCCTGCATGAGACCGTCGTCGCCGCCAAGGCCCTGATCCGGGCCCATTACGGCCGCGCCCCCCGCTACTCCTATTTCGACGGGTGCCACAACGGCGGCCGCCAGGGCCTGGTCGAGGCCCAGCGCTACCCGGAGGATTTCGACGGCATCGTCGCCGGCGATCCCGCCTTTCATCTGACCCGCCTGCAGACGGGTTCGGAATACCTCAACTGGGTCGCCCTCAAAGACGGGGTCTCCGCCCCCGGGTTCATTCCTCCCGATACTTACGAGGTCCTCAACCGCGCCGCCCTGGATGCGTGCGACGCCCTGGACGGGGTCCTGGACCGGGCGATAGAGGATCCCACCCGGTGCCGGTTCGACCCCGCCGCGGTGCAGTGCGACGGGCCGGCGGGGGATTCGTGCCTGACCGGGGCCCAGGTCGAAACCGCGCGGCGGCTCTATGCGGGCGCCTCATTCAGCGACGGCACGCGGATCTATTCCGGGTTCGAACCGGGGAGCGAGCTGTTCTGGGGCATGATGATCCAGGGCCCCGAGCCCCTGTCGATCAACAACGACTTCTTCCGCTACATAGCGTTCGAGGACCCGGAATGGGACTTCCGCACCTTCGACGTGGACCGCGACACCCGCCGCATCGATCAGCGCCTGGGGCCGGTTCTCAACAACACGAGCCCCGACCTCGGGGCCTACAGGGACCGCGGGGGCAAGCTCCTGGTCTACCAGTCCTGGAACGAGACGTGGATACCGCCGCGGATGATCACCGCCTATTACGGCGATGTGGCGGAGGCCATGGGGGGGGAAGGCGCGACCGGGGAGTTCTTCCGCCTGTTCATGATTCCGGATGCCGGCGCCTGCGCGGGCAGCAACCCCGAAATGTTCGACGCCCTGGGCGCCCTGGAGGCTTGGCGCGAGGAGGGGATCGCCCCGGACCGGATCCGCGCCACCTACCGCCGCGGCGACAGCGTCGGCAAGACGCGGCCCGTCTGCGCCTACCCGGAAGTGGCCATCTACAGGGGGGAGGGGGATGTCAACGAGGCCGAAAGCTACCGCTGCGGGAAACCCTCCTGGTAGCCCCCCGGATGCCTTGTCCCCCGGCTACCTTTTGCTGTAGCGGACGATGATGAAATAGCCCGTCTGCCCGGCATTGCGGGCGTTGCATTCGAAAAGGACCAGCTTCTGCACCTGCTCGGTTCCGCCTTCGGGCTCCAGTTCGATCTCTACGCTCTCGGTCCTGCCCGGGCCGACGACGAGGTTGCCGCATTCGGCCCCGTCGAAATAGACCTTCGAGCCGTCTTTCGAGTAGATGCGCGTGATCTCGAGCGGCAGCTGCCCCTCGTTGGTTATGGCGAAGGACTGCTTCCGGCCCGTATCCCTTTCGGCGCCTTCGATCGTGACCCTTCGGGGGTCGACGGCGATCTTCGCCGAGGGCGCCTCCAGGACATGCCCCCTGATGGTGAAGATCTCGACGGTCTCCTCGCCCGGGATGTCGGTCGTAAGGAACACTTTCTTGACGAAATCCCCCGGGAAGCCTTCCGTTTTGTAGGTAACCTCCAGCGTCGTCCTCTCCCCGGCCTGTAACGCGTGCTGACCCAGCACAGCTTCGGTGCACGCTCAGCTGGTGCGCACGTTCGTTATCTCAACCGGCTGCGCCCCGGTGTTTCGAATCTCCACGGTGGCCCGGGCGGGAACCCCCTCGTCGAGGCTGCCGAAGTCCTGGTGGTCGGGTGTTGCCTGGAGCGCGCCCCCCATCGACACGCCCTCGGCCAAAAGGAGCGCCATCAGAAACACCCCCGCTTTCAGAACCCCCCTGGTTGCCTTCCCTGCCGTTCGGTCTTCCATGATCCGGATTCCTGTCGTTTCGTTCGGTTGCGGCCTGCGCCGGAGGGCGGCCCCCGGCTCCCGGTACCGGTTCCCGCATGCGGGGAGCCCGATGCTCCAGTATACCATGCTTCGGCGTCCGCCGCAGCCCATATCGGGCCGCGCTAGTCGCTCTCGACCGGGTAGCCCGCCGCCTTCCATCCTTCGATGGACGGATGCTCCAGGACCTGCACGTCCGCGTACCCCATCCGGAGGAGCTGGGCGGCGACGTCGGAGCTGTCCGCCTCTCCCGGCCCGCAGTCGCAGTAGGTTACAATCGGCACGTCGCCCGGGATCGACCACACGTCCTCGAGGGCGATCTGGGGTTTCCACGGGATGCTAATGGCGCCCCGGATATGGCCGGCCCTGTAGACGTCCCCGGGCTGCGTGTCGACGATGGTGACCGCCTCCCCGGCGTCCATCATTTTTTTCAGATCCTGGATGCTCACGCGGGGCGCGCCCCCCTGCATGGCGGCGCCCGCGGGCCCGAGCACGAGCAGCGCAACCGCTGCCCAGAGGGCGGTGAAGCGTGTCCGTCTTGCCGTCTCGGCCGTTTTCATACAGTCTCCTGTGACCGCTTTCGCGGGGGCCCTGGCTCCACGGAATTGATGAAGCGGCCGCCCCCGTATCGAGTATACTACCAGACAGACTGTCACCGATATATCCAGGAGGGCTCCTATGCGCAGAACCATCCCGTTTTTGGCCGTGACGGCCCTGGCCGTCGCGGCGGCATTTTCCGTCCCCCCCCATGCCGGGGGTGCGGACGCGGACCAGCTCGAGGTCCTCAGCCCCTGGGCGGACGTGGACCCGGTGCCCGTCCGGGGCCTTTCTCCCCGCGTGGATACGCTCCGAGGGAAGACCATAGGCCTTTTCGCCAACTTCAAGCGCGCGGCCGTGCCGATCCAGGACGAGGTCGCCAGAAGGCTGAAGGAGCGGTTCCCCGACTGCGAGACCAGCTTGTTTCACTCGACCCTGCCGAACGTCACGGAAACCGAGACGGAGAACCGGGAACGGTTCGAGGCCTGGGCCAGGGAAGTCGATGCCGTCGTCGCGGCGGTCGGGGATTGAGGGTCCTGCACAAAGTTCCTCGCCTACAACGGAGTAGCCATCGAGGACTTTGGAACGCCGGTCGTGTTACTGGCGAATCGCGGTTTTGTAGAGGACGCTCATTCCGCGGCATCCGGCAAGGGCATGCCGGGTGTCCGGATCCTGGGGACAACCATTGCCTGTGAATCCACCGTAGCCGAGGATATCGCGTCGGGCATCGACGCGGTTTTCGATGCCATCGTCGATGCGCTTGTCCGGCCCCTGTCCGCTGTCGAGGCGGCGCCCAGGATGCAGGCGGAAAGCCAGCCGAGGATCGCTTTCAGGGGGACCCGCCGGGAGGTCAACCAGTTCTTCTACCGCAAGGGGTGGGCCGACGGCCTGCCCATCGTGCCCCCCTCGGCCGACGCCGTGGCGGAGATGATGCAGGGGACCGACCTGCCCCCCGATCACGTCGTGGCCAGGATCATCCCGAGGATGGGCAAAGCCACGGTGGAGAAGATCGCGGTGAACGCCGTCATGGCCGGGGCGCTCCCGACCCACCTGCCGGTGATCCTGGCCGCCGTGGAGGCCGTCTCGGACCCGAAAACGCGGTTTGACACCTTCGAGGTCAGCACCGGGAGCTGGGCCCCCCTGCTGGTCGTCAACGGGCCGATCCGCAAAGACATCCACATCAACTGCGGCTCGGGCGTCCTCAGCCCGGGCGACATTGCCAACGCCGCCATCGGGAGGGCCCTCGGCCTGATCGTCAAGAATATCGGCGGGGTGCGCAAGGGGATCGAGGACATGGGCACGCTCGGCAACGCCATGAAGTACGCGCTCGTCATGGGCGAGAACGAGGAGGAGAGCCCCTGGGACCCCCTGCACGTCGATTTCGGGTACCGGAGGGAGGACAATACCGTGACCGTGATGTTCCCCAACCGCTACGCGCAGACCATCCCGGCCGAAACGAGCGCCGAAGGCATCGCGGAGGCCCTGGCGGGCATGCGCCCCGGATCCCTGTCCTGCATGATGGTGATTCCGGACCACGCCAGGATTTTCAGCCAGGAGGGATGGTCCAAGAAGCGGGTGCGGGACTACATCCTGGCGCACGCCGCGAGCGGCGGCCGCCAGCGCCGGCTCCAGGACGAGGACTTCATCCTGGTGATCACCGGCGGCCCGGGCGTCTGGATGGGGCTGCTCGGGAGCGCCGGCGGGTTCGGGAACAGCTTCGTCACCAGGGAAATCCGGCTGCCCGCCGGCTGGGAGGCGCTCCAGAAGAAATACGGCACCATGGTTCCCGTCTACGTGAGGTATTAGGTTTTGCCGGACCCCCACGGGGGCGCTGCGGCTGCAGGGAACCACCCGGCGCCCCCGCAACACGCCGCTTGACAATACCACCGCGCCCGATGTAAACACCTCCGGACACGCCAGGGAGGTCCTGGGGGAAACAGCACTTCAAGGAGCGGACAATGGCAGACAAGAGAGCGGATCTGGCCGGACCCGGCATTGGCAACTACGACGACCTGGCCAGGGAGCTGCCCGACGGCTACCGGGCCCTTCTGGCCCCCAAAGAGCGCATGCGGGCCGTCCACAGGATCAAGAGCTATATCGAGGAGAACCTGTGCCGGGAACTGAACCTGCAGATGGTGCGGGTCCCCCTGATCGTCGACAAAAACAGCGGGGTCAACGACTATCTGGACCGGGACGGGTCCCGGACGCCGGTGGAGTTCCCCTGCGGGCTCGGCCTCGAGGAGCCGATCAGGGCCCAGGTGGTGCAGGCCGCGACGAAGTGGAAACGCATGGCGCTCACAAGTTTCGACTGCGGCGTGGGCGAGGGGATCTGCACCGACATGCGGGCCGTGCGCAAGGACTACTTCCTCGACCACGACCACAGCTGCTACGTGGACCAGTGGGACTGGGAGCGCACCATCACCGCCGCGGACCGCAACATCGATTTTCTCAAGGACGTCGTCCGGAAGCTGTGGAAGGTGATCGTGGGGGCGGGCAGGATGGTGCGGGAGGAGTTCCCCGCGCTCCGGACGGACCGGTACCCGGACTTCCCCGAGGAGATCACGTTCATCCACGCCGAGGACCTGCTCGCGCGCTACCCGGAACTGCCGCGCAAGCAGCGGGAAACCCGGGCGCTGGAGGACGTGTCCCCCGCGCTGTTCATCATCGGGATCGGCTACCCGCTCAAGGACGGGTACCCGCACGAGATGCGGGCGGCCGACTACGACGACTGGGTCACGGAGACGATCGTCAAGAACGGGGAGCAGTACCACGGCCTCAACGGGGACATCCTGGTGTACAACCCGGTGACGAAGCGGAGGCACGAGCTGACGTCGATGGGGATACGGGTCACCAAGGAGAGCATGAAGGTGCAGCTTCGGATGGCAGGCCAGGAGGATTTCCTGAAGCTGCCCTACCACCGCGCGATTCTGGGCGACGCCATACCGCAGAGCATCGGCGGGGGGATCGGGCAGTCGCGCACCTACATGTACCTGCTCCGCGCGGCGCACCTGGGCGAGGTGGAGGTGTCGGTCTGGCCGCAGGCGCTCAAGGACATCTGCGCCCGCAGGAACATCCACGTGCTGGAGTAATCCGCCGGCCGCCCGCTCAGAAGGCGGCGTTTCCCGGGACGCGGGGGCAGAGGCCGACGTCGCGGATATTGGCCATCCCGGTCAGAAACATCAGCGCCCGCTCAAAGCCCAGGCCGAAGCCGCCGTGGGGGACGGTGCCATACCGGCGCAGGTCCAGGTACCACCCGTATTTCCCCGGGTCCATGCCGCACTCCTTCATCCGGAGCAGGAGCGTGTCGAGCCGGTGCTCGCGCTGCGACCCCCCGATGAGCTCCCCCACGCGCGGGATCAGGAAGTCGAAGCAGGCCACGGTCTTTTCGTCGTCGTTGCAGTACATGTAGAAGGGCTTGATGGCCCGCGGATAGTGGATGACGAAGGTGGGGCGCTTCGTGTACTGCTCGGTGATCCAGCGCTCGTGCTCGGTCTGCAGGCCCTCGCCCCAGGCGACCGGGTACTCGAACGCCCGCCCCGAATTCTCGAGCGCCCGGACGGCCTCGGTGTACTCCAGGACCGCGAAGTCGGCGTCCAGGACCGCCTGCAGCTTCCCGATCAGGCCCTTCTCGATCCGTTCGTCGAAGAAACGGAGGTCCCGGCCGCAGTGGTCGAACGCGTGCCCGATGAGGTGCTTGACGAAATCCCGGGCCAGGGCGATGTCGTCCTCCAGGTCGGCAAACGCGAATTCGGGCTCGATCATCCAGAATTCGGCGGCGTGGCGCGGCGTGTTGGAGTTCTCGGCGCGGAAGGTGGGGCCGAAGGTGTAGACCTTCGCGAGCGACAGCGCGAGGATTTCCGCCTCGAGCTGGCCGCTGACGGTGAGGCTGCACTTCTCGCCGAAGAAGTCCTTCGTGTAGTCGACGCCGCCGTCGGAGAGACGGGGCGGGTTCGCGGGGTCGAGCGACGTCACCTGGAACATCTCCCCGGCGCCCTCGCAGTCGCTCGTGGTCAGGACGGGGGTGTGGACGTAGACGAAGCCGCGCTCGTTGAAGAAGGAGTGCACGGCATAGGACAGGGCCGAACGCATCCGGAACACCGCCCCGAAGGTGTTCGTCCGCGGCCGCATGTGCGCGACCGTCCGGAGGAACTCGAACGAGGTCCCCGCCTTCTGCACCGGGGAGGAGTCGTCGCACTCGCCGACGATCTCGATGCCGTCGGGGACGATTTCGATCCTCTGGCCCGGGGCGGGGGATTCCCGGACCTGCCCCCGGACGAACACGCTGGCGCCGGTCAGGAGCGAGAGCACCCGGTCGTAGTTGGCCAGAGACGGCTCGAGCACGACCTGGACCGAGTCAAAGGACGACCCGTCGTTGACGTGCATGAAGGCCACGTTTTTGCTGCTGCGCAGGGATTTGACCCAGCCGCCCACGGCGACGCTGTCGCCCGGGCCGGCCGAAGCCAGTACGGTGGAAATGTCGGTTCTTTTCGGGTACGCCACTGCAATGCTCCGTCAGGTGTCAGGGTCGGGCCCCCGGCCGGCGGCAGGCGGGGATTTATGATGGCCCGATGGTTGTCTCCGAAGGCGGCGGCCGCCGCCCGGTTCGCATCCCGGAATGCCGCAACCCGGAATCTTACGTCCTCGGAGCCGGGAAAAGCTATCCAAAACTGGAGCCGGGAGCCCGTCCCGGCAGGTAAATCCCGGAGCGATCCGTGCTACACTTGGGACTTTCGCGGGCGCGGGGGCCCCGGCGGCGGGCCCCCCCGGCCCGACGCCGCGGGAGAGGCCATGGGCGCGCATACGCCGGTTTTCCGGGACCGCAATCTTCAGCTCGTATTCATCGTGACGCTCGTTGCCGTCATGGGCGTCGCCAGCATCGCCCCCGCCTTCCCCCAGATCATCCGGCACTTCCGGATCGGGGAACGGGACGTGGAGTGGCTCGTCGCCGCCTTCACCCTCCCCGGGGTCTTCCTCACGCCCGTCATGGGCGTTCTGGCCGACCGGCTGGGCAGGAAGAACATCCTGGTCCCCTCCCTGATCCTGTTCGGGCTTGCCGGCTTCGCCTGCGTTTTCGTCGGCGACTACCGGCACCTGCTCCTTCTCCGGTTCCTCCAGGGGATCGGCGCGGCTTCCCTCGGCTCCATCAACGTCACCCTCATCGGGGACCTTTTTTCCGGATCCCGGCGGATCGAAGCCATGGGGTACAACGCGAGCGTTCTCAGCATCGGCACGGCGAGCTACCCGGCCATCGGGGGCCTGCTGGCGACGGCCGGCTGGCGCTACCCCTTCGCCCTGCCCGTTCTGGCCGTCCCGCTCGGCGTCCTGGTCGCGCTCAGGCTGGAGGCCCCCGGGCCGGGGGCGGTACAGACGCTGGGGTCCTACCTTGCCGCGACCTGGAAGAACCTGAACCGGCAAAGCGTCTGGGGGCTGTTCCTGCTGAACATCCTGGTGTTCTTCCTCCTCTACGGCGCCTACCTCACCTACCTTCCCATCCTGCTGGGGAGCCGGCTCGAGAGCACGCCGCTGGCGATCGGGCTGGTCATGTCGGCCACGTCGGCCACCACGGCCGCGGTGGCCGCCTCGGCCGGGAAATGGAACAAACTCCTCCGGCCGCGGACCGTCCTGATCGCGGGCATCCTTTGCTACATGGCGTCGATGGCCCTGTACGCCGGCGCCTTCTCCTACGCGTCCCTCCTGGCGCCGGCGCTGCTTTTCGGCGTCGCCCAGGGGATGATGATCCCCACCATGCAGACGCAGCTTCTGGGGTTCGCCCCCATCGAGCAGCGGGCGGCGTTCATGTCGATCAACAGCATGGTGCTGCGGGCCGGGCAGACGGCGGGGCCCCTGGTCCTCGGGCTGGCCTACGCCCACGGCGGCGTTTCCTGGGCCTTTTTCGGCGGCGGCCTGGTCGCGGTCCTCATGCTCGCGATCGTGCTCGGGATGGTGCGGCTCGGGCCGGTGCGGGACTAGGGCCGGCGCCGAGCGGGAAACCCGTTGGCACAAAGGCCCTGCGGATCCCGGCGGTCCGGTGTATAATGCACGGTGTCCTGAAACAAACCGTCCAGCCTGACAACGGAAACCTTTCGAGGAGGCATTTCCATGAAACATCCCATAGCCCGAGCGTTGTGCGCGGTACTTCTGTTTGTTTGGGTCGCGGCCCTGCCGGCCCGGGGGCAGCAGGCGTGCGAAAGCCTCAAGTCCGTCCCGATACCGCATGTGACCATCACCTCGGTCGAACGGGGCCAGCCGGGGTACGAACTGGCCGGCCAGAGCGGGTTTGTCACCATGCCGGCCCAGAAGATCGGGGCGCCGTTCTGCAGGATCCAGGCGTATGCGGCGCCGACGGCCGACTCCCACATCGGCATCGAAATCTGGCTCCCCGACGCGTCGGACTGGAACGGCCGGTTCCTGGCCGTGGGGAATCCCGGGTTCATCGGCTCGATCGCCAGCGGCGGCATCGCGCGGAACATGGAGCAGGGGTACGTCTCGGCCGGGACCGACACGGGGCACGTGGACGAGGGGTTCGAGTGGGCCATCGGGCACCCCGAGAAGTGGGCGGACTGGGGCTACCGCGCCGTGCATGAAATGGTCGTCGCGACCAAGGCGCTGGCCAACGCCTACTACGGAAGGCCCATCCGGTACTCCTACTGGAACAGCTGCCACAACGGCGGCAACCAGGGCCTGAACGAGGCGCAGCGCTACCCGGAGGATTTCGACGGGATCGTTGCCGAGGACCCCGCCTTCTTCATTTCGCACCTGCAGCCGGGCTCCCTGTACATCAGCTGGGTCGCCCTCAAGGACGGGGTCGGCGGGCCCGGGTACCTGCCGGTTGAAAAGCTCGCCGTGATCCACCAGGCCGCCCTGTCGGCCTGCGACGGCAACGACGGCCTGGTCGACGGTCTGATCGAGCACCCGCCGAGCTGCACGTTCGACCCCGCGAGCATCCGATGCGGGGCCGGCGACGGCCCGGACTGCCTCACGGCTGGCCAGGTCGAGACGGTCCGGAAGATCTACGAGGGCGCGAAGTTTGCCGACGGCACCCCCATCTACACGGGCTTCGAGCGGGGGAGCGAGCTGTCCTGGACCATGATGATCGAGAAGGAGCCCTTCTCGGTCAACATCAACTACTTCAAGGGGATGGTGTTTGAGGACCCCGACTGGGATTTCCGCACCTTCGACGTGGACCGGGACACGCGCCTGGGGATAGAGAAGACGGCCAGGTACGTCGACGGGAACGACCCGAACCTCAAGCCCTTCAAGGATGCGGGAGGCAAGATCCTCATGGTCTCCTCCTGGAACAGCACCGCGCTCCCCCCGCTCCAGTACGTCCGCTACTACGAGGATGTGATCCGGGCCTCAGGCGGGCTGGAGTCGACGCGGGATTTCGCCCGCATGTTCGCCGTCGCGGGCTCGAGCGGCTGCCCCGCGTTTGCCAACCCCCAGGGATTCAAGGTCTTCGAAGCCCTCCAGGAATGGGTCGAGGAGGGCAAGGCCCCGGAGCGGATCATCTACGAACACACCAAGGGGGGCGGCATGATGGGCGGGGGGACGGCCTACCGGACCCGGCCCGTCTGCGCCTATCCCCGCCAGGCCCGGTACAAGGGGAGCGGCGACCCCAACGACGCCGCGAATTTCTCCTGCGTCGATCCGGACTAGGCGCCCGGGTCCCGGCGCCCGAACAGACTGCAGAACGAAAGGAGCTTTCCGCGATGGATCTGAAGGACTACGCCGAATTTGCCAACCAGAACAAGACCTGCTACCTGGCGACGGTCGAAGGGGACCAGCCGAGGGTCCGCTGCCTGAACATGTGGTTCGCCGACGAGACGGGGTTCTATTTCCAGGCGCAGACGGTCAAGGCCGTGTGCCGGCAGCTGGAGAAGAACCCGAAGGTCGAAGCGTATTTCAGCACGAAGGATTTCAGCCTGGCCATGCGGGTCGCGGGCAAGGTCCGCTTCCTGGACGACCTGAAGCTGAAGGCGCGGTGCATCCAGGAGCGTCCTTTCGTGAAGAATTTCGGCATCAGCGAACCGGACAACCCGCTTCTCGCCCTATTCCACCTCTACACGGGGGAGGCCTATTTCTGGACGTTCGGCGACAGCATGAAGGAAGACCGGATCCCGCGGGTGCGGTTCTAGGCCCCTCTGCCCGCTACCAGGGATCCTCCGGGAGGCCCGAGGGGCACCAGGGCGCCGGAAGGCGGCGGTCGCGGCTGTAGGGGGGCGATTCCCTGGGGGGCATCCCCCCCTCCGGGAAATCCCCTTCCCGGCAGGCCCGCTCGTCGTCGCCGGCGTAGTATCGCAGCCGAAGCGCCGGATCCCCGCCGGCGCCGGGGATGTCGAGCAGGCCTTCGGGCACCGGCGCGCGCAGGATGTCCTCCCGCAGCAGGGCGTACAGGCTGCGGTCGCTGAGATGGTCGGTGCCGGCCAGGAAAACCCCGAGACTCGCCAGTGCGCGGATCACCTCCCAGAGGTTTGCGTGCAGCTCCGCGTCGTCGACGGCCTCGGCCGGGGGCAGCCCGATGCCCGCCGACTGCAGCCGCTCGATCATGGGCCGGGGATCGAGCCCTTCCAGCGACAGAAGGCGGCGGAGAAACGCCTCCTGATCCTCGGGGCGCGCCAGGCCCCCCAGGTCCAGGAATTCCGGGTTCCCCACGAGCGGGGCCAGCAGCTGTTTCATCCGCTCGATCCGCCGCATCCTCTCCCGTTCGGGCAATCCCCGCCCGGGCGGGACCCGCTCCCGGGCCATCGCCCCCCCTCCCCGGCCGACAGGATGGCCGGCCTGACTGTCTAACGCCCGGCCGCGTCCCCGGGCGAAAATATTTTGCGTCCCCGGCCGCGGGCGCGGAGGAATAACGCCCCGGGACGCCCCGGCGCGCGCGGGCGCAAATTCTATCAACCGGATTTCGGCGCATTGATGGTAGAATCGTTCCCGCGGAATTCCCCGGAGACGGCCGGGGAGGACCAGCTCCCGGCAGCCCGGGAGGATTCGGGGCCAAACACGGACGCCGACGGGTGCGTGCCCGCCGCCGGAGGGGTCCCGATCCGCGCCTTCTACCGGGGTCCTTGCCTCCCTGCCGACGATGCCCGAGGGCATCCCCGGAGGAGGCCTCAGACGGAGGGTCACCATGAATGGTAGTGCTACAGAAGCGGACGTCGTCGTCATAGGCTCCGGGGCTTCGGGCCTGGCGGCTGCCCTGACCGCGGCGGAAGGGGGCGCGCGCGTCGTCCTGTTCGAAAAGCAGCGGACCCCCGGGGGGACGTCGAATTTCTTCGAGGGCATCTTCGCCGTCGAAAGCGACCTGCAGCGGGAACACTATGTCGACTACAGCCGGGACGAGGCCTTCCGCAACATCATGGAATACAGCCACTGGCGCGCCAACCCCCGCCTGGTGCGGGCCATCGTCGACGAGTCGGGCCCGACCATCCGGTGGCTCCAGAAGCACGGGGTCGGGTTCCACGGCGTCACCATCAACATGCCCCGGTCCCCCCGGACCTACCACATCGTCGCGGGCACCGGCCTGGCGGTCGTCAAGGCCCTGGTGACCGCCGCGAAGGGGCTGGGCGTCGACTTCCGGCTGGCGACCCCGGTCGCGCGCATCCTCAAGGAGGGCCCGCGGGTGGCGGGCGTGACCGCCGAGGACGATGCCGGCGACGTACGGGTAGGGGCCAGGGCCGTCGTGGTCGCCAGCGGCGGGTTCGCCAACAACCGGCAGTGGATCAAGAAGTACACGGGGTTCGAGCTCGAGGGAAACCTGCTGCCGGTCGGCAACACGGACAAGTTCGGCGACGGCATCCGGATGGCGTGGGAAGCCGGCGCCGCCGAGGAGGGCGTCGGCGTCCTGGAGCTCTACCGCGCCGGCCCGATCACGACCGAAATCGGCGGGCAGGTGGAATGGCCCACGGTCCAGCCCGACCTCTGGGTGGACCCGCGCGGCCGGCGGTTCTGCGACGAGAGCATCGCCTTCTACGACACGTCCGTCGGCAACGCGAACGCGAAGTTCAAGGAAGGCTACACCTACAGCCTGTTCGACACCACCGTCCTCGAGCGCCTGAAAAAGGAAGGGGTCGACAAGATGGTGAACGTGCGGACCCCGCCCGTCACCAGGCTCACGCAGTTCGACCGGGAGCTGGAAATCCTGTTCGAGAAGGGGAACACCGACGTCACTGTCGCGGATTCGGTCGGGGAGCTGGCGCGGGCGCTGGCCATGGATCCGGCGGTGCTCGAAGCGACCGTCCGGGAGTACAACGGGTTCTGCGGGAAGGGGCACGACGATTGTTTCGCCAAGGATCCGAGGTACCTCCGCCCCCTGACCGGCCCCCGGTTCTACGCCGTCAAGGCGCACACCGTGTTCCTCGGGACCATGGGCGGCATCCGGATCAATCACAAAACGGAGGTTCTCGACAAGAACGACGGCGTCATCCCGGGACTGTACGCCGCCGGGTTCGACGCCGGGGGGATGTACGGGGACAGCTACCACGTCTCGGTCGCGTCGGGTTCCTCGGTCGGGTTTGCCTTCAATTCCGGACGCATCGCCGGCCGCAGCGTCCTGGACTATCTGCGGGGCGCCCAGGGCCCGCCGCAGCGAACGGAGAATGCGCATGCATAGCGATTACGGGGACAAGGTGGTGCTCGTCACCGGGGGGGCCTACGGCATCGGCCGGGCTGCGGCCGTCGGCTTTGCGCGCAGGGGCGCGAAGGTGGCCGTCGCCGACCTGGACGCGGCCAGGGGGGAGGAGACGCTCCGGCAGATCCGGGAGGCCGGCGGCGAGGCCATTTTCGTCCGGGCCGACGTGTCTTCGGAAGCCGACGTGCGGGCGCTCGTCGAAGAGACGGTCCGGACCTACGGGAGGCTCGACTGCGCGTTCAACAACGCAGGGATCCACAAGCAGTTCGTGTCCACCACCGAATTCACGGTCGAGGAATGGGACGAGATGATCAACGTCAACCTCAAGAGCGTCTGGCTGTGCATGAAGTACGAGATCCCCCAGATGCTCCGGGCTGGCCGCGGCGCCATCGTCAACACCTCCTCGGCCGCCGGGCTCGTCGGGGCGCCGAGCAACCCGGCCTACCCGGCCAGCAAGCACGGCGTCGTGGGGCTGACGAAATCCACCGCGCTCGAGTTCGCGCGGAAAGGGATCCGGGTCAACTGCGTCTGCCCGGGCCCGATCCGGACCGGCATGAACGAGGCCCTGGCCGCGGCCAGCCCGGGTATCGTCAAGGCGATGGACCAGAAGGTGCCCATGGGGCGGATCGGCGAACCGGAGGAGGTGGCCGCGGCCGCGATCTTCCTCTGCTCCGACGAGGCGTCCTACATCACCGGGCACGCCCTGCCCGTCGACGGGGGCATCGTGGCGGACTGACACGCGATCCGTCCCCCGCGGCCGGGGCTGCCGGGGCGGGGGGCGCCAGGACAGGGGAGATCGGACATGAACACAGAGTACCGTATGCTCATCGACGGAGAGCTGTGCGAGGCCTCCACGAAGGAAACGGCGGAAGTCGTCAACCCCGCCAACGGCGCCATCGTCGGACATGCGCCCAAATGCGGGGCGGAGGATGTGGCCCGCGCGGCCGAGGCGGCGCACCGCGCCGCCCCCGGGTGGGCCGAGACGTCCCCGACCGAACGGGCGGCGCTGTTCTTCCGGATGGCGGAGCTTCTCCGCCGGCACCGCCGGGAGTGGGCCAGGCTCGAAACCATGCAGTACGGCGGGCCCATTTTCAAAACCCTCAATTTCGACATGGTCTTCGACGCGGAGCACTTCGAGTTCATGGCGGGCGTCGCGAGGGCCGTCACCGGGAGGACCCTGCCCGTCGGGCCGCAGGCCATCTCCATGACCCTCCGCCAGCCCCTCGGGGTCGTCGGCCTGATCACCCCCTGGAATTTCCCCCTGGTCACGGCGATTTCCAAAATAACCCCGGCCCTGATGATGGGGAACACGGCCGTGGTCAAGCCCGCTTCGACCGCCCCGCTGACGGTCCTGAAGCTGGGGGAGCTCGCCGTCGAGGCCGGCTTCCCGCCGGGCGTGCTCAACATCGTATCCGGCCCCGGCTCCACCGCGGGCGAGGCCATCGTCCGCCACCCGCACGTCGCCAAGATCAACTTCACGGGGGATTCCGAGACGGGCAAGCGCATCCTGGCGCTGGCGGCCGCCGCCGTCAAGCCGGTCGCCTGCGAGCTGGGGGGCAAGAACGCCTTCATCGTGATGCCCGACGCGGACATGAAGGCCACGGTCGAGGGCGCCGTCTGGGGCGGCTTCTTCAATTCCGGGCAGAACTGCGGCGCTTCGAGCCGCTATCTCGTGCACGATTCCGTCTACGACGCCTTCGCCGAACAATTCGTGGCCGCCGCGAAACGGCTGCGCGTGGGGGACCCCCTGGACCCGTCCACCATGATCGGGCCGGTCGCGTACAAGGGGCACCGGGACGGCATCGAACGATTCGTCGAACGGGCGAAGCGGTCCGGCCTGAAGCTGCTTCTCGGGGGGGAGCGGCCCGACACTCCCGAGACCAGGGACGGGTACTTCGTCGCCCCCACGATTTTCGGCGACTGCGACCCGAAGTCCGAGATCATGCAGGAGGAGGTCTTCGGCCCCGTCGTCGCCCTGGCCCGGTTCCGTACGCCCGAGGAGGCCGTGGAGATCGCCAACGACTCGCGCTTCGGGCTGTGCGCGTCGATCTGGACGAGGGACATCCGCCAGGGGCTCGTGATGACCAAGCAGCTGCAGGTGGGGACCGTGTGGCTCAACCAGCACCTGTCGATCGTGTTTGAATGCCCCTGGGGCGGCTGCAAGGAGTCGGGGCACAGCAAGGAAAACTCCATCATGGTCCTCGACGAATACAGCATGATGAAGAACGTGTGGATCGACCTGGCCGGGACGCCGGCCACCCCCTGGCGGGGGGAGTTCGACTAGGCGGGGGAAACCCGCCCGGTGCACAATTTTACTAATTGGGGTACGCTCGACGCGCATGGATGAAGGATTGGAAACGACGGCGCCCGATACGGGGCGGAAACTGCTGGGCCTCCGGGACGCCGTGCAGCGGTGTGTGCGGCCGGGGATGCGGCTGCATCTTGCGGCTGGCATCGGCGGGCCGAGTGCCGTCATCTGCGAAATCATCCGCCAATACCGGGGGCGGGACCCCGGATTCACCCTGATCCAGAGCACCGTCACGGGGCACGCGCTCAACCTGGTCCACACGGGCCTGGTCGCCCGGCTCATCTGTTCGGTCTGCGCCCAGATATCGGCGTCCGGACGCCCCAGCCGGGTCGTCCGGCAGGCCCTGGAGCGGGGGCGGGTCCGGATGGAGAACTGGACGCTCTGTTCGCTGCAGCAGCGGCTGATGGCCGGCGCTTTCGGCCTGCCCTTCATGCCGACCCGGTCCGTCCAGGGCAGCGGCATGGCCGCCGACAACGAGGCGGCCTTCAAAACGGTGGAGGACCCCTTCGGGTCCGGGGCCCGCGTCGGGCTCGCCGGCGCCCTGGCGCCCGATATCTCCGTCGTCCACGGCTGCGTTGCCGACTGTGACGGCAACACCATCCTGGCGGCCCCCTACGGGGAGGACGTCTGGGGCGCCCTGGCCAGCCGCGGCGGCGTCCTGGTCACGGTCGAGCGGGTCGTCCCCACCGAGTACATCCAGCGATACGCGGCCCTGGTGAAGATCCCCGCCTATGCCGTGCGGGCCGTGGTGGAGGCGCCGCTGGGGCTGCACCCGTTTTCCATGGCCAATCCCGGCATCCGCGGCATGAGGCCCTACGAGAAGGACGTGGATTTTCTCGACGCCCTCTACGGGGCCGCCGCGAGCGACCGGGAGCTCGATGCCTGGATCGACGACTGGGTCCTCGGATGCGGCGACCACGCCGGATACCTCCGCAGGCTCGGCAAGGGCAGGATCGCGGGACTCCGAAGCAGGGCCGTCGAGGCCCCGGACGGCCCCGCCCCGGCGCCTGCGGCCTCGACGCCCGAGGAGATGATGCTGGTGGCGCTCTCCCGCGAAATCGCCGGCAGCGTAGGGACCAACGGGCACAAGACGGTGCTGGCCGGGGCGGGGCTGGCCGCGACCGCGGCGTTTCTGGCCTATTTCCGCCTCGGACCCGGCGGGTTCGAACTGGCGACGGGCAACGGGCAGATCGGCTACACGCCCGTCGCCGGTGCATCCATCCTCGCCAGCGAGGCGAACGTCCGGACGTCGAAGATGCTGACCGACACCGTCACGCTGCAGGGGGTCGTCGTCGGGGGCGCGGGCAACCGGTGCCTCTCTGTCCTGGGCGCGGGCCAGACGGACCGGTACGGCAACATCAATTCCACGGTGACGTCCGACGGCCGGTTCCTCGTAGGAAGCGGCGGCGTCAACGACGCCCTCAACGCGCGCGAGGCGATCCTGTGCCTGAAGCAGTCCAGGGACCGTTTCGTCGACCGTCTGGCCTACGTGACCGGGTGCGGCGGGGCCGTCTCGACCGTCGTGTCGACCATGGGCGTTTTCCGAAAGCCGAGTCCGGAGGACGAGCTGCACCTTATGGCCTGCTTCCCCGATTCCGGGGGCCGCAGCCTGCAGGAGAGGATCGGCGAGATTCGAAACCATTGCGGGTGGGAGCTCAAGACCGCGCCGGTCGTCCGGGAGGTCCCCGGGCCCGACCCGGAGGAGCTCGCGCTGCTCCGGCGCCTGGCGCCCTGAACGGGCGCCGGTGCGGGCGTCGGCCGCGGGGCAAGCGCCGCAGTAAAGACAAGAGGTGGCTATGAGTGGTGGACCGCTGGAAGGCATGCGGGTTATTGAATGCGCCGGGTACCTCAGCGCGCCGACGGCATGCTACATGCTGGGCGACCTGGGGGCCGAGGTCATCAAGATAGAGGACCGGATCAAGGGGGACCCCTCCCGGGGGACATCGGCCGTCTTCGGCTCCTCCATGATGCTGGCCAACGGAGAGAACATCCTCTTTGAGACCGCGAACCGGAACAAGAAGAGCATGACGCTCGACCTGAAGAAGGACAAGGGCCGGCAGCTTCTGTACGAGCTGGTTTCCAAGGCCGACGTCTTCTGCACGAACTTCACGCAGAAGGCCATCCGGAAGCTCGCCATCGATTTCGAGACCCTGAAGCGGTACAACCCGAAGCTGATCTACGGGCTGGCCACCGGGTACGGGCTGGCCGGGCCCGAAAGCAGCCGCCGCGCCTTCGACAGCGTCGCGCAGGCCCGCTCGGGGATCATGTACGCGCTCGGCGGGGAGCCGGACGCGCCGCCGGCGCAGATCGGCGGCCCCGTGTTCGACCAGATGACGGGCACGCTGCTGGTCTACGGGATCCTGGCGGCCATGGTCGCCCGCGACAGGCAGGGCGTCGGGCAGCAGGTCGAAGTGTCCCTGCTCGGGTCGGGGATCCACCTGCAGGCCTACAACCTCAATACGGCCCTGCTGCGCGGGCGCCAGATCCCGAGGCCCTCGAGGCGCTCCCTGAAGAATCCGATGGCCAACCACTTCGAGTGCGCCGACGGGGAGTGGCTGCTGCTTTCCGAGCCGCAGGCCGACCGCTTCTGGCCCGCCTTCTGCCGAGCCCTCGGCGTCGGCCACCTGGAGAAGGACCCGAAATACTGCGACGCGGCCCGCCGGCGCGAAAACTTCCGGGAGCTGCTCGACATCCTCGAGGGGGTTTTCAAAACAAAAACGCGCCGGGAGTGGATGGAGCGGCTCGACACGGAGGGGGAGGGCATCGCCTACTCCCCCGTGCTGCGCCCGACCGACCTCGCCGACGATGCCCAGGCGCTCGAGAACGGCTACATCACCGAGATCGACCACCCCTCCCTGGGGCCGGTCAAGATGGTCGGCAACCCGGTCCGCTTCTCCGGGACGCCCGTCGTCGTCGACGGGTATGCGCCCTGCTTCGGCCAGAACACCGAGGAGGTTTTGCTCGACGTCTGCGGCTACGACTGGGACAGGATTCAACAACTGAAGGACGAGGAGGTCCTATAGACCTGCCGCCGCCCCGGTTTGCCGGGCGGCGGACAGCCAACGGGAGTGTACGATGGAATACACGGTGAGAAACAAGCGGTTGGACGAAGAGTCGTTCCTCAAAATGCGCGGGCCCGTCCTCAAACTGTGGCCGACGGGTGCCGAGGTGGATCTCGACGAGGCGGTCGCCTACCAGAGGGCGCTGCCCGAATCGAAGAACTGGCACAAACTGGCCCGGAAACTCGCCCGGGAAGGGCGCACGGCCATATTCCCCAGGGCGGGCACGGGGATGCTCGAGGACCAGATCAGCCTCTCGAGGAAACTCGAGGCGTCGGGCGTCCCCTTCATCCCGGTCACCACCGACAGCTACACGCGCCAGCTCGAGTTCGAAAAGGTGGACGGCCTCCTGGCGGAGATGCGCCGCACGGGCAGGAACCTGCTCAACGGCTTTCCCCTGATCAACTACGGGGTCCGGTCCACGCGGAAGCTCGTCGAGAGCGTCTCGGTGGGCGCCTTCAACCCCAGGCTTTCCCTGAAATCCTACAAGATCGCCACCGAGATATCCTTCGCCGCGGGCATGACGGCCATCGCCGCGTGCCCGTTCATCTCCTGGGCCGCCTACGAAAAGGACGCCACGCTGGAGCATTCCATGGCCACCAACCAGTACGTGCACCGGCTGATCGGCTACTACGCCGACCGCGGGATCACGATTTCCACCGACAACCACGGCTGGATCCTGACCGGGATGCAGCCGATGACGGTCAACCTCGCCACGACGATCGCCGACGCCGTCATGGTCGCCGAACAGGGAGGCAAAAGCATCACGTCGGTCGTCCACCTGATGGGGAACATGGCGCAGGACCTGGCCTGGATGCGCGTCACCCCCCGGCTGATGCGGGAATACCTCGACCGCCTCGGGTACGCCGATGTCGAGATCGCCGGCGTGTTCGCGCAGCACACGCCGCTGTTCCCCATGCCGCAGGGGATGGGCGGCGCGTTCGCCTTCCCGAACTACACGGCGGTGGTCGCCGCCCTGGGCAACGCCGAGGCCGTGTCGGTGCGGACCATCGACGAGGCGCTCGGGATCCCCAGCGAGGAATCGCACGCGCTGAGCTACGAATCGACCAACTGGCTGCTCAACGTCATCCGCGGCCAGAAGATCCGCCTCGAGATGAAGGAGGTGGACGCCGAAGCGGCCATCGCCGAGGCGGAGATCCGGGCGCTCGTCGACAAGATCCTTGAAACGGGGGACGGGGACGTCATCGTCGGGTGCCTCCGGTGCGTCGAGGAGGGATTCCTCGATTCCACCTTCAGCCCCAACCGGCAGGTCCGGGACCAGGTGATGGGCGTCAAGGACAGCCGCGGCGCCATCCGGTGGAAGGAATTCGGCAACCTCCCGCTCCCGGCCGAAGTCAAGGAGTTCCACCGCGAAAAGGTCGCCGAGAGGGAGAAGGCCGAAGGCCGCGTGATGGATTACGACGCCGTCGTGCAGGATTTCTGGGCCTTCAGCAAGGGCCGGCTGGTCGGGAAACCGGAATAGAGAACAACTGTCCGGGGTGCGGCCCCCGCGGCGGCCCCGACGCTGCATGGAAGGAGAACCACTACAGTGACAAACCCAACCGTCATCACGGGCACGGTGGGCAAGGACGCCCACGTCATCGGTACCAAGATCCTGTCCCGGGCCCTTCGGGAGAGCGGATTCAACGTCGTGGAACTGGGGATCCTGACGCCCCCGGAGGAGTTCGTCCAGGCCGCGGTCGAGCACAAGGCGGCGGCCATCCTGATGAGCTCGCTCTACGGGATGGGCGCAAACGACGTCCAGGGGTTCAAGGACATGTGCGTGCAGGCGGGCCTGGGCGACGTGCTCCTGTACATCGGCGGGAACCTCACCGTCGGCAAGCACGACTTCCGGGAGGCCGAGGAGACCTTCAAGAAGCTGGGGTTCGACCGCGTCTACCCGCCGGCCTCCGACGTCAAGCAGGCCATCGCGGACCTGCGGGCCGATCTTGCGGCCAGGGGAAAGGCCTCGTAATGACCGGGCGCGAGCGGATGCTCCGGGGCTACCGCGCCCTGGACCTGACCGACGAAACGGGGTTTTTCTGCGGCAAGATCCTCGCCGAACTGGGTGTGGACGTGATCAAGGTCGAGCGGCCGGGCGGCGATCCCTCCCGGGAGTCGGGCCCCTTCTGGTCCGGCGCACGAGGCCCCGAGAAAAGCCTCTACTGGTTCGCCTACAACGCCAGCAAGCGGGGCATCACGCTCGATCCGGGGCGGCAGGAGGGGGCGCGGCTTTTCCGGGAGCTGGTGCGGACGGCCGATTTCGTGCTCGAGTCCTACGCGCCGGGCGAGTCCTCTGCCCCGGGGCTCGACTACGAGGAGCTGGCCCGGATCCGCCCGGACATCATCCTGGCGTCGATCACGCCCTTCGGCCGGACGGGGCCCTACAGCCGGTACCGGGCGACGGACCTGACCGTCATGGGGATGTCCGGGGAGCTGTTTCTGACCGGCGAGGCCTCGCGGCCCCCGCTGAACATCAGCCTGCCCCAGGCGTGCCTGCACGCCGGGTCGGACGCGGCTGTCGGCTGCATGATCGCCCACCACCACAGGAGGAGGACGGGGCAGGGGCAGCGCGTCGACGTCTCCCTGCAGCAGAGCGCCGCGTGGTTTTTGGCCCAGACCATCCCCCACTGGGAGCTCGACCGGCTGATCCTGGGCCGGGTGGGCACCTACCGCACCAGCAGCCGGGGCACCCTGCAGCGGCAGGTCTGGCCGTGCCGCGACGGGTTCATCTTCTTCTTCATGATCGGGGGCCAGCAGGGGGCCAAGACCGGCTACCAGCTCGTCCGGTGGATGCAGGAGGAGGGGATGGCCGACGATTTCCTGGCGGCCTACCGGTGGGAGGAGTTCGACATGGCCACGGCGACGCAGGAGCTGATCGACAGGATCTCGCGGCCGATCGCGGCGTTTTTCCTGACGCGGACCAAGAAGGAGGCCCTCGAAGCCGCCGTGTCCCGAAATATCTCCATCTGCCCGCTCATGGGCAACCGGGACCTGCTCGACGACCCGAACCTGGCCGCGAGGCAGTTCTGGATGCAGCTCGAGCACCCGGAGCTCGGGACGGCCGTCCCGTACCCGAGGCGGTTCGTCCGGTCTTCGGCCAACGAGACGGCGACCCGCTCCCGGGCCCCCCGCGTCGGCGAGCACAACAGGGAAGTCTACGGCGAGCTGGGGCTCGGGCCGGAACAGCTCGCCCGGCTCGAGGAAGCCGGCGTCATCTGAAAGCAATCCAATACCGGAGGGAGATCCGCATGAGTGTCCGCGCAAGATATGAAAAGCTCCTCGAACCCGGGCGCATCGGGCCGGTCGTGACCCGGAACCGGATCCTCAAGTCGGGCGCCGGCATGTTGATGTGGCACGAGCAGGACCTGCACATGCGCCCGGAGGTCCTGGCCTTCTACGAGGGGATCGCGCGCGGGGGCGTCGGCCTGCTCATCGTCGAGTCGCCGACGGTGGATTACCCCCGAGGCGTGCGCTGGAGGGAGCGGTACCGGATCGACGACGACCGGTACATCCCGGGGCTGGCCGAGCTGGTCGGGGTCATCCACAAACACGGCTGCCCCACCTTCATGCAGATGAACCACGACGGCCCCTGGGAGGTCCGGCTCCCGTTCGTGCCGGAGCCGATGTACGACGGGCCCCCCATCGGGGCGTCCGCCGTCAGTTTCACCGGGGGCGCCGCGGACTTTCACAAGGTGCCGCCCCACCCGCTTTCCGTCGGGGAAATCCAGGAGATCGTCGAAAAGTTCGCCGCCGCGGCCCTGCGGGCGCAGAAGGCGGGCTTCGACGGGGTGGACATCAACGCCGCCAGCAGCCACCTGCTGCACAACTTCCTGTCCCCCTTCTTCAACCGCCGCGGGGACGCCTACGGCGGAAGCGTCGAAAACAGGGCCCGTTTCGCCGTCGAGGTCGTCCGGGCGATCAAGAAGCGCGCCGGGGAGGACTTCCCCGTCTCGGTCACCATCAACGGCATCGAAATGGGCCAGGGAATCGGGGTGGACGACAGCCGGTGCCTGACGCCCCGGGACAGCCGGGAGATCGCACGGTTTTTGGAGGCAGCGGGCGCCGACGCCATCCAGGTCCGGAGCCACTTCCTCGGCTTCCACGTGGGCGCCTACCTTCCCGACCTGCTTTTCTATCCCGAACCCCCGATCCCGCCCGCAAGCTTCCCGGACGTGTACGATGCGTCCGACCGGGGAGTCGGGGCCAACATCCCCGGTGCGGCCGGCATCAAAAGCGCCGTGTCCATCCCCGTGGCCACCGTGGGCCGGCTCGACGCGGATCTCGGCGAGCGGGCCATCCGGGAGGGGAAGATCGATTTTGTCGCGATGACGCGGCGGCTGCTGGCCGACCCGGACTACCCCAGGAAGATCGCCGAGGGGCGGCCCGAGGACATCCAGCCCTGCACGGGCTGCGACAACTGCCTCGGCAGCCGGCGCTGCCGCATCAACGGCCTGCTCGGCACGCCGTACAACACCATAGAGCGGGCCGGGAAGAAAAAGAAGGTCCTCGTCATCGGCGGCGGGCCGGCGGGGATGTCCGCGGCCAGGGTTTCGGCGCTCCGGGGCCACGAGGTGACCCTTTACGAGAAGTCCTCCCGGCTCGGCGGGCTGCTGCCTGTCGCGTCGATCGTCAAGGGGAACCGCCCGGAGGACCTGGGGCTCATCATCCGCTACTTCTCCCGTCAGCTCGACAAGCTCGGGGTGCGGCTCGAGCTCGGGAAGGAGGCGGACATGTCCGTCGTCGCCGCCCTGGGGCCTGACGTGGTATTTTTGGCCGCGGGCGGCACGAGCGCCGTCCCGGACATCCCGGGCATCGACCACCCCAAGGTCGTCAGCGGCGCGGCGCTGCACCGGAGGCTGAAACTCGCCCTGAAGTTCATCGGGCCGGATACGCTGCGGCTCCTGACGCGGCTCTACATGCCCCTGGGCAAAAGGGTCGTCATCATCGGCGGGGCCATCCAGGGGTGCGAGCTCGCCGAGTTTCTCGCCTGGCGGGGGCGCGAGGTCACCGTGGTCGACACCGACGAGACGCTGGGCGGCGGGATGGTCGACGCGATGATGGACTGCCTGTTCCACTGGTTCCGCAAGAAGGGGGTCCGGCTCGTCGGCGGCGTCCGGGAGTACGTCCGGATCGACGGGCGGGGCCTGACCATCATCGACCGGGACGGGAGGGAAGAGACCCTCGAGGCCGACAGCATCGCCACTGCGCTGCCGCTGTCGCCCAACAACGAGCTGCTCGAAAGGCTCAGGGAGACGGTGCCCGAGGTCTACGCCGTCGGGGACTGCAACGAGCCCCTTTTGATCGCCGACGCCATCGGGACGGGATTGCGCACCGCCCGGGAGGTGTAGGCGGCCGGGAGCGGGCACAGACTGCTGAGGCGGATGTATGGACACCAAAGTTTTTTCGGATCTCAAGATCGCGGCGTTCAGCTGGGCCATGGTGGGGCCCCTGACGCTGAAGTTCTTCGCCGACTACGGGGCGACGGTTGTCCGGGTGGAAACGAGCCGGCGGCCCTGCGTCACCCGGACGTCGGCGCCGTTCAAGGACAACGTCCCGGGCATCAACCGGAGCGGGTATTTCAACCATTTCAGCGCCAACATGATGAGTGTGTCCCTCGACATGAAAAGCCCCGGGGGCCGGCAGGTCGCCAGGGAGCTCGTCGCCTGGTCCGACGTCGTGATGGAGAATTTCACCCCCGGCGTCATGGATGCGTGGGGCCTCGGCTACGAGGAGCTCGAGAGGATCCGGCCCGGCATCATCCTGGTGCGCCAGAACGGCTTCGGGACCGAGGGGCCGTACAGGAACCTGGCGGCCTTCGGGATGATCCTGGCGGCCGTCGCCGGGATACCGAACTACATCGGCTGGCCCGACGGGGGGCCCCTGCCCGTCGGCGTGGGCGCCTACACCGACTGCATCAGCCCGCGGTTCGCCTCGGCCGCCCTCATCGCGGCGCTCGAGTACCGCGACCGCACCGGGGCAGGCCAGCTCATCGACCTGGCGCAGTTCGAAACGGCCCTCTACTACCTTCTGCCCGGCATTCTCGACACGGCCGCCAACGGCCGCGAGCCCGTGCGCAGCGGCAATGCGGTCGCCTACGCCGCCCCGCACAACGTCTACCCCTGCAAGGGGGAGGAGCGCTGGTGCACCATCGCCGTAACCGGCGACACCGAGTGGCGGGCGCTGTGCCGGGCCGTCGGGCGGCCGGAGCTGGCCGACGACCCGCGGTTCGACACGCTCGAGCACAGGAAGGAGAACGAGGCCGCCCTCGACGCCGCCCTGGGGGAGTGGACCGCCGGGCGGAGCCCCGAGGAGGTCATGACGGTGCTGCAATCGGCGGGGGTCGCGGCCGGGATCGTCTCGAACGCCGCCGACGTGTTCGAGGATCCCCAGCTGCGCCTTCGGGGTCTTTTCTGGCCCATGCAGCACAGCGAGATGGGGGAGTTCACCCACCTGGGGGCCAGCATGGTCCTCGGGAAGACGCCGGCGCAGGCGGCGGCCCCGAGCCCGTGCCTGGGGGAGCATACCGAGTACGTTCTTACCAAGATCCTGGGCAAGACCGACGAGGAATTCGTCGAGCTTCTTGCCGCGGACGCGCTTACATAACGCCAAGGAGGCATCATGGATTTGGAGTTCATCCAGTACGAGAAAGAGAAGCAGGTGGCCTTCGTCACCCTGAACCGGCCGGACCGGCTCAACGCCATAGGCCCGGAAATCTACCGCGACTGGACCGCCGCGCTCGACGAGGCCGAGGCCGACGATGACGTCAAAGTCATCGTCTTCAAGGGCGCGGGCAAGGCCTTCAGCGCCGGCGCCGACCTCACGGGCGTGGGGTACGTCTACGGCATGAAGGATCCGAAGCCCGGGGACAGGGGGAAGCAGCGCATCCCCCTGAGGGTCAAGTTCGAGTTCGACCGGCGCGTCTTCCTGGATTTCCACAGGAGGATTCTCTTCTGCAAGAAGCTGACGATCGCGCAGCTGCACACCTACTGCCTCGGCATCGCGTTCAACATCATCTCGCACTGCGACATGATCATCGCCAGCGAGGACTGCCAGATGGGGCACGTCGAGGAGCGCCTCGGCCAGGGGGGCATGACGCTGACCCCCATCATGATCCTGCGCTGCGGATTCACGCGGGCCATGGAGCTGTGTCTGACCGGCCGGAGATTCAACGGCAAAAAAGCGGCCGAATACCAGCTGATCAACAAGGCCGTCCCCGCCGAAAGGCTCGACGAGGAGGTCCGCGGCCTGGCGCACGGGCTTTGCCTCCATCCCAAGGACGGCATCGCCGTGGGAAAGGCGATGCGGGAGATGATCTACACGACCATGGGCATCGACCGCGGCCTGGTGGACCACTACATCATGCACACGCTGCAGACGAACAGGGTGCTCGACGAGGGCGAGGTCAATTTCTTCAAGATGCGAAGGGACAAGGGCGTGCGGGAGGCGGCCCACGAGAAGCACGACATCTTCAAGGTGCTCGACCATTTCGACGACTGAGACGGGGCGGGCTTGTGCCCGGCGCGGGAACCCATCGGGGAGGGCAGCGGCATGGATGCGGCGGTAGTGCTGGCGGAGAACGTCGCCAGGACCAGGTTCGAGGATCTTTCCGGCGAGGTCGTCGAGGCGACCAAAAAGGAGATCCTCGACCTTCTGGGCGTGGCCCTGGGCGGGGCCGGGCAGCCGGGCGCCGCCCACGTCCGCGACCTGGTCCTCGGCTGGGGCGGCAGGGAGGAAAGCAGCGTCATCGGAAGCCCCCGGAAGCTGCCGGCCCCGAACGCGGCGCAGGCCAACGCCACCATGGCGCATGCGCTCGATTTCGACGACGTCCACGAGGAGGCCGTCGTGCACCCCGGGATCGCGGCCATTCCCGCGGCGATGGCCGTGGCCGAGGCCCGGCCGAACGCCGGCGGGCGGGAGCTGATCACCGCCACGGCCCTGGGAGTCGACATGATGTGCCGGCTGGCCCTGGCGACCACGCCCGGGAAAAACCCCATCGATCTCGGCTGGCACCTGACCTCCCTGTTCGGGTACATGGCATCGGCGGCCGTCGCGGCCAGGGTCCTCGGGCTGCCCGGGGCGAAGATCGCCGACGCCATCGGGATCGGCTACCACCAGTGCGGGGGCAACGGCCAGTGCGTCAAGGACGGCGCCCTGACCAAGAGGCTCGGGCCGGGGTTCGCGGTCCGGGGCGGCGTCACCGCGGCGCTTCTGGCCGCCTCCGGCGTCACCGGGTCGACCAACAGCCTCGAGGGCGAATGGGGGTTCTACCGGCAGTACATGGACGGGGATTACAGCCGGGACATACTGCTCGAGGGCCTGGGGAAACGGTTCGAAGGCGTTCGCGTCGCCATCAAGCCCTACCCCTGCTGCCGGGGCGTCCACCCCGCCATTGACGCGGGGCTGGCCCTGGCCCTCGAAGACGGGGTCGCGCCCGGCGATATCCGGGAGATCGTCCTGGCCGTCACCGACGCACACCTGGCGCTGCTGTGCACGCCCGAGGACGCCAAGAAAGCCCCCAGAAGCCCGGTGGACGCCCAGTTCAGCATTCCCTGGGGCGTCGCCTCGGCCCTGGTCGGCCGGCGGGTCGGGCTCGACGATTTCACCCCCGCGGCGATCGGAAACCGCGAGGTTCTTGAAATCACCGGGAAGATGCGGCTCGAAGTGGACAACGCGCTGAGCAGGCCCGGCCCGGACCCGACCCGGGTGCAGGTCGTCACCGTAGGCGGGAAGGTTTTCGAGCGGGTGGTCCGGTCGCCGCTCGGCAGCCTCGAACGGCCGATGTCGTTCGAGGACTGCGCCGGAAAGTTCCGGGACTGCGCCCGGGCTCTCGATCCGGAGCGGGTGGAGAGGATCATCCGGATGGTCGGGCGGCTCGAGCAGATGGAGGATATCCGGGAAATGATCGCACTGCTGACCTAGGGGAAGGCGGGCGGCGCGGGTTCGGGCCGCATGGTCAATCGTACATCCAATCATCAAGGAGGCAGTTGTATGGGTAACGCGTTGAGCGGGAAAGTAGCGTTTGTCACGGGGGCGGCCGCAAAGAGGGGCATGGGACGGGCGGTTGCCCTGCGGCTGGCCGAAGAAGGCGCCGACGTGATGGTCACCGACAAGTTCGCCCGCCCCAAAAGTGCATGGGCGGGGGACGAGGGGTGGGGGGGCCTCGAGGACGTCGTCAGGGAAATCGAGGCTCTGGGCCGTAAGGCCGCCTCTGCCGTGGCGAGCGTCGACAACCTGGCCGAATGCGAGGCGGCCGTCCGGGCCGCCGTCGGGAAGCTGGGCCGGATCGACATCCTGGTCAACTGCGCGGGAACGCGCGGGCCCGTGGGCGTCAACATCGTCGACGGCGACGAGAAGGACTGGCGGATGCTTTTCGACGTCAATTCGATCGGCACGATGATTGTCTCCAAGGCCGTCGGCAAAGAGCTGATCCGCCAGAACCAGGGGGGCAAGATCGTCCACATCGCCTCGGCGGCCGGCAAGCTCCCCTGCCCCGGAAGCGCCGCCTACGCGGCCTCGAAGTGGGCCGTCATCGGCATTACCCAGGCCCTGGCCATGGAGCTGGCCCCTTACAAGATCAACGTCAACTCGATCAACCCCGGTTTCTTCGCCACGAACCTGCGCGACGAGGACGCGACCCTGCACAGCCGGGAGAAGGGGATCTCGATCGAGGAGTTCCGCAAAGACGAGTACAGGATGCTGGCCGGCATGGTGCCCCTGAAGCGGATGGGCACGGTCGAGGACATCGCCAACCTCGTCTTCTTCCTGGTCACGGACCAGTCGGACTACCTGACGGGCGTGGACGTCAACATCACGGGCGGCACCCTGATGCACTAGGGCCCCCCGTGCGGGGCGGAGGATTGCGCGATGCTACTGGAAAACAGAGTGGCGGTCATTACGGGCGGCGCCAGCGGCATGGGCCGGGCCATGGCCCTGAAATTTGCGGCTGAAGGCTGCGACGTCGTCGTCAACGACATCCAGGAGGAGAAGGCGGCGGAAGTCGCCGGCGCGATCCGGGCGTCCGGGCGCGGCGCCGTCGCGGTCCGGGCCGACGTGTCCCGGGGGGAGGACATCCGGTCCCTGGTCGACCGGGCCGTGGAGGCATTCGGGAAAATCGACATCCTGGTCACCAATGCCGGGGCGGCCGGCGGGGCCGACCTGGAGCACTCCGACGAGCAGGAGTGGGACCGGGTGATGGCGCTCAACCTCAAGGGCGCCTTCCTGCTGTGCAAGGCCGCCGTCCCACACATGAAGGAGCGGCGCTACGGCAAGATCATCATGGTGTCCTCCATGGGCGCCGTGCGGCCGTCGATTTCGGTGCTGGCCTACCACAGCGCGAAAGCCGGCGTCCTGGGGCTGATGAAGAACCTCGCGTTCGAGCTGGCCCCCTTCGGCATCTACGTCAACTGCATCGTGCCCGGGCCGATCGAGACCCCCTTCTGGGATCCGCTCTCGGCCGGCATGTCCGAGGAGAAGAAGCGGGCGTTCCTCGATGCGCTGGCGAAGAAGGAGGTCCCGCTCGGCCGCATCGGCAAGCCGGAGGACATTGCGGGGCCGGCGCTGTTCTTCGCCTCGGAACTGTCGTCCTACGTCACCGGCCAGGTGCTGTGCGTCGCCGGCGGCCAGCCCGGCATCACCACGGACATGACCTTCATCTCCGCCCCGGAGAGCCGCAGCTACCGGTAGCGGTTTCCGCCGGGCCCTCCCGCGGTTTCCGCCGGGCCCTCCCGCGGTTTCCGCCGGGCGCCCGTGTTGCCGTAATCGATCCGCGGGAAATACCTGCGCCGGCCCGTCGACCGGAAGGCGCCTACAAAGCGCATTCCGACGGGGAAACAGAGCTCATGCATGCGCCCTCAACAAGGGCACAATCTGCACGGACGCCCGACCGTCGCCATAGGGATTATGCGCCAGGCTCATTGCCTGATACTCGGCCTTGTCGGCCAGCAAATGGTTGGCCGCGTTCGATATCGCGTCGACGTCCGTCCCAACAAGCCGTACCGTTCCGGCT
>Ga0123332_1000540_pt1 | contig 38048 bp, 32 predicted proteins | sample BioC12SIPDNA_4_FD_89958 | JGI IMG/M metagenome (GOLD analysis project Ga0123332, IMG submission 89958) | Anaerobic biogas reactor microbial communites from Washington, USA - Biogas_R2_A C12 SIP DNA | ecosystem: Engineered > Bioreactor > Anaerobic > Unclassified | place: Washington, USA... | reverse complement strand
GCGCTCGCGCGGGGGCGATGACGCTTGGTCCCTCGCTGCGCGACGGACCTGCCGCAGCTCTACGTGCGCGACCGCGCGGGGCGCCGTTGCGGTAGGCTCTGCTCATCAGTCGAGAGGTCGGTCGGAGGCCCCGCGCGGTCGGGGCGGTCCCCTGAGGAGGTAGCAGATGTCCTTGGCAGCCACCACCCGCTCCCACAAGCACGTCCTGACGCCGTGGAGCAAGCAGTCCGCCGTGGGCGGCCCCACCTTCGTGCGCGGCGAGGGCTCGTTCCTCTTCGACGAGGCCGGCCAGCGCTACCTCGACCTGTCCGCCGGCCTGGTGTCCACCAACCTCGGGCACGGTCACCCGGGCGTGGTCAAGGCCATCCAGGAACAGGTCGCCAAGCTCTGCTACCTCCCCCCTTCCCTGATCCACGACGTGCGCAGCGAGTTCGCCGCGCTGCTCTCCGAGGTGAGCCCCTGGAGCGAGGGCGCCCGCACCTTCTTCACCACCGGCGGCGGCGAGGCGAACGAGGACGCCATCAAGATGGCTCGCATGCTCACCGGGCGCCACAAGGTGCTGGCCGCCTACCGCTCGTTCCACGGCTCGGCGCCGGGCGCCGGCACGCTCACCGGCGAGGACCGCCGCTGGGCGAACGAGCCAGGCCTGCCGGGCATCGTGCACTTCTTCGCGCCCTACCCCTACCGCAGCCCGTTCTTCACCGACGACCCGGTGGTCGAGACGCAGCGCGCGCTCGACCACCTCGAGCAGGTGATCACCTTCGAGGGCGCGAAGAACATCGCGGCGCTGGTGATCGAGCCGGTGGTGGGCAGCAACGGCGTCATCGTCTACCCCGAGGGCTACTTGGCGGGCGTGCGGCGCCTCACCGAGCAGCACGGCATCGTGCTGGTGTTCGACGAGGTGATGACCGGCTTCGGGCGCGTCGGCGACCGCTTCGCCGCCACGCGCTTCGGCGTCACGCCCGACATGATCACCTTCGCCAAGGGCGCCTCGTCGGCGTACGTGCCGCTGGGCGGGGTGATGGTGCGCGAGGGGCTGGCGCAGCACTTCGACGACGTGGCGCTGATGTGCGGCCACACCTACGCCGGCCACCCCGTATCGATGGCCGCCGGGCTGGCGACCGTCACGGCGCTGCGCGACGAGGGCCTGTTCGAGCGCGCCCGCGAGATCGACCCGGTGCTGAAGGCGGGCCTCGACGAGCTGCAGGCCAAGCACCAGGTGATCGGCGACGTGCGCGGCATCGGCGCCTTCTACACCATCGAGCTGGTCAAGGACCGCGACACGAAGGAGCCGCTCGTGCCCTGGTACGGCGGCGACAACTCGCCGATGGCCAAGCTGCTGGGGGCGCTCCGCAGCAACGGCGTGTACGCCTTCGGGCGCTACAACGTGGTGCTGGTGACCCCGCCGCTCACCGTCGACCTCGACGACCTGAGCATCGGCTTCGAGGGGCTGGACGAGGCGCTGGCCGTGCTGGCCTGAGCGGTCCGACGCTCGCGCTGGCGGCCACGCGCGACCTGCGGCCCCGGTGGGCGGCTCCGGGGGCTGCCGGGGCCGCGTCGCGTCAGGCGCGCTGGGGCCTCAGGCGCCGGCGGGCGCGCCACGGCGGCGCACCACCACGTCCACGAGGATGCTGGTGAGGAGCACGACCGCGGTGGCGATCAGCTGGATGGCGGCGCTGAGGCCCAGGAGCGCCATGCCGTTGACGATGGCGGCGATCACCACGCCGCCCAGCACGGCGTGCAGGGGGTGGCCGCGGCCGCCGAAGAGGCTGGTGCCGCCGATGACGGCGGAGGCCACCACGTAGAGCACGATGGTGCCGCCGTCGAAGCTGGTGGACATCGAGCGCAGCCTCGAGGCGTACACGATGCCGCCGATGCCGGCCGTGAGGGCGGCCAGGGTGAAGGCGAGGGTGCGCACGCGCGCCAGGGCGATGCCGGCGCGGCGCGCGGCCTCGGCGTTGCCGCCGATGGCGTAGACGTAGCGCCCGAAGCGCGTGCGGCCGAGCACGAAGCTCCACAGCACCAGCACCCCGAACACGAGCGGGATCACGTAGGGCATGCCACGCAGCTGGAAGGCGCCCACGCCGCGGTCGGCGTTGGTGACGAGCATCAGCGCCACGCCGGCGGCGGCGGCCGCGCCCACCTTGAGCCAGCTGAAGGCCAGCGGGGGCGCCGCCAGGCCGCTCCTGCGCCGGCGGCCGTCGGCGCGGAAGGTGAACAGCGCGAACAGCGCCACCACCAGCGCCGTGAGCAGCCAGCCGGCGCGGGGCGCGAGCGTGCCGTTGGCGATGGCGTTGATGGTGCGGTCGGGGATGGGGATGGTGCCACCCGCCCCCAGCAGGATGATCATCACCCCCTGCCAGCCGAGCAGGCCGGCGAGGGTGACCACGAACGAGGGTAGCCGCAGGCGGGTGACGAGTGTGCCCTGGAAGAAGCCGATGGCGGCGGTGACCGCCAGCGCGGCGAGGATGGCCGCCCACCACGGCCAGCGCACGGCGGGCTGCACGAGCTCGGTGACGACCACGCCGGCGATGCCGGCCACGAAGCCGAGCGACAGGTCGATCTCGCCCAGCAGCAGCACGAACACCTGACCCATGCCGATGAGCATGAACACCGACGCCTGCACGAGCAGGTTGACCAGGTTGCCGGTGGAGAGGAAGCGGTCGTTGAGGCTCTGGAAGATGACGGCGATGGCGATCGTGCCCAGGATGACCGGGAGCACGCCCGCGCCGTCGAGGCGCAGACGCTGCCGCGGCGCGGGCGCCGGCTCGGCCGGCGCGCCATTGACCTCGGCCTCGCTCACGCCGCCCCCCGCCGACCGGTGGTCATGAGCTCAACCACCTGCTGCACGTCGAGCTCGGCCTTGGGCCCCTCGGCGACCACCTCGCCCAGGCGCATGACGGCGATGCGGTCGGCGACCTCGAAGACGTCGACGAGGTTGTGCGAGATCATCAGCACCGCCAGCCCCTGCTCGGCCAGGCGCGTGACCAGCGCCAGCACCTGGCGCGTCTGCGCCACGCCCAGCGCGGCGGTGGGCTCGTCGAGGATGACGAGCTTGGAGTTCCACATGACCGCCTTGGCGACGGCCACCGACTGGCGCTGCCCGCCCGACAGGGCGGCGACCGGCAGGCGCACCGACTGCACCGTGGTCACGCGCAGGTCGGCCAGGGTGGCCATGGCGGTGCGCTCCATCTCGTCCTCGGCCAGCAGGCCGCCGCGCAGCACCTCGCGGCCCAGGAACATGTTCTGCACCACGTCGAGGTTGTCGCACAGCGCCAGGTCCTGGTAGACGACCTCGATGCCGAGCTGCGCCGCCTCGCGCGGGTTGCGCGGGCGCACCTCGCGTCCCTCCCAGAGCATGGTGCCGTGGTCGGGCTGGTAGGTGCCGGCGATGACCTTGACGGTCACGGACTTGCCGGCGCCGTTGTCGCCCACCAGCGCCGTGACCTGACCGCTGGGGACGCTGAGGTTCACGCCGCGGAGGGCGCGCACGGCGCCGAACTCCTTGCGCACGTCGACCAGGCGCAGCAGCGGCTCGGCGCCGACGCTGCCGCCGGTCCGAGCCGCCTGCGAGGTCACGTCGCTACTGCTCCCCGATGCCCGCCGCGGAGCACTCCTCCTCGAAGCCGGCGCACAGCTCGCCGACGTCGACGAAGCCGTCGGCCACGACCGTGGCGGCCATGTTCTCGGGCGTGACCCAGATGGGCGTGAGGAGGACGGAGGGCACGTCGGTGCCGCCCTCGGTGTCGGGGGTGGCGCCGTTCACGAGGCCGGCGGGCGGTTCCATGCCGGCGCGCAGGAAGAGCGCGAGCGCGGCGGCCGCCTGCGCCTCGAGCTTGATCGACTTGTAGACGGTGCCGCACTGGTACCCGGCCAGCACGTTCTGCAGGCCCTGCAGCGTGGCGTCCTGCCCGGTGGTCGGGAAGGTCTGCGGCGGCACGTTGAGCGTGCGCAGGTAGGAGATCACGGCGTTGGCGTTGTCGTCGTTGGGCGTCACCACGGCGTCGATCTGCTGGTTGCCGGTGTACTGCCCTTCGAAGGTGGTGCGCGCCTGGGCGGGGTCCCAGGTGCCGGCGGGCTCGCCGGCGTTCACGTAGCTGCCGTCCTGGAAGCGCGGCTCCAGCACCTCCATGTAGCCCTGCTTGAACAGGGTGGCGTTGTTGTCGGTGGCGGCGCCGGCCATCACGAGCACCTGCGGCTCCTGCACGCCCCAGGCGGCGATGCAGTCGACCAGGCCTTGGCCGATGAGCCGCCCCACCTGCACGTTGTCGAAGCTGACGTAGTAGGCGCGCGCGCCGCCGAGCGTGAGGCGGTCGTAGTCGATGACGGGCACGCCGCGGTCGGCGGCGTACTGCTCGATGGAGGCGCCGACGCCCGACGAGATGGGGTCGAGCACCAGCACCGTGGCGCCCTGCGTGATGGCGGCCTGCGCCTGGGTCAGCTGGGTGGACTCGCTGCCCTGGGCGTTGTTGATGATGATGTCGGAGTCGGCCAGGCCGGCGGCCTGCAGCGCCTGGCGCAGGAACGGCTCGTCGAAGGCGGTGTAGCGCGCCGAGGTGGTCGTCTCGGGCAGGAGGATGGCGATGGCGCCGCTCCCCTGCGCCGCGACGTCGCTCAGCTGCTCCATGACCGAGAAGTCGGCGGTGAAGGAGTCGACGGCGATCGAGGAGGCGTCCTGGGCGTGGGCGAGGCCGAGGGCGAGGAGCGCCAGTAACGCTAGGCGCCCCACCCGCGATAGCGAACGTAACGCTTCTTGCATGCTGGCCGGCTTTCTCCCTGAGGCTGACGTCCTCGGGCCGGGCCGAGGGGGGCAGGGCGCAGGGGTAGGGGGCTCGGTCCGGTTGCGTGTCCGAGGGGATCAGGGCTCCACCCCGTGGTTTCCCGAAGCGGTGTCAGGGTAGCGCCATGTGAGAAGCAAGTGTGGGCAGGCGTCACTACGAGCACGTTGCGGGCGCCCTGCCGGGCGCCGTGCCGCTCGCGGCGGCTCCCGTGCCTGCCGTAAAGAGGGCGGGGGCGCACCCGGTTGGGTGCGCCCCCGCTTCGCGCGTGGTCGCTCGCGCTACCGGCCCGTAGCGACGGGTCGCTACCGGTCGGTGCCTAGGCGATCAGCTCAGTTGCCGAGCCAGCTCTGGACGAGCTCGGGGTTCTCGGAGATCCACTCGCGGGCGGCCTCGAGCGGCTCCATGCCGTCGAGGATCTTGAGCATCACGGCGCCCATGTCCTCGCCGGTCCAGTTGAAGGCGGAGAGGAAGGCGATGGCGTCGGCCGGGCCGTTCTGCTCGAAGTCCTGGCTGATGAGGGTGTGGATCTGCTCGGCGTCGCCGAACACGCCCTCGGGGTCTTCGAGGTACTTGAGGTCGTAGGCGGCCCACATCCAGTGGGGGCGCCAGCTCGTCACGACGATCGGCTCGTTGCGCGTGATGGCGCGGTCGAGCGCGGCGGCCATGGCGGCGTCGGAGCCGTCGATCAGCACGAAGTCGCTGAGGTCGTAGACGTCGAAGGCGGCGTCGGAGGCGCGCATGAGGCCGGCGCCCGGGTCGATGCCGATGATCTCACCGCCGAACAGGTCGGCGTTGGCGTTGAGCTCGGTGATGCTGTCGACCTCGACGTAGGCCGGCACGGCCCAGCCGATGTCGGCGCCGTCGAGGTTGACGCCCAGGTCGACGACCTGGTCGCCGTACTGCTCCATGTACGCCTCGTGGGTGGCGGGGAGCCAGGCTGCGACGATGGCGTCGAAGTCGCCCTGAGCGAGGCCGGTGAACATGGGGCCGGCGTCGACGGAGGTGAGCTCGACGTCGTAGCCGAGCTCGTCCATCAGCACGGCGGCGACCACGTGGGTCGAGGCGATCTCGGAGTCCCAGAGGACGTAGCCGAGCTCGATGGTGCGGTCTTGGGCGCTGGCGAGGCCGATGGCCAGCACCGCGGTTAGCGCAACGAAAAGGCGCTTCATAGTGGTTCCTCCAAACTTGGAGTGCGAACGAGGGATGGAAAGGGCGCAACATGCACCCTACGGCGCGATAGTTGCGCCTCACTTACACATGACCACTGCGCGGCCGGTTCCGACCGTAGCATGGATTCCACCAGGGTGCAAACCCCGGTCAGCGGACCGTCGACGCCCCCGGCCGCTCGCGGGCGCGCGCCCCTGTTACTCGCGGGCGCGGCGCTGCTGGCGCTTGCCGAGGCTGGCGGTCAGGCGGTCGAGGATGATGGCGAGGATCACCACCGCCAGGCCGGCCTCGAAGCCCTGGCCGACGTTGATGCGCTGGATGCCGCGCAGCACCTCGGTGCCGAGGCCGCGCGCGCCGATCATCGAGGCGATGACGACCATCGACAGGTTGAGCATGATCGACTGGTTGAGGCCCGCCAGCACGGTGGGCATCGCCACGGGGAACTGCACCTTCACGAGCTTCTGCCAGCGCGTCGAGCCGAAGGCGTCGGCCGCCTCGATCAGGTCGGTGGGCACCTGGCGGATGCCGAGGTTCACGAGGCGCACGAGCGGCGGCAGCGCGAACACGAAGGTGGCCACCACGCCCGGCACCAGGCCGATGCCGAAGAACATCACCGCCGGGATGAGGTAGACGAAGGCGGGCATGGTCTGCATGAAGTCGAGCACCGGCCGCATGATGCGCTCGGCGGTGTCGCTGCTGGCCGCCAGGATGCCGAGCGGCAGGCCCACGAGCACGATCAGCAGCTGGGCGGCCACCACCAGCGCCAGGGTGTTCAGGAACGGCGTCCAGAGGCCGATGTTGTCGATGAGCAGGAGCCCGATGGCGGAGAAGAGCGCCAGGCGCCAGCCCGCCAGCCACAGCACCAGCAGCACGATGGCGCCCATGAGCAGGAGCGGCGGCACGGCCTGGAAGCCGCTGAGCAGCGCGCCGATGATGGCGTCGACCACGTCGGCGAAGCCGTCGAAGACGGTGGCGAACTGGCGCTGCAGGTAGCGCACGGCCGTCTCGATCCAGTCGCGGATGGGGACGCGCACGTCAAACACCGGCGCCCTCCTCGCGAGCGACGCCGCTTCCGGCGACCACGCCCCCGTTGCCCGTCTGGCCCGGTTGCGCGAGAGCCGCCAGGATGGCGCCCTTGACGACCACGCCGCGCAGGCGGCCGCGCTCGTCGATCACGCCGATCGGCTTGCTGGCCTCGCTGGCCAGCCCGATGACGCCCTGGAGCGGCTCGTGCATGTCGACGACCACCGCCGGCTCCATGCGCTCGGGGTCGATGCGGTCCCTGGGGGCGTCCGGGTCCTCGAGCTGAGCGCCGAGGCTCTTGGCGGTGACGTAGCCGTGCACGCGGCGCTCGCGGTCGACCACCAGCATGCCCGAGAGGCCGTGGCGGCGCATCTTGGTGCGGGCGGTGTTGGGGCCGTCGCGCAGCAGCGCCGTCTCCTTGACGGGCTGCATGATGTTGGCGGCGGTCAGGACGCTGGCGCGGTCGACGCCCTCGATGAACGCCTCCACGTACTCGTCGGCGGGGTCGGTGAGGATCTCCTCGGCGGTGCCGACCTGCACGACGCGGGCGTCCTTCATGATGGCGATGCGGTCGCCCAGCTTGAGGGCCTCGTCGAGGTCGTGGGTCACGAACACGATGGTCTTGTTGACGCGCGCCTGCAGCTCGATCAGCTCGTCCTGCATCTCGCGGCGGATGAGGGGGTCGAGCGCGCTGAACGCCTCGTCCATCAGCAGGATGTCGGCGTCGACGGCCAGGGCGCGCGCCAGGCCCACGCGCTGCTGCATGCCGCCGGACAGCTCGGCGGGGTAGTACGCCTCCCAGCCCTCGAGGCCCACGAGGGCGGTGGCCTCCAGGGCGCGGCGGCGGCGCTCGTCGGCGCCCACGCCCTGCACCTCGAGGCCGTAGGCCACGTTGTCGAGCACGGTGCGGTGCGGCAGGATGGCGAACTGCTGGAACACCATGCCGCTGAACTTCTCGCGCCGCACCGCGAGGAGCTCGCGGCGGCTCAGGCGCGTGATGTCGAGGCCGTCCACCAGCACCTGGCCGGCGGTGGGCTCGTGCAGCCGGTTGAGGAGCCTGAGCAGGGTCGACTTCCCGCTGCCGGAGAGGCCCATCAGCACGAATGTCTCCCCTTCGTGGATGTCGAGGGACACGTCGTAGACGCCCACGGCGGCGCCGAGCTTCTGGGCGTCGGCCTTGGTGCCGCCCTGGGCGAGGAGCTCGAGGGCCCGCTCGGGGCGCGGCCCGAACACCTTGGAGAGGTCGCGGGCGGCCAGCTTGACGCGCTTGCCCGCGCTCGCGTCGGTGGCGGCGTCGGCTGGGCATTCGGATGCGCTGGGGCGGTCGTCGGGACGTGGGTGGGTTCGCGGGCTCGGTTCCGCGGCGGTCGAGGTTGTCATCGTGAGATCTCCGTAACGGTCTCGGGGAACGGTCAGGTACGTCGGGTTGATGAACCGATTTCGTCAGGGTACAACCCCACCACCCTCGCTGTCACCCTTCTCACGAACATGCGCCCCGCTCGGGGGCGGGGCGCAGGGCGGGTTCTCGCGTGGCTCAGCGGGGTTCCGCGAACACCAGCGTCCAGTAGGTGCCGTCCTCGGCGGCGCCCAGCTCAGAGTACGAGGCACCCATGACGGCGGCGCAGTGGCCGGGGCTGTTCATCCACCCCTGCATCACGGCCTCGGGGGTGCGGTAGCCCCAGGCGACGTTCTCGGCGACGACGCGCCACGCGTAGCCCTCGCGCGTGACGCGGGCGCCGACCGTGCTGCCGTCGGAGCCGGCGTGCGACATGCTGCCGTGGACGCGCATGTCCTCCGAGTGCTTGGCGGCGGCGCGCACGAGGCGCTCCTCGAGCCTCACCGGGGGCGCCGGAGCGAAGCGCGTATCGCCGCACACGGCCCCGCGGCTGCGCTCGTGGTTCACGCGCTGGAGCAGCTCCACCGCGACCTCGTCGAAGGGCGCGCCGGGGGACGTGGGCGGCCCGTTCCTCCCGTCGCGCGTGGCGGGCGTGCAGGCGGCGAGCAGCGCGAGGAGCAGGGCGATCGCCACCGCCTCGAGGGTCTGGTTCCGGGGTCGTCTCACGTGAAGGAAGGTAACCCCGCGGCGCCGGAGGAAGGTGAGGCGTCCTTCGCGGTCGCTCATGCGAAGCGCTGCACCGCTGCGCGCTACCTGCCTCCGGTAGAGTCCGGCATGGCCTACGAGCTCAAGACCCAGCGCACCGCGGTCGACCCGCGCGACTTCATCGCCACCGTCGAGCACCCCGCCCGCCGCCAGGACGCCGAGACGCTCCTCGAGCTGATGCGCGAGGTCACGGGCGAGGAGCCGGTCATGTGGGGGCCGTCGATCGTCGGCTTCGGGGAGCATAGCTACGAGTACGCGTCGGGCCACAAGGGCGAGGACGCCAAGGTCGGCTTCTCGCCGCGCAAGGCCAACCTCGCGCTCTACTCCCTCACCGACGCGCCCGGTAGCGAGGCGCTGCTCGCGCGGCTCGGCAAGCACCGGCGCGGCCGGAGCTACCTCTACCTCAACGATCTGGCCGACGTGGACCTGGAGGTGCTGCGCGAGCTGGTGCGCGTCGGGTACGAGCACCGCAGCGCCAGCTGAGGGCCGCCGCTCAGGCGGCCATCCGGCCTCCGGCCAGTACCGGGCGCCGCCGCCGGAGGCGCTACCATCGAGCCATGGACCTCCTGCAGATCGACGCGCCGTACCCCCGCAGCACCGCGGAGCTCGAGGCCGCGCTGCCGAGCGAGGCGGTGCTCGACGAGGCCGTCACGCTGCTCAAGGGCTTCGCCGACCCCACGCGCCTGAAGATCCTCCTGCTGCTGCGCGAGGGCGAGGTGTGCGTGCACCAGATCGTCGAGGTGCTGGCGATGACGCAGTCGGCGGTGAGCCACCAGCTGCGCACGCTCAGGAGCGCGCGGCTGGTGGCCTTCACCAAGCGCGGGCGGCACGTCTACTACCGGCTGGCCGACGACCACGTCCGGGCGATGCTCGACGGGGTGGTCTCGCACTCGCAGGAGCTCTGGTAGCCGGGGGCGCCCCAGACGCGCTGTCGCTTCCCGGACGCGCGCCGCGTGCCGCGGACCCCTGCCGTAGCAACACATGAGCGGATGTTCATATAATGGTCGTGGTTGGGGACGGAGGCCCCGGACATGGCGGTCACCAGCATCGAACTGAAGCGCCTGCTCCCAGGTCACGAGCCTTCCGAGGACGCGTGCGTCGACCTCGTACGCAGCGCTCTCGGCGCGCTCGACGGCGTGGAGCACGCGCGCTTCGAGCCCGAGGGCGGCGCGCGCTTCGAGGTGCGCTACGACCCCGCGCGCCTCAGCCCCGAGGAGCTGGAGCGCCGCGCGCTCCACGCCGGCGAGGCCGCCCGGCAGCGCTACGCCCACCAGGAGTACCGCCTGGCTGGCCTGCACTGCGCCGACTGCGCCGACAAGATCGCCACCGTGACCGGCCGCCTCGAAGGCGTCATCGCCAGCACGGCCAGCTACGCGAGCGAGAAGCTCCACGTGGGCTTCGACCGCAGCGCCATCGGCGGCGAGCGCATCAAGCGCGAGGTCGAGAGCCTCGGCTACCGCGTCCTCGACGACGCGCAGGTCAGGGCCAGCGCCGCGGCCACCGACCACGCGCACGCCCACGGACCGCGTGCGGGCGCCGCCCTGCCCTTCCGGCTGTCGAACGACCTGGCCTCGAGCCTGCTGGCCGGCCTCGCGCTGCTCGTCGGCTTCGCGCTCGAGCGCGCGGGCGCCCCGCTGCTCGCCTGGCTCCTCCCCTACCTGGCCGCTTACCTGGCGGGCGGCTGGCACGCCACGCGCCACGCGGTGCGCGCCGCCGCCAAGGCGCGCTTCGACATCGACGTCCTGATGGTGGTCGCCGCCCTGGGCGCCGCCTCGCTGGGCGCCTGGGCGGAGGGGGCGCTGCTGCTCTTCCTGTTCAGCCTGGGTCACGCGCTCGAGCGCCTGGCCATGGACCGGGCGCGCGGCGCCATCCGCGCGCTGTCCGACCTGACGCCGAAGGTGGCGCGGGTGCGGCGCGCCGGCGTCGAGCGCGAGCTGCCGGTCGCCGAGCTGCGCGTGGGCGACACGGTGATCGTGCGGCCGGGCGAGCGCGTGCCGGCCGACGGGCTGGTGGTGGGCGGCACCAGCCACGTGAACCAGGCGCCGATCACCGGCGAGAGCCTGCCGGTGCTCAAGGAGGCGGGCGCCGAGGCGTTCGCCGGCACCATCAACGGCGACGGCGCGCTCGAGATCCGCACCACCAAGGGGCCCGAGGACACCACGCTGGCGCGGGTGGTGAAGGCGGTCGAGTCGGCGCAGGCCGCGAAGGCGCCGAGCCACCGCTTCACCGACCGCTTCCAGCGCGTGCTGACGCCGGTGATCCTGGTGGTCACGCTGCTGGTGATCGCGCTCCCACCGCTGTTCGGGGCGCCGTTCGCGGAGAGCTTCCGGCGCGCCATGACGCTGCTGGTGGCCTCGAGCCCGTGCGCGCTGGCGCTGGCCACCCCGTCGGCGGTGCTGTCGGGCATCGCGCGCGCGGCGCGTAGCGGGGTGCTCATCAAGGGCGGCGCGCACCTCGAGAACGCCGGCACGGCTCAGGTGGTGGTGTTCGACAAGACGGGCACCCTCACGCGCGGGGAGCCCGGCGTCACCGACGTGGTGGGCGGCGGGCGGCTGAGCGACGCCGAGGTGCTGCGCCTGGCGGCGGCGGTCGAGACCCGCAGCGCCCACCCGTTGGCAGGGGCGGTGCTGCGCGCGGCCGCGGCGCGGGGCCTGGACGCCGGAGGCGTGAGCGGCTTCGTCGAGACCACCGGCCACGGCGCCAGCGGCCTGGTGGCGGGGCGGCGCGTGCTGGTGGGCAACCGCAGGCTGATGGACGCGCACGGCGCGCACGTCCCCGCCGCGCTGGAGGCCGGCGCCACGCGCTTGGAGCAGGCCGGCAAGACGGTCGTCTACGTGGCGGTAGGCGCGGACGGCGCCCCGAGCCAGCCCGCGGCGGGCCTGGCGGTCGACGGCCTGCTGGCGGTGCGCGACGAGCCGCGCCCCGAGGCGAAGGGCGCCATCGAGGCCCTCAAGCGCCTGGGCGTGAAGCGCGTGGTGATGCTGACCGGCGACAACCGGCGCGTGGCCGAGGCGCTCGGCGCCGAGCTCGGCGTCGACGAGGTGCGCGCCGAGCTGCTGCCCGAGGAGAAGGCCGCGGCGGTCACGGAGCTCGAGCGCGCGCACGGGCGCGTGATCATGGTGGGCGACGGCGTCAACGACGCGCCCGCCATGGTGGCCGCCGACGTGAGCGTGGCCATGGGCGGCGCCGGCAGCGACGTGGCGCTCGAGACCGCCGACGTGGCGCTGATGGCGGACGACCTCTCCCGCCTCCCCTACGCCGTGGCGCTGTCGCGCGCCAGCCGCCGCATGATCGTGCAGAACCTGGCCATCAGCCTGGGCGTGATCGCGCTGCTGGTGCCGAGCTCGCTGCTGGGCCTGGCGGGCATCGGGGTCGCCATCGTGCTGCACGAGTCGAGCACGCTGGTGGTGGTGCTGAACGCGCTCAGGCTGCTGGGGCACAGGGCCAGACCCGGGCTCGGGGGCGCGCGAGCCGCCGCTCCGGCCCGCGTCGCGCCTGGCGCCTGACACGGGCCCCGCGCCGCCACCGAAGCGAGCGGCGCGCTCGAGACGGACGGACCCCAAGCGCGCCCTCGCCGGCAGCCGCGCCCGACCAGCGCGCGCGGGTCGCGGCGGCCGGCCTCAGGCCCCGGTCAGCACGAACACCAGGGGCAGCACCGAGAACATCGCGTTGGTGTAGAGGTGCGCCATCACCAGCGGCATCAGCCGGCGCCGGCGCAGGTAGATCAGGCCCGCCCCGAGCCCCCAGGCGAGGAACGCCACGCCGTACACGAGCATCCCGGCCGCCGACGGCGCCAGCAGCAGGTGCTGGAGCCCGAACGCCACGGCGGGCAGAAGCACCGCCACGGCCGCCGGGCGGCCCGCGGCCAGCAGCTCGCCCTGGGCGTGGCCCCGGTAGACGAGCTCCTCGGCGGGCGCGTTGGTGAGCGGGAACAGCACGGCCGTCACCAGCGCCGAGCCCAGCGCGAACCGATACGGCCACTCGAGCGCGAGCGCCGGGTCGGGGGCGAACACCACCTCGTAGGCGTCCAGCATGCCGCTGGGCCCGAACAGGAGCAGCATCACCAGGTTCACCGCCAGGACGAACGGCACGAACAGCACGACCATCCACAGTAGGCCCTGCAGCGCGTCGCGGCCGAGCCTGCCGCGCTCGAAGCCCAGCAGCCGCCGGAGGCCGCCCACCGACGCAGCGCGCCGCTCGAGCAGCCAGAGGCAGAGCAGGTTCACCGGGACGAAGTAGAGGGCCGACAGCTGCGGCGTGAGCGCGAGGGAGAAGCCAGCGCCCGTGGTGGCGGACACGACGCCCGCGACGAGCGCGGCGGCGGTGAACAACAGCAGGACGCGGAGCAGGACGAGCCCCATGCCCGACTATACTGACGGCGTCGCAAGCCTCATCCGCGGCGCGCCCCAGCGCCGCGCCGGACACGCCGGAGCGCCGCCCCGCGGCGCGAGGAAGGAGCCCTAGGGTATGCAGCTAGGATTCGCTACCGCCATCCTGCCCGACCTGTCGCTGGAGGAGGTCCTCGCCTTCGCGGCCGAGGAGGGTTTCGAGTGCGTCGAGGTGATGTGCTGGCCCACCGACGCCACCGACCAGCGCCGCTACGCCGGCGTGACGCACATCGACGTCGCGCGGCTCGACGAAGCGGGCGCGCGCGAGGTGCGCGCCCTCACCGAGCGCTACGGCGTGGGCATCAGCGCGCTCGGCTACTACCCGAACCCCCTGGCCCCCGACCAGGCCGAGAGCGACACGTACGTGACGCACCTGGAGCGCGTGATCGACGCCGCCGCGCTGCTGGGCGTGGACGTGGTGAACACCTTCATCGGCCGCGACCCCGCCGAGCCCATCGAGGCGCAGTGGCAGCGCGTCGAGGCGGTGTGGCGTCCGCTCGTGGCGCGCGCCGAGGCCGCGGGCGTGAAGCTCGGCATCGAGAACTGCCCCATGCTGTTCACGCTCGACGAGTGGCCGGGCGGCAAGAACCTCGCCATCTCCCCCGCCGTGTGGGACGAGCTGTTCGAGCGCCTGCCCAGCGCCAACCTGGGGCTCAACTTCGACCCCTCGCACCTGGTGTGGCAGAAGATCGACGTCGACCGCGCCCTGCGCGACTACGCCGAGAAGCTCGTGCACGTGCACCTCAAGGACGAGCGCGTCGACGAGGACCTGCTGTACCGGCGCGGCATCCTGGGCCTGGGCTGGCACTACCCGAAGATCCCCGGCCTCGGCGACATCGACTGGGTGGCGTTCTTCAGGACCCTGCGCGAGATCGGCTGGGAGCGGCCGGTGGTGATCGAGGTGGAGGACCGCGAGTTCGAGGACAGCCTCGAGGGGCGCAAGGAGGCGATCCGCCGTTCCGGGCGGTACGTCCGCACCGTGATGGAGTTCGGCAACCGCTAACCTGTTCACGTTCCACACGTGTTTCGGCCCGTTCAGCACGCGCTCGTCGCGTACGATGGGTAGGAAGGCACAAAGGAGGAGCAGATGAAGCGACTGACGGTCTTCGTTGGCGTGTTCGTCCTCGGCCTGTTCGGCCTGGCGGCGGCACAGACGTACACCATCGGCGTCTCCAACGGCTTCGTGGCCAGCGAGTGGCGCACGCTCATGGTCCAGGACCTGGAGGAGACGGCCCAGGCGATCGAGGAGGAGCTGGGCATCACCATCGAGCTCGTCTTCGAGAACGCCGACGTCGACGTGCAAGGCCAGATCCAGCAGATCCAGAACCTCCTCAACCGCGGCGTGGACGCCATCATCATCAACCCCAACGACCAGCAGGCGCTGAACCTGGCGCTCGAGGAGGCGGTCGACGAGGGCGTGGTGGTGATCTCCACCGACCAGGAGATCGGCGCCGAGGGCGTCATCAACGTGGTGATCGACCAGACGGAGTGGGGGCGCCAGAACGCCCGCTGGCTCGCCGAGGCGCTCGGCGGCGAGGGCGACATCGTGATCATCGAGGGCTTCGTGGGCCACCCGGCCAACGAGGACCGCATGGCCGGCGTGGAGGAGGTCCTGGCCGAGTACCCGAACATCAACGTGGTCGCGCGCGAGTCGGGGCAGTGGGACCAGGCCACCGGCCAGCGCGTGGCGTCCGACATGCTGGCGTCGATCCCCAACATCGACGGCATCCTCACGCAGGACGGCATGGCGCAGGGCATCCTCACCGCCCTCAACGCCGCCAACCCCGACCCGTTCCCGATCATGACGGGCGAGGCGTACGCCGGCTACCTGCGCCTGTGGGACGAGACCGCGCGCAACCACCCCGGCTTCACCTCGGTGGCCGTGGTGAACCCGCCTGGCATCGCCTCGAGCGCGCTGCGCGTGGCCGTCGAGATCCTGCAGGGCGGCGAGGTCGACGAGTCCAAGCTCGAGGGCCCGTTCGGCAACAGCCTCTACATCGACATCCCGTTCGTGATCACGCAGGACGACCTGCAGGCGCGTCTGGAGGAGTTCCAGGACCGCCCCGACTCCTACGCCATGGACGGCATCATCACCCAGGAGCAGGCCGCCTCGTTCATGAGGTGAGCTGACGCGTCACGGGGCGGTGGGCCCTACCCGCCGCCCCGCCCCTATCTGACTTGGACCCGACCGGGACCCCCGGGACTATCTTGACCTGATGCCCGACCGTGACCCTCCCGCCTCCACCCCCGAACCGCTGCTGAGCGCTCGGGGCATCGCCAAGCGTTACGGCGCCGTGCGCGCGCTCGAGGAGGCCTCCTTAAGCGTGCGCGCCGGCGAGGTGGTGGCGCTGCTCGGCGCCAACGGCAGCGGCAAGAGCACGCTCGGCAAGATCATCACCGGCATCACGCGCCCCGACGCGGGGACGCTCACGTTCGACGGCGCGCCCCTGCACCTTTCCGAGCCCGCGCAGGCGCGGCGGCGCGGCATCACCGCCGTCTACCAGGAGCTGTCGCTGGTGCCCGACCTGAGCGTGGCCGAGAACGTGTGGCTCGGTCACGAGCCCGTGCGAAGGGGCGGCATCGACCGGCGCACGATGAAGGGGCGCACGGCCGAGCTCCTCGCCAGCTTCGCGGGCGTGTTCAGCGTGCCGGTCGAGCCCGACACCCTCGTGGACAGCCTGCCGCCCAGCGAGCGCCAGCTGGTGGAGGTGGTGAAGGCCCTCGCCTGGCGCCCGCGGCTGCTGGTGCTCGACGAGGCCACCGCCTCGCTCGACGCCAGGCAGGTAGACCGACTGTTCGAGCTGGTGAGGGGCTGGCGCGAGGGCGGCATGGCGGTGGTGTTCGTGTCGCACCGCATGAACGAGATCTTCCGCGTGGCCGACCGCGCGGTGGTGCTGCGCAACGGCGTCACCGTCGGGGAGCGGCGCATCGGCGAGGTCGACGAGCAGGAGCTCGTGCAGCTGATGACGGGCGGCGGCGCGGTGGCCGCCATCGCGCTCGAGGGCCACGACGCGCCGGGCGCCGCGGCGGCGCCCCCCGGTGCCACCGAGGCGCCCGTGGTGCTGGAGCTGCGCCGCTTCGCCAGCGGGGTGGTGGCGCCGCTCGACCTCACCCTGCGGCAGGGCGAGCTCGTGGGCGTGGGCGGGCTGCAGGGCCAGGGGCAGAGCCGGCTCCTGCTGGCGCTGTTCGGCGCGGTGCCGCACCAGGGCGAGGTGCGCCTGGAGGGCGCGCCGGTCGCCTTCCGCAACCCGCGGCAGGCGCTGCGCGCCGGCGTCGCCTACGTGCCGGGCGACCGCAACCGCGAGGGCCTGCTGCCCGTGCGGCCGATCCTCGAGAACCTGCAGCTGCCGAACTGGCGCCGCTACGGCACGCCCCTGCGCATGGAGCGCGCCCGGCGCGACGCCGCGGCGGTGGTGGCGGACCTCGACGTGCGGCTGGCCAGCCTGGACGAGCCGGTGGCGAACCTGTCGGGCGGCAACGCGCAGAAGGTGGTCATCGGCAAGTGGTTGTCGCGCCGGCCGAAGCTTCTCCTGCTGGACGACCCCACCAAGGGCGTGGACGTGAACGCCAAGGCGGAGTTCTACCGCCTGCTGGCGCGGCTGCAGGCGCAGGGCACCACCATCCTGTTCCACAGCTCCGACGACGCCGAGCTGCTGGGCCTGTGCCAGCGCGTGCTCGTGATGCAGGACGGCCGCGTGACCGCCACGCTCGAGGGCGACACGCTCGACCAGCGGCACCTGGTGGCGGCCGCCATGGGCGCGCAGGGGGCGGGCGCGGCATGAGGCCCTCCTCCGCCTGGCTGCGGAACCACACCTACCTGGTGCCGCTCGTGCTGCTGGTGGTGGCGGTAGCGCTCAACTACTACTTCCAGCCGAACTTCTTCCAGCCGCGGGTGCTGAACGGCAACCTGCGCGTGATGCTGCCGCTGATGGTGCTGGCGGCCGGGCAGGCGCTGGTGATCATCGCGGGCGGCATCGACCTGTCGGTCGGCGCCATGGTGTCGTTGGTCAACGTGCTGCTGGTGACGCTGGTGACCCGCGAGAGCGGCCCGCCCGAGGTGCTGCTGGCGGTGGGCGCGGCGCTGCTGGTGGGCGCCGCCGCCGGCGCCGTCAACGGGCTGTGCGTGGCGTACCTGCGCCTGCAGCCGATCGTCACGACCTACGCCACCTCGTTCCTGTTCTCGGGGGTGGCGCTGGCGGTGCTGCCGCGCCCGGGCGGCGCGCTGCCGCGCGCCCTTACGACCTTCTACCGCTCCGCCCCCCTGGGCGTCCCGGCCACCGCCTACGGCATCGCGCTCCTGCTGCTCCTGTGGGTGGTGCTGCGCCGCACGCGCTTCGTGCAGTACCTGTACGCGGTGGGCGGCAACGCCGCGGCGGCGCGCGCCAGCGGCGTGCGGGTGGCGTTCACGCGCTTCCTCAGCTACGTGACCATGGGCCTGTTCGCGGCGCTCTCGGCGATGATGCTCACGCTGTCGACCGGCTCGGGCAACTCGCGGCTCGGCGACGCCATGACCCTCCCCTCGATCGTGGCGGTGGTGCTGGGGGGCACCCGGCTGGCGGGCGGGCAGGGCGGCGTGGTGGGCGCCGTCATCGGCGTGGCCGTCCTCACCATCATCCGCAACCTCATCACCTTCTCGAACGTGCCGACCTGGTACCAGACGCTGTTCGACGCCGTCGTCATCCTGCTGGCGCTGGCTGGGCCGGGCATCGTGCAGCTGATCAGGGGGCGGCGGGCGTGAGGGCGGTCGTGTCGCGCGTGCCGCCCGCGGCGGTGGCGCTGCTGCTGTCGGTGGCGCTGTTCTTCCTGGCGGGCCTGGTGCAGCCGAACTTCGTGAACGCCGCGCAGGCCATCAACATCGTGCGCCTGGCGGCGTTCCTAGGCATCATCGCCGCCGGCCAGACGCTGGTGATCATCTCGGGCGGCGAGGGCATCGACCTCTCCGTGGGGGCGGTGGTCACGCTCGGCGCCATCCTCACGTTCATGATCAGCGGCGGCTCCAGCGAGCGCCTGTGGCTGGCGCTGCTGGTCGTGCTGGCGGTGGGAGCGGCGATCGGGCTGGTGAACGGCTTGGGCATCGTGTTCGTCCGCATCCCGCCGCTGGTGATGACGCTCGGCATGGCCGGGGTGGTGCAGGGCACCATCCTGGCGGTCACGCGCGGCAACATCCCGGGCGGCGTGCCGCGCGCGCTGGCGAACCTCGTGACCGGGCGCTTCCTGGGCGTGCCCGGCGCCATCTACCTGTGGGCGCTCCTGGGCCTTCTGATGTGGTTCGTGCTGCAGCGCACGCGCTACGGCCGCGAGCTGTTCGCCGTGGGCGTGAACCGCCGCACGGCGGCGCTGTCGGGCGTGAACGTGTCGGGCGTCGTGGTCCTCACCTACACGCTCTCGGGCCTGCTGGCGGCGCTGGGCGGCCTGCTGCTGCTCGGCTTCACGCAGCGGGTGTTCCTGACGCTGGGCGAGACCTACCTGTTCCCGTCGATCGCGGCGGTGGTGGTGGGCGGCACGGTGCTGGCGGGCGGGCGCGGCAGCTACTTCGGCACGATGGCCGGCGCGCTGGTGCTGACCATGACCGAGAGCCTGCTGCGCTCCATGCGCATCGGCGAGGCGTACCAGATGATCGTGTTCGGCGCCATCCTGGTGGTTCTGCTGAGCGTGTACGGGCGGCAGCGCGAGCGCGAGTGAACCTCGGCCTGGGCGCCTAGCTGGCGCCCCACCGCGGCTTCCCGGCCCCGGGGGGGTAACATGGCGCCCCATGGAACCGGTCGTCGAGCGAGCGCGGGAACTGGCGATGGTCGAGCACGGCGGCATGCACCTCTACGACGCTGCCCGCACCCCGATGATGGAGCACGTCGGCGAGGTGGCCGCCCTCGTCGAGGCGCAGGGCGGCAGCAGCGAGATGATCGCGGCCGCGTGGCTGCACGACGTCGTCGAGGACACCGACGTCACGCTCGAGCAGGTGGGCGAGCGGTTCGGCCCGGTGGTGCGCGACCTGGTGGAGGGCCTGACCGACCCGGAGGGGTTCGCGGGCCTGCCGCTGGCGGAGCGCAAGCGGCTGCAGGCGGAGCGCATCCGCGGCCTGAACGACGACGTGAAGCGCATCAAGCTGTGCGACCAGCTCTCGAACGTCGAGCGGGTGCTGGCCAGGCCGCCCTACGACTGGTCCGCGGAGAAGCGCCTCACCTACGTCATGGGCGCCCGGCAGATCGTCTTGGAGTGCCGCGGGCTGTGGCCCGAGCTCGACGAGCGGTTCGAGGCCGCGTACGCGACGGCACTCGAGGAGCTCGGTGGCGCGCCGTAGCTCCCACGGCGCGAGAGCTCGACTAGGTGTACCTGCTCGACACGAGCGTGGCGTCGGAGCCCGCCGACCTCGGGGCGACCGGCGTCGCGCTGCTCGACCCGTGGAGCAAGGTCGACGAGGGGCGGTGACGGCGCCTCGAGGGGCCCGGGGCCGCGCGTCAACCGACGATGAACGCCGCCAGCTCCCGCTTCAGCTTCGCCAGGTCCTGAAGCCGCACGTACATCATGTGCCCCGACTCGTAGGTCGAGGTCGAGAGGTTGGCGCGTAGCTCCTCCTCGAGCCCCAGGTGGTCGAGCGTGTGCTGGGTGGCGAAGTAGGGCGTGGCCAGGTCGTAGTAGCCCGAGGCGACGTGCACGCGCAGGTGGGGGTTGACGCTCATGGCGTGGCGCAGCGTGTCGGCGACGTTGACGTACTGGCCGGTGAACTGCGAGTAGTCCCAGTTCTGGTAGAGGCCGGCGAGGACCTCGTAGGTGACGTCGGGGGTGGGCTTGAAGCCGAGCTCGGTGCGCACGTAGGCGTTCCAGGCGGCGGTGTACGGCTCCTGGATGGCCGAGTAGCTGGGGTCGTACTCGAACTGCTCGCCACCGGCGTCGCGGTCGCGGCCCGTGTAGCGGCTGTCGAGGCGCCCCACGGTCTTGCGCTCGCCGCGCAGCAGCTCCTTGGCGAAGCGCGGCAGGGCCAGGCGCAGGTTGTTGCGCTCCACGAAGTCGGGCGTGGTGCCGGTGTAGGCGGCCACCTGGCGGGCGATGGCCGCGCGCTCGTCGGCGCCCAGGCGCGCGCCCTTGAGGAGCGCCAGGCTGTAGCGCTCGACGGTGAACCCCTCCACCTCGGCGAGGAGCTCGGCTAGCGGCTTGGCCTGCAGCTCGGGCGCGAGGCGCTGGTGGTACCAGGCGGTGGCGGCGTAGCTCGGCAGGTAGAGCAGCGGCGGCAGGTCGTTGCCGACGTGGAAGCGCACGGTGGAGAAGTCCAGCACCGACGAGATGAGCATGATGCCGGTGAGGTAGATGCCGTGGCGGTTCTGCAGGTAGCCGGAGAGGCCGGCCGAGCGGGTGGTGCCGTAGCTCTCGCCGGCGAGGAACTTGGGGCTCAGCCAGCGGTTCTCGCGGCCGAGCCACTCGCGGATCAGGTCGCCGACGCTCTCGAGGTCCTGCTGGTAGCCGTGGAAGTCCTTGGCCTTCTGCCCTTCGGCGGGGCGGCTCCAGCCTGTGCCCACGGGGTCGATGAACACCAGGTCGGTGACGTCGAGCAGCGAGTGCTCGTTGTCTGCCAGGCGGTAGGGCGCGGGCAGCGGCTCGCCCTCCTCCCCCATCACCACCCGGCGCGGGCCGAAGGTGCCGAGGTGCAGCCACACGGAGGACGAGCCCGGCCCGCCGTTGTAGGCGAACGTGATGGGGCGTTGCGCCGCGTCGCCGACGTCGGTGCGGGTGTAGGCGGTCACGAACATCCGCGCCACTGTGCGGGCGCCCTGGTAGACGTCGTCCTCGCTGGCCTCGCGGTCGAGCGACACGAGGCCGCTGGTGGCGCGGTAGCGCACGGTCTCGCCGCCGATCACGAGCTCGTGCTCGGTGGTCACCAGCTCGTCCTGGACGAGCTTGCTCTCGGCCGGTGGGGTGGTGTCGGTCGTCATGCTCAGCGCCTCCGGTTCTGCTGGGCCCAGGCTACCAGGCCGGCACGTCGCCGCAACGCGGCGCGGGACGCGTGCTCGGCCGGGGCGGGTCAAGATGGACGCATGCGTACCGTGATCCTGACCGGTGCCGGCATCTCGGCGGAGTCCGGCGTCAAGACCTTCCGCGACAGCGGTGGCCTGTGGGAGGGCCACGACGTGCGCGACGTGGCCACCCCCGAGGCGTTCGAGCGCGACCCCCTGCTCGTGCAGCGCTTCTACGACGCCCGGCGCAGCCAGGTGCGCAGCGTGCAGCCCAACGACGCGCACCTGGCGCTCGCACGCCTGGAGGCGGAGCTGGGCGACGACCTGCTGCTCGTGACGCAGAACGTCGACGACCTGCACGAGCGCGCCGGCAGCCAGCGCGTGCTGCACATGCACGGCGAGCTCCTCCGGGCGCGCTGCCTGACGTGCGGTGAGCGCCCCGGCTGGGCGGACGACCTGGCGCACGCGCCGCCGTGCCCGGCGTGCGGCGAGCCGCGCCTGCGTCCCGACATCGTCTGGTTCGGCGAGGTGCCCTACCACCTGGAGGAGATCCAGGAGGCGCTGTTCGCGTGCGAGCTGTTCGCGGCGATCGGCACCTCGGGCGAGGTCTACCCTGCTGCGGGCTTCGTAGCCGTGGCCGCGGCCGCCGGCGCGCGCACGGTCGAGCTGAACCTGAAGGCGAGCAACGTGACGGACCTGTTCGACGAGGTGCACACCGGCCCCGCGACCGCGACCGTGCCGCGCTGGGCGGACGCGCTGCTCGCCGGCCGCGGCTGAGGCCCGAGCTCGTGCGGTTCGCTTGACAACCTCCCAACCCGGTCCTAGAATCCCGCCAACGAACCACTACAGTCCTTCTACCGCTCCGCGTCGCTTCTTCCGCCCTGCTGCCCGAGAGTCGTAGTGCAGGCGTTGGTGGCGCGCGTCCGCGTCACGGTCCTACCGTGCTGCGCGGGTAGTGCCTACCGGCCGCCGGGCCCGCTGCCGTAGCGGGCCGTAGGGGGTGACCGTGACCCAGACCGGGACCTCGAAGGCAAGCGGTTCTAGCCCTCGCACCGGAGGCGCTGGCCTCCGGACCCACGACCGGACGAGGAGCGTCATGAAGAGACTCGCGCCGTCGCTCGTGGCCCTCTCGCTGGGCTTCGCCCTGGGCCAGTCCTACGTGTTCCTGACGTCGGTGGACCGGGAAACGCTCGACCCGGTGGGCGCCGTCGACCAAGCCTCCCACGTGATCATCGAGAACGTCTACGAGGGCCTCTACGGCTACGCGGGCTCGAGCGCCGAGGAGCTCGAGCTGCCCCTGGCGACCGGCTACCACGTCTCCGACGACGCCCGCACCTTCACCTTCCACCTCCGCGAGGGCGTCACCTTCCACAGCGGCAACCCTCTCACCTGCCGGGACGTCGAGTACTCGGTGGAGCGGGCGCTGGTCGTCAACCCGGCGAACTCGAGCGTGTGGATCATGGCGGAGGCGCTGCTCGGCACGGACGCGAACGCGCGCGCCGCGCTGGGCGACGGCGCCAGCGACGCGGAGTACGCCGAGTACTGGAGCGCCATCGACGGCAGCGTCGAGTGCCTCGACGAGCGCACGGTCGTCTTCGAGCTGGCGGCCCCAGACCCGGCGTTCGTGGCGCGGACGGTCACCGCCCCGTTCATGGTCGTCGACAGCGAGTGGGCCAAGGCCAACGGCATGTGGGACGGGACCGCCGCCACCTGGCGCGACTGGGTCGACGCCGACCTCGGCGAGCACCACCTGCACGCGCACATGAGCGGCACGGGCGCCTACCGCCTCGCGGAGTGGGTCCCGGGCGAGCGGGTCGTCGCCGAAGCCAACGCCGACTACTGGGGCGGGGCGCCCAGCATCCAGACCGTGACCTACCTGCTGGTCGAGGACCGGGACGAACAGGTCCGGGCGCTGCTCGCGGGCGAGGCGGACATGATCAGCGCCGTCGAGCGTTCCGAGCTCGAGCTGCTCGAGGGGCGACCCAACGTCAGGATCTACGACGCGGCCACCGACCCCGAGCTCGACTGGGCCACCGCGGGCGTCTGGACCCTGTACTTCAACCAGCTGATCGACCCCGAGGGCAACGCCTTCATCGGCTCGGGCGCGCTCGACGGCGCGGGGATCCCACCCGACCTGTTCAGCGAGCGCGAGGCGCGGCTCTGCTTCCGGTACGCGTTCGACCCCGAGGCGTTCGTCGAGACCGCGCTGGGCGGCGCCGGCGAGCTGTACACCATGGCGCTGCCGCCCAGCCTCCTGGGCTACGACCCCACGATCCCCAAGCAGGTCCTGGACCTCTCGCGGGCGGAGCTGTTCTGCCGCGCCGCCTGGGGTGGACGGCTCTGGGAGCAGGGTATGACCGTGGCCCTGCCGGTGGTGGAGGGCGTCGGCCTGGTGGAAACGCCGGCGCGGATCCTCAAGGCGAACCTCGAGAGCCTGAACCCCGGCTTCACGGTGGAGCTCGTGCCCGTCGATTGGGGCGCCTACTGGGACGCCGTCGACGCGCGCCACCTGCCACTGGAGCTCGCGGGCTGGGTGGCCGACTACCCGGACCCCTACGGCTTCGTGCACGCCTACTACTCCTCCGAGGGCTACTACGGCGGCTGGTACGGCTACGCGAACGAGCTGATCGAGGAACTGATCGACGAGGCGCGCGCGACGTCCGACCCCGCCCGGTTGGCCGACGTCTACGGTGCGATCGGGCGGATCGCCGCCGACGACGCGCCGGTCATCCTCCTCCCGGAGCCCACGGTCCACATGGTGATGAGCGACAAGGTCTCCGGCGTGTACTTCAACCCCATGCTCGCCGGCGGCTTCCTCTGGAAGGACATCGCCAAGGCCGAGTGATGCCTAGGCGGCAGGGGCGGTCGGCGGGCGAGGGACGCAGCGACGCGTCCCTCGCCCGCCTACGTGAAGCCGCTCAAGCGCGGAGCGGCTCGGCGATGGCCGCGAGGCGCGCGGCCAGGCTGCGCGCCTCGTCGGCGCGCTCGGCGGCCGCCGCGGCGATGGCCGCCCGCCAGCGCTCGCGGTCGGCGAGCACGCTGCGCGCCCACCGCAGGATGGCGTCCACGTCGGTGTCCGTCGGCTGCTCGGGGAACACGTGCACCGCGGGGTAGCGGAGCATCCACTGCACGCTGGCGGTCTTGTGCGAGTCGGCGCCCAGCAGCACGCACGGCACGCCCCCGAGCCCGGCCATGATGGCGGGGTGGTAGCGCCCGGTGACCACCAGCTCGGCATGCGCGAGGATCTCGGCGGCCACCAAGGCGTTGGTGGTGGCGGGCACCATGGGCAGGCCCAGCTCGTGAGCCAGCTCCTCGAGGAACGCGTCCCCCGTCGAGCTGATCGTCACCACCAGGGGGTACCCCAGGGCGGTCAACGCCGCGAGGAGGCGCCGGTACGAGGTGAGCGCCCGCTCCGGGTCCTTCGCGGCCTCCGAGCTCCCGCCCACGCACACGTACGGCCGTTGGAAGCCCCACGCGCCCAGCCGCTCGGGGCGCGGGTGGAAGGGCACGAGGTGGTCGGGGCGGGCGAGCAGCTCCCCTGCGGCGCCGACGCGACCGTACCAGGCGAAGAGCGCGTCCGGGACGTACACGGGGTGCGTGCCGGGCGCCAGCTCCTGGAGGAACGCGTGCGACCAGGGGTCGCGCGTGGTCACCAGGTGGGCCCGGGGTAGCAACCTGCGGGTCGCCTCCAGGGTGGCGGTGTTGCGCGGGCCGTGGGCGGGGTCCGAGACCAGCGCGTTCACGTAGGCGAACGGTACGCCCGCGTCGGCCGCGAGCTGCATGACGGCGAGGTGCACGCGCTGCTCCAGGCGCGACGGGGAGGTGAAGATCATGCTGCCCTCGCCGTTGATGACGACGGCGTCGGCGTGCTCCACCCGCGCGATCCAGGCGTCGAGCGGCTCCAGGTGCGCGCGTCGCCACCGGCGCACCGTCTCCTCCGGGTCGTCGGAAGCCGTGTCGAGCACGCCCAGGCGCTCCAGCGTCGAGCGCGTGCGGCCGCCGCGGGCCAACGCCGCGCTGGCCAGCCGCGCGAGCGCTGGGCGCCTTAGCAGCCCCTCGACCGCCGGCACCTCGGCCACCGCCACGCGCGTGCGCACCTCCGCGTCCATCACGCGCTCGGCCGGCGCGAACCCCGCTAGGTCCAGCAGCTCCAGCAGCGCCATGGTGGTGGCGCGGCTGCCCCAGTTCGGGTTGTCGCGGTTGTCGGACACCAGCAGCACGCGCCGCTTCGCTCCCGGGGCGTCGTAGGGCGCGGGGGCGTCGCGCGCCAGCCGTCCCACGGGGAAGGGCGCTCCACGCGTCTCGGGCGGCTGCGGGTGCGAACCGGCGGCCGGCGTGAAGCCGGTGACGACCGCCGCGAAGCCGCCGTCCGCGGGTTCCGTCGGCGTGACCAACGACCGCCAGAGGAGCAGGGAGAGCGCCACGAACACCAGGTGCTGGCCGTGATGCCCGAGGACGCTCGCGAGCGCCACGTCGTACGTCGGGACCAGGTGGACGAACGCCAGCACCGCGACGGCGAGACCGACCGTGGTGCCCGGGTGCCGGAGGCCGTGAGCCACGCTCGGGACGCTGGGCGCGGCCACCGCGGGCTGCGCCGCCCAGCGCGGCAGGCCCAGCAGGAGGACCGGGGCGATCACGTAGGAGAGCAGCATGTGCTGCATCGCGTGCAGGTTCGGGGAGTCGAGGTGTGCGAGGGCGTGGAGCGGCGAACCGTCGAGCAGGTAGAGGGCCGCGATGCCGCCCATGAACCACGCCGTTCGCCTGCGCGGGAACGGCGCCCCGGGCGCCAACCGTCGGCGCAGCGGGCCGACGGCGACGAAGTAGGCCGCGACGGCGACGACCAGCGCGCCGATCAACGTGGGATCGTAGCTCCAGCTTCCGTGCATCACGATCTGCCGCCCGTCTGCTCGGTACCCGCAGGACCGGTGTCGTGTGGCCTGGACGTAGGGGGCGCGGGGTCGCCCTCTCGCTGAGCGTCGCGTGTCCTCGCCGGTCCATGCGCGGCTAGCCGCGGTGCCGTTCCAGGGCTCGCTTCCCGCCGGCACCGTCCAAGTTGTCGCTCACCTCGGCAACTATAGAGCGTGTCGCGATGGGCGCCCGGTGGAACCGTTACACGCCGTGGCCGCCCCACGGGACCGGGCCCGTCGTGCACGTGTTCGGCGCCGGGAGGGCGTCAGGCTGCGGCGCGACCGATACGCACCATCGCCTCCAGGCACCGCTCCACGTCGGCGTCGGTGGTGGCCCACGACGACACGGAGATGCGCATGGCGGTGCGCCCCTGCCACACGGTGGGGCCGCACCAGCAGGTGCCGTCCTCCTGCACGGCGGCGACCACCGCGCGGGTGCGGTCCGGCTCGCCGAACGACACCAGCACCTGGTTGAGCACCACGTCGTTGAGGACCTCGAACCCCGCCTCGTGCAACCCCGCCGCGAAGCGCTGGGCCTGCCGCACGTTGCGCTCGACCAGCTCGACGACCCCCGCGCGGCCCAGGGCGCGCAGCGCCGCCCACACCTCCACGCCGCGCGCACGACGCGAGAGCTCCGGGGTGTAGTCGGAGGGGGCGCGCTCGCTGGCGCTCGGGAGGTAGGCGGCGGTGACCGCCATGGCGGCGGCGTGGGCGGCGGGGTCGCGCGTGAAGGCGACGCCCGAGTCGTAGGGCACGTTGAGCCACTTGTGGAAGTCGGTGGACCACGAGTCGGCGCGCGCCATGCCGTCGGTGAGCCGCCTCAGGTCCGGGCTGACGGCGGCCCACATGCCGAAGGCGCCGTCGACGTGCACCCAGGCGCCGGCCTCGTGGGCGCGGTCGACCACCTCGACGAAGGGGTCGAAGGCGCCGGTGTTCACGTTGCCCGCCTGCAGGATCACGATGGCCGGCGGTGTGAGGGGCGGCAGGCGGTCCGCGCGCATGCGCCCCTGCCCGTCGACCTCCACCTCCTGCACGCGCGCCTTGCCCATCCCCAGCAGCCCCAGCGCCTTGCGCACCGAGGGGTGCACCTCGGCGCCCACCACGACCTGCACGGGCGGGGCTCCGAACAGGCCCTCGGCCTCCACGTCCCAGCCGGCGTCCGCCAGGACCCGGTGCCGCGCGGCCGCCAGCGCCGTGGCGTTGGCCATGGTCGCGCCGGAGACGAAGCCTGCCGCCACCCCCTCGGGCAGGCCGAGCAGCTCGCGCAGCCAGGCGAGCGCGACGTCCTCGAGGGTGGCGGTGCCGGGGGTCACCTGGTGGAAGGCGGTGTTCTGGTCCCAGGCGGTCGCCAGCGCGTTGGCCGCCAGCGTGACGGGCTGGGCGCCGCCGATGACGAAGCCGAAGAAGCGCGGGCCGGCCATCGCCATGGTGGCCGGCGACGCCGCCTCGTCGAGCTCCGCGAGCACCGCGTCCGGCGCCGTGCCCGTTCCCGGCAGCGGCGTGCGCAGGCGCGCGAGGGCGGCCACCGCCTCGGCGTCGGGCGCCACGCGCCGGTCGGCGAGGCTGGCGAGGTAGCGCGCCGCGCGGGTGGCGGCGTCCTTGAGCAGCTCAGAGGTGTCCATGCTCCCCTCCTACGAAGGCGAACGCGGCCGCTGTCTAGTGCCGTGCGCTCCGCGGACGCGTACGGCTGCGCGTGCGGGGTCGCCGCGAAGGCCCAAGTGAGAGGGCGGCGGGGGGCGGTGCGGCGATAGACTGCCGGGGACACGTGCCCACGACCCCGTCGCGTGGACCAGCTGCCAAGGAGATCACCATGCGTCCAGCCCCCTCCTCCCGACCGACCCGAACCGCCGGCGAGCGCCCGCAGCGGCCCGCGCCCCGAGCCGCGCGCCCGGGGAGGCGTCGCGGCCCGTTCGCTCTGCTGGTCGCCCTGGTCCTGCTCGCGCCGGGCGTGGCCGCCGCGCAGGGCGAGGTGCGCGTCTACGCGGTGATCAACGAGGACGACGCCCGGCTGCTTGCCGAGATGTTCACGGCCGAGACCGGCATCCGCGTGAGCGTCCTGCGCGCCTCGACGGGCGAGCTCGTCAGCCGCGTGATCGCGGAGGCCGGTAACCCGCAGGCCGACGTGCTGCTTGGGGGGCCGAGCGCGCAGCACATCGCCATCGCCGAGACCGGTGCGCTGGCGGCGTACGTGCCGCCCGCCGCCGCCGCGCTCCCCGCGCACGCCAAGAGCGACGAGGGCTTCTGGACGGGCTTCTACGTCACCTCGCTGGGCATCGGCGTGAACCTCGAGCGCTTCGAGGAGCGCTTCCCCGCCACCCCCCTGCCCGCCACCTGGGACGACCTGCTGAACCCGGAGTTCGCGGGCGAGATCGTGCTGACCGACCCGGTGGCCTCCTCCACCGCCTACCTGTTCGTGCAGGCGCAGCTGCAGCGCCTGGGCTGGGACGCGGGCTGGGAGTACCTCGAGCGGCTCGCGCCGCTGGTGGGGCAGTTCCCCTCGAGCGGCGGGGCGCCGCCGCAGCTGGTAGGCACGGGCGAGTACGCCATCGGCGTGGCGTACGTGCACGCGCTCGCGCGCTACCGCAACGAGGGCTTCCCGGTGACCACCATCGTGCCGCCGGCCACGGCCGGCGAGGTGGGCGCGGTGTCGGTGGTGGCCGGCGGCCCCAACCCGGAGGCGGCGCGGCGCTTCGTCGACTTCGTGCTGTCGGCGCGCGCCCAGGAGGCGTTCGCGGCGCAGTCGTTCACCACGCCGCTGAACCCCGAGGCGGCGCTGCCCGAGGGCGTGGCGGACTTCGCGGCGTACGACCTGATCGATTACGACGCCGAGCTGGCGGGCGAGCAGCGCGACGAGGTGCTGATGCGCTGGCAGCAGGTGGTCGATTGACGGCCGGCCTTAGGTCGCTGGGGCGGCTCTGGCGCTTCGACCGCGGCCTGCTGCTGGCGTACGGCCTGGCGGCGCTGTTCCTCCTCGGTTTCGTGGTGGCGCCCCTGGTGCGGGTGGCGCTGGAGCCATCGGCCGCCGACTGGCGCCAGGTGCTCACCACCCCGCGGTGGCAGCGCGCGGCGCTGAACACGCTCGTCACGGTGGGGCTGTCGACCACCTCGTCGCTGCTGCTGGGCACGGCCTTCGCGTTCGCCGTTACGCGGGCGCGCGTACCGGGCGCGCGGCTCTTCAGCGTGGTGCCGCTGTTCCTGCTCCTCACGCCGCCGTTCGTGTCGGGCCTGGCGTTCGTCCTGCTGCTGGGGCGCCGCGGGCTGCTGACCTACCACCTGCTGGGGCTCGAGACGAGCGTCTACGGCCTGCACGGAGTGTGGCTGGCGCAGACGCTGTCGTTCTTCCCGGTGGCGTACCTGGTGCTGCGCGGGGCGTTCCTGGCGGTGGACCCCACCCTCGAGCAGGCGGCGCGGGGCCTGGGCGCCGATCGCGGGCAGGTACTGCGCAGCGTGACGCTGCCGCTGGTGACGCCGGCGCTGCTGGCGGCGGCGCTGTTCATCGCCATCGGGGTGCTGGGCGACTTCGGCAACCCCATGCTCGTGGGTGGCCGCTTCCAGGTGCTGGCGACGGCCGTCTACACGCAGTTGACCGGTTGGGCGAGCTTCGGCACCAGCGCGGCGCTGGGGCTCGTGCTGCTGGTGCCGGCGGTGGCGCTGTTCGCGGCGCAGCAGGCGGTGCAGGCTGCGACCCGCCAGCGCTTCGCGACGGTGGGCGGGCGCGGTGCGGGCCTGCCCGCGCCCGCGGTGGCGGGCTGGTTGCGCTGGTCGCTGTTCGCGCTCTGCGTGCTGGTGACGCTCTTCGTGCTGGCCAGCCAGGGCGTGGTGTTCGTGGGGGCGCTCACGCGGCTGTGGGGCGTGGACCTCGCGTTCACGCTCGAGCACGCGCGGTACGCCTTCGGGCAGGTGGGCGGGCTGGGTAACAGCCTGCGCTTCGCTTCGCTGGCGGCGCTCCTGTGCACGGCCCTGTCGCTGCTGGTGGCGTACCTGGTGCAGCGGGGCGGCGTTCCGGCGCGGCGCGGGCTCGACCTGGCGACCTTGTTGCCGGCGGCGGTGCCGGGCACGCTGCTGGGGGTGGCGTTCGTGCTGGCGTTCAACGGCCCGCCGCTGCGCCTCACGGGCACGGGGCTGATCATCGTGGTGGCGATGGCGATCTCGTACCTGCCGGTGGGGTACCGCATCTGTGCGGCGGCCATCGAGCAGCTCAGGCCGGCGCTCGACGACAGCGCCGCCAACCTGGGGGCCTCGAAGCTGCGCGCGCTCCTCACCGTCACGGCGCCGCTGCTCAGGCCGGCGCTGGCGGCCACCTTCGTGTTCGCCTTCGTGCAGGCGGTGGGGACCTTGAGCACGGTGATCTTCCTGGTGTCGTTCGACACGCCGCTGGCGTCGGTCACGATCCTCAACCTGGCGGAGCAGGGCAGCTGGGGGCGCGCGGCGGCGCTGGCCAGCGCCCTGGTGCTGGTGACGGTCGCGGCGCTCGCGCTCCTCTACCTGGTGGCGGGGCGCTCCGTGCGCCTGTGGGGGTTCTCGCGTGCCGGCGGTTGACCGGCGCGCCCCGCAGGGGGCGCACGTGAGCCTCGTCGGCTTGCGCAAGGCGTTCGGCGCCACCCCGGCGGTGGACGACCTGACGCTGCACGTGCCGCGCGGCAGCTTCACCACCCTGCTGGGCCCGAGCGGGTGCGGCAAGACCACGGCCCTGCGCCTGGTAGGGGGCTTCCTGGAGCCCGACGCGGGCCGGGTGCTGATCGGCGGCGTCGACCAGGTCGGCCGCCCGCCGAACCTGCGCGGCGTGGGGATGGTGTTCCAGGACTACGCGCTCTTCCCGCACCTGAGCGTGCGCGCCAACCTCGAGTACGGCCTGCGCATGCAGCGCGTGGAGCGGGCGCTGCGCGCGGAGCGCGTGGCGCGCGCCGTGGCGCTCCTGGGCCTGGCGGGGCTCGAAGGGCGCTACCCGCACGAGCTGTCGGGCGGCCAGCAGCAGCGCGTGGCGCTCGGGCGCGTGCTGGTGCTCGAGCCCGAGGTGCTGCTGATGGACGAGCCGTTCTCGAGCCTGGACGCCCAGCTGCGCCTGCGGCTGCGCGCCGAGCTGAAGGCGCTGCAGCGCGAGCTGGGGGTGACGACCATCTACGTGACGCACGACCAGGAGGAGGCGCTGTCGCTCTCGGACCAGGTGGTGGTGATGGACCGCGGCCGCGTGCAGCAGGTGGACAGCCCCGAGGGCGTCTACCTGCGTCCCGCCAACCGCTTCGTGGCGGAGTTCGTGGGGCAGGCCAACCTCCTGCCGGTGCAGGTGACGGCCACCGGGTCGGCCGCGCCGGCCGGCGGGTTGACGCTCACCGCGCTAGGGCGCCCGCTCAGCGCGCGCCTGCCCGACGAGCGCCGCCCCGAGCCGGGCGCCCGCGGGCTGGCCATGGTGCGTCCAGAGCACGTGGTTCTCCTGACCGACGACGTTCCGCCGCCTGCGGGCGGCTGGCGAGCCGCCGCGACCGTCAGGGCGCGCAGCTTCCACGGCGGCTTCGAGCGCTACTGGGTCGAGCTGCCCGGCGTGACCGAACCGTGGCTGGTCGACGTGCCGCTGGGACCGTCGCTCGGTGGAACCACGCCGGCTTCCGGGCGACCGGCGCCGGGCGCTTCGGTGAGCATCGCGCTGCCCGCGTTCGCCGCCAGCTGGCTCTGGTGAGGGGCGCGCCGAACCCCCGGGTCGGCACCTGCGGTTGCGCGCCTCCGAGCCGCATGTGAGAGTGCGAGCGTGAGCCGAGCGCCCCGAGGACCCGCGGGCCCCGCCGACGGAGCACCCGAACGCCTCAGCGACAAGGCGTTGGAGCGCCGCGTCAAGCGCTGGTGGGCCGGCGGCCCGTACGAGACGTACGTGCAGGTGACCCCAGGCCTCGAGGGCGTGCTGGTGGAGGAGCTGGCGAGCGGCGGCTTCGGCGACCCCGCGGGCTACGAGGTGGATCGGGGCGGCGTGACGCTGGAGCTCGACCCGGCCGAGGTCATGCGCGCCAACCTGAGCCTGCGCACCGCCAGCCGCGTGCTGCTGCGGCTGGGGACCTTCCCCGCCGCCTCCCCCGAGATGCTCTACGACCGCGCCCGCAAGCTCGATTGGGAGGTGCAGCTGGGCTTCGCCGCGAGCTACGCGCTACGCATCACGGCGCGCGCCTCCAACCTGCAGGCGGGCGACGAGGTCGCCAACACCGTCGCCAGCGCCGTGTCGCGCCACATGCGCGAGCTCGGCCTCTACCCCAAGCCGGCCGCGGGCGCGCCGCTCGAGTTCCACGTGCGCCTGCAGAACGACCACGCCACCGTGAGCCTCGACACCTCGGGCGAGCTCCTGCACCGCCGTGGCTTCCGGCGCCATGTGCACGCCGCGCCCGTGCGCGAGACGCTGGCGGCGGCCATGGTGCTCTCGGGCCTGGCGGACGAGCCGGAGCTGCCCGACGTGATCCTCGACCCGTTCTGCGGCAGCGGCACGCTGCTGATGGAGGCCACGGACGTGCTCCTCGGTCTGCAGCCGGGTCGCGAGCGCGGTTTCGCCTTCGAGCAGGCCGCCTGGTTCCGTGCGGGCCGGTGGCGCGAGGCGCGGCGGGAAGCCGAGCGGCGGGCGGGCGCGGCCCCGCTCGTGGCAGCCGCCGGAGCAGGCTCCGGGGCGCTGCCGCGGCTGTTGGGCTTCGACAACGATCCGCGTGCCCTCGACGCCGCCCGCAGGAACCTGGCCCAGGCGCCGTACCGGCACGTGGAGGTCGCCGAGGCCGACAGCACGCGCCTCGACCTCGACTCGCTCGGTGCGGCGAGAGGTCTGGTGGTCTCGAACCTGCCGTACGGCGTGCGCTTGCGCGGCGAGAGGACGGCTGCGGAGACCACCCAGCGCTTCCTCGCGCAGTTGGCCGCCAGCCGCGCGCGGTGGCGCGTGGCGCTGTTGACGACGCCGCCGGAGGCCGAGATCGCGCAGGACCTGCTCGACGTCGAGCAGGTCGTGAGCACGCGGAACGGCGGGCTGGACGTGCGGCTGGTGGTAGGCACCGCGGCCTGAGAGCGCCGTGCGCGCCTCCTGGACCGCCGACCCCGACGAGGGCGTGATGCGGTACGAGGTCGAGTTCGCCGACGCCTTCACCCTGCCTGCAGGTCAGCCGGGGCCCTGCATGGAGCCCGCGCTCGCCGGCTCCCTCGCTCTCGGGCCGCAGCAGGCGGACGGCCTGCCGGAGATGATCGGCATGTTCCTGTTCGTCACCGGCGTGGACCTCGACGACCCGGCAGCCATCGGGTCGCCCAGGACGCTCATGATGTACGCCGTCCCGGACGCGAGCGGGAGCTACCTCGTCTTCGACCCGGAAGCCAGCGACCCCTGCGACCCCGCTTCCGCCCTGGCGGCGGTGCGCCCGACGGTCGAGGGCAACGTGCTGCGCTTCGCGGTGCCGAGCGCGGTCGTCGGCGTCGACAGCGTGATGATGGGGGTCGTGGGCTCCACGAGCGACGGGCTCATGGACATCGTCCCCGAGATCCCGTTCCTCCCCATCATCGACTGACCTCCTCCGGCCAGGCGCGCCGCGGCGCGCCTGGCCGCCCCTCATCACGCTCGGTCGGGTCCGGCTCCCCGCAGGGAAGCTACGGCGGGGAGCCGCTCGCAAGGGCTATCCTTGAGGCCAGTGACCGACGCTAGCACCCCCCTCCTCCCGTCCGAGACCCCCACCGCCACGACCCTCGAGGAGCTGCAGCGCAACCTGGAGGCGGTGCGGCAGCGCATCGACGCCGCCGCGCGCCGCGTGGGCCGCGACCCCAGCGAGGTGCGCCTGCTGCCCGTCAGCAAGACGGTGCCCGAGGAGCGCCTGCGGCTGGTGTACGAGGCCGGCGTGCGCTTCCTAGGCGAGAACAAGGTGCAGGAGGCGCAGCGGAAGGCCGAGGCGATGGCCGACCTCACCGACCTGAAGTGGTCGGTGATCGGGCACCTGCAGCGCAACAAGGCGCGCTACGTGGCACGCTTCGCGGCCGAGTTCCAGGCGCTCCACACCGTGCGCCTGGCCGAGACGCTCGAGCGGCGCCTCGAGATCGAGGACCGCACGCTGGACGTGTTCGTGCAGGTGAACAGCTCGGGCGAGGAGAGCAAGTTCGGCCTCCCGCCCGAGGAGGTGCCGGCGTTCGTGAAGGAGCTGCCGAGCTTCCCGCGCCTGCGGGTGAAGGGCCTGATGACGCTGGCGCTGTTCTCGAGCGACATGGAGCGCGTGCGCGCCTGCTTCGTGCGCATGCGCGAGCTGCAGGAGCGCCTGCGCCAGGAGGCGCCCGACGGCCTGAGCTTCGACGAGCTGTCGATGGGCATGTCGGGCGACTTCGAGGTCGCCATCGAGGAGGGCGCCACCGTGGTGCGCGTGGGGCAGTCGATCTTCGGGGCGCGCGAGCTGCCCGACAGCCACTACTGGCCCACGCAAGGGTCGCAGGCCGGCGCGTGAGCGGCCCCGGCGCGGAGCCCGACCTGGGGTTCGACCCGCGCTCGCTCGAGCCCCTGCCCGTGGACGTGGTGTCGGTCCAGTCGCAGGTGGTGTACGGCTGCGTCGGCAACAGCGTGGCGGTGCCGACCCTGCAGGCGCTCGGCCTGAACGTGGTGCCGGTGCCGACGGTGCTGCTCAGCAACACGCCGCACTACGACACGTTGGCGGGCGGGGCCGTCCCGCTCGAGTGGTTCGAGGGGTACCTGCGCGCGCTCGACGAGCGGCGCGTGCTGAGGCACGCACGCGCCGTGCTGGTCGGCTACCTGGGCTCGCCCGCGCAGGCGGCCGCGCTGGCAGCCTGGCTGGAGCGCGCCACGCGCGCCAAGCCCGAGCTGCTGGTGGTCCTCGACCCGGTGATGGGCGACTTCGACAGCGGTCTCTACGTGGACCCGCAGCTGCCGGCCGCGTTGCGCGACCGGCTCGTGCCGCACGCCACCGGTCTCACGCCCAACGCCTTCGAGTTCGAGCAGCTGATCGGCCGGCCGCTCGCCACGGTGGCGGAGACGGTCGCGGCGGCGCGCGGGCTGCTGGAGGGGCGCACGCAGTGGGTGGTGGTCACCAGCGCGGCGCCGCAGGAGGACGGCGGCGGCTCGCGTATCGTGCTCGTCACGAGCAGCGGGCACGAGGTGGTGACCTGGGAGCGCGTCGCCTACGGCGCCAAGGGCACCGGCGACCTGTTCACCGCCGCCGTCACCGGCGCGTTGCTGCAGGGCGCCGGCCTGCGTGACGCGGTGGTGGCGGCGCACGCGCGCGTGGCGACGGTGCTCGAGCGTACGGCGCGCCTGAACTGCAACGAGTTGGTGCTGACGGACGCCTGAACGCCGGGCGAGCGGGAGCCGGCGCGACCGGCTGCGCGGCGCTTGCCGGTGCTCAGCCTGGCGCCGGGATCAGCCGCCAGTTCCCTTCGGAGACGACCTCGACACTCGGGCCATCGACCACGATGGCGGTGGCATCGTCGATGACGTAGCTGGGGTTCGGCAGGCGCGCCGCCCACCTCTCGGCCGCGGCCATCGTGTTGGTGGGCAGGTCCGGGTGGTCCAGGTGCGGGAACATCGAGAACCCCACGAGCCCGAGCGCGCTGTCGTCACCCGTTTCCGGCTGCCAGCCGACGAACTCCTGCCCGATCCGCGGCGCCATCACCATGCTGCCGGCGCTGAGCCCCACCCACACGGTGTCGGTGAGGGACGGCAGGTGGGCGGCGAGCCCGGAGCGGCGCACCCAGTGGCTGAGGTAGAGCGCGTCGCCGCCCGACACCAGCAGAACGTCGGCCGCCCGCACCTTCGGTAGCCAGAGGTCCTCTTCGAGGCTGGGCAGGGCGGTGAGCTCCAGCACGCCCACCGAACTCCATCCAAGCCCGACCATGCCGTCCTCGCTCCTGCCGGCGATGAACTCCCAGGCGAGCCGGCCGGGACCGACCCAGGGGTGGCCGTACATCGCGGTCGGGATGCAGAGCGCGTGGCACTCGGCGATGGGCTTCCGCAGCAGGCCGGTCAAGGCGGCGCGGATGCTGGGGTTGGTGATGCCGCCGGAGGTGAGCAGGTACTTCATCCTGGCTCCTGTCTGGGTGTGGCTCGAGGTTGGACGAACTATACGGCCTACAGGCCCAACCCAGCGGCGGCCGGCATGGTCGCTGCGACCCCGGTCAGCGCTGGTGCTGCGCGAGTCAGGCGGGTTTGGGTTTTCCGGAGCTTCGTAGTATCATCTGCCAACCCGCAAATATCTCCCTGCCATCGACGCAGTGGGTTGGCGTGGTTCCGCGTGGCGGTTCTCGGTAGCACTCCCGTGCCGAGGCCCCGGCACGTGTCGTCGTTCCGTAGGAGGAAACATGAAGAACCGCCGTCTGCTTCCCGTCTTGCTCGCCGCGCTCGTCGCGTTCGGCCTGGTCGCCGGCGCCAGCGCGCAGGAGCCCCGCTACGGCGGCACCATCACGGTCGCCGTCACCGACGACCCGCCCAACCTCGACCCGCACATCACGAACGCGGCGTCGGCGCGCAACATCCTGCACAACATCTTCGCCACGATCGTCGAGATGAACGAGGAGTTCGTGCCGGCCCCGGGCCTGGCCGAGTCGTGGGAGATCAGCGACGACGGTCTCACCTACACCTTCCACCTCGTCGAGAACGCGCGCTTCCACGACGGCACGCCCGTCGACGCCGAAGCCATCGTCTACAACTTCGACCGCATCAAGGACCCCGCCACCGGCTCGCCCCGCGCCTCGGAGCTGAGCTTCGTGGAGTCGTACGAGGCGGCCGACGAGTACACCTTCGTGGCGCGCCTCAGCCAGCCGTACGCCGCGCTGCTGCCGGCCCTGGCCTCGTGGAGCGGCATGATCGTCTCCCCCACCGCGGTGGAGACGTACGGCGACGACTTCGCCTCGCACCTCGTGGGCGCCGGGCCGTTCAAGTTCGTCGACCACATCCGCGACGACCGCGTGCTGCTGGTGCGCAACGACGACTACTTCCGTGAGGGCCTGCCGTACCTCGACCAGATCATCGTCCGCCCGTTCGTGGACGGCGAGGCGCGCGTCATCAACCTCAAGTCCGGCGCGCTCGACATGTTCTACACGATCCCCGGCAAGGACCTCGAGGACCTGATGAGCTACCCAGGCGTGGTGGTGGAGTCGGTGCCGGGCCTCGGCTACTCGAGCATGTACATCAACACGCGCTCCGAGGCGCTGGGCAACCCCTACCGTCGCCAGGCCCTCAACTACTGCGTGGACCGCGACATCATCATCAACACCGTGTTCCCCCACGGCGGCGCCGTGGCCGCCTACAGCCCGTTCTCGCCGGCCACCTTCGTCACCGACGTCGACGACGAGCGCATCCCGCAGCGCAACCCCGAGAAGGTGCGCGAGCTGCTCGAGCTGGCCGGCTCGCCGAACGGCTTCACCTTCGAGGTCCTCTACGCCGCCGACGAGGAGAACACCCGCCTCATCACGCTGGTGCAGGCCATGTGCGCCGAGTTCGGCATCAACCTCGTGGCGCAGCCCACCGAGTTCGGGCAGATCCTCGCGCGCGCCGGCGAGGGCAACTACACCGCCGCCTGGATCTCGCTCACGCCGCGCAACGACCCCGACCTGAGCGCGTACCCGTGGTTCACCTCCAACAGCACCAACTTCGCTCAGATCGACAACCCGGTCATCGACGACCTCCTCACGCGCGCCCGCGCGGTCAGCGACATCGCCGAGCGCCGCGAGCTCTACCGCGCCGCGGCCGACGAGATGCTCCTCGAGATGCCCTACCTCTTCCTGTTCCACCGGGC
>Ga0123332_1000526_pt1 | contig 38328 bp, 26 predicted proteins | sample BioC12SIPDNA_4_FD_89958 | JGI IMG/M metagenome (GOLD analysis project Ga0123332, IMG submission 89958) | Anaerobic biogas reactor microbial communites from Washington, USA - Biogas_R2_A C12 SIP DNA | ecosystem: Engineered > Bioreactor > Anaerobic > Unclassified | place: Washington, USA... | reverse complement strand
TAGCGCAGGGGATGACGCGGAGGCATTTCGTCACGCAGGCGGCCGCCGTGGCCGGCACGGCCGCCCTTTCGGGCGCCGCTTCGGGCGCCGCTTCGGCCGCAGCCGGGCAATCCGGAGGGAATCCCGAATCGCCCGTGGCGGCAGCCAACGCCTGCGGCTCGGACCTGCTCCAGATGCTCGTGCTGCGGACCTACCCGGTCGCCGTGAAGATGCTCCGGGACGAAAGCGAGATCCCACGGGGCTCCGTCCGGCCCAAAAAGGATCTCGGGGAGCACTATGCCGCCTGCCAGGCCTTCGGCATCGTGCGGCAGCGCGGAACGGCCCTGGCCATGTTCATCGAGGACCACTGGTGTTTCGAACCCATCATCGGCTACGGGCTGGCCGAACCCCCGGAGGAATTTCTCGAGGGGTCCGGCAGCGACTTCTTCGTCCAGAACAGGGCCGCGGCCAAGGAGCGCAACAACGCCATCCCCATCCTGCCCTACGGCAGGTGGGCCGGGATGGCGCTGGCCCCCCTGCACAAGGCCGCATTCGCCCCGGACCTGACCGTTATCTACTGCAACGCGACCCAGCTGCGCCACATGCTGTTCTGCCTGATGCTCCAAAACGGCACCCGCGTCACGTCCACCCTGGACCCGATCTGGTCCTGCGTGCACTCGGTCGCCCCTCCCCTGCTGACGGGCGAGTGCGCGGTGACCGTCCCCGATCCCGGGGAGTTCGAAAGGGGCGCCGTCGGCGACGACGAGATGATGTTCTCGATCCCGGCCGGCAGGATGGAGGAGCTGATGTACGGGGTGCGCCACTACGAGAGCATCGGCATGGGGTACCGCAGTTTCGGGCGCGAGCTGAAGGGGAATTTCAAGCAGCCCCCCTTCTACCTGGAATATTTCAAACGGTGGGGCCTGGACCAGCCGCAGTAGGCGCCGTCAGGGCGCCGCCTCCGCCCCGTCCCGGGCCGGTTCGGGCGCGTAGTAGCCCCGGCGCGCCCGGATGCGCACGCCTTTTGTGCCGCAGCGGATTTCGATGGCCCGGAACGTGCCGTTTTTCCTCTTGTCCTTCGGGCTGTAGGCCAGGCTGTACTGGCCCCGGAGGTCCCGGCCGATCGAAAGGAAGGTTTCCCGGATGTCGTCGAAACGCGCGCGGGGGGAGAAAAAGGCCCCGCCCGTCCGCTCGGCCATGTTCTTGAGGGGGCCGAACCCGCCTGCCGTCCCACTGCCCTGCACCCCGATGCCGTACAGGAGGCAGTCGCTTTTCTGGGCCGCCTCGATCGCCTCCTCCCTGGTCACAAGGCTCGAGGTGTCCTCGCCGTCGCTGAGGACGACCATCACCCTGCGCCCCGCTTCGTGGCGCATCTTCTGCGCGGCGATGAGATAGACGGCATCGTAGAGCGCGGTCGAGGTGCCCGCCTTCAAACCCTCGAGCGCCCGGATCAGGGCGCCCTGGTCCTGGGTGAAATCCCGGACCAGGCTGACCTCGGAGTCGAACTGCGCGACCAGGGCCAGGTCCCTGTCGGGCCGCAGGATTTCCCGGAAGAACTCCGCGGCCGTGTCGATCTCGTACCGGAGCTTGTCGTTGACGCTCCGGCTGGTGTCGACCAGAAGCGCGATGGTCAGGATCGCGTCCGTGCGCTTCTCGGCCTCGCTGAAGAACTCGATCTGCTGCTCCATGCCGTTTTCGAATACCCGGAAGTCCTCCATCTTGAGCCCGTCCACCGGATTGCCGCGGCCGTCGAGCGCGCTGAAATACAGGTCGACGAGCGACACTTCGCTGCGGATGGTTTTCTGGGGCGCGGGGCCGAGACCCGCGCCGGAAAGCAGAAGGAGGCAGCATGCTGCAATGGCGCTGTTCATAAAGGGCCCCCGGATGAAGTCCGTACCCAAAGGATACTCCAGTATCCGGACGGAAGCCACAGGCCCTCCGGAAAATCCCGCCGGCGGCAAACACTTGACGCGGCGGCCCGAATCTCCATAGGATAGGACCACCTGCCGGGCGCGCAGGACGGAAGCCCCGGGGCGCAGTCAACCCGTTAAAGGAGGAAAACTCCCATGAACAAACGGCATGTCCGTTTCCCGACACCCCTTCTGGCGATCCTTCTGGCGATCCTTCCGGCGGCCGTTTGGCACGCCGGCGCTTCGGCCGCGGACGAGGCCCGCGTCGATATCGACGCGGCCGCCCTGCGCCCGCCGATATCCGAGTACGTCTACGGGCAGTTCATCGAACACCTGGGGCGCTGCATCTACGGGGGGATCTGGGCGGAAATGCTCGAGGACCGCAAGTTCTATTTCCCCGTCACGGGCCGGGCGCCGGCCTGGGAGCTCCACACCCCCGGGCGGAGCTCCTGGGAGGGGGAGGGGCACCCCTACGAGCTTCTCGTGCGGTCCCCCTGGATGATCCTGGGAGAGCCGTCGTCGGTCTCGATGGTGACCGACGGCGCCTATGTCGGGGAGCACACCCCCGCGGTGCGTTTGCCCGGCGACGGTGGCCGCGCCGGGATCCTGCAGGAGCGCCTGGGGCTGGTGGCGGGCAAGCGCTACACGGGCCGCATCGTGCTCTCGGGCGACCCCACGGCGGGGCCGATCGAGGTCCGCCTCGTCTGGGGCCCCGGGGCGTCCGACCAGCAGACGATCCCGATCGAACGTCCGGCGCCCGGCTACACGACCTACCCGCTGGCGTTCACGTCGCGGGGCGCGACCGACAACGGCCGCCTGGAAATCGTCGGGCGGGGGAAGGGGAGCTTCCGCATCGGGGCGGTATCGCTGATGCCCGAGGACAACATTCTCGGGTGGCGGCGCGACACCGTGGAGGTGCTCCAAAAGCTGAACGCGCCCGTCTACCGGTGGCCGGGGGGGAATTTCGTAAGCGGCTACGACTGGAAGGAGGGGATCGGGGACCCGGACAGGCGCCCCCCGCGCAAGAACCCGGCATGGAAGGGGATCGAGCACAACGACGTCGGCATCCACGAATTCCTGGCCCTCTGCCGCGAAATCGGCGCGGAACCGTTCATCGCCGTCAACACGGGGCTCGGGGGCGCCGCCGCGGCGGCCGAGGAGTTGGAGTACGCCAACGGGTCCCCGGAGACGCCCCAGGGGAGGCTGCGCGCGGAAAACGGGCACCCGCAGCCGTTCGGCGTCCGCCTGTGGGCCATCGGCAATGAGATGTACGGCAACTGGCAGCTCGGGAACATGCCGCTCGAGGACTACCTGAAGAAGCACCGCGACGTCGTCGACGCCATGCGCGCGGTCGACCCGTCGATCGAACCGGTGGCGGTCGGCAACGTCGGCCAGTGGAGCCAGGCGATGCTCACAAACTGCGCGGGCCACATGAGCCTCATCAGCGAACACCTCTACTGGCAGGGCAGAAACGACGTCGAGGCGCACGTGCGGCAGGTCCCCGAGGGCATCCGCCGCGTCGCCGACGCCCACCGGAAATACCGGGAGGAGATCGGCGCCCTCCGGGGCAAGGACATCCGCATCGCCCTGGACGAGTGGAACTACTGGTACGGGGGGAACGAGTACGGGGAGCTCGGCGTGCGGTACTTTTTGCAGGACGCCCTCGGCATCGCCGCGGGCCTGCACGAAATGTTCCGCCAGAGCGACATGTTCTATATGGCCAACTACGCCCAGACGGTCAACGTGATCGGGGCGGTCAAGACGACGAAGACCGAGGCGGCGATGGAGGCGACGGGCCTGGTCCTCGAGCTCTACCGCGAGCGCTTCGGCAGCGTCCCCGTGCCGGTTTCCGGCGTCCCGCTCCCGCTCGACGTCGCCGCCGCCTGGACCGGCGACCGGAACGCGCTGACCGTGGCCGTGGTCAACCCCTCCTCCGAACCCCGCCGCATGGTTCTGAACGTGGCGGGGGCGGACCTGGGCAGGCAGGCGCTGCGCTGGACTCTGACGGGGGCGGACCGCTGGTCCCACAACCGGCCGGGGCACAAGCGCGAGGTCGACGTCGATGCGGTAACGCTCGACGTCGACGAGGGGCGGATCGACGTGCCGCCGCTGTCGGTCACGCTCTACCGCTTCCCCGCCAGGTAAGCCGCAGACACGCCTCCGGCCCGCGTCCGGGCCGGGCACGGAGGGGGTAACGGCCGGGATTTGCCGGCTTCGGGGCGCCGCGCGAGGCGGCGCCCCCTTCCCCTCCCGCGGCGCCGCTCCCGGGCCTATTCCCAGCCTGTCTTCAGGCCGGTCTCCTCGGAAAAATACCCGATCGCCTCGATCTCGTGGATTTTCCCGTTGCGGATCTTGTAGACGTGGGCGGCCGGAAGGTCGAAGGGCCCCCACTCGTTGGCGCGTTCGGTCACTCCTGGCACGCCCTTGATCTTCATCACCTTGGGCTCGCCGTCGTGGCGGAATATGGAGAAGGCGAACACCAGGCCCTTCTCCTCGTCGACGGCGAAGACGCGCCGGTCGGTGATGCCGGTGATGTAGCTCATGACGCCGGTGCTGAGCTGCTCGCCGCACTTCATTTTCCGGAAGGTCGAGAAATCGTCCTCGGCCGCCTCCTTGGGCGTCTGCGTCTGATCGTTGGCGCTGATGCCGCCGTTTTCCCTGCGCTGGCATTCATCGGCGAACGGGGCGACGAGACCGTCGTCCTCGACGATGGCCTCGTAGTAGGAATTGGCGATTTCCCGCATCCGTTCCCTGGACACGCGCTCCACCTTGGGCAGCCGCTCGAGCAGGGCCGGACGGACGGCCGACATGTTCGGATGAAGCGGGGAGCCGTCGGAATGGATCACCAGGTGGTCGATCTCCCGGATCCTGTGGCCGGCCACCTTGAGCCGGATGGCCGCGATCGTGGGGTTCCCGTTCTCCTCGAGTACCCCCATGAAGGCGACTTCGCCGGCGTCCGGATCGGCCACGACGATCTTGAAATCCGTCGGGCCGCCGGTGGCACTCTTCCACAGCCCCTCCCCGACCGGGATCCTCCGGGTGTTCTCGACGAGCTTCACGTCCTCGCCGAGCGGCGCGGCCGAGGGGTCGTTCGCGGCCAGGGCGGCCAGGTACTGATCCATCTTTTCAACCAGGCAGCTCCGCGTGCAGCTCCACCCGTCCGAAGCCTGATAGGGGATCCCGACGCAGGCAATGGCCTCGATCTCGTGGATCTTCCCGCTGCGGATCTTGTAGATGTGGCCGGCCCCCACGCTGAACTGTCCCCACTCGTTGGCGCGTTCGGTGACTCCCGGGACCTTGCGGATCGGCAGCGGGTTCGGGTCTCCGTCGTGGTTGAACATCGAGAAGGCCATGACCAGCCCCATCTCCTCGTCGACGGCGAACAGCCGCCTCTGGTTGATGTCGGTGATGTAGCCCATGACGCCGGTGCTGAGCTGCTCGCCGCACCGCATGCGCCCGAACTGGGCGATGGATCCGGGCGCCAGATCGCCCGGGATCGGGTCCTGGTTGTTGGCCGAGGTGATGCCGCCTTCCCGCCGCTGGCATTCGTCGGCGAACGGGGCGACGGTGCCGTCGCTCTGTTCGATGGCGTCGTAGTAGGCGTTGGCCGCACGCAGCATCTCCTCCCGGGAGACCCTTTCGGCCGGGTCCAGCTTCTGGACCAGGCCCGGGCGGGGCTGCTTCAGGCCTTCAGGCAGCGGGCCGTCGATCCTCCAGATCATGTGGTCGATCTCGGTGATGCCGCCCTGCTCCACCTTGAGCCGGACGCCCAGCTGGATCGGCTTGCCCTGGTCTTCGACGACGCCCATGAACCCGATCTGCCCCGCGGCCGGATCGGCGACGTAGATCTTGTAGTCGTTGGTCCCCCCGGTCGAGGTCGCCCACAACCCCTCGCCGACGGGCGTGACCCGGGTGTTTTCGACGAGCTTGACGTCGGGCGCCAGGGGCAGACCGGCGGGATCGTGCGCCGCCAGGGCCTCGAGGTACTGATCCATCAAAGCCACCAGAGACGCCCGGTCGGGCTGTTTTTTGGCACAGGCACACTGGAATGCGATGCCCATGAGAAGAATACAGAGAAGAACCGTCGTTTTTTTCATGTACCACTCCCTGTGTGCGCCCCGCCCGGGGCGGAGCAGCTGAAATTGACTCTTAGGAAACCTTCGGGCACGCCCGAAAACAGCACATTGCGCGGCGGCCCTGCTCGTCCGGCGCACAGCATTTCTGGTCCTGGAAATGGCCCCATTGTATAACCGAAGCCGCCGGTTGTGAAGCGAATGGTGCGCGGAATCGGCCGACGGCCGGGCGATCCCCCGGAACCGTTCTGCGGCACGGGAAACCGGCGAGGGAGGGGCGAAAAACATGTTTCCCGCCGCGCGCATCCCGGGTACAATGCCCCCCAGGACCCGGAGCGGCCGGGACAGGTGCAAAGACGCATGGTCGCCATCATTCGAAAACCGGACACCCAGCGGAAGCTGGAGCTCCTCAGCACCGACGCCCAGTACGACCTGGCCTGCGCCTGCGGCACGGCTGCGGACGGCCACCGCCGCCGCGGCCCCGGGGACGCATGGATCTACCCGGTCACCCTGCCCAACGGCGGCAGGAGCGTCCTGTTCAAGACGCTCCTTTCCAATGCCTGCTCGAACGACTGCAGCTACTGCCCGCTCAGGGCCGGACACGACGTCCGCCGCTGTACGCTCGGCGAAGAGGAGATCGTCGGCGCCTTCCTCGATTACTACAACCGGGGGGAGGTTTTCGGGCTGTTTTTGACCTCGGGGGTGCTCGGCTCCCCGGACGCGACCATGGAGCGGATCAACCGCGTGGCGCGGATTCTCCGCCGCCGGCACGGGTTCCGGGGGTACATCCACCTGAAGATCCTCCCGGGTTCGAGCGACGCCGCGATCGAGGAGGCCCTGTCCCTCTCGAGCGCCGTATCCCTCAATATCGAGACCCCCGGGGCGAAGCACCTGGCCCGGCTGTCCTCTCGGAAACGCTTCACCGAGGATATCGTCGAGCCGATCAAGCGGATCAGCCGCCTGACGGCCAGGGGGAACCGCTACGAGCAGGTCCGGCAGACCACCCAGTTCGTCGTCGGGGCCGCCGGGGAAACGGATTCGGAGATCATCCGGTACGTCTGGGGCCTCTACGACCGGCTCGGCCTGCACAGGGTCTACTACAGCGCCTACCAGCAGGGGGCCGGCCTCCGGGAGCCCGGATACCGGGAGCCCGCAGCGGCCGGCGGCGGCCGAAGCGGCGGCGGCCTGCTGCGCGAGCACCGGCTCTACCAGGCGGATTTCCTGATGCGCCGGTACGGATTCACGGAATCGGACATCTGCCTGGACGATGCGGGGAACCTTTCCCTGGAGGTCGATCCGAAGGAGCTGTGGGCCAGGCGGCACCCCGAATACTTCCCCCTGGACGTCAACAAGGCCTCCCGGCAGGAGCTTCTGCGCGTCCCGGGCCTGGGCGAGGTCTCCGTCGACCGGATACTCCAACAGAGGAATGCCTCGAAACTCCGGAACCTCGAAAGCGTCGGCCGGCCGTCCTCCCGGCTCGAGAAGGCCCATGCCTACCTCAGCTACTGATCTGCGCCGCAGCCGGCGGATGTCCCCCGGATGGCGCTTCCACCTCGCCGTCGTTACGCTGCTGGCCGGCCTGCTGCTGTTCTCCAACCTCCACGAGGGCGGCCTGTCCGGATACGACGACGCGCTGTACGCCCACGAGGGGGAGCAGATGCTCCGGACCGGCGACTGGTGGAACGTCCGGTGCAACGGCAGCTTCAACTTCGAATACCCGCCCATGTTCTTCTGGCTCGAGGCCCTGTCGATGTCCCTCTGGGGCGCGACGGACTTTGCCGCGAAGTTCCCGTCGGCGCTGGCGGGGCTTCTGACGATCGTCTCGGTCTTCCTCATCGGGCGCGCCGCCGGGCGCAATGACCTCTACCCGGTGTGCGCGGCGTGGATCCTGATGCTCACGCAGTATTTCCTGAAATACTCCATGCACGCGATGACGGACGTGCCCTACGCCCTTTTCTTCACGCTGGCGATCCTGTTCTACCTCCTGGGGCTGCGGCGCCCCCTCTTCTTCCTGCTGTGCGGCTGCGCCGTGGCCGCCGCCATCCTGACCCGGTCCGTCCTGGGGTGCATTCCCCTGGCGGTGATCCTCGGCCACGGCGCGCTGGCCGAGCGTTTCCGGCCGCTGCGCTCCCCCGCGTTCGCCGCCGGGATGGCGCTGGCCATCGTGCTGCCCGCGCTCTGGTACGTCCCGCAGTACCGGGCGCACGGCGCCCCCTTTCTCGAGCAGTCCCTGCAGGTCATCACCAGCAAGGTGTCCCACGGCGGGGACTCCGGCGCCCGCGGGTTCCTGTGGGACCTGGCGCGCTATCCCGGGCTGCTGGCGAAGCTGTATTGGCCCTGGCTGCCGCTTTTGATCCTGGGTCTGTGGATGGAGGCGCGCAGGGCCTGGCGCTCGAGGGACGGATTCTCCATCCTCCTGCTGCTGTGGATCGGGTGCATCCTCGTGCCGCTCAGTCTGGCCGACTCGAAAACCCTCCGCTACATCATGCCCGCCTTCGGGGCCTTCGCGCTGGCGGCCGCCGTGCCGTCGAGCGGCTGGCTGCTGCCGGTGCGGCACCGGCTGCACGCCCGCGTCGGGTATGTCCTTCTCTGCCTCGCGGTCGCGGCCATGGCCTCTGTCTCCTCCCCGCTCGAGCGCGCGGGGGGAATCCGCGCGATCGGCGCGGCCGTCCAGAGGCATGTGCCGGCCCCGGAGCGGGTCCATTTCTACACCGGGGGGGCGCCGCGCCACGACGACAGGAACCAGATGCTGTGGTACTCCAAGCGCCGCCTGGACCACCACCTGGATCCGGCGGCCCTGGTCCGGGAGCTCGAGGGCGGCGGCTACTTCGTCGTCGACCGCCCCTCCTGGGAGGCCATCGTCCTCCCCCGCGCGGCCTGCGTTACGGAACTGGCCGGTACCGAGGCGTGGGTACTGTTTGCGAGGGGACGCCAGGCCATCGATCGACATAGGTAATCGGTCACCCGCTGGCATACACGGCCAGGCACGCCGGTTCACAAGTGCAACCGAAGGCGGATGGGTAGTGTAGCACCCTGATATAGGTGCCCATTTGCCCTGAAGCCGGGAGTGCGCGGCGGTTGAAAAGTGCGCCACCTGATACGAGGTTATCGATTTGTCCTTTCAATGTTCCTATATGAGTGCTGAATGAGTATCGGCTGCCCGAGAAGCCCCCCGGGCTCTGATTACGGGCTCACTTCAAGCGAGCACAAGTGGCTCATTTTGGATTAGCGCCGAAGACAGAGCGATGGGATGAATTTGCTGGAATCGATCCTGAAGCTGGAAAAGGAAACGATGGGAGCGCGAAAAGAAACGCATTCCTACGCTTCGGTAGATAGTCTCTTGATGCGCCAATACAGCGGGTTGAAGGCTATGGCGCTCCCTGCCGCGTTCCGGGGGCCGCGTCGAGCTCGTACAGATACCATATCTTCGACCGCCCGACCCAGTTGTTGACGTTGAGCCGGAGGAGCCACGCGGGGTGGCTGGCATAGACGAGATTACCCCCCGTGCCGTGATCCCGGAGCGCGTCCCGGTCCGAGGACACCCACAGGTGCGCACGGTCCGGCTGCAGCCGTATCTCGCCGGGGGACCGGACGGTCCGGACCTCGAGGTTCCCCCTCCGGTAGAAACGGACATCGAGCCCGACGCGGCGGTACGGGTCTTCCCCATGGCAGTAAAGAAGCGTTGCGCCCGGGTACCCGTCGTAAATCTTCCTGTAGAGGGAGACCCGGCCGTCGGCGGGGCCGACGGCGGCCACGGCCAGGCACGCGCAGTTGACCGCCAGAGCGCAGGCCATGAAGGCACGGAACGTTCGCAGCCGGGCAACATCCGAAAACCGCCCGGTGCGCATCCCTTCGAAGGCCGTGACAAGAAGCACGGGGAGGAAATAGACCATCGGGAACAGAAACCGCAGCTCCTTGTGGCCGATCGCGAAGTGCACGGCCAGAAACGGCAGGACGCTCCACAGCACCGGGCTCCGGGGCCGGCTGAAGGCCGCGACCGGCACCGCGAGCAAAAACAGGAGGCTCAGGGGCGGTATCCCCTTCAGGGCAAAGGCCCGGATGTACCACCACCAGGGGGACTCGCCGAAGGACGCCGCCTTCCCCTGCAGGATGTTCTGGTCGAAATAGTTCCACGCCGCGAGGGTCCATTCCCCGTAGAACCACCGGTCGACGAGGATCCCGGCGGCGACGGCGGCGGCCATCCCGACTGCCAGCCCCGCCATGTGCCGCCTGGGCGCCTTCTTCACCAGCACCAGCCAGGCCAGGAGCCCGGCGGCGAGCAGGGCCGCCTGGAACCTGAAAACGAAGGAGAGGCCGAGCAGCGTCCCGACGAGGAAACCGGCCGGGGCGCCGGAGCGCTTGGTCAGAAAGCAGGCGGCAAACGCCAGGGTGAAGAACAGGCCGGCCCAGTTTTCGCCCGAGTAGCGGACGCCGACGAACACCGCGGGCCAGGACAGAAAGGACAAAGCCAGAAACCAGCGCTCCTCCGCGCCGCGGAACGTCCCGCAATAGACCGCGTACAGAAGCCGCATGCAAACGAATGCCAGAAGCGCGGAGACCAGCCTGAGGAAAAAGGCCGCGGCGAAAGGGCTCCGAACCCCGAGGATCTCCGCACCGCGGCAGGCCGCAACCGCCAAAGCCGGCTGCAGCGACGACCGCATCCGGTGATGGTACTCCCAGGGCAGGCTCTCCTCGGAGGTCAGCCCCAGTTTCAGGCCGGCGAACTCGAGTATCTGGAAATGCTCGTCAAAATGGTGGAACCCGACCGAGAAGACGCTCGCGACGACGAGCGCGAGCAGCCCCAGGGCCTCCACCGTCCTCACCCTTTTCCGCATCGCGACATCGAACACGCGGCACTCCGTCCTTGCGCCGGCATCAGGCGGCGCCGGCACCCTGCCGGGCCGCCGCGGCGGCACCGGCCCATTCTACGGCATCGGCCCGCTCCCGGACAAACAGTTTGGCGCCGCCGGGGGCGCCCGGTCTTGCCGCAGCGGCCGGCGTGTGCCATAGTTACCACCCTGCTTGTTTCGGAAGGGATTGGCGGATGAAAAAGATGATTGCCGTACTGGAAGGGGACGGGATCGGGCCCGAGATCGTCGCCGAAGCCATCAAAGTGCTCAAGGCCGTCGAGCGCAAATACGGCCACGACTTCGAGCTCGTCTACGCCCCGTTCGGTGCCGAGGCCTATTTCCGCGAGGGGTCTCCGTTCCCGGAGAAGACCGTCGAGATATGCGACCGGGCCGACGTGATCATCAAGGGGCCGGTCGGGCTCGCGGTCGAGGAGATGAACCGGATCCCGCAGGACATGCGCCCGGAGGCCGGGGCCATACTCCCCTTGCGGAAACGCTACGACACCTTCGCCAATTACAGGCCGGTACGACTCCCCGGGGATCTGGCGTCGTTCTCCCCGCTCCGGGAGGACCTGATCGGGGACGGGCTCGACATCCTGATGATCCGCGAGCTGGTCGGGGGCATCTACTTCGGGGACAAGACCGAGGGGAGCGCGACCGGGATGCGGTACGCCGAAGACGACTGCACCTACACCGACGAGCAGGTGCGGCGCATCGCCACGGTCGCTTTCGAGGAGGCGCGCCGGCGGAAGGCGCTTCTGACGAACATCCACAAGGCCAACGTGCTTGCGACCTCGCGGTTCTGGCAGGCCATCGTGGAGGAGGTGGGGGCGGCCTACCCGGACGTGCGCTACCGCTCCATGCTCGTCGACAACGCGGCATTCCAGCTGGTGAAGAACCCCCGCCAGTTCAACGGCGTGGTGCTGCTCGAAAACATGCAGGGGGACATTCTGACCGACCAGGCGGGCGGGATCCTGGGCTCTCTGGGGCTGATGCCCTCGGCCTGCATGGGGGTCAGGAAAGGGTACGTGGAGGCCGCCCACGGTTCGGCCCCGGATATCGCGAACCAGAACAAGGCCAACCCCTATTCCATGATCGGCAGCGTGGCGTTTTTGTTCGAGAAGTGCCTCAACCTGCCGCGGGAGTCCGAGGACATCTGGAATGCCCTGTTCTCGGTTTTCAGGGACGGCTACCGGACCGTGGAGCTGGCCGCCCCGGGGTGCGACGGCGGCAAAATCCTGTCCACCAGCGCCTTCGGCGACCTGGTGGCGGAGATGATCCAGGCACCCGGGGCCGCAACGCCCTAGACCTGGTGCTCCCGGCGGACGATTTTGCGCGCGCCCCCGTACCACGCCGTGCTCCAGTCCTTGGGCATGACGATCTCCTCGAGGCGGTCGAGCTGGCCGATGGCCCGGAGCCGGTCGTAGATAAGCTGCCAGGCGCACGGCTTTTCCGGATCCACCTCGCACCGGCCGTCCCGGGAGCCGCCGCAGGGACCGTTGAGCAGCCGCTTCGCGCAGCGCGTCACCGGGCAGATGCCCCCGAACTGCGCCAGCCGGCAGTCGCCGCAGCCGAGGCACTTCTCCGTCCATGTCGCCCGCTCCTCCAGAACTCCGAGGAACTGGGTGTTGAGCCCGGCGTAGACGGGCATGCGCGGGAACTTCTCCGCGATGGCCTGCACGCCCGCGCCGCACCCGAAGGATACGATGGCCTCGACCCCGGAGGCGGGCTCGGCCAGTTCCCGCAGGAACTCGTTGTCGCACTGCCGTTCGATCGTAACCTGGCTGATCTGTACGGGATGGCCGTCGAGTTTGCGGGCCATGCGCATGGCGTAGGCGGCGATGCCGACTTCGCGCTCCCCCCCGGCAAGGCATACCGATACGCAGGTGGCGCAGCCCGCGAAGAGGACCTTCCGGTGGCCCGCGATGATGTCCTTGAGTTCGGTGACGGATTTCGGCGATGCAACGATCATGGCTCCCTCGCGCTTTCCCCCTCCCGGACCCCGGATCCGGGAGGGTAGTAGTCTCCTGCAACGGCCGATGCCCGCCGGCCTGCGGTGCCGTCGTCCTCGGCCGACGCCTGCCGGATCCCCCCGGCCAGGACCGACAGCTTCACGGCGCTGATCTTGCGGTACACCCGGCCCGGGGGCAGCGCCTTCCCGTCGACGGCCAGCAGGTCCCGCACCCGGATGCCGAACAGGCGCTCGTTCTCCTCCAAATACGGCCGCATCCGCTCCCAGTCGCGGTCGGTGACCGGGGAGAAGGCGCCGCCGTTGAGCTGCTCCCGGACGACCTGCCGGCGCGGGTCCCGGATGTAGATGGCGCCCCCGCTGGCCAGGGAGAAAAGGTTGCTGCCCGGATAGGGGACGGCCTGGGGCTTCAGGCGGCCGAGGCCGTCGAACTCCACGCCGTTGAGGATCACGAACCCCCCGTCGCCCAGGGGATCCCCCGCCATGAATGATTCGGCCAAAAAGTCCAGACACGTCCCGTTGATCACCACCCGGGGGCGCCCCACGGCGTTGATCAGGGGCCGGCCGGCGGCATTGCCGAGAACGTAGACCTCGCCCCCCTTGGCCCCGTACATGAAGGTCTGTCCGACATCGCCGTGGACCACCAGTTTGCCCCCGGCGGCGATCTGGGCCACCTGGTCCTGGGCGTTGCCGTGGATGTGCATCTGCAGACCGTCCATCCCACTGGCGGCATAATCGCCGCTGGACCCGTACAGGTCGATGCGCGCACCCTGCGTTTGCATGCCGAGGCCCGACCCGTGGAACCGCTGCCCGCGCATCCGGTAGACGATAAAGCGCCTCCACCCCAGCGCGTACCCTTCCCGCATCAGCAGGGCATCGCAGTCGTCCCCCTCCGGGGGGAAGCCGCAGGCGTCGATGACCAGAACCTCCTCACCGGGCCCGGGGGCGGCCAGGAGGCGGCGTGTGTCCCGGGTCGCCCGGCGCCAGTACCCGGCGCCGTCGGCGCCGAACGGCGGGGCGCTGTCGAAAAGGGACTCCAGGGCGTCGTCGAGCACCCGCACCACCGTGGCGCGGCGCTTGTCCCCGGTGGGGAAGCGGCGGTCGCGAAGCAGCGAGAGCGCCTCCACGGCGGTCTGGATCGACCGCGCGTCCCGGGCGCCCCCGGCGACCAGGCGGCAGAACCGCCCCAGGTCGCCCGGAGCCCACGCCGGGAGGCCCCGGGCGTACCGGAACAGATTCCGTGCGTTGCCCTCTTGCAGGTTCCGGAAGACGAACTCCCGCAGGCCGGGCGCATCCCCGGCCGAGACGGCCCCCTGCTCGGGCAGGTCGCAGCGCACGGAGCCGCCGTCGAGCACGACAGGCCGCCCGAACTTGTCGGCGCAGGCAAGCTTCCCGGCGCCGCCGGTATCGACGGTGAAGACGAACGCGCCCCCGTCGGTATGGGACCCCCCGCGCGCGTTCCAGTACCTGTCGGCCACGGGGCAGAAGCGGGCATCCTCGCGCGAGAGGCTGCGCAGCGTGGCGTCGATCGCCTGCTTCTCCGAACAGATCAGGCCTATCTGGACGTCCCCGTTGTCCGAAAGCGCGAACACCTGCGGGCGCAGCATGGACGTGTCGGTGATGCCGAGCAGCTCGACCTTCCTTTCATCCGGGCGGCTGCGAGCGATGATGAAGAACCACGGGCCGTCGGGCGACGCGTGCATGTGCACCGCCTGGATCTGCCGGTAGATAGCCTGCTTCCCGGGGGGCAGCCGGTCGAAATCGAGCTCCGACGTCGGCGCCAGGGCTTCGATGATGTATTCGAGCGGGTACTTGTAGACGCGGTCCCACAGGTCGAACAGCTGCGCGGACACCTCGGTGTCGGTCAGAAACTGCTGGCGGATGTTCCTCTGCCGCAGGTACTCGCAGACAGAGTGGTAGTTGGCGAAATCCCCGTTGTGCACCAGGGCTTCGTTGAGACCGACGAACGGGTGCGCGCCGCCGGGGTGCCACACCCTGCCCTTGGTCGGGTAGCGCTGGTGGGCGATCCAGGCATGCGCCTTGAAATCCCCGAGACAATAGTACTCGACGTTCTGCTCGGCGTACCCGACCATCTTGAACACCAGAAGATCCCGGCCGTGCGACAGGACAAACGCCTTCTGCTCACCCAGCGACGCGTAATAGGCCTCGTTGAGCCGGCAGGAATTCCTCCAGACGAACTCGTCCTCGACATCCCTGGCCGCCAGGCCTTCGAGGCCGTTCTCCGCCGCGAACCTCCGGAGCACGTCGGGCTTGACCCGGACCACGTACCGGTGGACGTCGGGCGGCCGCACCTCGAGCCCCGGCAGGTCCCTCCAATCGTCCAGGTGCGCCTGGCGCGCCGAAAGGGCGACGTCGAAGCAGGGCAGGACGTATTCCCGTTCCAGTTCAGCGTGGCAGCCCGGGTCCAGGAGGGCGATCTGGTACAGGTAGGAGCTATCGAGCACCTCGCGGGGGACGCCCATCTGCCCGGGCGTCAGGCCGACGGCCGCGATGCCGCCCCCTTTGCCGTTGCCACGGTTCCGCATCTGGGCGGAGGGTTCGTAGATGAACCGGCCGGCCAGCGGCTCGGTGCAGGCAAACCCCGTGACGCCGCACCCGCCCTCCTCGGCTGGCTTCCCCGAAGGGGGCCGCACCCCGGCGGAGCAGGCCCGCCCGCGGGTCGCCAGCAGTCTCGCCGATAGGTCTTTCACAGGGCACCCCCCCCGGGCGATCCCGGGTCCCCGGCGATCAGACAGAGCGTGTCGGAACGGCCGCGCAGCTCCCGGACCGATGGCATGCCCAGTCTGCCGAGGATGAACATCATCTGTTCCCGCCAGGCGTTCTGGAGGTTGATCAACCGCTGCGTGGCCCAGTCGAGGCTCATCTGCTCCGCCAGCGCCGGGTCCGTCGTGGCGATGCCCCGCGGGCACCCCCTGCCGCTTTCGCAGGTCGCGCACCGCACGCACCCGAGGGCGACCAACTCGGCCGTCCCGATCACGACCCCGTCGGCCCCGAGGGCGATGGCCTTCAGGGCGTCGTAGGCCGTGCGGATGCCCCCGGACGCGATCAGGGTCACCGATTCCCGGACCCCCTCGGCGGAGAGGAACCTGTGGACCTTCGGGATCGCGTATTCGATGGGCATCGCGATGTTTTTCTTGGCGATGTCGGGAGCCGCGCCGGTCCCGCCGTAGCTGCCGTCGATGTGGATGATGTGCGCCCCGGCGTAGTAGCTCCCCACGGCGACCATGTCCACGTCGGTCGGAGTCGAGACCTTGACGCTCACCAGGCAGCCCGGGTTAACCGCCTTGATCCAGTCCAGGTGCTTCTTGTGGTCCTCGACGCTGTAGACGCTGTGGAACGGGAAAGGGCTGAACAGGGCGTTCCCCGGGACGGTGCCGCGCATCCGCGCGACATCGGGCGTGTTCTTGTCCCCCAGAAGGTGCCCCCCCAGTCCGGGCTTGGCTCCCTGGGCGTACTTGAACTCCACGATGCGGACGCGCCGGATGGAGTCTTCACTGACGCCGAACAGCCCGGTCGCCACCTGGGTGATCACGTGATCGTCGTAGGGCCCGAGCCGGTCCGGATACCCCCCTTCCCCGGTGCACGTGAAGGTGTTCCAGGCCGCGGCCGCCCGCGCCTTGGCCAGGATTGTGTGGATGCTGACGGACCCGAAACTCATCCCCCCGCCGTAGACGGGGACGTCGATGCGGACCCTGGGCCGGTTGTCCCCGCGGCGGTTGAGCTCGAGCGAGGTGTCCGCTTCGGGCAGGCGCGCCCGCAGGTAGGATTCGGCGGGCGGGCGGCCTTCGGAGATCTCAAACCGGAACCGGATTTTGTCGAAACCGCCCCCGGACTGCCCGTGGCGGTACTCCAGGTGCTCGGGCGGCACGTGCCCGGTCTCGGCCATGTGCCAGGTCGACAGGATGAGGTCGGACGTCCACCGGGGATCTCCGATGCATTCGGCGTTGGGGTTCGGCCGCAGCCGGAGAGCGTTCTGCGGGCACAGGCTCACGCAATCCGGGCCCTTGGCGGCGCAGGCGGGTCCGATGCACCGGTAGTCCAGGGGCCGCGCCATCAGGGCGAAGCCCGAGGGCCTGGCATGCACCCCCCGGGTGCAGACCTCGGCGCACCTGCCGCAGGCGGTGCAGCCCGCCTGCCGGTCGATCCTGTACTTCCCCACGGCATTCCTGTAGCGGTCCGGGGTCGGGTGCACCCGCCGCCGGACCCTCTCCGGGAGCCGCGGGGCGTCCCACGGAAGCTCCTCCGGGAGCTGCTGCGGCATCGTCAAGTCGGCTATGGTCGTCGTCATGCTCTCCCCTTTTCCGGTTCGGCTCCGGGCCCCGGCCATTCCACGCATCCACCCGATGGCCCGGGCGGCACCCGGGCCAGGTCCCCGAATGCTTCCTTCTCGATATCTTCCATGAATATCGCGCGCCCCGTCTCCCCGCGCAGCCGGCGCACCTCCCGGATCCCCATGGCGCCGAGGACCTCCAGGAGCTGGCTGTGCCAGGCGCCCATGAGGTTGACCATGCGCCGGGCGGCGTAGGGGGGGTCGCCCGCGGCGCAGGCCACGGGGCAGGAAAGACCGTCGGGCGGCCGGCACGGCCCTTCGGAGCCGCCGGGCACCAGATCCGCACCGGGGCACACGCGGCATCCGAGCGAGACCAGGAGCGCGATGTCGGCGGCGACCAGGTCCGATCCGCACAGGATCGCCTTGGCCATGTGCTCGGCCAGCGCGATGCCCCCCGAAGCGATCAGGGTGACTTCGTCCCGCAAGCCCCCGTCGACCAGGCGGCCGTGAATCTCGCGGAGGGCGTCCTTGAGGTGGCGGCCCGGCCGGCCGCCGGGAGCCCGCTGGCATCCGTGGGGGTCGGCACACAGGTGGAAAACCCTGAAGCCCCGCCCGGCGAGCTCATCGATGCGGCCGGCGGTGCCGGGGCGGAGCGCCATCCGGACCGACAGGATGGCCCCGGGCCTGGCGGCCTCTACGGCCTCGGCCAGATCGGCGACCCCGGGGCCGTCGCGGAGCTCGACCATGGCCCCGGTTTTCTCGAGCAGGCCTCGGCGGACCCGGTGATCGCCCCCGTCCAGAATCGGGGCCACCCACGCCAGGTCCTCCTCCGGGAGCCGTTCCGCATCGCCGGCGGGAAGCAGGGCAACCGTGCCGAGCTGCCGCGCCGCCATGGCAAGGGCCGCGGCGATCCCGGCGGCCGGGGCGAACCGGGCGGGCATGTCCAGAACGACCGGCAGGGGGATCTCCAGCAGTCGCGCGGCGGGCTCCCGCAATGTCCCGTCCGGGCAGAAGTAGAGCCGCGGCGGACGCGGGCCGACATCGACCGAGGTGGAGATGTATTCGCGGCCGTGGATCCCGTCCCTGGTCGGGCGGACGATCTCGGACATGTCCGTCCAGATGGAGTCGAAGCCGGACCCGCAGAACGGGCCCCGGTAGCCGGCACCCGAGACGGGCACCTTCCCGTCATCGGCCTGGTTCCAGGAGGTCGCGATCAGATCCGGCGTCCAGTAGCGGTCCCCCATGTCCAGAAACTCGGGGTTGACCGACAGGCTAAGCAGCCCCTTCGTGCAGCCCTGGACGCAGGAGAGGCAGTCCCGGCACGCGTACAGCGGCCGCAGGGGGGTCAGGGGATCCCGGTTGTGGCCGGATTCGTCCGAGTACACGTCGAAGGTGCACCGGGGCTTGACGCACTCGGCGCACCGGGCGCAGTCCTCCCTCCAGTCGATGCCGCCGAACTTCCCGACGCGGTCAAACCGTCCCGGTGTCCGGGTCGTCTGGATATGGTACCGTTGAGGCATTCGCAGTCTCCATGCTTTCCGGCCCGGGCCGACAGTCAGAGGACGGCCTGCAGGTCCCGGGCCCCGATCCCGGCCCGTTCGATGAGATCGCCGATCCGGGGCGCGCACCCAGAACCCAGGATGTGGATGCCCCGCACCCCCGGCATCTCCTTCAGTTCCGCGGCGAGGTGGGAGGCCATGTCGAGCCCCGCCTCCCCGGGGTCCCCGGCCCTCTCCAGGCGGGAAACCGCATCCACCGGCACGGGGCCGTACAGGCCCCGATCCCGCAGCTTTCGGGCCTCGGCGGCGGATGCCAGCGGCAACACGGCCGGGATGATCGGGACGCGCCGGTCGAACCCGGCGGCGCGGACCGCCTCGATCCACACCCGGAACGTCTCCAGGTCGAAGACCGGACCGGTCATGAGGAAATCCGCGCCGGCCGCGATCTTCTTCCTCATCCGCAGTAGGTTCAGCTCCATCGGGCGGAGGCCGGGCTCGACGACGGCGCCCACGTGCAGCTCCGGCCTGGGTTCGATCCTGCTGCCGTCCGGACCGCTCCCGTGAAGGATCATGCCCTTGAGCATGCGGACGCACTGGATCGAGTCCAGGTCGTTGGCCGAGGCGGCCGACGGGCAGATGCCGAGCGACTGGTGGTTGCCGGTCACGCAGAGTATGGCCGGGACCCCCAGGGCGGCGGCCCCCAGGGCCTCGCTCATCAGGGCGAGCCGGTTGCGGTCGCGCGTGGTCATGGTCATGACGGCGCGGGCGCGGCCGGTCCGCTGCACCAGCAGCGCGGCCGACAGGGCGGAGCTGAGGATTTCGTACGGGTTGTCGGGCACGATCACGGCATCGAGCGTCTCAGGCAGGGCGGCCGCGCTCCGGGCGACCGCGTCCGGGTCCGATCCCCTCGGGGGGAGAAATTCTGCCGTCACGATCAGCCGTCCCGAATCGAGGGCCCGTGCGAAATCAGACACGTGCACGGCCATCGCCCCCCCATCCCGCGGGATCCTCCTGCCTGAGGGGATTCCCGGAGAGGATCCCCCGGACCCGGACAACCCGCTGACGGATCGACTCGATCCTGGCATCGGTCGATGCATCCGCCGCGGAGGCGGACGCGGCCCCCGCTTCGGCAGACGCGGCCCCCGCTTCGCCAGATGCGGCCCCCGCTTCGGCAGATGCGGCCCCCGCTTCGGCAGACGCGGCCCCCGCTTCGCCAGATGCGGCCCCCGCTTCGGCAGACGCGGCCCCCGCTTCGGCAGACGCGGCCCCCGCTTCGGCAGACGCGAGATCTTCGGCCGCGGAACCGGGGAGGTATTCCAGCAAGAGCCTCTCGTCGTTGAGCCCGATCTCCCCGAGCAGGGACCGCACGAACTCCACGCGCCGCATGCACCGGAGGCTCCCCTCGGCGTAATGGCAGTTGCCGGATTCGCATGCGACGACGAGTACGAGGTCTGCACCTGATTCGAACGCCTTCAGGAGATGTTCGGGCTGGATGCGGCCAGCACAGGGGACCACCACCTGCTCTACGGGGAAAGGCCAGTGGAAATCCGGCACGGCCGGCCTCGGCCTGCATGCCGACGAGGCCGCCCTCCCGGGCCGCGCGCAGTTGGCGCAGACGAACACGACGACGGGCGGAGACGGGTACGGCTCGACGGGCACAGTTTCGCGGTGGACAGCTTCGGATAGGTGCATTCGGACCCCTGAGGATTGTTATCTGCCGTTTGTCCCTGGTAACTCCCGGGCATCGTGTCGGGCCGTTCTGGGCCGCAGGCGGCATCCTGCAGCCGGGGAGCACCCGAACGGCAGCCCCTCGCTGCCCTGGTATGCATACTGTACACACCGATGCTCCCGGCAGAAGATACTGCAATACGCGTACCAAAGGCAAAGGGCAGGAACCCGGGATTTATAAAATAATTACTTAAATATTATCAATAGATTACAGCTATTATCTTTTTCTATTTCATTCTATGCGGGCAGGGGGGCGCCGGGCCTTGGTATATTTTGTTTCTGTAGTGTATATTATTTATACCAGTTTGCCCCGAGCCCGGGAACCCGGACCGAGCCCCGGAACCGGAGGGGAAGGGCAGAGGGCGGCGCCTCAGGAGATGCCGAACCGGCCCAGCTTCTTGCGGAGGGTCACCCGGCTCATGGAAAGCAGGTCGGCCAGTTCGCGCTGGCTGTACCGGCCCGAATCCACGAAGTAGCGCAGCACCGTCTCTTCGGCCGTGTCGAGGACCGCGTCCCGGGCCCCCGCCGCAGTGCCCCTGCCGGCCAGAAACCGGATGACGGCCTGGCGAAGAGCCGCCGGAGGGTCCCCGGGCTCGGCCGGGGTCGCGGGCATGAAGTCCCCGGGGCGGTTCTCCCGGATCTCCTCGGGGAAAAGGTCGAGGCTGACGCCGCTGTCGCGGCTCATGACGACCGCGCGTTCGATGCAGTTTTCCAGCTCCCGCACGTTCCCGGGCCAGGAGTAGGCCAGCAGCGCGTCCATCGCTTCCCTGGGCACCCGGGTCACGTTCCGCCCGGCTTCCCTGTTGTATTTTTCCAGGAAATGGTCCACCAGCAGGGGGATGTCCTCGCGCCGATCCCTCAGGGGGGGCATATGGACGGGGATGACGTTGAGGCGGTAGTACAGGTCGTGGCGGAACCGCCCGGCACGGATCTCCGCCATGAGGTCGCGCCCGGTTGCCGCCACGATGCGGACATCGACCGTTATCGTCCGGCTCGACCCCACGGGCTCGAGCTGCCGCTCCTGAAGCACCCGCAGGAGCTTGACCTGCAGGTGCGGGCTCATTTCGCTGACTTCGTCCAGGAAAAGCGTCCCGCCGTCGGCGGCGCGGAAACGCCCCTCGTAGTCCCGGATCGCCCCAGTGAAGGCACCCTTGACATGGCCGAAGAGTTCGCTTTCGAGCAGGGACTCCGGGAGCGCCCCGCAGTTGATCTTCACCAGCGGGCCCCCCGCGCGGTCGCTGTTGTAGTGCATGACGTTGGCGATCAGCTCCTTGCCGGTTCCGGTCTCCCCCGTGATCAGGACCGAGGACCGGCTCCGGGCGGCCGTCGCCGCAATCCCGAGCAGGCGGCGGATTGCGGCGCTGCCCCCGACGATGCTGTCGACCCGGTACCTGCGCCGCAGCTCCTCGCCGCGGCGCGTCATCCAGTCCAGGCCGGCTTCCTGCAGCGCATCCCCGTCGGCCGGGATCGCCCCGAGGTTCACGTCGAGCAGCTGGGGCACGCCGATGGCCGCAATCCTCCCGGCCGCCTTGTGGATCGTCAGCGCGCGCCGGCCGTCCGACAGCGACAGCTCGATCAGCACCTGGGTTATGTGCCGCACCTTGGCCAGAAACGACTCGCTGTGGGCCTCCTTCTCGACAAGCCAGTAGGCCAGCGTCGACAGGTCGTACAGCCGCGGGCAGAGATGGCCGAACAGGCGCAGCACGCGGTTTTCGTCGCCCCACAGGTCGAGCATCCCCGTGAGGGAGTCGAAGACGTAGTTCGCGGGATGGCCGGAGCGGGTTCCGGCCGCCATGAGCGCCTGCTCGAGCCGCGAGGGATCCGAGGGGTCCGCGATATGGACCGGGGCGTGCTCGGCGGGACGCGCCGGATTGTCGAAAAATTTGAGGAACATCTCGTCGCCGTTCCCCTTGCCCGAGGAAAAGCAGTCGATGAGGAGGAACCGCTTCGGGGACATGAGCCGGGCGTACCTGGTCGCGATCGTCTGCGGGGAGCGGTTGAAGCTGACGTATACGACGGGGATGGCGCCGGCCTCGCAGGCGGTGACGAAGCTCGAGATGAAATGGTCCCCGGCCACCCCGGAGTCGACCTCCCAGACCAGGTTGTCCCCGGAAACCACGCCGCCGATCGCCCGGTCCACTTCGGCAATGCCCGTAGTCGCTTTACGCACCGACGTCATGCCCCCATAGTAGATCGGCAGGCCTGACCCGTCAAGAAATGCGCCGGGGCGCCCGCGGAGGAAAATGGTGGCCCGGGGCTGTTTTCCTGCTATGATCCTCGGTCATGGACGCCACGGCGCTGGTCTGGTTCCGGCTCGATCTCCGGCTGCGCGACAACCCCGCGCTCGACGCGGCCGCCCGGTCGGGCTGCGGCATTGTCCCCGTCTTCATCTGGGCGCCGGAGGAGGAGGGCGGCTGGCCCCCGGGGGCGGCCAGCCGCTGGTGGCTCCACCGGTCGCTCGCAGCCCTGGCGGCCGACCTCGAGCGACGCGGCTCCGGTCTGGTCCTGCGCCGCGGGCCCTCCCTCGAGTCGCTGGGCCGGCTGATAGGCGAAAGCGGCGCCGGGGCCGTCTACTGGAACCGCCGCGTGGAGCCTGCGCTGCGGCAGAGGGACGCCCGGGTCCTCGAAGCCCTCCGGGCCGAAGGGGTGAGGGTGGAGACCTGCAACGGCTCCCTGCTCTACGATCCCGGCGAGATCCATACCGCCGGCGGCGGGCCCTTCCGCGTATTCACGCCTTTTTCGAAGGCGTGCACCCCCCTCGGGCCGGCCCTGGTCCGGGCCGCCCCCCGCATCCGTCCGCCCCGGCGGCGCCCGGAATCGCTGCCGCTCGGGTCGCTGGAGCTCCTCCCGGCGCACGGCTGGACCGAAGGGCTGGGCCTGGAGTGGGAGCCGGGGGAGAGGGGCGCGGAGAAACTGCTGCGGCGCTTCGCGGCGTCGGCCCTTAGGTCCTACGCCGTACACCGGGATTACCCCGCCACGGAGGGGACGTCCCGCCTCTCCCCGCACCTGCATTTCGGCGAACTGTCCCCCTGGCAGGTCGTGGCGGCATGCGCGCGGCGCCCCGCGGCCGAGGCGGAGGGTTTCCTGCGGCAGCTGTTGTGGCGGGAGTTCGCCCACCACCTGCTCCACCACTTCCCGCACACGCCCGAGAACCCGCTCCGCCCCGGCTTCGCCCGGTTCCCGTGGCGGCAGGACCCGCCAGGGATCCGCGCCTGGCAGCAGGGGCGCACGGGGTTTTCCTTCGTCGACGCCGGCATGCGCCAGCTGCGGGCGACCGGCTGGATGCACAACCGGGCGCGGATGATCGCGGGTTCGTTCCTGGTCAAGGACCTGCTCGTGCCCTGGCTGGAGGGGGCGCGCTGGTTCTGGGACACGCTGGTGGACGCCGATCTGGCCAACAACACCCTGGGCTGGCAGTGGGTGGCCGGGTGCGGCGCCGACGCCGCCCCCTACTTCCGCATCTTCAACCCCGAGAGGCAGGCGGAGAAGTTCGATCCCGGGCAGGCGTTCACCCGGCGCTGGGTACCCGAGCTGGGGACGCCCCGGTATCCCCCGCCGGTGGTCGATCACCGCATGGCGAGGGAACGCGCCCTGGCGGCCCTGGCGCGCATCAAAGGCGTCTGAGGGCGGGGATTGCGGGGCGCCTCAGTCGATGCGGACCAGCCAGTAGTTTTTGCGTCCGCGGCGCAGGACAAACAGCCGGCGGTCGATGGCGTCGCCGGCGCCCACCCGCAGCGCGGCGTCGGCGACCCGGCAGTTGTTCAGGTACACCCCGCCGGACTCGATCGCCCTGCGCGCCTCCCCTTTGGACTGCACGGCGCCGCAGCAGGCCAGGATATCCACCAGGGGCATCCCGCCCCCATCGCACTGCGCGCGCGGCACGGTCGCCGACGGCACCTCGGCGAAGATGTCGGCGACCTCGTCGGCCGACAGCCCCGAGACTTCGCCCCCGAACAGGACCTCGGACGCCTGCTCGGCCTTTGCCAGGGCCGTGGCGTCGTGGACCGTCCGCGTCATTTCCTGGGCCAGGCGCCGCTGCGCCTCCCTCTTCTCCGGCTGCCGCGCGACGGCGTCTTCGAGCTCGAGGATGTCCCCCTGGTCGAGCCAGGTGAAGAATTTCAGGTACCCGATGACGTCGCGGTCGTCGGTGTTGTACCAGAACTGGTAGAAGCGGTAGGGGGACGTGCGCTTCCCGGACAGCCACACTGCGCCCGATTCGGTCTTGCCGAATTTCGTGCCGTCGGCCTTGGTGATCAGGGGGTAGACCAGCGCCCCGGCGGGCTGCCCGCGCATGCGCCGTATCAGCTCCACGCCGGCGGTGATGTTGCCCCACTGGTCGCTCCCGCCCGTCTGCAGCGTGCACCCGGCGTGGTCGTACAGGTGGAGGTAGTCGTAGGACTGCAGCAGCATGTAGCTGAACTCCGTGTAGGAGATCCCGTCCTCGCGCGCCAGCCGCGACTTGACCGAATCCTTGCCGATCATGTAGTTCACGGTGAAATACTTGCCGACGTCGCGCAGGAAATCGACCAGGTTCAGCCCGAGCAGCCAGTCGGCGTTGTTCATCAGGCGGGCGGGGTTGGTCCTGCTGTCAAAATCGAGGAAGCGCGCCAGCTGCCCCTTGACGACCTCCACGTTCGCCTCGATTACCTCGCGGGAGAGCAGCAGGCGTTCGGACGCCTTGCCGCTAGGATCGCCGATCATGCTCGTGCCGCCGCCGGCGAGCGCGATCGGGACATGCCCGAACCGCTGCAGGCGGGCCAGGGCGACAAGCGGCACCAGGTGGCCCACATGCAGGCTGTCGGCGGTCGCGTCGAAGCCGTTGTAGGCGGCCACCGGGCCGCCCGCGAGCATCCGGGGGACGTTGTCGGTCGCGTCGTAGACCAGCCCCCGCCACTGCAGTTCATCGAATGCATTCTGTTTCATCTCTTGCCTGTCTCCCGCGAAGTGAGCAAACCGAAGGCGGAAGTGTACCACCAACGGACGCCTCCGGCCACCGCCGTCGGGAAATCCGCCGGCGCGTCCTCAAGATCGTCCCGGGCCCCAGGGCCCCGTCATCCTGCGGCGGGACCGCCCCCCATGGGGCCGATGGCCGCGGCGATTATGGCGAAGACGGCATAGGCGACCGCCAGCAGGATGGCCGCCGTCGAGATCGCAAGCTTCCGCGACACCGCCGCGTACCCGATCGCCAGCAGGGCAATGGTCCATATGGCGAAAAACTCCACGTAGTTGAGCAGCCTCATCAGGAACCCGGGGAGGGCGTTGTCGCCGAGGAGGCCCGCGAGAATCGCCCCCAGGCTCGACCGCAGGAAGGAGCCCATGTTCTGGGGGGTGAGCCTCTGCCCGCCTTTGAGGGCGAACACCAGCGCCAGGATCACGAACTGGACAATGGCGATGGCCAGAAGCACGTAGACGGTCACCGTGAAGACGGCCTTGAACGTGTTGTCGACGCTCATGACCTTGCTGGCGAGCAGAAACAGGGCGGCGATGATCAAAGCGACGAGCAGGGTGCCGACACCGGTCGACACCACCATCATCCCCTTTATGAAGCCGGCGGCGGCCTGGGCCTGTTCGGGCGGCATCGGCCCCTGGGGGCCCATGCCCTGCGGCAGGGACTCAAAATCGATGAACCGCATCATGAAAAAGCCCTGGATGAGGCCGAATACGACCAGGGCGATGACGGGCACCAGCGGCCGGGGATCGCGGCCGATCTCCTTGAAGGTTTTCCCGGGCGAGCCATACACCCCCATCAACCGGGAAAAGAAATTTCCCGAAACGGCTGCTTCAGGTTCCGACGCGGGCACACCAGTGGAATCCGGCATGGATCATCCTCCTTTTTGGATAGCGGTTTTTCCGAGCGGTAAAACGGGTCGAGTATACCCTATTTCCAACGACAAAGCACATCCTTAACCGCCCCCGGTCCCGTGGGAGGCGGGTTCGGCTACCGGGGCGCAACCGGCATGCCGCTGTGGCCCTGGAAATACCCGAGGATGTGGTCGCGCCACGCGGCGGCGTGCTCGGCCTGGATATCGAGCCTGGCGGCCACCTCCCGGTGCCGCCGGGGATCGATCCGTCCCTCGAGCGACTGCCAGCGGGACCGGAGTTCGGCCGCTTCCCCGGCCCCCCGGTAGTAGGCGGCCGTCAGCTCCTCCCACAGCGTCCCGCCCGACGGCATCCTGTGGTCCCAGGCGCAGCGGTGGAACCACAGGAGAAACTTCTCGGGGCAGGTCGCGGGGTCGTCGAACCGGTCGGCCACGGGCGGGAAGTACTGGTCCACCGCCTTGTTCCCCCTGCGCGTCCGGTCGACGCCCACGCCGTCGGGGCCGGCGCGGTGGAAATAGACTGCGGTCCAGTCCGGGCGCGGGGCGGTCCCGTTCTCGGGCATGGGCGCGTAGTGGTCCCCCCCGATCAGGTGGTGGAGCCCGAGCGGCATGGTGTAGCGGATGAAGGTCTCCCACGACGACAGCATCATGCCGCAGATGGCCTCGACGGCCGCGTCGTCGTTGGTGAAGGTCATGCGCACCCATTCCTCGGCGATCTGTTCGGCCGGGAGCCCGTAGTCCCACGCCAGGCGGCCGAAGGCGTACCAGTTCGCCTGGGAAAAGTGGTGCCCGCACCAGTTGGTGTCCCGGCCCGGGTTGGTCACCGAAACGATGCCCGTGACCGTGTAGGGGTGCACGGCGCCCTCGAGGACCCGCCCGACGGTCGAACCGGCCCCTTTGGCGTGCGTGTCCGAATCGAGGAACTCCTTCCACATCGGGCCGTGGTAGACCAGGTGCTTCGCCTGGCCGAGGTACTCCTGCGTCGCCTGCAGCTCGGCGAACACCGGCGTCTTCCGCATGCCGCCGAACAGGGGGTGGAACGGCTCGCGGGGCTGGAAGTCCACGGGGCCGTTTTTGACCTGCACGACGGCGTTGGGTCGGAACTGGCCGTCGAGCCGCGTGAACTCGATGTAGGCGCGCTTGACGCGGTCCGGGTCCACGTCCGGGTCGTAGACGAAGGCGCGCCAGATCACGATGCCGCCGTGGGGCGCCAGGGCGTCGGCGAGCATGTTGGCGCCCTGGGCGTGGGTGCGGCCGTAGTCCTTGGGGCCGGGCTGCCCTTCGGAATTGGCCTTGACCAGGAAGCCGCCGAAGTCGGGGATGCGGCGGTAGATCTCCCCGGCCTTTTCCTTCCACCAGGCCGCCACGGAGGGGTCGAGCGGGTCGGCCGTCAGGAGGCCGCCGAGCCGCATGGGGGCGGCGAAGTTGGCCGACAGGTAGACGCGGATGCCCCAGGGCCGCCACAGATCCGCCAGCGCCGCCACTTTGTCGAGGTACTCCCCGGTGAGGATGCGCACGTCGGCATTGACGTTGTTGACGACCGTGCCGTTGATCCCCACGGAGGCGTTGGCGCGCGCGTAGTCGGTGTAGCGCGCGTCGGTCGTGCCCGGCAGGTCGTCCCACTGCCAGAGGGAGCGGCCGGCGTAGCCCCGCTCGACCGATCCGTCGAGGTTGTCCCAGTGGTTCTGCAGGCGGAGCTGGATCCTGGGCCGCTCGGCGATCGACAGGGTCCCGGCGGGCCGCCCGGTCTGCAGCAGGCGCAGGAAGTGGAACGTTCCGTAGAGCGCGCCGATCTCGCCCTCGCTGGCGACGACGACGACGGGCCGGCCGCCGATACGGGTCGAGCGGATGAGGAAGCCTTCGGGGCCCTCCTCGTCGAGCGCGCCCTCCCAGCCCAGCCCCCGGACGATGCCCGAGTTCGACGGGGTTCCGACGATCACCGCCGGCACCTCGGCCCACGCGTCGACGGCGGGCACCTCCGAGCCGAGCAGCCGGCCCAGGGCCTCGCCGAGCTCCCGCCGGATGATGCGCGACGTCTCCGAGTCCCCCTCCACGACGGCCTGTTGGAAGGCGCCCCGGTACTTTGCCGCGGCACCGCCCGGAGGCGCGTACCGCAGCCACAGCCGCGAGCCGTCCTCGTCCGGGATCGGGCCGGACGACGGGACCGACGGTCCTTCGCCCCCCCCGCAGCCGACGAGCAACAGCCCAACCGCCACACACGCACCTGCCGCACCGAGTAGTTTTTTCATCAGAAACCCCTGGGTCAGAATTGTGGATGCACCGCTTCTACCATAATACATGTCCCGGCCCGTGTCAGCAGCCGTCCGCAGCGGGAGGGCTCCGGGCGATCCCGGGCCGGTGGGGTGGCGTGCCGCCGCGCCCCTGTCAGTGGGGGCGGTCGAACGCGTCCCGGAAGGCCTTCGTAACGGCCGCCTCCCCGCGGCGGCCCACCGCCTCTACGACCCGGTCGCGGCGCGCGCCGTCGCCGACGAAGACGGCCAGGGCTTCCAGGGCGGCCGCGGCCTGGCCGGCGTGCTCCTCTTCTACGACTCCGAGCAGGTAGCCGAAGGCGTCTTCGGAGCGCGTCAGGGCGATCGGGAGCAGCAACCGGCGCCGGAAGGCGGCATCGGCGCTGCCCGAGCGAAGGTCCACGAGCAGGGGGCAGGCCTCCCGCACCCTCGAGTTCCCGATGGCTAGCGCCGCTTCCTCGGCTACGGCCGGATCGTTCGAGGCGAGAAAGCGCCGGACGAACTCGAGCGAAGGCCCGGGCTCGATCGCCATCAGGCCGCTCAGGCAGTCCCCCGTGATCTCCACCCGCTCGTCCCCGGCGAGCGCATGGCTGCGCAAAAGCAAAACGCACCACAGATCCCCCAGGTCCGCCAGGATTCGAACGGCGGCGCTGCGGACCTCCGGCTCCCGGTCCGCGAGCAGCGACACCGTTTCATAGGGGAGCTGCGGGTGCCCCATGCGGTAGAGGGCCGACGCGCAGGCGGCGCGCAACCGGGCGGCCGCGTCGACCGGCGGGCCGTAGGCCGGCTCCATCTGGACATAGCGGACCCCGTGGAGGAACACGCCCGCGTCCGGGCATTCGAGGGCGTCCAGGGCCTCGGCCGCGGCGACCTTGGCATGGCAGCCGGGATCCCTGCGGACCGGGTCGGACAGGAACCGGCGGTAGGCGGCGGCGATCGCGGGGGCCAGCTCGGCCAGGCCCAGCCTCCCGGCGGCCCTGGAGGCTTCGGCGGCCAGCAGGCCGCTGGCCCCCCCGAGGGCCCGGCCGATCTCCCCGGCCGCCTCGGCGGCGGGCGTCGCGGAGTCGAGCTGCTTCAGGCGCGCCAGCTTCTGTTCGAAAGGGCGTCTTGGCATGGCGGTGCCGCCCCCGTTGTTTCGGCCGCGCGCCTGCCGCGCGGTCAGATTTGTTGGAACTCCGGCTTCCCCTCCCGGTCGACCCAGTTGTCCTTCTGCCAGGCCTTCTGCCCGGCGCGGGACAGGTGGCGCTTGTCGCCGTCGCAGGTTACCCGGATGGCGGCGTCGGGGCCGCCTGCGGGGCAGTTGTACTCGCAGATGCCGCAGCCCACGCAGCGGGCCGGATCGACGTAGGGGAGCGCCTGGGCGCCCGCGGCCCCCTCGCCGCCGGACGCCAGGTCCTCGTGCGTCACGTCCCCGCCCCCCTCGTCGAGCCAGTAGATGGTGCTGTAGGAGCAGACCTCGTCGCAGACCAGGCACTGCTTGCCCGACTCCCACACGATGCAGGTGGAGCGGTTGATCGCCGCCCGGCCGATATACAGGTGCTCCTTTTCGGCGATCTCGAAGGCTTCGATGGCGTCGGTCGGGCACACCTGGCCGCAGAGGTTGCAGTTCTGGGAGCATTCCCCGATCCGGGGCGCGAGCACGGGCGTCCAGATCCCGCCCAGGCCGGCCTCGGCGATCGCCGGCTGCAGCCCGTTGGTCGGGCACACCTTCATGCAGGCGCCGCAGCGGGCGCAGCGTTCGGTGAAGAGGCTCTCGGCGACGGAGCCGGGCGGCCGGATCAGGTGCTTGTCGACGATGTGCGAGGCGCCGTCCCGGGTCGACCGCGTGGCGGTCGCGGCCCGCGCCGACACTCCCCAGATCGCCCCCAGGCCGAAGCCGGCGAGCAGGCGGCGGCGGTCCAGGTCGAGGGGCATACTGTGCCGGGAGCCGCCCGGGGCAATCATCCGGATGGCGTCCTGCCGGCACAGTTCCGCGCAGCTGTAGCAGAAAATGCACTCGGACGTGACTGTGCGCCGCCCCTTGTCGCCGATGGCCCCCATCTTGCAGTCGATGCCGCACGCGCTGCAGGCGGTGCAGGCGGCCCCCACGCGGCGGCGAAACAGCGGGAATCGCCCCAGCAGCCCGAGCAGCGCGCCGAGCGGGCAGAGGGAGCGGCACCAGAAGCGGCGCGCGAAATACCCTCCGGCCAAAATGGCGGCAAGCACAAGCAGCGCGAGGGCCCCCGACCGGAATACCGCCGGCCTCTCCGGGAACAGCCCGGAGCCGACCTGGGCGGCCCACCCGAGGCCCGGGATCCCGGCCGCGGCCTGGGCGACCCAGTTGAGGGGGCCGAAAACGCCGAGCGTGAGGCCGCGGGTCAGAAGGGCGATCGGGTCGAGGACCCAGACGAGCTGGGATCCGAAAAGGGCGGTCAGGGCGAGCCCGGCCAGGATGTAGTACTTCAGCCGCGGACGGGTCACCTCCCGGTCGGTGCGGCGGAGCTTTTTGCGCCGCATGAGCCTGTCGGCCCCGTCGATGCAGGTTCCGAGCGGGCAGACCCACCCGCAGAAAGCCCGTCCGAACAGCAGCGTCAGTGCGACCACCGGCAGGGTCCACACAAGGACGGGAATCAGCAGCGACCCGGAGCCGATCAGCGCCGTCCACCCGAGCAGGGGGTCGATGCGCAAAAACAGATCGGCCGGCCCCCACGCGGCGACGTCCATGCCGCCCGAGGCCCAGTCCACGCGCCGGTTGGTCTGGAAAAACAGCAGGACAAAAAGGGCGAAAAAGCAGACCTGGGATACTCTTCGAACCGTTTTCATCAAAATCTCATGCGTCCCGTTCTGGTTGGAGAAGGATTCACGCCCTCTCGATAGCGATGTTTGCCGGGTCGCTCTCGCCCAGCCCCAGCTCGCCGGCCCGGGCGACATACGCGACATCGGACGGGGACAGGCCGAACAGGCCGCAGGCGTAGGCGTCGGCGGCGACCGGGTCGAACGACACGATGACCTCGTTGGGCTCCCGGGTCTTGCCCGGCCCCTTCGGCCCGTTGGTCAAAAGGATCCGCGAGGCGTCCATGACGGTCATGTCGATCGGCACCGCCGTGGCGTAGTCGGCGATGTACTGGTGCAGGTCCGGGCCCGAGTGCCATGCCTGGCGGTTGAAGATCACCCCCATCAGGTTTTTCAGCCCCAGCGTCAGCCCGGTCTGGGAATGGTGCTTGGCCTTGGGCATGTTGATGAACACGTCGGCATCCCGGACCGTCCTGGCCAGGGTGTCCCGGGTCAGAAGCTTCCCCCGCGTGACGGCGACGGGCACGAAATCCCGCTCCGCGGTGGTGTAGACCAGGTCCGCGCCGGCGCCGCGGGCCGCCGCGGCGATGCCGCTGACGGCCAGGACCTGCTCCGAGGGCCGGTCGATGGTGTGTTCGAACACGGTGATCTTGCCCGCCCCGGCTTCCCGGCACAGCGCGATCATGGCCGCCAGAATGCGCGGGTCGGTGTTGGCCGCCTGCTGGGGGTTGCGCGACCACGCGACGTTGGGCTTGAGCACCACGTGCCCCCCCTCGGGGATGAAGCCCAGGCCGCCGGCGGCCGCCACGGCCGCCCGTAGCGCCGAGGCGGGGTCGCCGCTATGGCCGACCCAGACCCGTCCCCGGCCCCTGCCCAAGGTACGGGGCTGCCGCAGGCCCGCATCCGGGGCCGGATCCGAAGCGCCGCCGCACCCCCCGACGGCCACGCCGCCGCAGGCAAGCCCCGCCATTTCCAGAAATGTCCGTCTTTTCACTTGACCGTCCTTTCGGGATGACCGCGCGGGGGCCTTACTCGGGCCTCCCCGCGAGTTTCGCCGCGTTGGCGGACAGGGCGCGCACGAACGGACCCGTCTGGGCCTCCCCCCGTTCCCCGTCGTGATAGGATACCACGGTGATGTAGTAGACGCCCCCGACGGCGTAGGCCGTCGTGCTGCCCGCCCCGGAGGCCGTGAAACGGGCCCATCCGGGGTCGTCGGGCGCCGCCCCCCCTTTTTCCATCCGGTACCGGTCCGCCAGAAACTCCCGGGCGGAGCGGGCCGATTGCATGGCGTGCACGGTCACCTCGACATACTCCTCGCCGTTGCGGTAGATCCGGCGCAGGGCGTCGACGACGCCCGCGCGGGTGTACTCCTCGTAGCCGCCGTTGTAGATGCCGGCCAGCCCGTCGCCGGATCCGTAGGCGGTCGACTCGGGCAGGACGCTCCAGCCGGCGACGGGGCGCAGGTCGGCGATGCGCGAAAGGGCGTCCTCGGAAGCCGGCGCCGCGGCCGGGGCCAGGGTGAGCAGGGCCAGGGCGAGCAGGGGCATGTATTGTACCGGATAGTGTCTCATTCTATATTGAGGATCTCCATCTTGTCGAAATCGTTCACGCCCAGTCCCCGGGCCGCCGCCGTGGCGATCGAGATGGGTTCGCGCCCCGCTGCGGCCACGGTGGGGAGCCCCGTTTCCTTCCGGCGCTCGTCGATGATCTTCCAGGACATGGTGTCGACCGCGACGGGGTCCCGGCTGACGAGCAGCCCGTTGTAGTCCCAGACCGCGCTGCGGCGGAACCCGGGCCCCCCGTCGGCCACCGGCCGCAGGGCGTCCATGACGATCAGCCGCGTCTTTTCCCGGATGACGGGGATCTCGTTGAGGTCCGCGATGAAGGGGTCGCATCGGTTGCCGTGGCACATCATCGGGTTGTGGAAGCTCCCGTAGTGGTTCTTCAGGGCGCCGGTGATCCCGGCCATCATGTGGTCCTTCATGAAGGGGACGTTGATGAGGGCGGTGATCTCGCGGGTCAGGATTTTCGCCAGGCGCCCGTTGATCGAGCCGCTGACGGTAGCCTCCTCCTCCCAGTCCTGCCCCACGGCCAGGACGCGGACCCCCTCGCCGTCCTTGTTGAGCTTGTAGCCCCCGCTCTGCAGGAAATCCACCCTGTTTTCCCATATGACGACGTCCGACGGGCGGATCCCGGCGCGGATGACCGCGTCGGCCGCGGCGTAGGCGACTTCGGGGTTGGTGGTCGCGCCGCGGCCGCCGAGGCAGTTGACCTTGATCCCGACGACGTCCCCGGGCTTGAACAGCGATGCCCATGCGGCCGGGGCGTCGGCGTGGCCCGTCAGGGCGGCCACCGCCCGGTCGAGCATGCCTGCGAGGACGTCCTTCTCGATGGCGTCGCCGGCGAGGACGCCTGGGTTGCGGACGAGGACGAGGCGGGATTTCGCGGAACTCTCCGCCGCGCTGCCGGTGCGCTTCGCGGCCGCGGGGCACGCGGCCAGGGCGCCGGCAACGGTCGCCTGCTTGAGAAACTGCCTTCGGTTGGATCTGTAGGACATCGGGTCCCCCTTTTCTTTATTTGAGCTCACGGCAATACCGGCTTCCGCCCCTGCATTCCGGGCATCGGGCCCCGCGGCCGGAGCACGGCAAGCGTACGGCAGGGCCGCGGTCGAAGTCAACACCCCCCGGGATTCCCGCACGGGGAGACGCGGTTCCACGGCACAATTCCACGATGTATATATACGATCTGGTGTAGAATCGGTTACGCATTTCCCGCACGCCGCGCCAACCCGGGGAGGGGGTTCCGCCATGGTCACGCTGCAGTCGTTGCCCGGTATCATCCTGCTGGCCGGAGCGGCCCTGGCCGCCGCCTGCGGCGGCGCCGCGACCCCGGAACCCGGGGTTCTGCCCGGGGCCCGAAGCGGGGCGCCGGAGAAGACGCCCCGGTTCACCTTCCGCGTCGTCGCTTCCTATCCCCATGACCCCGGGGCGTTCACGCAGGGGCTGGCCTACCACGCCGGGCGCCTGTACGAAAGCACCGGCCTCTACGGCCGCTCCAGCCTCCGCCTGGTGGATCCGGCGACGGGGGAGGTCCTGCGGATCCGCCGCCTCGACAGTCGGCACTTCGGGGAGGGCATCGCCCTGTACGAAGACACGATCATCCAGCTGACCTGGACGTCGAACCTCGGCTTCGTCTACGACCGCGACAGCTTCGAGCCGAGGGGAGAGTTCGCCTACGGCACCGAGGGATGGGGCATCGCCTGCGACGGGCGGCGCCTGGCGATGAGCGACGGCAGCGCGACCCTCTATTTCCGGGACCCCCGCACCCTGGAGGAAACCGGCCGGATCGAGGTGCGCGACCGGGGCCGCCCGGTCCCGATGCTCAACGAGCTGGAATTTGTCCGGGGGAAGATCTACGCGAACGTCTGGCAGACGGACACGATCGCCATCGTCGACCCGGCGACCGGCGACGTCACCGGATGGATCGACCTCGGCGGGCTGGCCGGCCTCATGGACCCGGGCCAGCCGATCGACGTGCTCAACGGCATCGCCTACGACGCCGAAAACAACCGGCTGCTGGTCACCGGCAAGCTGTGGCCGCGGCTTTTCGAGATCGAACTGGTCCCCGCCGGATGAAAGAGGGGGCCGGGGCGCAGGCGGCGGCTTCCGGCCTAGTCTCCGGGGGATCCCTCCCCCCCGCCGCGGGAGGCGATCTGCCGGAATCGCCGGGCTTCCCTTTCGTGCCCGAGCGCGGCGTAGATGCGGGACACCTGCCGGTAATACGCGTCGGCGTTTGCCGGGTCCTTCTCCGCCAGGCCCAGGTAGATCTCCAGGATCCGCTCGTTGCGGATCCCGGCCTCCATGCTGAGGTCGGCGTAGCTGCGCTCGACGGCCGGAAGCGCCGGAGCCCGGCAGCCTCGGCACTCCTCGAGGACCCTGCCGTAGAGCTCCCGCGCATGGTCCTTCTCGCCTGCGGCCTCGAGGGCCGCAGCATGCGCCTGCGCAATCTCCCGGTCGAAACCGTGCCGGGCGGTCCAATCCGAATACAGCGACACGGCCTCCCGGAACCTCCCCGCGCGCACCAGGGTTTCGCCCTCGAGCAGGCCGAAGTCTGCCACGGCCCGCTCCCCGGCCCCGACCGCGCCCAGAAGGTCGAGGGCGCGGTCGTAGGCGCCGGCGTCCCAGTAGATCTCGCACAGCATCCTGATGGCCGGCGCCGAATCCGGCCGGTGGCCGACGAAGCCCTCGAGCATCGCGCGCGCCTCTTCGGTCCGGTTGAGGTTCAGGTACGCCGTCGCCAGTTCCAGGCGCACGTAGCCGGCCGGGTCCGGGTTCTCCTCGAGCGCCCGCGACAGAAGCTCCAGGGCCGCGTCGAACCGTCCCCGGTGCAGGGCGACGTAGCCGTTCCGGAAATTCTCGCCGTAGCCCAGGTACGCTTCCCGGGCATCGTCGGGCACCGTCTGCAGGAGCGCCTCGGCGTACTCGCTCTCGGATTCGGGCGCCGGCGGGGGAACGTCGTCCGGTTCCGGATAGGCGGATGCGGCCGGTTCCATCCGGCCCGCTCCCGGGGTCCGGGATTCGACCTCCCGCAGGCGGCGCCCCAGGTCGCGGGCCAGGTCGGCATCCCGCGTCAGTTCCAGGGCCAGCAGGTACGCTTCCCGGGCATCCTCGGGGTACCCCGACTCGCCGAGACCGTCCCCCCGTTGCCCGTGCTCCCGGGCCAGGGCTTCCAGGCACCGCGCGATCTTCCCCTCGAGCCCGGGGATCGCCGAGTCGTTCGGCGTCTCCCTCCGCCGCTTCTTCAGGGCGGCTTCGTACTCGAGCCGGGCCCGGCCGAAATCCCCGCCCTCGAAACACCCGTCCCCCCGCGCCTCGAGCGCGGCGGGATCCTTCCCCGTGAAAAAACCGAACGGTCCCATGCGGGCACCCCCGGGCCGGCACGGCCACCCGCCGAGGCTGTGGCCTCCGGCCGAAATTAGCGGGCCTGCGGCTGCAGCCCGTACTGCGCGGCCAGCGCGGTGAATGCCGGCAGCGAATTCCTGATGGTCTCGAGCGACATGCAGTAGGCGATGCGGAAGTACCCGGGGCAGCTAAAACTCCTGCCGGGCACCAGGAGCAGGTTGTGCCCTGCCGCGCTCCGGACGAAAGCCGCGTCGTCCCCGACGGGGGATTTCGGGAACAGGTAAAAGGCCCCCTGGGGCTTGAGGCAGGAAAATCCGGCCCCGACCAGGTGATTGTAGAGCGTGTCCCTTCTCTCCCGGTACCACTCCAGGTCGACGGTCGCGTCGAGCGTTTCGGCCACCACCTTCTGGAAAAGGGCCGGGGCGTTGACGAAGCCGAGCGTCCGGTTGCACATGACGAGGCCATCCATGAGCGTCTCGATGCCGGCGGCCGCGCTCGAGGCGGCGATGTAGCCGATCCGTTCTCCGGGCAGCGCCAGGGATTTGCTGTAGGAGTTGACGACGATGGCGTTGGGGAAGATCCCCAGGACCCCCGGGACCGTGACGCCGTCGTAGACGATCTTCGCGTAGGGCTCGTCGGAGACGACGTAGACCGGGCGGCCGGTCCGCTTCTCGGCGCGGCCGAGCACTTCGGCGATCCCCTCGAGGGAGGCGCGGCTGTAGACGGCGCCGGTGGGGTTGTTGGGCGTGTTCAGGATCAGCGCCTTGGTCCTCGGGGTGACGGCTTTTTCCAGGGCCGCCAGGTCGGGCTCGAACACGTCGGGGACCGACGGGACGATGACGGGGCGCCCCGCGCTGTTGTCGATGTAGTTGAGGTACTCCATGAAAAACGGGGCGATGACCAGGACCTCGTCCCCCGGGTCGAGCAGGGTCTTCAGCACCACGTTGAGCCCCCCCGCGGCGCCGCAGGTCATCACGATGTGCCCGGCCTCGAGCGGAACGCCCTGCTCCCGGCTGACGCGGGCGGCGATCCTGCGCCTCACGTCGTCGTAGCCCGCGTTGCTCATGTAGCGGTGCTTGCCGGGGTTGGGCTCCCTGGCCAGGCGCACGAGAGCCTCGTCGACGGCCGCGGGAGGCTCGATCTCCGGGTTCCCGATGCTGAAATCGTAGACCTTGTCCGGCCCGAACTGCCGCCGCAGCCTCTCCCCCTCTTCGAACATGGCGCGGATGGCCGAGGACCGGCCGAGGCCGTCCAGTACTTTTTTCGAGATCATAGAGCGCGCTCCTTCTGCATTGCGGCGCCGGGGCACTCCGCCCTCCCGGCGCCCGTCCCGGGCCCCGCTCCCGGTCCCAACCCGGGCGATGCCCCCTGATACTGAAATACTACCGGCGGCCGGATGCAAGCGTTTTCTTGCGCAGGCGGATGCTGGCGGGGGTGATCTCCACGAGCTCGTCCTCGTTGATGAACTCGAGCGCCTGCTCGAGCGACAGCTCGCGGTAGGGGACGAGGCGGATCGCCTCGTCGGAGGTCGACGACCGCATGTTGGTGAGTTTCTTCTCCTTGGTCACGTTGACGACCAGGTCGGCGGCCTTGGCGTTCTCCCCGATGATCATCCCCTCGTAGACCTCCGTCCCCGGCCGCAGGAACAGCTCGCCGCGCTCCTGCAGGTTGTGCAGGGCATAGGTCGTGGCCGTGCCGGCGCGGTCGGCCACCAGGGCGCCGTTGGGCCGGCCGCCGATCTCGCCCATCCAGGGTTCCCAGCGCAAAAACATCGAGTGCAGCAACCCGGTCCCCTTCGTCTGGACCAGAAACTCCGAGCGGAACCCGATCAGGCCCCGGGACGGGACCTCGAAGTCGATCCGCACCCGCCCGGCTCCGTGGTCGACCACCCTGGCCATGCGCCCCCTGCGGCGGCCGAGGGCCTCGGTCACCACCCCGATGAAGATCGAGGGGCAGTCGATCGTGACATGCTCGACCGGTTCCATGACCGCGCCGTCGACCGTCCGGGTGATGACCTCGGGCTTGGACACCTGCATCTCGTAGTCCTCGCGCCGCATCATCTCGATCATGATGGCCAGCTGCAGTTCGCCCCGGCCCGATATCTTGAAGCTGTCCTTCTCCCCGGTTTCGGCGAAGCGGATGGCCACGTTGGCCATGGCCTCCTTCTCCAGGCGCGCCCTCAGGTGCCTCGAGGTGACGTACTTCCCCTCCCTGCCGAACATGGGGGAGGTGTTCGGGTGGAAGATCATCGCCAGCGTCGGCTCGTCGACCCGGATGGGGGGGAGCGG
>Ga0123332_1000522_pt1 | contig 38510 bp, 25 predicted proteins | sample BioC12SIPDNA_4_FD_89958 | JGI IMG/M metagenome (GOLD analysis project Ga0123332, IMG submission 89958) | Anaerobic biogas reactor microbial communites from Washington, USA - Biogas_R2_A C12 SIP DNA | ecosystem: Engineered > Bioreactor > Anaerobic > Unclassified | place: Washington, USA... | reverse complement strand
TGCCGGAATCGCCCGGGCGCGGCCGCCCGGCGGCGCGGCTACTCCTTTTCGTAGAGCCGGAGGATGTCCCAGAAGGCGCCGTGATATCCCCGCGCGATCACGTCCATCAGCTGCGGATTGGAACTGCAGTCGCAGTCCTCGGCAGGCCCGGAGGGTTCGAAGAAACAGAACCGGTCGTCCTGCCCATGGACGGCCTGTATCCAGTCAAACAGGAACCGCACTATCTTCGGCTCCAAAAAAAAGAGGGGATCGAAAGGATCGTCGCCCCCCACGAGCCCCGGGGCATACTCCCCGGAAGCCACCCCTGCGGCCATTCCGGTGTGCGGATAGATCCGGACCCCCAGAGAGACGCCGACCCGGTCCGGGTCCACCCGCCTGACGAGTTCGACGGTCTGCTCGATGCTTGCAACCGTCTCCCCCGGGGCGCCCAGCAACAGGTCGAGCGTCACGGCAATCCCCGCCTCCTTCGCCCGGTGCACCGCACGGACGATGTCTTCGGCGGTGAATTCGCGCCCCAGCCGCTTCAGCATCCCGTCGCTGCCGTTGTCGGCCCCGAACTTGATTTCCGTGCACCCGGCCCCGCGCATGGCCCGGGCAAGCTCCTGCGAAAACGGCGCAGGGGCGCAGTAGGTGTGCCAGCGCATTCTGTCCCCGAGGCCCCGCCGGGAGATCTCGCGGCAGACAGCCAGGGCATGCGCCTCGGGCATGTTGAACTCGCCGTCGCACACGTGCAGCGCATCGATCCCCTGCCCGGTCAGCCGCTCCAGTTCATCGGCGACCACGCCGGGCGGTCGGACGCGCACCGAACCGCCCTTGGCCACAGGGTCCGCGCAATAGATGCAGCGGCCGGAACAGCCGCGTTTGGTCTCGAATCCGGCCTGCCCCCCGTAGCGGACATACCGCCGGTTGTCCACCCACGTCCGGCTCATGGGGGGAAGCTCGGAGAGGGACCCCCGGTAGGGCGGGTTGCGCAGCCACTTCCCGTCCCGGCGCCAGATCAGGTTGGGCAGGTCGTGGCAGGGCTGTTGTTGTTCCAGCCTTCGGGCCAGCGCGGGAAGAACGAACTCCCCGTCGCCCCACACCCCGAAATCGGTGCCGGCGCGATCGAGAATGCATTCGGGCATCACGGAGAACCCGACGCCGCCGACGACGACCGGGGCGCCGGTGCTCTCCCGCACGGCCCCGACCATGCCGACAAATCCCTGCAGGAAGGACTCGCGGCTGGAAAAGGTGCAGTCGTCGGTGTTGCGCAGCGTCATCCCGACCAGCCCGACGTCGGCCTTTCGGAAAAAACGGCGGATGGCCGGCTCCGGTTTGTCCTCCCAGAAAAGATCGAGAAGCGTGACCGAATGCCCTGCGGCGGCGAGAGCCTCCGCCACATAATCGAGCCCGATCGGGGCCACGGGAGGCTGCATGCGGTTGGTGTTGACCAGGGCCACGTTCATCGCCGATTTCCTTCCTCACGGGGCTGCGGCGAAAGTGCCGGCCGCCCCCTTTGTCACCGCCCCGGGCCCGCGTTTGCCCCCGTGCCGCCAGAGGGCTCCATCCTCTCAAACTTTGGGGTTTTCGGCAACCCCGGACCGAATCAAGGCCGGCACCGCGCGGAACCTGCCGCGCTCCGCACCGCGGCGCCGCCCTGCTGGAAGGCCCCGGGGGATCACCCGGCCGTTGTTTCGGGCAAACAGCCTCAAAAAAAAGATGATGATTTACCCCGGCGGTTCCCCGTAACATGTCCCGGGTTGGGTTTCTGCATTCGCCAATGGGCGCCGGGCGCAATCCCCGTCGCCGGCAGGAAGCACGAACCCCTGTTGGAACACGTTCAGGCACTGGAGACGACCGGATACCCGATATGACTGCGCTCGCGACCAACATTCTGACTCTCGACATCGAGGACTGGTGCCAGTCCTCGCCCGAGGTGTTCAACGGGACCGGGATTCCGCCCCGGTCCGCGCCCACCATGCGGGCGGTCACCAACACGCGCAGGCTGCTCGAGATCCTCCGCGAATACAAGGCCCGTGCGACCTGCTTCATCCTGGGCTCCCTGGCCGAGGCCTATCCGTCGCTAATTTCCGAGATCCTCGACTCGGGGCACGAGATAGCGAGCCACGGATTCCACCATTTTCCCGTGCACCATCTCAATCCGGATGAATTCAGAGCCGACGTCGCCAGGTCCCTGGAAAGCCTGGGAAGGATCGCGGGGGGGCCGGTCCGGGGATACCGGGCGCCGTACTTCTCCATCACGAGCGGCACCCGGTGGGCGCTGCCGATCCTGGCGGAACTGGGGCTCGAATACGATTCGAGCGTGTTCCCCCTGCACCGGCGGTATTACCGCATCCCGGGCTGGGCGGGTTCGCAGGATGCCGCGCGGTACCCGGTCGCCCTCAAGTTCGGGAACCGGCGCCTTCTGGAGCTGCCGCCCACGACGGTCCGCATCCTGGGGCAGAACCTTCCCTTCGCGGGCGGAGCGTTCCTGGGGCTCCTCCCCTCGAAACTGTTCACGCGGGCGATCCGGCGGAGGAACCGGGCGGGGCATCCGGGCATCCTGTATCTGCATCCCCACGACCTGGACGCCCAGGGCCTAGGCCGGTCCGCACCCGGCGCGACCCTGCGAAAACGGCTGTGGCAGTGGGGATTGAGCGCCGGCCGAAGCGGCAACGAGGACAAGCTGAGGCAGCTGCTGTCGGAGTTTTCCTTCACCTCGATCCGGAAATGGCTCGACGCCGGCGCCGGGCATCCCCTTCCGGAGCAGGGGGCGTACCGGTTCGACGTCCCGGCGGAAAAGCTACGGTGAATCCGCCCCACGGCCGGCGTATTTTCCCAAGAGCGTGCGCCGGCTCATCCATACGGGCCTCGACCGCAGGTCGCCCGGCCCCACCCCGGCGACGCTCCGCCTGTTGAAGGTCCTCCTCAGGCACCAGGTCCAGAACCGCGCGATTCTCCACCACGCCCGCCGATGCACCCGGCCCTCCGGCACCTCCTCCAGCACGGCGAATCCCAGCCTTTCGAGCAGGCGGAGCGTCGCCGGGGTGTAGGTCAGAAACGCATGGTTGCCGAAAGCGGGTATCGACCGCAGCGACGGCTCCTCCGATGCGTGCAGCGCCAGCAGGGCGGTGGACCGGTAGAGGGCCCGCGCCATCCTGGCCGCCCAGGCGAGATCCGCCCCGGCGGGCGGGATCGCCGGCACGTGTTCGCCCCAGAGGTGCAGAACGCCCACCGGGTCGCCCCTGCGGAACACGGTCCCGTCCGGGAGCGCCGTGTCTCTCGACGCCCTCTCCACGGAAAGGCGGTAGATGCATCCGGGGTCGCGCGAAAACTCGTAAATCCCCCGCAGGCGCCGCAGCCTCCTGTCGAAGGCCCGCGTGACCCGGTCGATCGCCCCCAGGCCGCCCCGGGGGTTTAGGGATGCTTGGCCTCCGGCAGCGTACGGCATCGACGATCCCATTGGACGCGGCTCCGCCAGATGGTGCAGACCATGCGGAGGAAATGCCAGGTATCGACAACGGGATGGAACCCGGATTGACGATCGCGGAAATAAATGGTGCGGATGGGGACCCAGGCCGGGGGCATCTTCAGGCGGACGGCCTCCCAGATCATTTCCACTTCCAGCTCGTAGCCGTCGCTGGCAAGATGCATCCGCTCCAGAAAATCCCGCGTCAGCAGCCGGAACCCCGACTGGTTGTCGGTCACGGGGATCCCCAGGGCCAGGGACAAAATTTTCGAGCCGAGGGGCGTGGTGAACCGGTTCGGCCACGGCATCTCGGCGAACTGCCGCTCGCCGATGACCAGACCGGCCCGGGCCTGCCGGTGCGCGTCCAGAAACCGGCCGAGGTCCTCCGGGTCATGCTGGCCGTCGGCATCCATCGTGATAACGGCCCCGTACCCCTTTTCCATCGCCCAGGCAAAGCCCGTCTTCAGGGCCGCCCCCTTGCGCCGGTTCGCCGGGTGCGCGATGACTTCCGCCCCCGCCCGCCGCGCGCATTCGGCCGTTGTGTCGGTGGACCCGTCATCGACCACCAGCACGGGGAGCCTGGCGGCGACCGCCTCCACGATGGGCCCGATGGTCCGGGCCTCGTTCCAGGCCGGGATGAGCACGAGGATGGACGTGTCGCCCGGGCTTCCGTCCCCGGCCGGATTCCGCTTCTGCCCGGCCCCTTTATTGTCTTCAACCGCCATTGCAATCAGCCCAGGGTGTCCTCGCGACGATTCCGGCCCCCCATGCGCGCACGAGCCTGCGTGCACGCCGTGATTCCGAACCATGCATCATGGGAAGCATAAAGATTTTCCCGGCGGCAGACAACGGAAAAACAGGGGGATCGCCGCAGCGGCCAGGGATCGTCCGGATAGGAATGAGGTTTCAATGCCGCAAACGGGCGGGCCAGGGCCGGCAGGCGCCCGGCGCCCGTTTACGCCCTTCCGAGCTTGCCGGCGGCCTCGAGCGCGTCGGCGGCGTGGCCGAGGCCGAGGGCTTCGAGCGTCCCCCTGCCGGGGTAGCCCGTCCGGGCATCCCACCCTTCGATCCGGTAAAACGCCGTCTTCCACCGTTCGACGCCCCCGTCGTCCAGGTACAGGTCCCTGCAGTCGACCCACGCCCACTCCGACCCGTCGTAGACGGGCAACCGCGTCCCGAAGTTGGCCATGGAGGCCCCCGGCCGGTACATGTACCCCGCGAATTTCTCCGTTTCCCGGGTCCTGCCCTGCAGCACGAAGATCGCCCTCTTCAGGTTCCAGGCCCTGCGGCCCGTCTCGATCCCGTCGACAAAGCTCTGGTTCTTGCCGGTGACGGCCCGGAGGAACCGGGGCTCGGCCTCGGGCGTCGCCCCCCTGCCGTCGGGGTTCGACGGGTTGAAATAATTGCCCATGGCCCAGTCGCAGAAAAGGGCCGATTCCTTGTAGTAGGTCGCGTAATGCTGGTGCCAGGCGACGAACCGGGCCTTATGTTCCGAATAGATGCCGGTCTTGGCGGCCTGCTCGCCCTGCCAGCTGTAGTCGAACATGAATGGGTCGTTGCTGTAGGGGGGGCTGGCGGCGGCCAGCAGGGTGACGTACTGCTCACAGGACATCAGGTCCGTGGGGCCAAGCTGCATGTCGTGGTTGTTGATGTCCCTCGAATCCATGAGGTTCCCGTAGGCCCATTCGACCGCCGGCATGGTCCAGTGGTCCATGTACCCCCAGGCGGGAAGGCGCAGGATGCTGTCCAGATCGCCGATCCTGCCTACCCTCTCGGCAAAGCGGACCAGGCCGTCGGCGAGAAGATCGCCGATCCCGATGCGATGGGCGATGGCGTAGGCGAAGATTTCGGCGAATTCGATCTTTTCGTACTGGTCCATCGGCAGAGGGTGGGTGTCCACCTCCCTGCCCGGGCCGATGACGCCCATGTCGTAGAGCCTCTTGACGTACCACCCCGCCCCGGTGTTGGCCGGGCAAATGTCCCCTATGGCGCTGCCGGGAAGGCTCGGGAAGCTTGCGGCGCCCCGGAAGCAGAGGTCGGAGGCATTCAGCCCGAGCTTCTGGACCACGTCGGTCGCTTTCCACATATCCTCCGTTGAGGTGGGCGCATACGGCGGCGACGGCAGCCCGGCCCAGATCAGCTCCGTGCAGCTGTCCGAATCCGCCCCGTGGATCCGGCTCCGGCCGTGGCAGCCGCGGTTGCAGCCCGTGCAGCAGGAAACGCCGGCCGCCAGGTCCCGCCCCGGCCCGCGCTGGCCGCTCATGGGGAACGCGGCTTCAAACCACTTCCTGGCCTCGAGCACCCCCCTCGGGTCGGCGACCCTGATGCTGCCGGTCCCGACGACGGCGACAGCCTTCAGGTTCTTGGACCCGAAAACCCCGCCGAACCCGCCCTGGCCGGCGCCGGATCCGCCGCCGTGGATGAGGGACGCGATGCGGGACCTGTTTTCACCGGCCGGCCCTATGGTGACGATCGAGGGCCGCTGGGTCGTGTACCGGCCCCCCAGCTCCTGCCACTCCGATCCGTAACGGACGGGAGCCTTCACGCTCTCGATCTTCCATATCTCCTCCTGGGTTTCCCAGACGTCGAGGCCCCACAGAGGCGCGGCATCTTCGATCGTGACCCTGTCGTCGATGATGTCGATGTAGACGGGGGACTCCGACCTCCCCTGGACCACCACGCCGTCCCACCCGGCGAATTTGAGCATGGTCGCGAAGCTGCCGCCGAAATTGCTGTGGCCGAACCAGTTGACGGGCCATGTCTGCGGGGCGAGGCCGGACACGCTCGTCCTGCCCGCGAACGCAACGCCGGTGCCGGCCAAAGGCCCGGTCATCAGGGCCACGATGTTGCGCGGGTCGAAGGCATCCCGCAGGTCCCATCCCCCCGGCGCCACGCACAGGTCCCAGAACAGGGCGGTCCCCGTACCGTGCCCCCCGCCGTAGGCCTCGTACGGGGCGGAATCCAGCGCGCGGGTCTGCCGGGCGGTCAGATCGACCAGAAGTATTTTCCCCGCAAAGCCTGGGGTCGCCATCGTCATCCTCCTTCCCGGGGAAACGGTTTCAGCGTCGAACGGTTCAGGGTTCGGCTTCCGGAACGGCGCCGTCCGGGGATCGCGCCGGCCTGGGCCCGAGATCGACGTCGTACCCCCCGATATCGGCCTGCGAAGGCAGGTCGCCGACAAGCCGCAACGCACCCATCGGGCAGACGGAAACGCAGGCCTGGACGCCGTCGGGCCCTCCCTTGCCGTCGAGCCAGGGCGCATCGGCGCACAGGTCGCACTTGGCCGACTTGCCGGTGACGGGATTCCAGACGGTGCGGTGGGGGCGGTGGGGGCAGGCCCGGATGCACGCCTGGCAGCCGATGCATCGGTCCGGGTCGATCCTGCGCACATTGCCGAAGGCCTCGCTCACATGGCAGGCGCCCGTCGGGCACTGCATCACGCACAGGGGTTGCGGGCACTGGCGGCACACGGCGATCTGGATGTCGTAGGGATAGCGGGTCAGCACGGCCCGGCTCACCTGGATCCGGGACAGGGAGAGGCAGGCTTCCCCTTCATGAACCATCGAGCATGCGAGCATGCAGCTCTGGCAGCCCGAGCAGAGCCGGCTGTCGTAGACGAGATACCCGGCCGACCTCGCGTAGGTTTTCTCTTCCCCGGCTTCCGCCGGTGCGCCCGCGCAGGCGGTCAAGGCCCCGGAGGCGAGGATGCCCCCGCCGCCGACCACGAAATCGCGCCGCGTATACGTCCTTTTTGAAGGCTTCTCATCCCCAGCCATGGGCCCCTCCGCGGGCTGGCCCCGAAACCAGCGCAAACGTCGCCGAAACTCCGTCCTGTCGGGTGCTTCCAAGAGACCACACAACCGGCCGATGTGACAAGCGGAATCTCGGCCTGCGTCCAGAACGCGCGGGGGCCTAGCGCCGCGGCACCCGCTGCCGGAGCTCTTCGAACCAGTCGAGAACGAAGTTGATTTCACGGGGGCCACCCTCGGCGGGGGCGGCGGCCGCGGACTCCTTCATCATGAGGAATCTCCCGCCGTCGGGGTGGATGTCCCAGGGGATGCCCAGGCTGAGGCCGACGTACGCGCTCCGGAAAAGGGTCCGGGGAGTTCCCAGGCGGAGGTCGGGCCCGGTCTCCACCGAGACGGCCATCATGGAATTCTCCCCGCTCAGGAACAACAGCTCCTTCCCGTCCGGGGACCACCGCGGGCAGCTTCCGCCGGCGGGGGAAACCTGCCATTTGCCCGCATCCACATCGGGGAACGGCCGCACGTAGATCTGGCCCACCGACCGGGTTTCCGCCTCGTTCGAATGGTAGGCGAGCCACCGGCCGTCCGGGGAAAGCTGCGGCTGCGTTTCAACGTACTCTTCCCGCAGCAGCGGCTTCCACGCGGGCCTGCCCTCCAAAGACACCGTCCCGATGTCCCATTTCAGGGACGCCATTAAATTCCCTTCGACGTCCGATGCGATCAGGGCCTTCCCGTTAGGCGCCATGGAATACGGGACGATGGACCGGTCCGGCAGTTCGAAAAGCTTTTCCTCCTTTCCCGTCCCGTCCGCGGGCTTGCAGTACAGATCCGCTTTATTCCCGTCCCGGACCACACCATACACGATCGTTTTGCCGTCGGGGGTCCAGAGCGGGCAGACGGAGCCTTGTCCGACGTCGAAGGTCAGCCGTGTCAGGGTCTCCCGGCCGAAGTCCCAGACCCAGATATCGGTGGAGGCGAGGCCGGCCAGGGTCAGGGCGACCCGGGTCCCGTCCGGGGATATTTTCGGGAACATGTATTCCATCCGCGGGGCGGGGATCTCCTCCTCCTTTCCGTTTTGGTCCACCCAGGCCAGGGTGCGCCCTGCAGGCGGGGCGGCCGCGGCCCCCGGTGCGTAGGCGAGCGTTCCGGCCTCGGACACGGCAAACAGGGGGCCCGCGGTGTTGTACACGCCTTCGATCACCGAAACCGGTTCCCCCGTTATCTCGAGCCGGCCGGGGTCGAAGGGGACCGCCAGGAGAGTGTTCCCCGACGCGTAGACGATGTGCCCCGTCCGGAGGTAGCGGCCGGCGCTGCCCGCGAACAGTTCCCTGCGCTCCCCCGACCCGAGCGCCTGCGCCACCACCTTGCCGGGCCGGGCGGCGTCGTCGGTGAACAGCACCGCCCGGCCGCCGGGCAGGATCTGGGGGGCCACGAAGGCGGAAGCCCCCTCTATCAGGAATTCCGGCGTCCCGCCGCCGGGGGGGACCCGCAGGATGCCCCCGAGTGTTCCGCAGACTATCGTGCCGTCGGCCTGCCACTGTGCGCCGTAGAAGGTCTGGGTGTCGCACAGGGACTCCGGCACGCCTCCGCCGACGGCGATCTTCCGCAACTGCGTCCCCGTCCAGTAGCCCACCCAGCGGCCGTCGGGCGAGAAAAAGGGCAGGCGCGCGCTCCCCTCGGTTCCCGCGATGAGCGTGGCCGTCCAGGCGTCGAAGGCGCGAAGGTACAGCCCGTTCATTTCCCCGTAGACGAACTGCCTGCCGTCGGGGGAGACGGCGAAAGCCGGCCCGGCAGAATCCCTGAACCGCTGTCCCTGCGGCAGCCGGTATTCGAAGCGCAGGACGCGGCGCGGTTCGGGCGCCCGCAGGCTCCACGCCACCGCCCCGGCCAGGGCGCCCAGGATCGCGGCGGCCGCGACCCAGGGGAGCAGCCCCCGGCGCCACCGGGCGGAAGCGGCCGGTGGCGCCGTCACGCCGGCCGGATCGCTGAGCGCTTTACGCAGGTCGACCCTCGCGTCCCCGATGCTGCCGGAGCGGTCCGCCGCGTCTTTTTCCAGGCACCGCTCCAGCAGCAGCCGGACCCGTGGGTGCAGTCCGGGCGGCAGCCTCCTCCAGTCCGGATCGGTCTTGAGCACCGAAGCCAGGACGTCGGTGACGGTGCGCCCCTCGAACGGGGGCGTTCCCGACAGCATCTCGAACAGGACGGAGCCGAACGCCCATATGTCCGCCTTCCTGTCGACGGCCTCCCCCCGCGCCTGCTCGGGGCTCATATAGGCGGCCGTGCCGAGGATGACGCCCTCGCGCGTGGCGGCCCCGCTCAGGGTGGGGGAGGCCGACAGGTTCGAGCCCTCCTGTTCCGGGGCCAGGGCCTTGGCCAGGCCGAAGTCGAGGACCTTCACCCTGCCGTCGGGCGTCACGGCGATGTTGGCGGGTTTGAGGTCGCGGTGGATGACGCCCTTGCCGTGGGCCGCTTCCAGGGCTTCGGCGATCTGCAGGGCCAGTTTCAGGGCCTCCCCGACAGGAACCGGCCCGCGCAGGAGCCGGGATTGCAGCGTCCCGCCCTCGACCAGTTCCATCACGAGGAAACTGGTCCCTCCGGATTCCTCCAGCCCGTACACGGCGGCGATGTTGGGATGATTGAGCGAGGCGAGGATTGTGGCCTCCCGCCGCAGGCGCGCGATCCGGTCCGCAGCGCCGGCGAACTCCCCGGGAAGGACCTTGACCGCCACGTCGCGGCCGAGCGTCCGGTCCCGGGCCCGGTAGACCTCCCCCATCCCGCCTTTGCCGATGCTGCCGGTGATTTCATAGTGAGCCAGCGACTTCCCAATCATGGACATACGCCCTCCGGGAAAATCCTGCCTTGAGGCTGCTCGACGAATCTGTTCGGAGATTTGCATCCATCATAGGCCCGGGCCGGCGGGCCGGGGAACAGAAAAAACCGGTGCCCGGCCCTGGCCTGGCGGCGCGCGTGGAATTTGCAGGTTTCCGGATCCGGTATCTGCTACTATTTTTATACTACTATTGAGGCGCCCGCGTGACCGAAGGTATGCTGCCGAATCCGCCCGCAACCCCCACCCGCCCCGACAGGACAGCCCGGGCCTGGCCGGCCACTTTGGCCAACGCGTTCCGGATCGCACTGGACACGCTGTGGATGCACAAGCTCCGATCCGCGCTGACGCTGTTCGGCATCATCATCGGCATCGCCGCCGTCGTCCTGGTCGGGGCGACCCTCGGGGTCGTCCGCGATTCCGTGGTGCGAAGCACCGCGCGGACGTTCGGCACCGACAATTTCCTGATCGCGCAGGTGGGCTCGGTCGGCGACCTCGGCCGGAAGGAGCTGGCCGAAAAGCTCCGGAAAAACCCCAGGATCTACCGCAGGGAGGCCGACAGGCTGGCCCGGCGGCTCGAGCCGTACGCCCGGACGGCGTCGGTCCTGCAGGCGCTTTCCGACGTCCGAGCCGGCGACAGGGTATTCCTCACGGCGCAGGTGACCGGGTCGACCCCGGCGATCCAGTCCATCCGCGACATCCCGGTCGGCGCCGGGCGGTTTTTCACCGAAACCGAGACCCGGCGCTCCCAGGGCGTTGCGGTGATCGGCCAGGCCCTCGTCGACGAGCTCTTCCCGGAGGCGGATCCCCTAGGGAAGCCGGTCCGGATCCAGGGAAGGCGTTTCGTCGTCGTCGGCGTCGAACAGAAGCAGGGGTCCAGTTTCGGCAACTCGCTCGACCGGAACGTCTACATCCCCATCGGGGCCTTTGAGAAGATCTGGGGCAGCAGGAATTCGGTCGACTTCTTCGCGCAGCCCCACGACCCGGGGCGGTTCCCCGAAATACTGGAGACGGCCCGGTTCCACCTCCGCCTTCTGCGGCGGATGAGGCCGAACGAACCGGACAACTTCGACATCCTGACGCCCGAGGCCAACCGGGACTTCATGGCGGAGATCGTCGACGCCGTAAGCATCGCCATCGTGCCGATCAGTTCCGTCGCCCTCGTCGTTGCCGGCATCGTGGTGATGAACATGATGCTCGTTTCGGTCACCGAACGGACCCGGGAAATCGGGATCCGGAAATCCCTGGGCGCCCGGAACCGGGACATACTCGCCCAGGTTCTGCTCGAATCCACGATCCTGACGGTGCTCGGCGGCGCCGCCGGGCTGATGCTCTCCTTCCTGGCCACATTCGGCCTGGCCGGGGCGTTCGATTCGGACGTCTCCATCGAGCCCGCGTACGCGCTTGCGGCCCTGGCCGTCGCCGGGGTCATCGGAATCGGCGCGGGCATGTTCCCGGCGTACCTGGCCTCCCGGATGCAGCCCGTCGAAGCCCTGGGCTCGGAGACCTGACATGAAGCGGAGCCTGCTCAGCCGCGAGGCCCTGGACACCTCGCTGACGAACATCCTGGCGCACAAGTTCCGCTCCCTGCTGACGATACTGGGGATCATCATCGGCATCGTCACCGTCGTGCTGGTGGCTTCGGTCCTGGTGGGGGTGCGCCGCAACATCGTCATGCTGTTCGAGGGGCTCGGCACCGACAACATCTTCGCCTACCACCTGAACCGGGACCCGGGCAACACGCGGCTGCGCCCGGAGGAGATGACCCGCAGGCCCCTTTCCGCCGACTTCGCCCGCGCGCTTCTGGACGCCTGCCCTTCGTTGAAGGACACGGCCGTGGAGATCTACCTGCCGAACGTCGTGGCGGGCCGCGCCCAGACGGCCCGGTACCGGAACCTGGAAAACGAGAACATCCAGGTTCAGGGCGTCACCTGGAACCTCGCCCAGGTCACCAGCGCGGAGATGCGGTCGGGGCGCTCCTTCTCCTTCGAGGAGGAAAAGCGGCGCGCGAAGGTGTGCCTCCTGGGATCGAACACCGCCGACAGCCTGTTCCCCTCGACCGACCCGATCGGCAAACGAGTCGAAATGGGCGGGGCGCTCTACACGGTCCTCGGCGTCTTCGCCAGGCACGAGGGGGGCGGGTTCACCGGGGAGAACCGGCGCAACAACGTTTTCGTGATCCCACTCAGCGTCGCCCGGCTGCGCTACCCGGACGCCGACAGGGTGATCCTCTACTGCCAGGCGAGGCCGGGGATGCGCGACCGGGCCCTCGAGGAGATCGAAGCGGAGCTGCGGCGGCTGCGGAAACTCAAATCGGGGGACGCGTCGGATTTCTTCCTGAACACGTCGGATTCGATCATCGCGGAGATCGAACGGATAACGGCGCTGCTGCGCATAGGCACCTTCATCATATCCGGCCTGGGCCTGCTCGTCGGCGGCATCGGGGTCATGAACATCATGCTGATGTCGGTCACCCAGCGCACCCGGGAGATCGGCATCCGCAAAGCCGTCGGCGCCCGCAGGAGCGACATCGTCTGGCAGTTTCTGGTCGAAGCGGCCATGCTGACGACCATCGGCGGCGTCTGCGGCGTTTCCCTGGCAGGGCTGCTCGGGCTGGTCCTGGCCTTCTTCGTCGAAGGCCTCCCCGCCGTGCCGCCCGCCTGGGCCGCCCTGTCGGGCCTGGGCGTCTCCTGCCTGGTCGGACTCGTCTTCGGCGTATGGCCCGCCGTCAAGGCCGCCCGCCTCGACCCCATCGAATCCCTCCGCTACGAGTAGCCGCCGGTCCGCACCCGGCGCGGCATCACTGCTTTTTCACGTAGGTCGGCACCGACACTTCCGAATGCAGCGTCCGGTGCACCGGGCACCGGTCCGCGATTTCCCGCAGCCGGTCCCTCTGCGCATCATCGAGCGGGCCGACGAGCTCGAGTTCGCGGTCGATGCGGTCGAGGTACCCCTCCCGGGTCTCGCAATCGGTGCAATCCGCCGCGTGGATCTTCTTGTGTTGCAGCCGCACGACCGCTTCCTCGAGCGGCCAGTTCTTCCGCCGGGCGTACATCTGCACCGTCATGCCCGTACAGGCGCCGAGCGCCGCTGCCAGAAGGTCGTAGGGCGACGGCCCCCGGTCGGTTCCCCCGGCCGACCGCGGCTCGTCGGCGGCCAGCGCATGCCGGCCGGACCGGATCTCCGTATAGAAACCGGATGCGCCCGTGCGGGCCACGATCCGGTGATCCGGGCTTTCCCCTTCGGCCGCTTCGGGGATGTCGGCGTACTTTTTCGCCCAGGCGCCGATGACGGCCCCCGCGTAGAGCGCGTCGGTGCGGTCCGACAGCATGTGGTCGGCCCGGTCGAGCGACAGGAAGCTCTTGGGGTGCCTGGCCGCCTTGAAGATCAGGGCGGCGTTGTCGATCCCGACGACGTTGTCGACCGGGGAATGCAGGATGAGCAGCGCCCTTTTCAGCCGGTTGATTTTCGTCTCCGCATCCGGCTTTTCCAGGTCCTCGAGAAACTGCTTCCGGATCCGGAACCGCCGCCCGGCCAGGCGGACCTCCGCCTCGCCGCTGGAGGCGATCCGGTCGCCGCTTCCGGCAAGCAGTTTCTTCACATGCCCGGGATCGCCGGGCGCCCCGATCGTGACCACCGCCCTGCAGGACGGGATCTCCCCCGCGGCGTGCAAAACCGCGGTGCCGCCCAGGGAATGCCCGATCAGCAAAAAGGGGGCGGCGTAGTGCTTCTGCAGGTGCTCTGCGGCCGACACGAGATCGGATATGTTGGAGGAAAAATTGGTGTCGGCGAAATCGCCCTCGCTTTCGCCGAGCCCGGTGAAATCGAAGCGGAGCACCGCGAAGCCTTCCCGGGTCAGGGCCCGGCTGATGGCGACGGGCGCCCGGAAGTCTTTCGAGCACGTGAAGCAGTGCGCGAAGACAGCGTAGCCCACGGGCCGGCCGCCGTCCGGGAAATCGATGCGGGCGGACAATTTCCCCCCGTCGCGGTTCACGAAATGCAAGTTTTCGGAGCCCATGATCCCCTCCCGCCGTTGCCAGGTCGGCCGCCGCCCCGGCGGCGCCGCGTACTCCAGTGTACCCAACCACGGTCAAATATCAATACGTACCGGGGCGGCCCGCTTCGGGGGGCGGCGCGGCGGCTTCCGATCGGGGGCAGGGGGGGGAACCGGCAGCAGTGCCGATCCGCGGGGGAAGGCCGGAAGGCCCCCGCCGGGGGGATCCCCCCGGCGGGGCTTCCTTGGTATTTGCCGGGCGCCGGGATGCCCGGGGGCTTATTTCTTGGCCAGGGCGCTCTTGATGATGCCGATGATGGCCATGAGCACGCCGCCGCCGACACCGCCGCCCAGGATGCTGCTGATAAGGCTCCCGACGTCCAGGCCGCCGGCCGGGGCGCCGGCGCCCAGCATCTGCAGCAGCTGCCCGCCGAGGCCGCCCCCGACAATGCCGGCGATCGAGTTGCCGAGCGTTCCCAGGGAGGATTTCTTCATCAAAGAACCGGCGATATTGCCGCCGGCGGCACCGCAAATCAGCTGAATGATCAAAGGCACAAAATTCATCGTTGGTCCCTCCATGACTGCATGACCCGTTAGGCGGGGCCGGCTTCCGGTTTTCGATCGGCAGCCCCGCGGCCCTCGTGCCCCTGAGGGCACAAAACTCCGCCCGGCATTGTCGGGGGCGTCCCCGCCGCCTGGCGGCAAACGGCCTCGTCCGCCGCTTACTTGCCCATCACTCTCAGGTCGATCCTGCGGTTACGCTGCCTGCCTTCCTCCGTGTCGTTCGAAGCCACCGGGTAATTCTCCCCGTATCCCTCCGCCTCGAGCCTTGAAGGATCGATCCCCAGCCCGACGAGCCCCATCATGGTGTTTTCCGCCCGTCTCTGGGACAGCTGCATGTTGGCGTCGTAATCCCCGGTGTTGTCGGTGTACCCCCCGATCTTGAGCGTGACCTGCGGGAAAGCCTTCAGGATCTCCGCGATGTTCTCCAGCTGCTCCATCGAGGACGGTTTGAGGACGTCGCTCCCGGTCTCGAACTCCAGCCGGTCGAACGTAAACCACGTCTCCTCGTCCGCCACTTTGGTCGGGTCCTCGATGAACGCAACCAGCTTGTTCTCGACGCCCAGCTCGGGCACGTTGAGATCTATCCCGTTCGGCAGCCGGACGGTCAGGAATTCGCCCAGCGCGTTGAAGGCCTGGCCGACTTCCGTCGCCGCATCCTCGAGGACGGCCTCGGGGGACCGGCCGCAGTTCTTAAACGCCAGGTACAGGATGGCCAGGAGAATGAGCAGGGGGATGAGCCATTTCCAGAAGGACCCGCCCTTCTTGACCGGCTCCGCATCCTGCAGGCCCGCAAGCTGCATCAGCTCCGGGGAGGCCTCGCGTTTCAGGAGCCCGGCCTGGCCCGCCAGCAGGCCCATCAGGCCCGACGCGTTCAGATTCGACGTCTTCACCTCTTTCCCCAGAGCCCCCAGCACGAAAGGTATGGCCAGGCTCAGGAGCGAGGAAATCCCGCTTTTGGCGACGCCGCTTTTGCGGCCGACCCAATCGGTCAGGTTCCCGACATTATTTCCAAAAAGATTGCCCAGCAGGTTCGAACCGGCGTTCATAAGGGTTTTCGCGGTGTCTCCGCCCGAGAACGCCGAAGAAAGCCCCTTGAAAGTGCCCTCTCCGAACCCGCCTTTGTCTATCAGGTTCAAAATTTCCGAGGCTCCCTGGGAGGTGGAGCCTTTGCGGACGAGCGCTCCGAGGACGGCGGGGAAGATCGAGGACAGCGCGGAACCCGTTTTCGCCGAATCCTCGCCGATAAATTTCCCTATCTGCCCTATGATTTCATCGTTGAACTCGCTTTTCAAAAAATCCAGAATTCCAATTGCCATGATCCTTGCCTCCGTTTGCCTATGGATGCCATGAAAACGGAAGGGAACACCCCCCGGGCCGCAGGCGCCCGCTCCCTTTCGCATCGTTTCCGCGGATTCCCGGAGAAGTGGCCCTCCGGTTGATTCCTGTACTTAATGCCTGGAATGGATTGTACTACACCGCGGGACGGGTTCCGCTACTATTTTATGCATCCGAACACCCCCGGCGGTTCCCCCGGGGCGGACAAACCGGCCGGGGGATCGGCCACACCCTCCGGCGCAAGTCCCCTGGAATACGGCCGCCGCGCCGCGTCAACGGCCCCTGCGGAGACGCCCTTTAGCGCCCGGCCGGCGGGGGCCGCAGCCCGAGGACGGTCGCCGGGCCTATCAGGCCGGAATCTTCGAGCGCCGGCGGGGGGCCGAAGCCGGCCATCCAGCCCGGCTCGTCGGCCAGCACCTTTTTGTCCGCCGCGGACAGGCGGTCGCCGATGATGCGGTTCGTCCACTGGTTGGTGACCTCGATGTCGAGCCGGTTCGTTCCTGCCTGTACATAGTCGGTGATGTCGGCCCTGTAGGGCGGCTTCCACAACACCGCCACCGGGCGGCCGTTGACCTTCACCCGCGCGATGTCCCGGACGGCCCCGAGGTCGATCGCCGTCCGGTACCCCGCCGCCTGCACCCATTCCGGAACCTGCAGGGTTTTCGTGTATGTCGCGGTCCCGGAGAAATACTTCACGCCCTCGACCGGGTGTTCCGTCCAGGACTGCAGATCCAGGAGCCGGATTCCCGGCGGGGCGCCCAGGCCCGGCGGGAAGGCCACGTCCCAGGGCCCGTTCAGGGTCGCCAGCGTTACGGCCTCCGCTGCGGCAAAGGCGCGGGAGGGCGACGCCGCCGCGCGGCGGAACACGACGAATACCGACTCCCGGGGCGCGAACTCCAGGCCGACGGTGGTCCGGCCACCGGCGGTTGCGTACCCGGCCTGCTCGATCGATCCCGTGTCCGGGTGCCACAGCTCCGCCTCCTTCCCCCCGACCCGGAAGCGCGCCTCGATCCGCTGGGGGCGGTCGGTGCGGTTGGCCACGAAATAGATGTCGGCCTCCCCGGAGCGGCGGTGGATCCAGGCGACGGAGGAATCCAGCGGGCCGGCGAACTCGGCGTCCCTGGCGACGCCGGCCAGCGACAGGACGGATTCGAGCGGAAGCCCCCAGGCGACCAAGCCTTTGCCGTAGTGATGGACGTTGCGCTGGATCCCGTCGAGATCGCCCCAGATGGCCCGGGCCAGCGCCCGCACTTCATCGTCCGCCCCGTCCGCCCCGCCCTGCAGGCTCGGGGACCCTGCCGGCTTCGGGCCGGCCAGGACCGCCCCGCCGGCGACGAGACGGCCGATCTTCCGGAGCAGCTCGGGACGCATCCGGTCCGTCTGCGGAAGCACGAGGATGCGGTAGCTCATGCCGTCGGGCAGGGTGAGCCGTCCATCATCGGCGACATCCATCCGGTGGAGCAGCACGTCGGCGTTGACCGTGTCGTAGTCGTACCCCTCGGGAGGAGCCGGCACGAGCCCGGCGCCCCAGAACGGCTGGCTCGACGGGGCCCCTTCGGGCAGCAGGTACGCCAGGTCGGCGACGAAAAGCCCCTGCTGGAGCATGTGGGACGTGCGCGCCAGGTAGGCGACGGGGGCCCCGGCCTGCTCCGCCCAGGTGATGTTGCGGTTGAAGTGCGTACCGACCATGGTGTTGCCCGGCTTGGTGTCGAGCGGCTGGTGGGCCGAGGAGTGGAACACGATACGGTTGACCCCCTGGGCGAACCAGTAGTCGGCCAGGTTCTTGTAGGCGGCCGGCGCGTCGTACCCGCCGCCGGTGAAGGCCTCGGCGGCGACGAGCTTCTTCCCGTAGACGTGCGCCGCCGAGGCGGCCATGCGCACGTCGGCGTAGTACTGCTGCGGGGGGTGCATCCGCCCGAGCCAGAACTCGCCCATGGGGATCTCCACCATGCCCTTGGCCAGAAGGGTGTCCTCGAGGATCTCCATCGAGACGCCCGGCGCCTCGGCGTACAGGCCCATCCCCTTGCCGCGGAGCAGGCGGGCGGCCGTGCCGTAGTGGGCTTCGGCGACCAGGTCGACGATGGTGCGGCGGAAATCCCACAAAAACCGGTCGCTTCTCTCGGAGCTGCCGACGACGCGCCCGGCAAGAACGGGCAGGTAGAAGGTCGGGTCGTACCCGCGGCGCGCCTGGAACTGCTCGATCATGTCCTCGGTCCAGTTCTGCATGCCCGCTTCCCAGCTGTCCATCATCATGTACCGCAGGCTCCGGCCCACGAGCGGGCCGAGGGCCTGCTCGATCGGGCCGAGGTAGCCGTCGAGGTACGATTCGACGTGCCCGGCGTTGAGCTTGTCCACCTCCAGCCCCGCGCCCGCCGGCGACCCTGCGCGGTTTTTGGAGCCGACCAGGGAATAACCCATCCGCAGGACGGTCCATTTGCCGGGCGGGGCATCCCACTCGAGCACGCCGTCGGGGTCCATTTTCGCGGTCAGGTCGACGACGTCGGCCGGCCGTATGGCCGCCTCGGGCCCGACCGGGGGCGTCGGCACGGTTTCGTAGGCGTAGATCAGGCCGAACCCTGCCTTGTCCTGCCAGCGGTCCACCCGGGCGCCGGTGTGGACGATGAACTCGGCAAGCTGGTATCTCCCCTCCGGCTTGGGCGCACTCTGGCTCATGACGGCCTCGGGATCCGGGGCCGCCCCGGTCAGGACCACCCGGAGGAACCTGGCCGACACCGCCGGGAACGCGTAGGTCTTCAGGCCGCCGGCGCGGTAGGGAACTGCGCCGGGCAGTTCGACGATCGTCTCGTAGGCCGCGCCGTCGGCGCTGATCTGGATGCGCCCGAAGGGCACGCCGCGGCCCGGGGCGAGGAGGGTCACCGCCCGGATCCGGGCCGGGCGGGGGAACGCGTACTGCACCCAGGCGACGCCGTCGTCCCCGGCCGTGATCGTGGCCGCGGTCTCGAGGAGGTCGTCGCACAGGACGCCGGGATCGACCGCGCCGCCGCTGGAGGTAAGGACGGGGGCGAGATCGCCCATCCACGTCTCGTCGGGCGGGGTCCGGAAGGCGACCACGGCGCTGTCGCGGTAGAACGCGTCGGGGGCGCCGCCGCGCCGGGGCGCGGTGCCGCGCAATCCCCCGAAAGCCCCGGCGTGCGCCGGTGGCTGCGGGAGCCTGCGCCCGATCCTGGCGGGCCCCTCGATGCCGGTTTCGCTCCAGACCAGCTTCTTCATCGCCTGCTCGGGCCCGACCCACGGCCCGCCCGTCAGGCTCCAGCCGGACGAGCTGAAGATCGACAGCTCCAGCCCGAGACGGTCCGATTCGGCGGCGGCGTGCCCGAGGGCGTCAAACCACGCCCGGGTGAAGAATTCGACCTTGTCCGGGACGATCTGCCCGCCCTCCATGCCGATATCGGCCACATGCGCCCCGCCGATCCCGACGCGCTGCATCCACTCGAGGTCCCTGGTGATCCCCTCCCTGGTGACGTTGCCGCCCGTCCAGTGCCACCACACCCGCGGCTTGGCCGCATCGGGCGGACGGAGGAAGCCCCTTTCCAGGTCGCCGGCGTCGCCGCCCGATACCATCGAAGCGGCCAGGACCGCCAGCCCGGCAACCGCCGCCGCCGCAAACAGAACCTTGCATGTGCGCATCATGATCGCATCCTCGGTATAAGGGAACATCCGCCCGGCGCGCGCGGCCTGAGTCACGGCCCCTCGGCCACGAGCCGGACCGGGCCGAGCAGGCCCGAAGGGATCGGCCGGATGGCGCCCATGTCCTGGGGGTCGAAGCGCTTGCCGTAGAGCTGGTTCAGCAGCCGGTAGTCGGGCAGGGCGCGGCCCGCCATGTGATTGACGGCGGTGTTGGCCGCCAGGATCCGGATGGCGTTCTCCCCCGGCCGGAGCAGACCGGTCACATCGACCGCGTAGGGGGGGCACCAGGCCGACCCCGCGCGGCGCCCGTTGACCACGACGACGGCCGCTTCCCGCACCGGCCCCTCGAACCAGGCCCGCATGCCGTTGGACCGGCCCTCTTCCTCGAGCGGGCGCCCGCTGCCGAAATCGATCCTCTGGGCCAGTCCCGGAGCCAGCATGGCCTCCGGAACGGTCACGGTCTTTTCATAGGCCGCCACGCCGGAGTAATAGCGCGTCGCGTCGTCGTCGGTCCAGGAGCGCAGCCGCTCCATGTCCGCCGTCAGGCCGGTGGAGCCGAAAGCCACCCGCCAGCCCGCGCTGAGATCGATCGCGGCCCGCTCCCCGGCACCGGAATATCCGGCACCGGAGTATCCCGCCGCCTCATGGCCGAAGACCAGGAACCGGCCTTCGTACGGCTCGAGATCGACCTCCACCGAGGGCATCCCCTCCCGGCCGGCCAGGACCGCCGCCGGGGACGATCGCCCCGACATCGGGTCCCACCACTCGGCCCGCAGGCCCGCAACGCGGAACGACGCCCGGGCCGACAGGCGCCGGTTGGAGGTGTTGGCCAGGAAATAGACGTCCGCGTCCCCGTCGCTGCGGTGCACGAACCCGATCTCCGGGGCCCCCGGTTCGAACGCCGCATCGGGGGGGAGCATGGCGCGCAGCGCCCCGCCGAGGTCCGCCTTTTCGTCCTCGACCAGTCGCGACCTCCCCGAGGGGGCGGCGAAGAGGCTTTGGCTGATCCGGCGGATTTCGGCGTGATCCGATTCCGCCGCCCCGAGCCCCGGGGCCGCCTCCGGCCATCGCCTGCAGGCGATCAGCCTTCCGCCGGCGCGCACGAAATCCTCCAGCATCCGGTAGGTATCTGCCGGGATGCTCCGCACGTTCGGGAGCACGACCACGCGGTACCTGTTCGGGCCGAGCAGCAGCGCGTCCCCGTCGATCCCACCGGCCTGGCGCAGCACGCCGTCGTCGAAAAAATCCAGGTTGTACCCGGCGTCGAGGACCGCGCCGACCGCGTCGGGACCGACCCGGGCCCGCAGGCCTTCGATCAGGTTGACGTTGCCGGGCACGAAGCCGGCATAGGCGTCCGACACGGGGAGATAGAAGGCGACGTCGTTGGCCGGGGCGCCCTGGCGGAGAAGCCAGCTCGACCGCTGCAGGTAGGCGGCGACGTCGGGCATGACGATCCACCAGGGGTTGTTTTCATTGAAAACGCCCGCGGCATAAAACCGCCAGCCGGGGTACGGGGCGGCCTCCGGGCTGTAGGGCCAGCCGTGCCCGATGAGCTGGTTGACGCCCTGGAGGAAGTGCAGGTTGGCCTCGGCCTTCATATCGAGCGGCGTCGCCCGGAAGACGGGGGAATGCAGCCAGGTCCATGTCTCCGAGGTGGTCACCGGGCGGCCGAACAGGTGGCTCGAGGAGGACGCCCAGCGCGTGGCGCTCACCGACTTCCACTGCACCCCCTCCCCTTCGGAAATGTCCGCATGGGCGGCGGCGGAGATCGAGGCCGGGGGGATGCCGTAGCCCTGGACGCGGAACAGCGTGGCATGCCGGCGGGCCCATTGCCGCACGGTCTGCATGAAATGGTCGGAAAAAAGCTCCGTGAGCGTCCGCCCCCAGTCCTGGCGGACGGCCGCGGTCCGGGGGCCGAGGTCGAATGCGAGCGCCGGCAGGTGCGGGAGGAGGTCGTATCCCCGGCGGCGGCGGAACTCCTCGGGGAAATCGTCGGTCCAGTCGCTCCCGTAGACTTCCAGGCTGTCGCAGAAGACGGCATGCGGGATATCCGGCCCCAGCGCCTCGATCAGGGGGCCGCCCACGCGCTCGAGGTACCGCCCGACGGCGGCGCGGTCGTAGTGGTTCAGGACGAAGCCCTCGGCGCCGACGGCGGGGCGCTTGACCATCATGCCGGTGCGGCTGGAGAGGAACACCAGCGCCTCGTTGGCCCCGCCGGGCCCGGCGGGCAGGGCCAGGGCGCCGTCGCGTATGTCCTCGACCCGGCGGACCGTCGCCTCCTCGATGGCGCGGTCGAGGACGCGGCAGACAAAGACCGCCAGAAGCGTTTCGCCCGTTTCCATCGGGGGGAGCGCCAGGCGGCGGCCGCCGTCGGGGATGCGGAGCCTTTCGATGCGCAGCCGTCCCGCGGCGTCGCCGACCGGCACCCGGGCGCCGCCGTAGGGCCATCCGCTCCCGAGCGTCAGGTCCATGCGCAGCCCGAGTTCCCTCGCTTTGCCGGCGGTCGAGCGGAGCGCGTCGAGAAAATCCTCGGAAAGGAAGGGAAGGTTGCGCGTGCCCGTTCCGGCGTCGTCGAGCGCCAGCGGGTAGACCGGCTGCACTTCGAACCCGCCGATGCCTCCCTCGGCCATCAGCCTCATCTCGCGCTCGAGCTCGTCGGGCGTCACGGCGGGGCCGAACCACCACCAGCGCATCATGATGCGGCTGTCTTCGGGCGGGCGGGCGAACGTCAGCCGCTTCGAGGCGATGTCGCCGTGCGGGGCGGCTCCCAGAAGGAGGAGGCCCGTCAGGAGGGTTGCACACACTGTGGAAATTTTCATACGCTTCCCGGGAAAAGGGGCCGGCCGGCGGTGCTTTCCTGCATACAATAACGGGGCAGACGCCCCGGAATCAACCCTAATAACCGCCTGCTCGCGCCCGGTCCCCGGGGCCCGTCCCCGGAACGATCACCCCGCGCTCCACGAGCCATGCCGCGAGCAGCATCGGCCAGCCCGACGCGGTCCCGAAGCCCGGCCGCATGCCGATCCCGTGCGGGGCGGAGGGGAACACGTGCAGGGCGAACGGGCGCCGCAGGCGGGCCATCGACCGGGCGAAGCGCAGGCTGTTTTCCACCGCCACGCCGGCGTCATCGGCGCTGTGGAACAGAAACGCGGGCGGCGTGTCTTCCGTCACCCGGTTCTCCAAAGACAGCCGCTCGATTACTTCGGGACCGGGATCGGGGCCGAGGAGGTTGGCGCGGGACCCCTGGTGCGTGTAGGGATCGGCCATGGTGATGACCGGGTAGGCCAGCACCGCAAAGTCCGGTCGGGCTGTGACGGCGTCGAACGGGCCCCCGGCCAGCGCTTCGGGGGATGCGTGGAGGGTCGCCGCCATGGCGGCCACGTGCGCGCCGGCCGAGAAGCCCATCACCCCGATCCTGCCGGGGTCGATCCCCAGTTCGCCCGAGGAGGCGCGCAGGAAGCGGATCGCCGTGGCGACGTCCCGAAGCGGAGCCGGGTACCCGAACTCCTTGAGGCGGTACTTGAGGACGTAGGCGTCGATGCCGATCGAGTTGAGCCAGCGCGCCACCTCGTAGCCCTCCTTGACGATCGACAGGATGGAGTAGCCGCCGCCGGGGCAGACCACCACGGCGGCCCGGGGCCCGCTCCCCAAAGTCGACCGGAACGCGCCGAGACGGGGGACGCGCACGTTGGCGACACGCTCGTTCTCCAGGCGTTCGGGCGGGCCGTCACCGGGCGCGCCGGGCGCGAGGTCGATCCATTCGGTGGACGCGAAATCGGGGATCGGCCTTCGCACATGCGCCGACAAAGGCAGCCCAAGCCGGGCGATCTCCTCGACCGCCATCTGCGCGACCCTGGACGCCCCCCAGAGGGAAAGGTGCGAGTCGTCCCCGGTTCCTTCCGGGAACCGCGCATACTTCCCCCCGGACGGCCACAGGAAGAACTCCTTCGAGCCCTCCTCCCCGAGCCCCTGCACGCAATCCCGCGTGCGGGCCTCCAGATCCACCAGCGGCACGTTTTCCGACCGCGCCACCTCGCGCACCACCTCCGGGTACTCGCCGTGGGTCGGGACCAGCCGCCCGTCCCGGTCGAAGCGGCGCCGGATTACGGGCGTGGCCAGCAGCGGGTTGCCGCCGCGTGCGCGCAGCTCGCCGACGAAGCGGACGAGGTTCTCCCGGTAGGCGGTGCGGGCCTCCGCGTAGCGCGCCGGGTCCTGGGATTTGGCGTCGTTGTGGCCGAACCCGATGAGGGCCCAGTCCCCTTCGTTCACCTCGCCGAGGAGGGCGTCCCAGTGCCCCTCGCCGCGGAAGCTCCGGGTGGACCGGCCGTTCAGGGCCCGGTTTTGGACCTCAACGGCGCCGTCGAAAAAGAACTGCAGGGCTTCGCCCCACCCCCGCTCCGGGTTCTCCGGCGCGGGCGCCTTCGGGGCCATGATCGAGTCGCCCGCCAGGAACAAATGGACCGGCCGGTCCGCGGCCCGGCCCTCCGGGAACCAGGCGGCGCCGAGCGTCAGCAGTCCCAGCGCCAGCAGTCCCAGGGCCAGCAGTTGTGTCTTCATGGATCGATTCCCCCCTGACGGCACACGCGGGAAAGGCCGGCGCGCCCGCGGCAGCTGCGGGGTCCCGGCATTCTTCCCTTGTGTTGCCGGCCGTGATTTTACTATAGTGGGGCGGTCACCGTCTGCAATTTCAACCATTGTCGCAGGCCTTCTCTGCCGCGGATGCAAACCGGGAAGCCTTCTCTACTGGAGCCAGCCATGCGCATTGAATACGTCGCCCCGCTCTCGAAGGCCTTAGAGCGCATGAAACAGGCGCTTTTCCACCCTTTCGATATAGGGAAATGGTTCACTGTGGGGTTTACCGTCTTCCTGGCCACCCTGCTGCAGACCGGGGCAGGCGGCGGTCGTTTCTTCCTCCCCCCCAACCCGGCGAAGAGACTCCGGCAGCCTGACGTCTGGAGTTTCCCCCAAGGGGCGCTCGACTGGCTGTCGGCGCATCCGTTCTGGGCCGCGGCCATTGCCGCGGGGGTGTTTCTGCTGCTGGTTGTCGTTCTGGTTCTCACGTGGCTCGGATCCCGCGGCACCTTCATGTTTCTCGACAACGTCGCGCAGGACCGCGCGCGCGTGCTCGAGCCGTGGCGCCGGTACAGGGCTGCGGGCAACTCCCTGTTTCTCTGGCGCGTGGGCTTCGGCGCCGTCGCCGCCCTGCTCCTGCTCCCGGTGGCGGCCTCGGCTCTTTTTTTGATCGCCCGGTGCGCGCGGGGGGGCGCCGCCCCGGCCGCCCTGCTGGGGATTGCCGCGCTCGGCCTGCTGGCGCTGGCCATGGCGGTGGTCACCGGCTACGGCTCCCTGTTGACCAACAGCTTCGTCGTCCCCCTCATGTACCGGCACGGCCTGGGGGTCCTTGGGGCCTGGCGGAGGTTTCTCCCGATCCTCAGGAGCCACTTCCCCCACTTCATCCTTTTTGGCCTCTTCCTCCTGCTGCTTTGCATCGGCATCGGCATCGCCGTCTTCCTCGGCGGCTGCCTCACCTGCTGCATCGGCTTCATCCTCCTGGCGATCCCCTACATAGGCGTGACCGTTCTTCTGCCCGTTCACTGGACCCTTCGCGCCTTTTCGCTGGAGTACCTGGCGCAGTGGGGGGCCGACTACTCGGTATTCCCACCGGCCGAGGCCCCCGAGGCGCCCGGGGCCGCCGCGCCGGCTGAAGGCCCGGCCACGCCGGGGCTGTGACTTTTCGAGGAGGCTTCCCCCGTGCACACTTTGGCAGACTCTGCAAAAGGGAGCGCCGTGCGGCCGCTGTCGGCAATCGAACGCAGGAACCGCTGTGCCGGAATCGCCCTGCTTCTCGGCCTGATCCTGTACGCCTTCTGGTTCGATCCGGATGCCGAAACCCCTCTGCGGTGCTACTTCAAAGAGGTGACCGGGCACAACTGCTTCGCCTGCGGGATGAGCCACGCCCTGCATGCCTCGGCTTGCCTGGACTGGGCGGCGGCCTTCGGCCACCATCTCTTCGGCCCTGTCCTGTTCGTGTCCGCATGGGCCCTGTCGGCCTGCTGGACCGCGGAGATCGTGCGCGGCAGGAGGATGATCGCGCGCCTCGAGTCCACATACCTGAAGGCGGGCGTCGCCCTTGCGGCCGCCGTCTGGCTCGCCTGGTGGCTGGCGCGCCTTCGGGGAACCCCATGAAAGGCGGATGGATGACACTGGGATTGTGCACACTGCTGCTCGGGCTTCTGGCGGCGTCCCCGGTCCTGGCGGCCGGGCCGCGCGCCACCCTGCCGTTCGATGACGGATGGCTCTTCTTCCGGGGGGACGCCCCGTCGGCCGAGGAGGTCGGCTACGACGACGCCGGGTGGCGGCGCCTGGACGTCCCGCACGACTGGAGCATCGAGGGCCCCTGGGACGGATCGAACCCGACGGGCCCCGGCGGGGGCTACCTGCCCGCCGGGACCGGCTGGTACCGCAAGGCCTTCACCCTGCCCGAGGAGCATGCGGGCCGATGCGTCTTCGTCGAGTTCGACGGCGTGATGGCCAACAGCGACGTGTGGATCAACGGCGAGCACCTGGGGAAACGCCCCTACGGCTATGTCAGTTTCCGCTACGAACTGACCGGGAAGCTGCGGTTCGGCGCCCGGCACCGGAACATCCTGGCGGTACGGGCCGACAATTCCGGCCAGCCCGCCTCCCGCTGGTACACCGGGGCGGGCATCTACCGCCACGTGCGCCTGGTTCTGGCCGATCCCGTGCACCTGGTCCCGTGGGGCACCTTCGTCACCACCCCGAAGGTCGCAGCGTCCGGGGCCGACGTCCGGGTGGAGGGGTCCGTGAACAACCGGTCGGGGCGGCAGGCGGTCGCGGCCGTTACCGTCGCGATCGCATCCCCGGGAGGGCGCGTCGTCGCCTCCGCCTCCGCGGAACCCGTGAAGATCCCCCCCGGTGAAACGGCCGATTTCGCCCTGACGCTGCCCGTGGAGCGCCCCGAACTCTGGCAGCTCGACCACCCGGCCCTGTACGAGGCGGAGGTGTCGGTCCGTTCCCCGGAATCGGTCCTCGACCGGGAGACCGTGCGCTTCGGCATCCGCGACGCGCGGTTTCTGCCCGGCACCGGGTTCTGGCTCAACGGCAGAAACGTGAAGATCCGCGGGGTCTGCCTGCACCACGACGGGGGCGCCTTCGGGGCCGCCGTCCCCCTCCGCGTCTGGGAGCGGCGCCTCGAGCGGCTCCTCAGCCTGGGGGCCAACGCCGTCCGCACGGCGCACAATCCGCCCGCGCCGGAATTCCTCGACCTGTGCGACCGCATGGGCATCCTGGTGATGGACGAACTGTTCGACTGCTGGACCATCGGCAAGAATCCCCACGACTACCACCTGCATTTCGACCAATGGGCGCACGCGGACATCCGCGACACGGTGCTGCGCGACCGCAACCACCCGTCGGTCATCCTCTGGAGCGCGGGCAACGAGATCCGGGACACCGTCCGCGAAGACCTCGCCAAGAGGATCCTCGCCGGCCTCGTCTCGGTCTTCCGCCGTCACGACCCGACGCGGCCCGTGACGCAGGGGCTGTTCCGGCCCAACGTGAGCCACGACTACGACAACGGCCTGGCGGACCTGCTCGACGTCGTCGGGACAAACTACCGCGACCTGGAGCTGCTGGCCGCATGGAAGGCCGATCCCACCCGCAGGATCGTCGGGACCGAGCAGCGGCACGACCGCGAGACGTGGCTCGCCGCGCGCGACCACCCCGAGCACGCGGGCCAGTTTCTCTGGAGCGGCATCGACTACCTGGGGGAATCGTTCGGATGGCCCGTCGTCGCGGCCGGCTTCGGGCTGCTCGACCGCACCGGCGGGATCAAGCCCATGGCGTACGAGCGGATGAGCTGGTGGCGCGACGATCCGGTCGTCTACGCAGTCCGCCGCAGCAGCCCCGCGAAAAAGGTCCCGACCGACCCCGGCTTCGTTCCGGCCATGGCGGGGCAGACGCAGTTCGCGGACTGGACCCCCGAGGACCGGGGCCCCCACGAGGAGACCGTCGAGGTCTACAGCAACTGCGGGGAGGTCGAACTGCTTCTCAACGGCAGGAGCCTCGGCAGCAGACCGCGCAACGCCGACGACGCGCCGCGCGTCTGGCGTGTCGCCTGGGAGGCGGGAACGCTCGAGGCAATCGGCCGCAACGGCGGCTCCGTCGCGGCCTCGCACGCGCTGCGGACCGCCGGGCAACCGGCGAAGATCCTGCTTGCGCCCGACAGGCCCCGGCTCGCCCCGGCATGGGACGAGGTCGCCTTCGTGACCGCCATGGTCACGGACCGGGACGGGACCCCGGTCCCGGACGCCGCCGTGGAGGTCTCCTTCCAAATCGACGGCCCCGGCGTGATCGCGGCCGTCGACAGCGGCGACAATGCGAGCCACGAGCCCTTCCGGGCCGCCGGCCGGCGCGCCTTCCAGGGCCGATGCCTGGCGATTCTCCGGGCCACGGCCCCTCGCGGGACGATCACGGTCACCGCCTCATCCCCCGGGCTGGCCCCCGGTAGGGCCGCGATCGAGGCCGGCGGGGATTGAACGGGCCCCGGCCCTACCGCCCGGCGCCCGAAGACGAGAAGGCGCGCCGGAGCTCGGCGTCCAGGCGCGCCAGGTCGGGCTTGTGCCGGGCTATTGCGAGCGACTGCGCGTAGGCGCCCCCGAGATCCCCCAGGTCGATCCCGGAACCCACCCGCACAAACAGCGGTATCTGGTGGAGCTCGGCCGGTACCTCCGCCGTCGTGCCCCCCTGGTGGACTCTCCCGGGGTTCCAGGCATCCCGCCAGCTGCCGCCGGCGGGGAAGTAGACCATCTGGGAGCGCTTCTGCTTCTCCCAGATCGGCGTCACCAGGAGATCCGGCCCGTACAGGTACGTCTGCCAGTGGCTCCAGGCCTGCGGCGCACCCGGGTCGGCCAGAAACAGCGGCCGGACGATCGGCGTGCCGCTGCGGCGGGCCTCTTCGGCCTGCCGGTAGCTGTAGTCGGCCAGCCGGGCGTGCAGCCGGGCGTACAGCCTCCAGATGGCGATCAGTTCCGCGTCGTAGCTCGGCTCGCGGGGCAGGCTCCAGAAGGCCAGGTTGCGCGTGGGCCCGACTTCCATGATCGGCGTGAAACAGGAGAAGGCGAGCCACCGCGCGCAGACCTCCTGCTCCATCAGCTGCTGGTTGTAGCCGCAGGTGTCCGATCCCCAGTTCGGGTATCCCATCACCGCCGCGCGCTGCACGGCGATGATCGAGGCCCGCAACCCCTCCTGCGTGCCGCCGATGTCCCCGCCCCAGAACACCCCGTAGGGCGCGCTGCCGGTGTAGGCGCTCCGGGGCATGAGGACGAAGTCGTCCCCGCGGTGCTTCCGGGCGACCTCGTAGGCGGCCTCGACGTACATGGCCGGGTAGGCGTTGCGGTTCTCCCGGATCGACCGGCCGTCATGGACCGTGACGGGACCCTGTTCGGGGATGTTCTCCTCCCCCCGGTCCAGCTTGAACGCCGCCACGCCCTGCCGGAGCAGTTTCGCCACGCCCTCCTGCCAGTAGGCTTTCGCCTCTGGGTTGGTGAAATCGACCATCGGGTAGTTGTTGGGCTGCGGCGGCTGGCCGGCCAGGTTGTAGCCCCTGGCCAGGGCCTCGGTTTCCATCCTGCCCTGGAAAAACGGGGCGATCCACAGAAGCATCTGCATCTTCTCGCCGTGGAGCCAGCGGACCATGGTCTCGAAATCGGGCAGGCGCGCGGGATCGATCTCGAAATCGTCGTAGCCCAGGCGGCCGGGACCGTAGGGGCGGTCGACCCAGTAGACGCCGCAGGGGATTCCGAACGCCTTCATCATCAGCACGTCCTCCATCACCTGCGAATTGAACGGCCCGGTAACCGGCGTGCCGTCGTAATAGGTCTTCCGGTGCGTGTGCTCGTCCCGCCAGCGCCAGGGCAGGTACGTCCACCGGGGGGGCAGAACCGGCGGACCCGCCTCCAGCGCATGGGCCGCCACCAGGCGGCCCGGGTCGTTCGCCGTGTAGATTTTCATCTCCAGCGACGGCCCCTCGAACCGGATGCGGACCCTCCGGGGGTCTTCCGCGCAGAAATCGAAAACCCCCGGCCAGGTCCCCCGGACGAAACAGGCGTACCCTTTCGAGGAGATGTAGAAGGGGGCGTAGACCGAGGTCGTCGGCTTGACGATCATGTCGACCTTCTGCCCCCGCAGGTCCATGGCCGCCTGCAACCCGGGCGCCCAGGAGGCCTGCTGCGGACCGTCGACGACCCGTTCCATCAGCCCGGTGAAGTACTCGCGGTCGGCGGCGGAAATGGAGAGGCCCCATCCGAGGATGCCCGTATCGGGCCGCGCCTCCATCCGGAGGACGAAGTCCCCCCCCTCGGGCTCGACGGCCACCGTGACGGTGCGCCCGTCGGCCGTTGTCGACCGCACCTTCCAGCGGGCGCCCGAGACGGTCCTGTCCCCCCCGGTGAGTCCCGCGGGAAGGACGACGCGCCCGGCAGCGGTCTCGTAATGGATCCCGTCGATCCGCACAGATGGGGCGGGCGCTCCCGCCGGGGCGGGCAGCCGGGTCCCGGGCCGCAGAACCAGGGACGCCTCCCCCCCGTCCGGCACCGGGCCGGACATGTTTTCCCGGGTCCAGGCGGCGCCGAGCGCCGCCAGGGCGAGTACCGCAACGACTGATCGTCGGAATTTCATGGCATCTCCTTTTTTGACGGGAGCGGGCGCCGCCGCATCCGCCGGCACTCTGCGGAAACGCGCCCGCCGCACGATCCCCCCGTCCAGGGTCCCCGTGTTGCCCCGGCCGGACCATAGAATAGCCCGAAGCCGGGTCCGTTCGAGCGTTTTTTTGACCGCGCCGGCCCGGAACTGTCCTATCATGGGAGCTGGAACCGCCCGGGCCGGCCGGTCGTCAAACCCCAGCGGATGGTACAACGCCTTGAAGGAATCGGAAGAAGCACTTCGCCTGAAGGAAAAACTGCTGAGCGACATTCTCGGCAGTTCCCCCGTCCCCCTGTTCATCGTCGGGAGCAACCACAGGGCCGTCCAATGGACCAAGGCCCTGGAGAACTACCTCGGCCCCCGGGCCGCATTCCTTCGGAAACCTTTCACGGCGGGGACTTTGGCCCGCACGGTCCGGGGCGCCCGGCACGCCCCGCCGGCGGCGGCGACCGGCGGGGGCGCCTAGGCCGGCCGCGGGCCCCCGCCGCAAAGATCGCACAAGGGAGAGCACGGGACCCGGTTGCGGGCCCGGCAGTCGAACGGTTATGCGCTTCTCAGATTGTTTCCCGGGCCGGCGCGGCCGGCAACCGGAGCGGACAAACAGCCGGAAAAAGGCCGCTGCGGCGGCCTTTTTCCGCAGCCTGGCTGCCGAGGGCCTCTCCGACGGGCAGCTGTTCGCCCGCATATTGGAGGATCCCGAAGCCTTCGAACACGCCGTTGCCGTCAACCGGCTGCATGCGCTCATCCCCGAGCTGTGCGTTTTGGAGGAAAACCCGCCGGACCAGGACCCCAATATCTACCGTCCGATGCCCCTAGTGAACCACATGCGCGAGGCCATCCGGCAGACATTCGGCTGGGTCGGCAACTTCGGGGCCGACGAGTACACGGGGGCCGATGCGAAACGGTACGCCCTGCTGTGGATCAACGCGGCCCTGCTGTTCCACGACCTGGGGGAAATCGCCATCCTGAAGGGGACGCATCTGCCCCTGTGGTACCATTTCACGGTTGAATGGCCCCGGTGGAGAATCCGGAACATCCTGAGGGAAACCTACCCTTTTTTCGGGATGGATACGCCCGAAGGACGCAGCTATATCAACCACCTGCGGCATCCCGAAATCTCCGCGGCGCTCGCGGGCAGGGCCCTTTCACGCCTGGGCTGGGACTCCCCGGCCAGCCGGATCGTCGAGTTCCTCGTCCGGAATCATTCCGTCCTGATCGAGCAGGCGACCTACGGCCGCCTCAAGGACGGGCGGATTCTCCACGACGACGTGTACAAGGAAATCGTTTCCGTGACCGAAAAAACGGGCGTCTCCGGGCCGGACCTGCTGAAGATGCTCCAGGTGGTGCAGATCATGGACGCTACGGCCGTAAAGCCGGGCATGGCCCAGATCCCCCAGGAAACCATGATGCGCGTCTGGATGGCCTACACCTACATGGCCGCCGTCCTGGAGGCCGGTCGCTCCCCCCGGCGGCACAAGGCGTTCGTGCACTACAGGAAAGTATTCAGCCGGATACGCAAGGAAATGCCCTTCGGCACGCCCTTCGGCACGACGTTTGCGGAGCTGATCAGCCGGATCGGGCAACGGGAGGGCGCCCTGGAGCCCAGCGACAGGGCGCTGCTCGAACAGGAGCTGGAATATTTCGAGAAATTCGAGATCATCCGGGAAGACCACATCCACATCAACAACCAGTTCAACCGTCTGCTTCACCTGATCGAGAGGATGGCGGGGGGACAACTGCCGCCGGCGGAAAAAGGCGCGCTGCTGCAGGCTTACAAGATCGCCTACCGGTCCCACGACGGGCAGTTCCGCCGCGCGTTCAAAATCATCCCGACCGGGGATAAACGACGGAAGTTCATCGAGCACCCCATCCGGGTCGCAAAAATCCTGGTGGACCTGTTCGGCGTGACCGACCCGAGGACCATCGCGACCGTCATGCTGCACGACGTGCTCGAGGACACGGACATCCACGTCGACGACATCCGGGCGGCATTCCAAAGCTACGACCCGAAGGGGCGCATCAACAGCGCCCTGGCCGTCCTGACCAAGCCGGAATCCCGCAGGGTCCTGAAAAGAGGCCTCGAAAAGGACCTGGCGTACTTCGCCTACGTGGCCCGGGTCCTGACGGCCGGGGACACGGTCCTCGACGACCGGGAACTGTTCGAGTGGCTCCGTTTCGTTCTCCCGCGCGCCAAGGCCGCGGACAAGATTCACAACCGGCGCTCGCTGGCGGCCCGGAAAGTGGAGGGGCGCATCAAGGAAATTTGCCGCAACGCCAACACCCTGGTGATGTTCATGGAGTCCTCCAACCTGACCCCGGAGGAAAAACTGAAGGTCCTCGAGGAATTCGACCGGAGCCTCCTGGACATATTCCGCCTGCCGGATTTCAGGGAGGAGGCCAACGCCCGCAGGTTCCGCGCGGCCCTTTCCGAGTTCGCGCGGCTATTTTGGGGCCACGAAGCCGCCGGCCGGGAATTCGGCCCGGCCCTGGAGACGCTCCCCGACTACCTGGGAGATCCCGATGCCATGGCCCGGGAGCTGGGGGACCTCGAAAAGGCGCTGCCCGCCCTCTGCCGGGCGTCGGGCCTGGACCGCCCGCGGACGACGGCCGTGCTCGACGCATTCGCCTTCTTCCTGTTCCAGATATCGGAAGCCAACTGGATTACGGACAAAGGGAAGCGGACGCTCATCCGGTTCCAGGAGATCGTCCGGCGGTACAAGGAACAGATCACCGCGGGGGGATGGGAACCGGAATATGCCGGGATCATCGAGGATCTGGCCCGCTACGCCCAGGGGTATGAAGACGCGCCGGCACCCGTGATCCGGATCAGCCGGCTGCCGGACATCCGCGGCCTGGCCTCGCCGGCCGCATGCCTCTGCCGCTGGCCGGAACGCCTCCTGGCCGGGACCGGGAGACGGCTGGTGGCCCGCCTGCTGCCGCGCGTGGCGATGCTACCGCTCAAGGATATCTACTGGCTCGGCGGCAGGGATGTACACAGCGTCGACCGGCGCGCGGTCGAGGGCATCATGGGCGGGATCGGCGTGCGGAAACGATCCGGGAGGGTCGTCCTCACAATCCACCCGCACCTGATACGGTCGCTTCTCGAACAGGTCCCGTCGCGGGTAACCCGCGCCATCGGGCGGCGCCCCGCCCGCGGCCGGCTTCCGGTCCGGCCGCCCCGGTGACCGGGCGATCCGCATCGCCCGATGACAATTGACGCTGCGGGAGATGCATTCCGTAGTACAATCGCCCCCGGGAAATCATTCCGTCCCCGGCGGGAACCGCCGGGATTCCGCCCGGCCGGGCGGACGCCGCAGAACATGGGAGGTTGCATGAGCCTCGACCAATCGAGAAGGCGGTTCCTTCAAAACGGGCTTGCCCTGACTGCCGCCGGCCTCGCCGCATGCTCAGGCAAGGACACGCCGGCCCCGCCGCCGCCCGGGCTGGCCTACAGGACTCTGGGGAAAACGGGGTTGCGGGTGACGGGCGTCGGCTACGGGATCGGGTTCGCCCCGGTGCCCGAAGTCGTCACGCGCGCCCTCGATCTGGGCATCAACTACTACGACACCGCGCGGGCGTACGGCGACAGCGAAAAGATCTTCTCCGGCCTCATCCGTGGGAGGCCCAGGGACGGGATCATCATCGCCACCAAGTCGAGCAACAGCACAAGGGACGCGATCGTCCGGGACCTGGAGACGAGCCTGCGGACCCTCGGGACCGATTACGTGGACATCCTGCACCTGCACGGCAGGGACGATCCCGAGCAGATCCCGGACGAGGCCGTCCAGGGGCTGCAGGAGTGCAAGCAGTCGGGGAAAGCGCGCTGTATCGGCTTCAGCTGCCATGATCCGAACAACATGGTCGATTTCGTCCTCGAGAAGGGCGTCTTCGACGTCGTCCAGACGACCTACAGCTTCCCGATCGGGGCCACCTACCGGAACCGGGCAATCCAGAAGTTCCACGAGGCCGGCATCGGCGTGGTCGCCATGAAGGTCGTGGTGGCCCTGAGCGGGTTCAACCTCAAGTCGGTGGACAATCCGCCGGCCACCCGGGGCCTGGGCCCCCTGGCCGGAATCAAGTGGGTCCTGCAGAACCCCGCCGTCGGGACGACGGTCCCCTTCATGCGCACCGTCGGGGAGCTGGAGATGAATTTCCGCGCCATGGCGGAACCGTACACGCCCGACGATGAAAAGATCCTTTTCAGCATGAACGAACAGATACGGTCCGACTACTGCCGCATGTGCTATTCGTGCAGGGGGCAGTGCCCCCGGGGCGTGCCCGTTACCGACGTGCTGCGCTTTCTCGCCTACAGCGATTTCGGCGGCAACTACCACCAGGCGCAGGCAAACTACAGGGGGCTCGGGGCCGACATCCGGCAGGTGCGCTGCAGCGACTGCGCCGCCTGTACAGTCCGCTGCCCCAACGGGGTGCACGTGCAACAGAGGCTGATCCGCGCCCAGAACCTGCTGGCCTAGCCCGCAGGGCTCCGGTCCCCCCCCCCGGCCGGAAGCGGGGGAGCGTTCGCGGCCTTCTTTTCTTGCCGGGAGAGGGGGCATGGATTTAGACTGGAGGCATGCGTAGGCGTATTCCCTGGACGGCGACCGCTTCCGTAGCGGGCCGCGGGGCCCCGAAGCCCGTTGCCGCCCTACCCAACAACCCCGAACCTATGCCTTGCGGGAGAGTGTCATGAGCCGATACCAGATTGCCGTCTTGGTGGGAAGCATCCGCCGGGATTCCTACAACCGGAAGCTCGCGGAATCCCTAGGGAAAATGCTGTCGCCGGAATTCTCGTCGCTGCTGGTGCGGATCGACGATCTGCCCCTGTACAACCAGGACGACGACGACGACCAGGCCGACACCGTGAAGAGGTTCAAGAGCGCCATCGAGGCCGCGGCGGGCCTTCTGTTCGTAACCCCGGAACACAACCGCTCGATCTCCGCCGCCCTGAAAAACGCCCTCGACCACGGATCGCGCCCCTACGGGAGGAATTCCTGGAGGGGCAAGCCCGCCGGGGTCCTGGGCGCTTCGCCCGGCGCCGTCGGCACGGCGGTGGCGCAGCAGCATCTGCGCAACATCCTGGCCTGCCTCGACATCAGCGCCATGGGCCAGCCCGAGGCGTTCATCCACGTTACAGAGGGGTTCTTCGACGAATCCGGCGCTGTAGCCGCCGGCAGCAGGAAGTTCCTCGAGAAATGGACGGCCCGGTATGAGGCATGGGTCCGCCAACATGTCGACCGGTGAGGGGCCCCCGCCCGGGCGGCGCCGCGTCGTGCTCTGCCTCGCCGCCTGCGCTGTGGCGGCCGTCCTGTATTTCGGGCTCCATCCCCACGGGTATGATTTTTCGAATCATGCCTCCTGGGAGGCCGGCGGTGCGGGACTCCGGTTTGAAAAATACGGGATGGCGCTTGCGCGCCTCGACAGCGGCCTGGTCGAACGGGTCCGCACCCGGGAGGGTTTTTCCATCCTTCTGGTTGTGCATCCCAAACAGGCTGGAAGCGGCGGTTCCGGGCATATCCTCACCCTGCACGGGGGCAGCGACGCACAGCAGCTGGTCGTCTGGCAGTGGTCGTCCCACATCATCGCGATGAACGACACCGATTACGCCCAACGGCGGAAGGTGGGCCGCGTTTCGGCGCGGATTCCCGCCCCGCCCCGGCAGGCGATGGTGCTGGCGCTTACGGCCGGCAGGGGGGGCACGACCCTGTACGCCGACGGGCAGGCCGTCGCGTCGAACCGATCGCTCCTTTTGCATTTTCCCGCCGGCCGGGACACGCTCCTCGTCCTGGGCAATTCCGTCTACGGCGACGAACCGTGGCAGGGTACCGTGGCCGGGCTGGCGCTGTTCGACCGGGAGCTGGAGCCGGGATCGGTCGCATCCCTGTACGATTCCTGGGCCGGGACAGGTTCGCTGGCCTCGGCCGGCGGGCGAAATCCCGCCGCCCTCTACCTGTTCACCGAGAAGGGGGGTTCCCGTGTTTTCGATGCCGCCGGCGGGGCACAGCCCCTGGACATCCCCCGGCGGGTGACGCCCCCGAGGAGGAAAATGCTGGCCGGCGTCCCGGGCGATGCGGGACCGCCGGGGGGCCTGGCCCGCGACGCACTCCTGAACGTCGCCGGGTTCCTGCCGGTAGGGTTTCTCTGCACGGCCGCCCTCGGTCTGTCGGGCAGGGCTTCCGGCGGGAGGGCCGCCGCCGGCGCCGTCCTCTTCTGTTTTGCCCTGAGCCTAACGATCGAGACCCTCCAGGGGTGGATCCCGAGCAGGAGCTCCCAGATGACCGACCTGATCCTGAACACGGCGGGGGCGATCGCAGGCGCCTTCGCCGCCGTCCTGGGAGCGCCGCGCCTTATTTGGGGATGGTCAGAACCTGCCCCACCTGCAGAGTAGTGTCCTTGAGGCCGTTGGCCTGCTGGATCGCCTTCGTGTCCGTGCTGAAACGCCTGGCGATCTGCCAGAGGGAGTCGCCCTTCTGCACCCGGTAGGTGCCGCCCGGCGGCCTGGACCCGGACGCGGCGGAAGCCGCCGGGGATGCGGCGGCGGCGCCGCTCCGGGGCACCTTCAGCCTCTGGCCGACGCGGATGAGATTTTTCTGCCGGATGTTGTTCGCGGACACGATCCTGGAAACGCTCGTACGGTACCGGGCCGCTATATCCGACAGGGTCTCCCCCTTGCGGACAGTGTGGTAGACGACGGTGGTCTCCGGCGGCGAGTACTTCGGGATCCGGTCCACCCCGGCGAGGAAGGCCTCCGTTTTCCCTGTCGGGATCTTCAGCGCATAGGCCGCCGAAGGCGTCGCCCTGTGGCGCAATTCCGGGTTCAACGCACACAGCTCGCTTTCGGTCGCGGCGATCGCCTTGGCCACCTCGGCCAGGTGAACCGGTTTCGCCAGGGTGACCGATTCGTACGGGGCGGGGCTTTCCTGCTCGCCCAGTTCGAATCCGTATTGTCCGGGATCTTTCAGAATGTGCAGGGTGGCGAGGAACCTCGGGACGTAGCGGGCGGTTTCGTAGGGGAGCGCCTGGAAGAGGTCCCAGAAGTTGTCGAGGTAGTTCACCTTCTGGCGGCGGATCCTCTGCAGCACCGCCCCCTCGCCGCAGTTGTACCCGGCCAGCACGGTCGTCCAGTCGCCGAATATCTGGTGCAGCTCCTTCAGGTAGGCGATGGCGGCCGCCGTCGACTTCTCCGGATCGAGGCGCTCGTCGACCCAGGTGTCCCTCTTGAGGCCGAACTTCTGTCCCGTGGACGCGATGAACTGCCAGAGACCGAGCGCGCGCGCCCGCGACAGGGCATCGACCTTGAACCCGCTTTCGATCAGGGGAAGCCAGGCAAGGTCCTCGGGCAGGCCGGCTTCCTTGAGCAACGCGAGGATCATCGGCATATATCGTCCGGAGCGCCGGTAGGACTCGATGAAGAATTTGCGCTCCGGCCCCTGGAACCGCGCGATCTCCTTCTCCACGTGCTCGTTCAGGGTCAGGGGGATCTCGTTGTGGTTGCCGCCGGTCGCCGTATAGCGCGAGGCATAGATCTCCAGGACCCTCTTGGAGATCATGTAGCGCAGGTCCTCCTTCTGCTGGATCAGGCCGGGATCGCGCTCGGTGTCGACGCCCGCCACCAGGGTATAGGCTTCGTCCAGTACGGCCAGGGCCCTGTCCTGGTTCCCTTCCGCCCAATGCTCCTGCGAGTCAGTCACCAGATCGAGCGCCGCATCGAGGAGGCTCTGGCCGCCGGCCTCCTCCTCGCCGGCAACGTCCGCCGCCGGGCCGGCGTAGGCGTCCTCCGGCAGGGAAAATCCGCCGGGAGGCTCCGGGAGTTCCTCCGGGCAGGGCACGGGGCCGGCCTGCTCCGCCGACGCAGGTGCCGACGGGGCGGGGTCGGCCTGGGGTGCGCCCGGGTTCCCCGCCGCGGGCGCCGCCGGGGCGGGGTCGGCTTCGGGTGCGCCCGGGTTCCCGGCCACGGGCGCCGCCGGGGCCCCGGCTTGGGCGGCACCTTCGGCCTGCCCGGCACCTTCGGCCTGCCCGGCACCTTCGGCCTGCCCGGCACCTTCGGCCTGCCCGGCACCGGGCGCCCAAACGGCCGGCGCGTGGACAACCTGGTTTTTGGGGTGGCCGCAACCGAGGCATGCCAATGCAACCAATAGGGCGATACTTTGTGAAACGCGTGCGATCATGGTCCTTTCCTGCGACGGCGCCTCGAGCGGCACCTTCGACGGTTGTACGCCGATTCGAACC